>Ga0209075_1000198_pt1 | contig 56069 bp, 48 predicted proteins | sample Stecom2011_FD_187523 | JGI IMG/M metagenome (GOLD analysis project Ga0209075, IMG submission 187523) | Agricultural soil microbial communities from Utah to study Nitrogen management - Steer compost 2011 (SPAdes) (version 2) | ecosystem: Environmental > Terrestrial > Soil > Agricultural land...
AAGAATGCATCAATTACGAAAGCATTTCGCTCATATTTTTCATCCTATAATCGGAGACCGACCTCACGGTTGTAACAAGCAAAATAAATTTTGGTTGGAAAAATTTCAAATGAATACAATGTTGCTTCACGCGAATGAACTCTCGTTTACACATCCTTATTCGGAAGAGAAAACTACTATAAAAGCGGAAGTTTCAACAGAATTTCAAAGGGTTTTAGAAATTTTAAAGTCTAACTCCATCTCTCTTTAAAAAACAAAGCCTGACAAACTTTAGCAGAATGTCAGGCTTATAAATTAACCTCAAATAAATTTTATTTTACCGTACTCGGACACACAAAATTAGTTTTGGCAAGCGAAGTATTTTTGATAGCTCCGTAACCTCCTCCGATTTCGGTAAAGTTTCGGATTCCTCTCGAGTTCAGGATGCTGGCTGCAATCATACTGCGATAACCTCCTGCACAATGAATATAAAAGTGTTCTGAACCATCGATTTCTTTAATCCAATCGTTGATATAAGCAAGCGGTAGGCTTTCTGCAACTTCAAGATGTTCCCCTTCAAACTCCCCTTCTTTACGAACATCAATTACTTTATTTTGATTTTGAGTTACTTCTTTTTCGAATTCTTCAGCCGATATACGTCTTACTGAGTCAATTTCTTTTCCGGAATTTTTCCAAGAAGTAAAACCTCCTTCTAAATAACCTAAAACATTGTCATATCCAACTCTAGAAAGTCGGGTAATAACTTCTTCTTCTCTTCCTAAATCAGTAACTAATAAAATGGGTTGTTTAATATCCAAAATAAGTGTTCCTACCCAAGGAGCAAACCCTCCATCTACACCAATATTTATAGCGTTAGGTATAAATCCTTCTGAAAAACTTTGAGCATTGCGCGTGTCAAGAATAAGAGCTGATTCTTGGTTAGCGACCTCTTCGAACTGTTCTGGTGAAAGGGCTCTCATTCCTCTATCCATTACCACATCCAAACTTTCGTATCCCTTAATATTCATCATTACGTTTTCGGGGAAATAAGCCGGAGGAGGCAAAAGTCCGTCAGTAACTTCTTTAATAAACTGTTCTTGGGTCATTTCTTGAAGTGCGTAATTGGTTTTCTTTTGATTTCCGAGGGTATCAAAAGTTTCTTTACTCATGTTTTTACCACAAGCCGAACCTGCTCCATGAGCTGGGTATACAATGATATCGTCTTCTAGAGGCATAATTTTATCTCGTAGAGAATGATATAAATAACCTGCTAATTTTTCTTGGGTAAGATCGGCAGATACTTTTTGAGCCAAATCAGGTCTTCCGACATCCCCGATAAACAAAGTATCTCCCGTAAAAATAGCGTGATTTTTCCCGTTCTCGTCTTTGAGTAAATAACACGTACTCTCCATAGTATGTCCAGGAGTGTGGATTGCGGTAATGGTGATTTTTCCGACGTTCAACACTTCACCGTCTTGAGCAATATGAGCTTCAAAATTGGGTTTTGCTGTCGGTCCGTAAACGATGGTCCCACCCGATTTTTTAGCCAAATCCAAATGCCCTGAAACGAAATCAGCATGAAAGTGCGTTTCTAAGATATATTTGATTTTAGCGCCACTTTTTGCAGCCCTGTCTAAATAAGGTTGTACTTCACGAAGCGGATCTATCACTACTGCTTCGCCTTCACTTTCGATATAATAAGCTCCTTGAGCCAAACATCCTGTATAAATTTGTTCTACTATCATAACCTATGTATTTTATGTTCTTAAAAAGAGTTCTTTTATTAAAATATATATTCCCATTATAAAGATAAACCATCCGAATCCTGATTTTAGTTTTTGTCCGTCTATCTTTCTGGATAATGCGTTTCCGACAAACATCCCAACAACCGAAAGCGAGGTGATTAAAACTAAAAACTTCCAGTCCAATTCTAAATATCCCGATGTTATATCACCCAATGAGCCTATCAGTGATTTTACCGCAACAATCAAAAGCGATGTTCCGATAGCTTTTTTGATCTCTATTTTTGCCAGTAGCGTAAGTATCGGAATAATGATAAATCCTCCTCCTGCTCCTACTAATCCTGTAAGGCTTCCTTCTAAAAATCCGAGTAAAGATACGAAAATCGGGTTTATACTTGTGTTAGGGTTTTGTGAACCTGAGGTCGATTTGGATTTTTTGAGCATTGAGCGTGCTGCCAAAACCATAAGTATGGCGAACAGAACCATCAAAAACAGTGATTTAGAAACCGAAACTGTTCCGATTTGAAATACAGTTTCAGGAATAGAAGGCAAAATATATTTTCGAGTTAAAAACACCGAAATAAGAGACGGAACACCAAAAACAACAGCAGTTTTGAATGATACTTTTCGACTTAAATATTTTGGAACAACTCCAACCAAGCTGGTCCATCCTACCAAAAACAACGAGTAAGCTGTAGCTAATACCGGATTTATTCCGAAGAGATAAACCAAAATCGGAACGGTCAAGATTCCTCCTCCTGCTCCAATCAGACCTATACTGATTCCTGCTAATATTATGGCTAGATATCCTATGATTTCCATTTCGTTTGCAAAGTTCTAAAACGCTCTACTTTTGTACAGCTACTTTTGTTACACTCCTGTTTTGTTGATTAAAATATAGCAATAAGCATGTCTTTTAACAATTCGTCGGATGGCAATGCGTTAGCTCCTACTCCTTTACTTTTTAGGTCGATTTCTCGTAATGAGGCTACAATTGCGCTTACTTTTCGCATGGGATAATTTCGAGCTGCCACCTCATAATCCTTTACAAAATACGGATTGACTTTTAAAACTTTTGCAACATTTCCGGGGTTTTTGTCTGACAATCCATGGTATTGTAACAACTGAACATAAAAGGAGAAAACCTGACTGGTGATAAGAGTAATCGGATTGTCTTTAGGATTTTGAGCAAAGTATTGAGCGATTCGATTGGCTTTCAGAATATTTTTTTCCCCCAACGCATTTCGAAATTCAAAAACATTATAATCTTTACTGATTCCGATATTTTTTTCGATATGATCTGCATTGATAAGCGTTCCTTTCGGGAGTATAATCTTGAGTTTTTCGAGTTCGTTACTTACTTTACTTAAATCTGTTCCTAAAAACTCTACCAACATCGCGTTAGCTTTAGGTTCTATTTTATAACCTGAAGCAGTCAAGACCTGATTTATCCATGTACCAACCTGATTCTCATATAGTTTTTTACTTTCGAAAACCACTCCGTTTTTATCTAAAACCTTAGTAACTTTTTTCCTTTTGTCAAGTGTTTTATATTTATAACAAAACACCAAGATGGTTGTAGGTTGAGGATTTTCTGCATAGCTTTCAAGTTTGTCAATATTTCTGGAAAGCTCTTGTGCTTCTTTGACAATTACAACCTGATAATCTGCCATCATCGGATAGCGTTTCGCATTAGACACCACATCTTCAATGGTTGTATCTCTTCCGTATAACACTACTTGATTAAAGCCTTTTTCATCTTCAGACAACACATTTTTATCAATAAAATCTGCTATTTTATCAATATAATAAGGTTCATCTCCCATCAAAAAGTAGATCGGTTTGAAGTTTCTGTTTTTAATATCTGTGATGATTTTATCTGCTTCGTTCATTTATTTTTCTCTTTGAGAAAGCCACGAATTGATTCGTAAAAATTAGTGTAATTTGTGGCTAAATTATAATACTTTTGCCTTATGCAAGAGTTGAATTTTCCGAAATATTCGTTCCGATTCAAAAGTAGTGAAAATAAATTAGCTGTTTTTGATGAAATTCGCAAAAAATTTATCCTACTTACTCCCGAAGAATGGGTGAGACAAAATGTAGTTCAATTTTTATTAAGGGAAAAAAAATATCCTAAATCGCTTATAAATGTTGAAAAAGTCATCAAAATAAACGACTTAGTAAAGCGCTACGATATAGTGGTTTACAATCCGGATGGAAGCATATTTTTATTGGTAGAATGCAAAGCACCAAGCATAAAAATTACCCAAGATACTTTCGATCAAATTGCCAGATACAATCTAGCATTAAGAGCAGAACACTTGATGGTTACCAACGGTCTTAACCATTATTTTTGTAAAATAGATTTTGAAAACGAAAAATACGTGTTTTTAAAAGAATTGCCTTTGCTAGAAACCTCAGAAAAATAAACTTTAATGTTTTGACACTACTTGTACAATTTTATCTAAAACAAAATCAACTGTTTTTTCTCTGATTGCATTTCGGGCGTTGTCTTTATAAGGAGTTTGTATGATGGTTTCAAAAGTGTACAATCGGTTTTTAAAGCTTATCGCAACATAAATTTGCCCTACTTTTTTGACGATTTGGTATTCATTAACAGGCAAAGATGCCACTCCTGTAACAGCTGCATAAATATCAGAATCGAGCCCAAGATTGGCTAATCCGTTAACCATTTCGATGGTCGTTTCAATAGATTCGGCTGAATAATGCTTAAGGGTTTCTGGATTTACTGCTAACAGTTTTATTTTTAATTCTTCTTGATAAGTCACAATCCCGCCTTTCAGAACAGACGAAGCTCCTGCTACTGAAGCAATCGTAGCTGTCAATAATCCAGCTGTTATACTTTCGGCTATGGCAATTGTAAGGTTATGATTTTTAAGAAAAGAGTTAAAGTCGGTTGCTTTCATAGAATTGAATGTTTATTACAAATGTAGTTAAAACCCGTTCGAGCACGAAATTTATAAAAGGTTAGACAAGCTTGATATTGCCCATCTCGTCGAAAATGACTTATTTTGCTCTTGTATGAATCAGGCCAAAGTAATCCTATCGATAGGAAGCAACAAAGGAAATAAGCTTAAAAACATTGAAGAATGTATTGAGCTTATTCACAACAAAGTAGCAACTGTTATTAGCACTTCGAAAGTATATGAAACTCCGAGTTGGGGTTTTGAAAGCGATGCTTTCTATAATTGTGCTTTGCTTGTTCATACTTCAAAATCTCCCGAAAAACTCCTAGAAGAAATTTTTTGGGTCGAAAAAGAACTGGGTAGAGTTCGAACCGATTCTAACGAATACCAAGCTCGCGAAATAGACATTGATATCATCGTTTTTGACGAAAAGATTATCAAAACCAACAGTCTAGAAGTTCCGCATCCTAGAATGCAACACCGTCTTTTTGTACTAAAACCTATTCAGGATTTACAAACTGATTTCGTACATCCTGTTCTAAAGAAAAACATCAAAGAGCTCATTGAAGAATGCTCTGACACCAGCGAATTTAAAATCGTTCAAGACTTTAAAAATCCTTTAAGCAACTATAACCTAGAGCGATTCTCCCGAATTGTAATTGAAGGAAATATTGGAGCTGGCAAAACTACTTTAGCCACAAAAATCTCAGAAGACTTTAACGCAAAACTGGTGTTAGAAGGCTTTGCCGACAATCCTTTTTTGCCTAAATTTTACAAAGATCAGAATCGATATGCTTTTCCGCTCGAAATGTCGTTTTTAGCAGACCGCTACCAACAACTTTCGGATGATTTAACGCAATTGGATTTGTTCAAAAAATTTACGGTTGCCGATTATTTTATTTTCAAATCGCTGATTTTTGCGCGAGTTACGCTTGCCGAAGATGAATATCGCTTATATCATAAAATTTTCGATATCATGTACAAAGAGATTCCAAAACCGGACTTATATGTTTATTTGTATCAAAATACCGAACAGCTCTTAGCGAATATCAAAAAAAGAGGAAGGAGTTATGAACAAGAAATCCCTTCTGATTATTTGGATAAAATCAACAAAGGTTATCTGGAATTCATCAAACAACAAAAGGATTTAAACGTACTTGTTATTGATGTTTCTGACAAAGATTTTGTAGAAAATCAACAGGATTATATTTCAATTTTAGAACTACTCTCCAACGATTAAATTGCCGTTCTGGTCATAAAGTAAAACCCAATCCGAATGGCCAAAATAATTCCATTTTACTGAAGCCAAGTCTACCGTATCATCGGTATATTGCCTGTAAGGATGTCCGTTTACAGAAACCATCGCTTTGGCATAAACTGCCACATCTTTGCCTTTTTCGGCATATTCTTTTTTGATGTGTTGAGCCATTTGCCAAATTCCGTCCGATTGAGAAGAAACCAATCGCAATTGTTTGGCTTTTACCTTATCATTTAGCCTATATTTTGTGGTCTCTCCGGTTGCTTTATCTTTAACGGTAAAGCTGACATAACCCGTTCTAGAGCGAAGCATCATTCTCCAACTCAACCGATGTCCTTCGTCTGTCCACAGTACATCTCCTTTAATAAAGTGATGTCGTAAAGGCAAAATCATTTGAATCACAAAGAAAGGAATCATAAAACACAACAAGACGTTTCTGCCTTGGTATGTGTTTCCTACTTCGGTGAACGGTGGTTTTTTCTTCAGAAAAATGCGTCGTATAGTTTCGGGAGCATAAAAGAACAGAGCAAAACTCAATGCAAAATATGGGAAAATTCCGATTTGGAGTACAATAGAATTAAACAAATGAAAAACCAATGATGCTAACAAAGCCAAATTACGGGTTCGCTTCCACAATAATAACGGAACTACCAATCCATCAAAAATGATTCCCATATATGCAATAAATAGGTAAAACCATTCTTTTGAAAACAGCTTTCCTACAATTGGGTAATGCGTTTTGTCTTGGAATAAAATCCGGGTAAAAGTTCCGTTGAGCCAATCCGGATAAAACTTATGAAGAGTTGCATAAAAATAAACAATTCCTACCTGAATAATCATGATCCAATTCACCCAAACAGGCATCGAAAGAGATTTTATTTCTGGATTGTGTTTGGCATCAAGTGAAGCATAGCGATTAGCTGGCAAGAAAATCATAATTAAACAGACCAAAATCAGCATATAATAATGGTTGTTATAAGCCGATTTTTGCATCAGATACACTCCTGTCCACATCAGCGTGAAAGCAATCATGCTCCATCGGTATTTGTAGCCCAACATTACTCCAAGCCCAAAAACACCCATAATAGCATAATAAAAATACATTCCACTTCCGTCAAGCGGAACTAACCATTGAAATCCGATATGCTGAAAATCTAATTCGGGTTCTACAAAAACATTTTTGACCCATCCTGTAAGTATAGAGCCAAAAGATTCGGCCGCTAAAAGAAATCCAAAAAATATTCGGAAAACAATAAGCGGAGCATTGTCAATCTGTTTGTAGGGATTGAATTGCATGAAAATAAATTTCTGATAAAGATAAAACTATCTTTTGAGTTTCAGAAAATAATTTTCGGTTGTGGTTTTATCCTTGGTTAATTGATTTTTTAAAGCTTCTAACGAGTCAAACTTTTGTTCATCTCTAATCTTTTGGAGTAATGTAATTCGGATGTCTTTCCCGTAAATATCTTGGTCAAAGTCTAAAATATTAACTTCTACGGTTTGCTGTTTCCCGCTTACGGTAGGATTGGTTCCTATATTCATCATACCTCTAAAGTTATGATTATCAACAAAAACCTCAACCACATAAACTCCAGTTTTCGGAATCAATTTATATTTTTCTGACACTTGCAAGTTGGCAGTCGGAAATCCTATTGTTCGTCCTAGTTTTTTCCCTTCGACAACTTTTGCATTAAAGAAATAATTATATCCTAAATACGAATTTGCCAAAGTAATTTCACCATTGTCTAAAGCTTTTCTGATTTTAGTCGAACTAATCGAAACCTCATCTATTTCTTGGGCTGAAATCTGTTCTACTTCAAAATCATATTTTTCACCAAAAACTATTAGTTGTTCGATTCCTGCAGTTCGGTTTTTACCAAATCTATGGTCGTAACCTATCACTATTTTTTTAAGATTCAGTTTATCAACCAAAATTTGTTTTACGAATTCTTCTGCCGAAAGTTCCGAAAAAGTTTTATCAAACGGATGAATAATCAGTGTGTTTAATCCGGATTGTTCTAAAAGTTGTATTTTCTCGTCAAGAGTGTTCAGCAGTTTAATATCTGAATCTTTTTGCAGAACCATTCTAGGGTGAGGAAAGAATGTTAAAATAACCGACTCCAGATTTTTTGTTGAAGCATTTTTGGTCAACTTTTCGATAATTTTTTTATGACCGATATGTACTCCATCAAAAGTTCCGATAGTAAGAACAGTTGGTTTTTGAGATTCGTAAAGTGCTATATTTCGAAAAACTTTCAAGTCAATTTTTTATTTGTGGTTACAAAAGTACATATTTTAACGTACAACTTTAAAAGATGCATCTCACTTAACGATAAAATTTGTACTTTTGATTTATCTAAATTTCATGAATGATGAAAAACTCAGGATATTTATTTTTATTTATTTTGTTGATAGCAGTAGGATGTACAGAAAAGCCAGAACCTCCGAAAGTTACTTATCAAGAGCCTACTTCGACAAAACCTGAAGTAAAAATTGATACTGCACAAATCAAAATATCTGATTTGCCTGTATTGATGGAAGGGACAAAATACCTGATTCACGCAATCGGAGATGTTCGCTTATATGATAATCGTTCGTCAAAATATGGTTCGAGTAAAACTAATTCGGTTAGCTATTCGATTTCTAATTACAATCGTTTTGAACTTACCGGATATCTAAATAACCTGAAATTTCAGCACATCGACTCTACCAGTACCAAAACCTTGACGGATAAAAGAATAGAAATACACACTGTAACTTATTTAGAAGAGATTTCTAAAAAACTAAATAGAGGAATCTTGGTTTATTCTTTGGTTGACGGGGATACCAATCGCGACGGAAAAATTGATTCTAATGACATCAAAACGCTTTATATAAGCGAAATTAACGGAGATAATTTTACGAAACTTTCAGCCGATTTAGAAGAACTTATTGATTGGAATACCATTGAAACCCAAAATCGTCTATACTTCAGAACCATCGAAGATATCAACAAAAACGGAAGTTTTGACAAAAATGATTTAGTTCATTATTACTACGTAAACTTAAAAAGTCCTGATTGGGAAACTGTTAAGTATAATCCGTTTGAGTAAATTATACCTCCGTGTTCAAAAGCCTTGTTATAATTCCTACGTACAACGAAATCGAAAATATCGAAAATATTATTCGAGCGGTATTTGCGTTGGATAATAATTTTGATGTACTGATTGTAGATGATAATTCTCCTGACGGAACATTTAGAAAAGTACAGCAATTGCAGACTGAATTTCCGAATCGCCTTTTTTTGGAAGTTCGAGAAAAAAAATCAGGTTTAGGAAGAGCCTACGTTCACGGATTTAAGTGGGCTTTGGCTCACAATTATGATTATATTTTCGAGATGGATGCCGATTTTTCACATAATCCGAATGATTTAGAAAAATTACATTTAGCATGTACAGAACAAAATGCGGATCTGGCAATCGGTTCAAGGTACGTAACAGGAGTAAATGTTGTGAATTGGCCTTTGTCTAGAGTGCTTCTCTCCTATTTTGCTTCGGTTTACGTCCGACTGATTACGGGAATGAAAATTCACGATACCACAGCTGGCTTTGTGTGCTACAAACGAAAAGTACTCGAGAGCATCAACTTAAATAAAATAAAATTTGTAGGATACGCCTTTCAGATTGAGATGAAATATAGGGCTTTTGCCAAGGGTTTTAAGCTAACCGAAGTTCCGATAATCTTTACCGACCGAACCCACGGACAATCCAAAATGAGTTCGGGAATTATTAAAGAAGCTGTTTTAGGGGTAATCTCGCTACGGATAAAAAAACTATTCGGAAAACTGTAATTATATCCTTTTCATTTGCTCTTTCATTTGAGCAATTTGTTCTTTCAGCATATTTTGTTTGTCAAGTTTTTTAGCCTCATTCAACAATAAGGTTGCTTCTTGCTTACGCCTTTTGGTCATAGCAATTCCTGCCAAATTCAATTTTGCTAATGCCAAATCAGCATTCATATTTAAACCTAATTCTATAGCTTTTCTGAAATGTTTTTCTGCTTGATTTAAATTGGTCTGAACCACCATCAATCCGCTCAAATAATAAAAATAACCTTGTTGTTTTCTAACCAGCGCTCCTTCCGGATTCTTGATTTTGTCTAACCACTTTTGAGCTCCCGGAAAATCTTGTTTACGGAGTTTTAAAAAGGCTAAAATTATAATCTCGTTTTTAAAATACAACAAAATCACAATCAGAGTAATCAATATCAAAAAAATACCGTTCCCGATATTGTTTTCAGTAAATTGCCAAATAGCAGTAACAAATAATAGAACGGCTAAAGCCAGTTTAATGTTTTTATGGAACATAGTTCGTCAGGTTTTTATTTTGAAGTGCAAAGATACTATTTATTGTTGAATCGCTTATTTAATTTCATACTACTTCAAAAGTTAACATATAAACTTTTATCACACATCACTAAGATAAATTTAAAATAAAAACGCAAAACATAACAATAATTTTGTTTTTTAACATTATGTGTGTATCTTAGCCGATAATTAAGCATCTGATTATGAAAAATATTTTACTTCATAACCGAATACAAGTAATAGTTTTTTTTGTGTTAGGTTTATTTTTCTGCCCACCAACACACGCCCAAACAGACCCTACTGTAGCATGGGCACAACAATTCGGAGGAGTGTTTACAAGAGGAGGCGATGTTACCACTGATGTTTTTGGTAATATATATATGACAGGACACTTTTCAGGAACAACTGATTTCGGGAGCTTTACACTCACTTCTGCAGGAAGCTCCGATGTATTTGTTGTCAAAATTAATACTTCAGGGACTGTACTTTGGGCAGAACGTTTTGGAGGATGGGGTGAGGATTTTGGAAGAAACATTACTGTTGATGCCTTGGGTAACGTGTATACCACGGGAACATTTAATAATATTGCTACTTTTGGCTCTATCACCCTTACTACCACTACCGGTAGAAGCATTTTTGTCGTCAAGCAGGATGCTTTAGGCACAGTGCTGTGGGTAAAAGAATTTGTCAGTGAGTGGACTCCAGAAATCTATGGTTTTACTGCAACAGGTATTGCTACGGATACACAAGGCAATATTTATACCACAGGGTATTTTGGAGGTGAGACATCCACTTTCGGAAACATTACTCTTACTCGTTCTTCTGTAAGTACTACAGTATCTAACAAACCTTCTGACACTTTTGTGGTCAAACAGAATGCTTCGGGACAGGTGCTGTGGGCAGAGAATTTTGGTTCGACAAGCAATCACGGACTTGTTCGCAGCAGTGGCTTATCTACTGATACTTTTGGGAATATATATATCACGGGAATCTTTCAGGGTACGGCTAATTTTGGTGACATAACCCTTATTAACTCATCAATAGATGGCACTAATGTAGGAGTTGTTTTTGTAACAAAGATGGATGCTTCAGGTGAAGTTTTGTGGGCAAAAAGCTTCTCAGAAGAAGGAAACAACTTTTCCTCTTATAGTAATGATATTTTTTTTGACACATCAGATAATGTATATATTATAGGAAATTTTAAGGGTGAAATGACTGTCGGAACTTATACACTGGCTTCCATATACAACCAGCAGGACGATTCGTTTAGTCCAAAACTGTTTATTATGAAAATCGACAGCTCTGGCGAAGGGTTGTGGGCTGGGGCATATGGAAGTACTAGTGTGCCAGGGGGTAGTATCGTAACTGATACGTCGGGAAATATGTATGTTACCGGTCATTTTACAGAGATAATTGATTTTGGTGATATTACCCTTACCTCTGAAGGATTTAGTGATGTGTTTCTACTGAAAATTAACAGTTCGGGTGTGATAGAATGGGTGGACAGATTCGGTTCAACGGGATCAGATGGAGGAACAATCATTGCTATTGATGCCACAGAAGATATTTATATAGCGGGAAATTTTTCAGATACGGTTGATTTTGGAGGAACAACCTTGACAGCTGCTAATAGCGGAGAAATATTTTTAATGAAGATTTCCTCGAATAGTAGTCTTATCGTAGTGCCAAATCAATCTACACAATGGAGAGTTTACCCAAATCCGACAAAAGATATTATAACTATTCAATTTTCCGAATACGGCACGGAAGCAACCGTTGAGATATTTAACCTGATCGGACAGAAAGTAATGGATTATGGCAGTATAATCGGGACTCAAACCCTTGATATATCTAGACTGACACAAGGAGTTTATATGTTGAAGATAAACAATGATTTAATAAAAGTAAAAAAGCAGTAACAAATAAATTAAATAATATGAAAAAACTATTTTCTATTTTAATCTTCATGCTTATATCAGCACCAGCATTTTCTCAAACAGGAGTACCTCGTTTAATAGTGCAAAACAAAACAGCTTGTGACCAAACTTATGTGGTTTTTGGTGGCAACTTATGCCCTTGTAGCGAAGTAGAGTCGTATCATAGCGATTTTATTACTATTCCTGCAGGGATGACATTCGACCATCCTAATCTTCATGCTTTAGGAGGAATATTTCCACCCCCGAATACTCCGTCGGTATATTTATATGGAACAAGAATCACGGAAGGGTTTCCAGAGTTCTGTGGTATAAAGGGAGGAACTGTTGGGCAGTATGCTTGTGGTGCGATTTCATTAACACATTCTTTTACTGCTCTAAATTCAGATTGCACTGACTGTGCTCCAACAAATGCAACTTGGCATCTTTCTAGCTGTGAAGGAGAAGCTATTTTGATATTCGAATAACACACTACAAGAGCCTGTTTTTTACAGGCTCTTTTTCTACCTTATAATTTATGGAGTAAATCATAACTTTTTGTATTCTCAATTAGCTATCAATAACAGAAATATAATCAGAATCCCTCAAAAAATATTTCGTTTAAACAAATAGCAATTGATTATCTTTGTTCCCTTGTACCCTAAAACACTTTAAAATGAGCCATTTCGAACATTTAAAATTACCCAAATCCTTACAAAAAGCAGTTGATGATTTAGGTTTTACGAGCCTTACTCCTATTCAGGAAAAATCATTTTCGGTTATTTTGTCAGGAAAGGATATGATGGGAATTGCTCAAACCGGAACCGGAAAAACATTTGCTTATCTCCTTCCGATTCTCAAACAATATACTTTTTCTGATTCTGAAAATCCAAAAGTTATCGTGATTGTTCCCACGCGTGAGTTGGTGGTTCAGGTTACTGCAGAAGTCGAAAAGCTGACCAAATACATGTCTGTCAAAACTTTGGGTATTTATGGAGGTGTGAATATCAACACGCAAAAAAAAGCGGTGTACGAAGGAGTAGATATCATTGTGGCTACACCCGGACGATTGATGGACTTGGCTCTTGACGGAGTGGTCCGCTTTGATGAGGTTAAAAAATTAGTGATTGATGAGTTTGACGAAATCCTAAACCTCGGTTTCCGAATGCAAATCACTTCAATTCTGGCGATGATGAAAAACAAACGTCAGAATATATTGTTTTCGGCTACCATGACCGAAGAAGTAGATGAGGTAATTAATGATTTTTTTGATTTTCCTGAAGAAGTGTCTCTTGCTCCAAGTGGAACACCACTCGAAAAAATTAAGCAACTAAAATATTTTGTTCCAAATTTTACGACAAAAATTAATCTGCTTAATCATCTTCTAAAAACCGATGAAGCTTTTGAAAGAGTATTGATATTCGTCAATAATAAACGAATCGTAGATTTGCTCCACGAACGATTAAATCCTGAATTTCAAGAACAATTCGGAGTAATTCACTCTAATAAAACTCAGAATTACAGGTTAAACACTTTAGCCGAATTTCAGAAAGGAAACCTTAAAGGTATTATTACCACGGATATTATGGCCCGTGGTTTGGATATCAGAGATATTTCGCATGTTATCAACTTTGAAGTTCCTGAAATTTCCGAACAATATATCCACAGAATCGGTAGAACAGGTCGTGCGGATAAAGACGGAATCGCAATTACTTTTAATTCTCCCAGAGAAGAGGAATGGCTTTTAGAAACTGAGGTTTTGATGAATCTCGAAATTACACAGCTCGAAATTCCAGCATCCGTCGAAGTTTCTACTGTTTTAATGGAATTCGAGAAGAAAAAGCAAAAACCAAAATTTATAAGTAAAAAACCTGCTTTTGAAGGTGGAGGTGCTTTTCATGAAAAAAAGGACAAAAACAAAAAAGTAAATCTTGGAGGACCGGGAAAACGTAATCCGAAAAAAACAAAATCAGTAAATCGAGGGCAGTTAAAGCGAAAAAAGAGTTAGACAGACAAATAATTTGGTTATCAGACAAAATGGACTAAATTTGAAGAGATGTATCCTATACTTAAACAACACATAATTAGTGCCTTACTTTTTATATCTGCTTTGACAATGGCTCAAAGCACAAATGTTGTTTTTATAGATTCTGTTGAGATTGAAGCCGAATTATATTACGGAAAAGATGCTTTAGGTTACGATTATTTTTCTAAAAATAACGTTTTATACAAACTGAAAAAATCTGAAAAATGGGAGTATAAAAACCTTCCGTTAGGTAAAATTCATTCGGTAGATTTTATAAATCCGCTCAAAATACTGGTTTTTTACAAGGATTTTAATACCGCTGTTCTATTGGATAACCAACTCTCCGAAATTTCAAAAATTACCCTAAATGATTGGAACATCGTTGCTCAAACTTGTTCGATTGCTTCTCAAAACCGACTTTGGGTGTATGATAATTTAACCAACCAACTGATTTTGGTTGATTACTTGAATAAAAAAAATACGCTGATTAACCAGCCTTTCAAAAACACTTTTAAATATTATAAATCGGATTATAACAATTGGATTTGTGTATCCGAAAGAAATACTGTTTTAATATATGATAATTACGGAAAAGTAACATCTGGTTATTCAGTTCCTGAATTCGACAAAATGATGTTTACACAAAACCTGAATATACTTTTTAGCTTGAACGATAATTTATATCTTTACAAAGGCGAAAAGTTGGGCAAGGAACTGATTTTTTCGAGTGATAAACCTCTTAAAGACTTTCATTACACCAACGAAACTTTAACCATTTTTACAGGCAATACTTTATATAATTATAAAATAAACTCACTATAATGCACATAGCAATAGCAGGAAATATCGGGGCAGGAAAAACTACACTTACTAGACTTTTAGCTAAACACTTCCGATGGGAGCCACACTTTGAGGATGTTCTTGACAATCCGTACCTAGACGATTTTTATCATCATATGGATCGCTGGAGTTTTAACCTCCAAATTTATTTTCTGAACAGCCGTTTTAGACAGATTGTGCATATTCGCGAAAGCGGGAAAAAAATAATTCAAGACAGAACCATTTATGAAGATGCACATATTTTTGCACCAAATCTTCACGATATGGGATTGATGTCGAACAGAGATTTCCAAAATTATGTTTCTCTGTTTGAACTTATGGAAAATATGGTCAAGGCTCCGGATTTGTTGATTTACCTTCGTAGCTCTGTTCCTAATTTGGTAGGTCAAATTCACAAGCGTGGAAGAGAATACGAAAATTCTATTTCGATTGATTACCTTTCTCGATTGAACGAACGATATGAGGCGTGGATAAAAAATTACGACAAAGGAAACCTGTTGATAATCGACGTTGATAACGTAAATTTCGTGGACAATCCGGAAGATCTCGGAAATATTATAAATAAAATCGACGCTGAATTAAACGGCCTTTTTTAGGCTATTTTATCGAATTAACGAAAAATGACCTCGCACAGTTCGCTCGGGTAATCTTGCCACAAACCAATAGTCTGTTGCGGGTAACTTTTCGGAATTAAAAGTTCCGTTCCAGCCTTGATGTTGCCCAGACAACACATCAATTAATTTCCCGTAACGGTCATAAATTTCTATTTGGGCTGAAGGATATTGAGTCGAAAGCATCGGGATGTTCCAATAATCATTCAATCCGTCTCCGTTAGGAGTGAAGAATTTCGGATATTGTAAAACAACTATAGCTTGTACGGCTTGTCCACAAACGCCTCGTACAAACACCAAGTATTGTCCTGAAGGCACATCCGTAAATAAATTGCTTGGCTGATAGTCAATTCCGTTAATCGAAAATTCATATACTCCATCACCCGTCACCTCTACATAAACCGAATTACTCGATTGGTTCATATCGTTAATCGTAATCGAAACAATTTCGGGTGCAGTAGATGAAGTTACCACAAATGTTTTTGAAGCATCACATCCAAATTCATTTGTAATATTAACCGTATAAGTTCCGGCTTGGCTAATTTCAATGCTTTGAGAAGTTTCTCCCGTACTCCAAACATAATCCGAAAATCCGGAAGGTGCAGAAATTATAGTAGGTTGTCCTTCGCATAAAAAAGCTGTTTCATCACTCAAATCTGTTTCAAACGAACGAACAATAAGATTAAACCAAACAATTCCATAGCAATTTTTACGGTCATTATCTTCCGAAATCCGTATATAAATAGTTTGATTATTATAGCCTTGATAATTTGAAGTGTTTAATGGATTTTCAAGCAAAAGTGCATCCTCATACGTTTCGTGAAAAGTATAAGACGGACTAATTGTAACTTGATTATCTACCAAGCCTAAATGTTGAGATAAATCCGGGAAAGTAGCAATCCCGTCAGCATTATCATCACAAGCTTCTAAGTCAGGTGGGTTTTGAAGAGTATTATTTGTAGAAAAAAGCTCAACTTCTGCAACGGAATAACATCCAAACTGATTTTCTACTCTAACATAAATCATTTGATTAGATTGATTAATAACATACTGATTCGGATTGGGAATGTTATCTTGACTATTCTGTGCGTTCAGTAGGCTTTCGTAATAACGAAAAGTAAAATCATTTGAATTTTGGATGATAGTACTTTCTGCCAAAGTAAGATTAAATACCGTGCTTGAATCGTTGTTTTCACATTGGATAAGGCTCGTATTATTCAAAATTGGATTTGGAGTAAACTCGACTCTTATATCTCCTATCAAATAACAGGTAGCATTAGTAAATCCTATGTTTACTTCATAATTTCCGGTTTCTGTTGCTTGATAAATGGCAGATGTAGCACCCGGAATTGATACTCCGTCTTTATACCATTGGTAAGTGTCTGCATTAGGTGTTGTAGCGTTCATCTCAAAACTTTCTCCTTCGCAAATCGGAGTTCCGTTACTGATTAGTCGATCGGGTCCTAAATCTATTTTACCGCTACTAAAGCTACCTCCTCTTAAAAACACAGCTGAATCATACAAGTTATTCCCTTGGTCTGCAATAACGAGTTTTATGTGATACAACTCTCCTGCTATAATATCGGTTTGAGCAGTTAATACAACTGTTTGTCCGTTGTAATTTATAGGATGTTCCTCTTCATTAAATCCTTCGAAATACTCTTCGTTTATGGGTGGGCACAATCCTCCTGGTCCTCTTACTGTATTTACTGCAACCGGAGTCGAAGTTCCTGGAACTACAGCCAAATTTGTATAAGGTTCGTTAACATTTGCTCTTTTGATTAAAAAAGCAAAAGCGTCGGTGTAATTACATTGATTCGAACTTCCGCTTGTTAGATACTGTTCGGAAGCAAAAATATAATCAAAACTAATGCGATTGGTATAAGAAACAAAATCAAATTCTAAAGTTGTGGCATTTACAGTATTTGACATACCGACTGCTTGTTCGAGGTCATCATCTCCGGGCCACGCATTTCCGGGAGGTCCTTCGCTTAAAAGAGAAGAATTAGGCCCTACTGCAGAAGTAGCTTTACCCGTAGTAAGAAGCACACCTTCTTCTAAATTAAAGTCACCATTCCCTTTATTAAAATACCCATAACTCATTTGGTCTCCACCAAAATTATAATAATTACTGAACGTAATATTTGTCACCTCTATACAACTCAGATTTCCTGTACCGATAAAAACTTCTTCAACAAGTTGTTGAGCAGTATAACTATCATCCACTTCGATGTATTGTGCTTGAGAAGAGAAAAAACTGAAAAAAAAGATAAGAAAGCTTCCTTGAGAAAGAATTTTATTTAAACGGAAATATTTTGAAAAAGCAGTAAAATCCATCACGTAATTTTCTGAATGCAAAGATACAAAACCCAAATAAACCCTTCCCGAGATTTGCCTCCATCTCGTGTTTTTTGGCTTTTATTTAACGTGATTTGTACTGAAAAATTATTTTACGGTGAAAAATTCTTTCAAATAAAATGGTTCGAAATAAGCAATGTCTTCAAATTCTTGTGCAAGGAATTTCTCAAACGAAAGCAAACTCATTTCTTGGGCAGACGGATAAATAATTTTATCCAAAAAAATAAAATTTTCTCTTTGCAAAAAAGGTTTACATTTTTCGGCTCCATCTCCTATAAAGTAAGCTGTTTGGGTAATCTGACTAAAAGAATTCTCATCAATAACTAAAGCCTGTGTCTTAGAAATCTTGTTGTAATTCGAGTCAAATGTAGCGGTATAGACCTCCATTCTTCGTGCATCAATCATCGGAATAATCAATCCATCTTTGTGAGTTACCTGCCTAGCCAAAATCTGTAAACTATCGAGCGCAATAAGCGGAATGTCAAGTGCAAAACAAAGTCCTTTGGCTGTTGAGGTTCCGATACGAAGACCAGTATATGATCCAGGTCCTTTGCTTAAAGCTATAGCTGACAAATCTTTATAAGAAATTCTCGCCTGTTTGAGAATCTCATCAATAAAGAGGTGTAATTTTTCGGAATGCGAAAAGTTTTGTTCTGCAATTTCTTTAATAATAACTGTATTTCCCTCCTTAGCAAGAGTCACAGAGCAGTTTTTGGTAGAGGTCTCTATATTTAGAATGTACATGTATCGCTTGGAAATTATCTTTTTGCAAAGGTATTTTAATTTTTAGTACTTTTGAATGATTATTAAAATACAATGAAAAAGTTACTTTTTTATCTTTTTTGTCTTGTGTTTAGTTCATGCAACTTCTTTGAAAAAGAAGTTCCTAAAGAAGAAGAATTACTTGACGAACGCTTACAGCAGATAAACTGGAATGAGGTTACGGTTTATCCGTCGGTTTCGGATTGTGATTCAATTACTGACAAAACTTTAGCAAAAACCTGTTTTTTTGACTATCTGACTAAGTCTGTTCAAGAGCGCTTGTCGACTGATACTTTATCCGTTTTGTATCCCGAAATCGACACTATTTATTTAAAAGTAACCGTACATCCTGATACCTCGGTTTTGTTTGAACCTCAATTCGATAACAAATCGGATTACAACATCCAAAAAATAGATAGTCTTATCAAGTTACGCCTGAAAAACTTGCCTGAAATTAAGCCCGCTCAAAAAGAAGGTATTCCGGTTAAAACCGAATTTATTCTTCCTGTAATTCTTAAAATAGAATAAAAAATCAAACCACTTCTGCAACCACAAAAGTACTTCCTCCGACAAAAATCAAATCGTTTGTAGCAGCGTTTCTTTTGGCACTTTTTAGGGCATTTTTTACCGATGAATATTTCTTCCCGTTTAATGAAAAAGCCATAGCTTTCTGTTGTAATATATCGGTTTGTAAACCTCTTGGAACATTGGGTTTACAAAAATAATATTTGGCTTGCTTCGGAAATAAAGGCAAAACCGAATCTAAATCTTTATCATTTACAGCTCCTAAAACAATGTGTAGTTGATTGTATTTTTCTTTTTGGATTTCTTCTAAAACAATTTCTAATCCGTGCTTATTGTGAGCAGTATCGCAAATTACTTTTGGATTTTCTTGTAAAGTCTGCCACCTACCTAAAAGTCCTGTGTTTTTTACTACATTCAGAAAACCGTTAGAAATATCTTGTGGCGAAATATTAAAGTGACTTTTATTTTGTAAGACTTTTATGGTTTGCAAAACCGTTTTTTTATTCTTTTCTTGGTATTTACCAACCAGATCCGATTGAGGAGTTTTTAAAATCAAATCCGATGCAAAGTATATTTCGGAATTATTTGCTTGTGCTTTTTGCTCGAATACTTCTCGGGTTTGTGAGACATACTCCCCGATTACCACAGGAATTTTTGGTTTGATGATTCCTGCTTTTTCAGATGCAATTTCGGCAATAGAATTTCCTAAGAACTGTGTGTGGTCGAGTCCGATATTCGTAATTACAGAAACCAAAGGTGTAATGATGTTGGTAGAGTCTAAGCGTCCTCCCATCCCTACTTCGATAATCGCTACATCGACTTTCTTTTTTTTGAAATAATCAAAAGCCAACCCGACTGTCATTTCAAAAAAACTCAAATTATGATTTTCAAAAAAAGATTTATTTCTTAAAATAAATTCAGATACGAATTTCTTCGGAATTTTTTTGCCATTTATTTTGATTCGTTCTCTAAAGTCTTTGAGGTGCGGAGAAGTATAAAGTCCGACCTTATAACCCGCCTCTTGCAAAACAGAAGCAATCATGCTTGAGGTTGATCCTTTGCCGTTTGTTCCTGCAATATGAATGGTTTTTATTTGTTGTTCGGGACTTCCGAGGTATTCAGATAAAAGAATTGTATTGTGTAAATCTTTTCGGTAGGCACTTGCTCCTTGTTTTTGATACATTGGGAGCTGGTTGAACATCCAGTTCAGAATTTCGGTATAGTTCACAAACTATTGTGTTAATGTAAAGTTGAATATTATCTCTCCTTTTTGTCTTTCGGCAGCCGATTGACTCGGTTCAAATCGAGTTTCCATTGCTGCTTTTTTGGCTATATCTACTAAACAGGCTGCAGGATTGGTGGTTCCTTGAACTCCTGCTCTTGCGTTTACTACTTTTCCTGCTCTATCCACATATATTTCGACCACTACTGTTCCGTATTCATTACATTTATATTGTGGTTGCGGTCGAGAGGTTACTTTTCGTCCTGCAAGTCTATAATTTCCGTGTCCTGAGCCTATTCCTCCTCCTGATCCGCTTCCTTCTCCACTTCCGGTTCCTGACCCTTTTCCTGTACCATGACCCGTTCCTATTCCTCCTCCGGTTCCTCCTCCCGAACCACCAGATCCGTCATATCCTTGATCATTTAATTGTCCCGAACGATCTCCTTGATTTCCTGTTTTACCCGTATTCCCGTCTCCTCCTAACACATTACTCAAAGCATTTGTAACTGTCTTACTTGGTTGAGGTTTTTCAGGTTGTGTACTATTTGATTTTTGTTCGGGTTGTTTATCCGGAGTAGGTTTTTTATCTTCTTTTTTAGGGGTATTTTCGATTGCTACTGCATCCGCATTATCCGAGGTAAGAATTTCTGTTTGTTCATTCGAAGAAATAGCTGTTTGAGATTGATTTGACACAGGGTTGGGTGAAGTATAATTGTCTCCCATTCCAAAGTCATCAAAACCAAAGTTAAGTGCAATCGTGCCTCCGCCACCTCCGCCACCTTCAAGTTCTTTTGGTTCGGGAGGAAAAATAGCAATAGACATTACAAGAATCATGATTACAAACAAGATTATTGTTGCTACTGCTGATTTTTTTTCTTCTTCTGTTCTAAATAACATTTTTTCAGCTTTCAAATTATAACTCAAAATTATGAAAATAATTGCACTTGATAGACATTCTGCTAAAAATTGTCTTTTTGTTAAGACAACTAAACAAAAAACCTCTCTTTAAAAGAGAGGTTTTTTTATTCCTATTAAATTTATTATTATTTAAAATCAGCTTCTGATACTCCTTCGTTGATTTTAATTTCAGAAATTTTCACTTCAAGGTCAAAGCCAAGGTTTTGAACTATAGTATGGTACATTTGAACTCCTTTCACCGCTTTATAATCTTTAAAATACGTCATTGAAGTCATTGTTTGTCCCATCATTTCGGCTGTTTTTCCTTCTGCTACTTTTAGTCCGCTTTCTACATCATAATAATATGAATTATTCCCGCTTTCTAAAACATATGCGTCTTTTCCGTCTACAGCTTCAATTCCTTTTATTGTAAGATTAGCATCATTAAGCAATACAAGTTCTGCAATAGGAGCAGCTTCTGCTTTTGATTCTGCTACTTCTTCGGCAGTAAAGTCTTGTTTTTGTCCTTGTCCACTCATATAACCTTTGTTTCCGTTGATTACTGTTTTTGACAAAGACATTCCTTGCATAGTGATATCTTGCATAAATTTACCTTCTGCTCTTTTGATGTTTACTGATATAGGTGCAGGTGCTCCAGGTATGGTTGCCGAACCTGTCATAGCAACAGTTTTTACTTTAGAAACTGCATCAGTACCTCCGATAGCTTTGATAAAGTTGTCTAATACCACTTTTGGAGTGATGCTTGGGTCAACTTCTTTAGCTTGTGGTTTTTCGGTAGGATTTCCGTATTTATCGAAATAGAACATCGGAATTCCTAGTTTTTCAAGCGGTTCGATAACTTCGCTTCCTTTTCCGACAATTACAATGCGTGAATTATCATATGAAAAATACTTTTGTGCTACTCTTTGAACATCTTCTGCTGTTACTGCATTAATGTTAGCAATAAAGTTTTGATAGAAATCATCAGAAAGGTTATATAGTTTAGTATTTAAAGCATAACGAGCAACTGTTTGAGGGTTTTCAACCTGCATTACAAAGTTTCCGACATATTTAGCTTTAGCCGTTGCTAAGTCTTCTTCTTTTACTTTTTCTGTACGGATTCTTTTGATTTCTTTTAAGAATTCTACTACTGCACTATCGGTAGCTGTTGATTTTACAGAACCTGATGCACTGAAGCTTGAGATATATCTGGTTGGTCCGATTCCGGAGTAGGCACCATATGTCCATCCGTTTGTTTCACGTAGGTTCAAGAATAAATATCCTTCACCACCACCACCTAAAATGTGATTTGCCATAAGTACAGCAAAGTAATCTTTGTCTGTCATTCTAAGTTTATGCAGATTCACTAACGAAATTTCACTTTGAGTTGCATTTGGCATATCTACAAAGTTGATTTGTGTGTACTGAACATCTTTAGGGTCTGTGTACTCAATTTTAGGAGAGTTTCCTTTTTTCCATCCTTTAAAGTGTTTTTCTACTAATTTCTTAGCGTCCTTAAACTTTATATCTCCTACGATAGTAAGATAGGCATTATTTGGTGAGAAGAAGTTAGCATAATGTCTTTTTACATCTGCTAACGATATGTTATTAAGTGTTTCTTCTGTTACGAATTCTCCGAAAGGATGATTCTTACCGAAAGCAAGTACGTTTTCTACTCTAGCCGCAACCGAACGTGCGCTTTTTTCGTCTGCTTTAAGTCCTTCAATAAATTTTGCTTTTTCTTTATCAAATTCTTCTTGGGTAAACAATGGGTCTATAGCTCCTAATGCCATAAGTTCTAATACTCTCGGGAAATATTTGGTTAAAGAAGTTGCATATCCTCCATTTACGCTTAAATTTAAAGAAGCTCCATAAAATTCCACTTCTTCGTTATAAGCGTCTTTAGATATCTTACTTGTTCCATTGCCCATTAGAGCTCCTGTTAAGTCAGAAAGTCCTGCTTTACTTCCTTCTGCATACGGTGCATTATCGATGGTTAATGAAGCTGTAACTCTTGGAAGTTTATTGTTTTCGACAACCAATACAGTTAGTCCGTTCGGAAGTGTGAAGGTTTGAGGTTTTCCAATATTTACTTTAGGAGCAGGTCCGGGTTTTGGTTGACTTCTGTCTACCTGAGCCTGTACAGAGTAAGTCATAAACAAACTCAAAGTTGCTATTAATATTTTTTTCATTTTAAATAACTTTTAATTTTAGACTTATTTTTGTGAGACATCTTTTTTAGGCACATAATCTATAACCACTCTTTGATTAGGGTTAAGATATTTTTTAGCAACCTCTCTGATTTCTTCACGAGTAATAGAACGGTAAATATCAATTTCTGTATTGATTAAATTCACATCTCCGTAAAGCATATAATAAGTAGCCAGATTATGCGTAACACCTTGTATGTTAGAATTCTGACTTACATATTGATTTTCGTATATGTTTTGTAGTTTTTGGAAATCTCTTTCTGAAATCAAATCTTTCTGAATTTTAGCAATTTCTACATCCACCTCAGCCAGTAGGTCACTCAATTTATATTCTGCCATTGGAATACCATAAATGATGTATTGTCCGTAATCTTCTTGAGAATAATTAAAAGCTCCTATTTCCATCGCTTTTTTCTGAGTATCTACAATTTTTTTGTAAAGAATAGAAGATTTTCCTCCTGATAGATACGTAGAAATCATATCTAATACTCTTGCATCACGCGTTTTCATAGAAGGTGTTCTATAAGCCGCAATCATCATTGGTAGTTGAATGTTTGCATCTTCCCAAGTAGCGTTTACCTGTTCTGTAATTGGGTCTTCTATAAATGTCTGACGTTTTACTTCAGGTCCTTTCGGGATAGTTCCGAAGTATTCTTTAATCCATTTGTTAGCTTGTGCGAATTCGAAATCACCTGCTACTACTAAAACAGCATTATTCGGGTTATAAAATCTATCATAAAAGTCTTGAACGTCTTCTAGCGTAGCTGCTTTAATGTGTTCTTCGCTTCCGATAGTGGTCCAACGATAAGGATGGTTTTTGTACATATTTTGTTTAAGCGCTACAAAAATCTCTCCGTAAGGACGGTTGTCTTGTGTTGATTTTTTCTCTTCGGTAACTACTCCTTTTTGGGTATCGATTCCGATTTGGTTTATCACCGGATGTAGCATTCTTTCAGCTTCCATCCATAATCCTAACTGAAGGTTGTTAGAAGGGAAGACCTCGTAGTAGTATGTTCTATCTTCGTTAGTATTTGCATTATTTTGACCTCCATTTGCAGAAACGATTCTAAACCATTCTCCTCGGTCAATATTGGCGGTTCCTTCAAATAAAAGGTGTTCAAAAAAGTGAGCAAATCCGGTTTTCTCAGGATTCTCATCTTTTGCTCCTACGTGATACATAACTGCTGTTACTACAACAGGGGCTGATTTGTCCTGATGTAAAATAACATGCAGACCATTGTCTAAAGTGTATTCCTCAAACTGTACATTCTGAGCCGAAACACTTCCAATAAATGCAAAAGCACTTAAAGCCATTATTGTTTTTTTCATAATGAATAAATTAATTGAAATTGTTTATTACTAAATAAGTATCAAAATATTCTATTTTGTTACAACAAAAATACATTTTTTTGTTCATCTCCTATTACATTAAAGTAATAAAAGCAAAAATCACCTCAAATTTGAGGTGATTTTTGCTTTTATTGATGTTTTTTACTTAGAATCCAACCGTCCAACCTTCAGCCCAAGTTGGCTTTGCTGTTCCATTACCTGCTCCTGTGGCAGTATTGTCTTCTGAATAAATTTGTTGAGAAACATCAGCCGAATACACAGCTTGATTTGTTATATTTTCGAATTTAACTCGAGTAGCTTTTAGGCTTCCGTCATTAACATACGAAATACCTGCATCGTGTTGAACATCAAATCCAACAGTCCAATTGCTCAATACAAGATTATCGAAATTAGCTTTAGTTCCGACTCTCAACTTAATAGCTTGGTCTTCGTTACCGATGCTTGATCCACTTCCTATTAAGGTTAGATTTTTAATCGTAGGATTAGAGATTGGAGTAGCTGTATGGTTGCTTGAATTATTATCTGCTTCAATTCCTCTGTTTCCTCCGTTTGTTCTTTTCCCGTACCAGTTTTCTCCTGTTCCTGACCATCCTTCTGTCCAGTCAAAAATATCGTCTCCTACGTTGCTTGTGCTAGCATTGATAGCAACCAAATATTTAGCATTTACAGTTCCTCCGAACCATTCAAATTGGTCATCTGAACCTTCGTAAGATTGAACAAACTCTACAACTGTTCCGCTACCAACTCCGAAGAAAGAAACTCCGTTGAATTCTTTTTCTGAATTATATGCATATCCTGTATATTCTAGTCTTAGGTATTTGATAGATCCTGAACTATCATTAGGGTCGGTTCCTCCGTAAGTTAAATCCGACACTTCAGCCGAAGCAGTAGTCCCTTTGTTAATTGGAGCTTTACCACAAATTACCAATCCTCCCCAAGATCCTGGTTCTTTGGTAGTAGAAGTCATTACTACTGGATTAGAAGCTGTTCCTTGAACATTAATTTTTCCTCCTTGAGCTACCGCAATATAACGAATTTCGGGAGTAGATGATGTTACATCTGTTGCTTCTATCACAGCTCCTGCTTCGATGCGTAAGGTAGCTCCGTCGTTCACCAAAAGTCTACCTGTAAGCAAATACGTTTTCCCTGATTCTAAAACTACGGTTCCTTCGTTGATTTCCCCTTTTAGATTATCTTGCTCTAATACAAAACTAGAGTTGTTATTTGTTCCTCCTTTATCATCATCGTCTGAACACGAAGTTGTGAAAGCCAATACAGACAATAAAGCTAATCCTGTTAATTTTGAAATTGTGTTTTTCATTTTAGTTTAGTTTTTATTAATTTTTTATAATTGATGTTGCAAATCTCTATTATCTTTTTAATACTTGAGTTAACTTAATATCAAGCTATTGCTAATTTTATAACTGATAACTGATGCCTAATGTAAAATAAACTCCCTTTTTGTACGATAATGCCAATATATCTCCCGAAGCATTTTCTTGCATTCTTTCTATCTTTGGGTTTAAAAGGTTTTTTGCTGAGAAATTGATTCCGAAGTTTCGGTCTATTTTAGCTTTCACCACAAAATCAAGAGTTCCAACCGCTTTATCCACTAAATTTCCTCTTCCTTCCGAACCCAACGAATAAATTCTATCCGAAAAGTAGGAATACGCTACAGTTGCCATTATTCCTGATTCGTTTCTCCAATTTCCTACATAAGACAAATCTGCATTGAGCAATAAATCAGAGGCTCCCGTAAACCCGGAGTCTTTATCTGTAAGATTGATGTTTATGAGTCCGTTGGTTTCTTTTCTAACTTTATCGGCATCTAATTCTTGGTGTGTTTTCATGTAGGCTGCATTTAGACCTGCCGAAATTTTGTTTTTGTCATCTTGGTCAAAACTGAAAATGTTTTTTCTCGCCTCGATTTCTACTCCATACACATATCCGTAATCTCCGGTATTTGTATAAGAAATATCATTGGTTGAAGAGGCGATTGTGGTTTCGTTTATCGGATTCATGATGTATTTTCCGAAAGCAGTTACCGAAAGCAGTTCATTGTCTTGAGGAAACATTTCCCATTTTAGGTCAAGGTTGTAATTCTCGGAAGAATATAAATAAGGGTTTCCGAATGTGGTTTCGGTTACGTCTTCGTAAATAAATCGGGCTCTTTCTTTGAACTGAGGTAATGTGTAGGTTTTGCTAGCTCCTAAACGCAGGTTTTGTTTTTCATCCAATTCGTATTTAAGCACTAAACTTGGCAAAAATTCATTCCTTTTAAGTGTGTTACTATTTCCGGAAGCGTCTAATTGTGTTCTCCAGTCTACAATTTGCTCTATTCTTTCAAATCTCAATCCGATAATAGAGCTTAACTTATCACTAAACCTATATTCTAAAGTTGCAAAACCAGCATGAATGTTTTGTTCTCCGTTATAAACTTGGAATGCATCTCCTGCAAAAGCGCTTATTGTAAACAATCCGTTATTGTAGTTTTGTGTATTAAAAAAATCGTCTAATCTATTCGGATTAAGCACAGTTGTAAGTCTTTCGCTGGCTAAAATATTGAAGTTGTATTGGATGGCTTGGAATTCTCTTTCTTTAAACCTTCCGTTATAACCTAATACTATTTTTCCTTTTGGGCTTCCGTTATCACCTTCTCCTATTTCTCTGCTTAGCACTACATTGGCTGCCCATTCTTTTTCGGTCAGATTCTGATAATATCTGTGATTGTCGGTAGTAGAGTTCTGAATAAGTGTATATCCATCAAGATTATCTCTAAAACCTAAAGTATTCTGTGTTCTGTCAGGCATATCTCCTTCTACTTCGTTAAAAGAAACTCCCCAATCTAAATTTGTTTTTTCGGAAAGTGCGTGATTTCCTAACAATTGATGGATAAATAATGTATTCTGTACATAAGTTCCTCTTTGCAAAAGTCCATTGTTATCTTCTGCTAAATCGCGCATAAACCCTTTGTAAATGTCTCGAGATTGTTCTGAAGAATTAACGAATAAAAAATTATAGCGCAACCCGTGGTTTTCGTTAATACTATAGTTAGCATTAAACATTCCGGTTGTATTGGTTTTGTATGAAAATTTTTCTTGTTGAAATGATTTTAAAGGATTTCCGTGAGAATCTGTTGCCTGATTTAATCCTTCTCTATATTCAAATCCGTTATCAAAATTAGCTGTTGCAAATAGGTTCATTCTACCTTCGCTTCCTATATTAAACGACTTTCCTCCTTTTAGTCCTACATTTCCTCCGAAAGGTGCTTCGTGAATCGGGTTTAAGCTATTTTGAAAGTTATAAGAATTTAATGCATTTTCCGGTATCCAATAGTTTGAAAACCCAAACTTATTTGGTCCGTCTTGTAATAAAAAATCTCCATTATTTTCGACAGCATTAGAGTTTATAGAAGTACCTAAAGTGATTTCAAACATTCCGTCTCCTTTATAATTTTTTGAAGAAATATCCACGTTTCCTCCTGCAAAATCTCCCGAAATTCGAGGTCCATAAACTTTATCTATCGAAATATATTCTACAATATCAGTCGAAAAGAGTCCTAAATCTATGTTTTTCTTTCCTGGATCGTTCGACGCAACCGGAAGTCCGTTAATAGAAGTAGAATTGTATCGATCTCCAAGTCCTCTTACATAAACACTACTGCTTCCTTCTTGCTTAGACACTCCCGAAGTTTTGGTAACGGCTGCAGCCACATCTCCTACTCCTTTACGACTGAGTTCTTGTGCTCCAATGTTTTGTTTAATTTCAATGGATTTTTGTTGTTCAACCAAAAGAGCTGATTCTTTTTCTCTGCTTTGAACTCCTCGTATTACGACTTCTTCTATTGTAATTCCGTCCGATTTAATAGCCTGATTCACAACCTTTTTTTCTCCAGGTTGTACTGAAATTGGAACCTCTGTTGTTTGATATCCAATAAAGCTAAAAATAAGAGTATGAGCTCCCGGATTTAGGTCTAATGAATACTTTCCGTCATCATCGGTTAAAGTACCATTTGTAGTTCCTTTTACAGAAACCCCAACATATGAAACTGCTTCATTAAAAGACAGGTCTGTTACAACTCCTGAAACAGTTGCTTTTTGAGCATAAGAAGCTCCTACAATGAAAATAAAAATAATTAATAGATAGTAACGCATTTTTACGATTGTTAATTTTATGCAAATAAACAACCGGTATATAAAGAAGCCGTTAGGTTGTATTTATGGTTTTGTTTTTAAAAAGTTAACCTAATGTTAGTAGTGTTAAGAGAGTATTTCGAAAGAATATCCTTTTTGAGTGAAATACTCCAGAACCCTTGGAAGGACGTACTCTAATCGAGGAAAGGCTTTGAGACTGTCATGAAAAACAATAATGCTTCCTGTTCGTGTATTTTGGATAACGTTTTGTAAACATTTCTCTTTAGAGAGTGTTGAATCATAATCTGCACTCAACACATCCCACATGATAATTTTATATCCTTTTTTGCGTAATAAGTGTGCTTGTCTGGGTCTTATTTTACCGTAAGGAGGTCGAAACAATTGACTTTCAGTAGTATTTTGTTGACCCTGTGCAACAATGATTTGCTGACATTTTTCGGTATTTTCAACATATTGATTAATTGTTGTATTCCATCCGTTCAGATGATTAAACGTGTGATTTGCGATAGCGTGTTTTTTATCTAAAATCTGTTGCAGAATTTCAGGATGTTTTTGTATGTTTTCTCCTATACAGAAAAAAGTTGCCTTTGCGTTGTATTTTTCAAGTTCGGACAAAACCCATGGAGTAACTTCTGGAATGGGTCCGTCGTCAAAAGTAAGATAAATCGAATTATCACTATTTGGAATATCCCAGTGATAATTCGAAAATATCTTTTTTATGATTTTAGGAGTCTTTATCCACTCGAGTTTCATCAGCTAATTTATAAACCTCCGTTTTTAACTGTCTTCAAATTCAACTCCTTCAAGTAATTTTTCCAGCTCTACTGAATCGGGTAATGACTCTAACAAAGAATCCATTTGTGAGGTGTTTTCGATATCTTCTGTAGGCTCATCTTCGGTTCCTATTCTACCTTTAAACTTTGAATTATATTGATTGAATACCGGATAATTCAGATTATAAAACTCCATGTCATTATACTTTTTCATAGTGAGTAAAACATCTCTGTATCTTTCTATATTCCATCCTGCATCATATAATAGACTTCTTTGCAAATACATATCAAGGCTTGCATAGTATTTTATCTTTTCTTGATATTTTTCAATCATTTTACTGGCTAATTCTCTGGCTGTTTCTTGTTCTCCTAGCTCGTAATATGTTGCTAAAAATGGTTCTAGGAGTTCATAACTTCCATAATGCTCAAAAGGGAAATGTTTCATGGCTAAATCTGCTATCACTTTCGCCTGTTCGTTTTTTTCTTCCATTAATAGGTTTTCTATTAATCTCGAAAAATGTAATCGATAATTGAACGCATTTCTACGAGTTTCTACATCGTGATATATTTTATCGCTTCCGCTTGCCCCAAAGAACCATCCTTTTCGTGTTCCGTTTTCATATTCTTTATTGACAATCATATCATACATCTTTTCGGTATCGATAAATCCTAAATCTATAGGGCTTGCTCCTCTTTTTACAGGAGTTTTTATAGGAACAAGTTTATAAACCAATCCTTCTAGCTGTAGATATTCTTTCATCCATACAAAATCATCATCTCCCCATGCTCCTCCAGAAAAATACACAGGGCGCTCCCATTTATTATTGGCTATGATGTCTAACATTATCAAGCGATGTATTTGTAGAATATTGGTTGTAATATCCACCTCTACTGAATCTACTATTTGATCTGCATATTTCTGAGGAACAATTCCGTTGTCAAGTACCGCTTGTTTATCTACCGGAATACTTATTTTATTGGCAGGAAAAGTATGGAGTTTTTGTCCGTTTTGCCATGCCATATAGGTTCTTGGGTCGTCTGAATGAATAAATTCTAAAAACTGCTGAACCGGAATTCTGTCTGTAGCTCTATTTTGATAAATTATGGCTTCTAACTTTCCTCCTGAATATTGATCGTGAGAGAATGAAATAGGCAACCCTTCTGATTTATGAGTTTTCCTCTTCATTTGATCTATGTACCAATCTGTTACCAAAAGTGCTGTACAAACCACTCTAACATCTGTTCTGTATCCTTCTACTTCTTGTAAATACCAAAGAGGAAAAGTGTCATTATCTCCGATGGTGAAAGTAATTGCATTTTCTTCTAACGGATCCATATATGCTTTTGCATTGACAAGTGCTGTGTCTTTTCCTGAACGATCATGGTCATCCCAATTTTGAGAAGCCATCAACACAGGAACAACCAGAATCGAAAGAGCCACAATGCCATAACCCGCCATTTTAGTTTTTACTTTTTGGCTTACAAAATCATAAATAGCATAGACTCCAAAAGCAATCCACATCGCAAAAGCAAAGAAAGCTCCAACTACTGCATAATCTCTTTCTCGTGGCTCGAATGGTCTTTCGTTTAGAAATACTTTTAGTGCTAATCCCATAAAGAGGAACAATACCAAAAGTACATAAAAACTCTTCCAATCTTTTTTGGCGTGGTATATAATTCCGATAAGGGCAAACAAGAACGGAATCATAAAGTAAGTATTTCGTCCTTTGTTATTTTTCATGTCCGAAGTGAGTTCACTTTGGTTACCCAATCTCCATTGGTCAATAAACTTTATTCCGCTTATCCAATTTCCGTTTTCGATATCTCCTTTTCCTTGAATATCGTTTTGTCTTCCTGCAAAATTCCACATCAAATACCTTCCGAACATATATCCGAACTGATATTCGAACATAAATTTCATATTAGCCATAAAACTTGGTTTTTCGACAATAATAACATCTCCGAGTTGTCTTAAAAACTCATCATAATCCTCCTCGTCTACTCTCCCTGTTTCGTAGGCTTGTTTAAATTGATTGATGCTTTCTTGAATGTTTTGTCTTAGCATTCTAGAAACTTCAAAAAAATCTTCTTCTGTGAGCAATTCCGGATCAATTCCTAAATCAAGACGATAAATATCTTCTGTGAAATCATAATTCGGGTTAATCTTAAAGTCTAGCACCCCTCCATATTTCATATAATTGATGCGATGCGATTCTTCTGTGCTTCGCATTCTCGGAAGAAATGCCTTATGTGCATTGTCTAAATTCTGAATCGCATTTTTGTATTCGTTTACAATTACATATTTTCCGGTTCTGTAATCTCTTTCGTAATTAGGTTTAGCATCTACATAAGGTTGGTCAGGGTCTAATCCTGCATATTTTTCTGAGTATAGTTCTCCGTAAAACGTTTTTTGTTCTCCGTACTGTTCACGGTTATAATAGGCTAATAACTCGGCTGCATCGGTTGGGGCATTTTCGTTAATTGGAGGATTGGCATTCGAACGGATGGGTAACATTAACCAAGACGAAAATCCGATAAAAACAAAAAGAATACAAAGTATAAAAGTATTTGCTTTAGCGTAATTTTTCTGTTTGGTATATCTTAAACCGAAAACAAAAAAAGCAATAATAAGCAAAGCTGCAAATATAGTCCCGGAATTAAACGGCAAGCCTATGGAGTTTACCATAAAAATCTCCATTCTTGCAAAAAATGTCATCGTATACGGAAGTAAAAACCCAAAAACAAAGAACAATACTGCTACCACAGCAATATTAGCAATGATAAAGTTTTTGAGAGTTACTTCTTTATAATGTTTAAAATAATATAAAAGTCCGATAGAAGGAATAGTAAGTAAAGCCATAAAATGCACACCGAATGACAATCCGATAAACATAGAAATAGCTAAAAGCCACTTATTACCTCCTGGTTTATCCATGTCTTGTTCCCATCGAAGTCCTAACCAAAATAGGATGGCAATAAACAAAGTTGACATGGCATATACTTCCGCTTCAACAGCATTATACCAGAAAGTATCCGAAAAAGTAAATGCTAAACTGGCCACTAAACTGGCTCCTAAGATTATTTTAGAGTTATTTTGGTTAAGTTCGGAAAAATTTCCTACAACTTTTCGCAATATCATTGTAAGCGACCAAAACATAAATAGAATGGTAAAAGCGCTTGATACAGCCGACACCATATTTACCATCAAGGCAATCTGAGTAGCATCAGTTGTGAACATAGAGAAAAATGCTCCAATAATCTGAAACAACGGAGCTCCAGGAGGGTGTCCTATTTGTAATTTTGCTGAAGTTGCAATGTATTCTGGAGTGTCCCAAAAACTGATAGTAGGTTCTACCGTTAACGAATACGTAATCAGTGCAATTGCAAAAGCAAACCAACCTAATAGGGTATCCCATTTCTTGAAGTTGAAAGAACTCATATTTTATGTGATTTATTTTTCGAAGTACAAAGAAAACGTTTTTTTAACTAAAAAACAGATTTTAACTTCTTAATAACGGTGTTGGTCGCGTATTTTAAATTTTAGTACAAAACATATTTCATAAAAAGTTGCAACAAAAAAAAAATAGTAGTAATATTGCACCCTCTAATCTGGTCCAATAGCTCAGTTGGTTAGAGCACCTGACTCATAATCAGGTGGTCCCTGGTTCGAGCCCAGGTTGGACCACAAGAATCCCTTGAAATCAATGATTTCAAGGGATTTGTTTTTTATAAAAAAACAGAAAAAGCTAATTTCCTGCAACTTATTAAGGACTAATTACAGTCGTAATAAAAAAACATCTGACATTTTTTTGAAAAGTTCCCCAAACTAAGGATACTATCTTTACGTCAAGAATATGTTGTTCTTTTAATTTTTTTACTGAATTTGTCTTACTTTTATCGAATTCAATCAAATCCGTATAAAATGAATAGTACTACCAAGACCAATTATCCTGCCCTATACACACTCGTTATTGTTTTTTTCTTTTGGGGATTTATAGCTGCCGGAAACAGTATTTTTATTCCGTTTTGCAAAAGTTATTTCGAGCTTGACCAATTTCAATCACAACTTATTGACTTTGCTTTTTATACAGCTTATTATTTTGGAGCGCTATTGCTTTTTATTTTAGGAACACTCCGTGGCAAAGATATTGTCGGGAAATGGGGTTATAAAAAAAGTATTGTTTACGGATTGTTATTTTCGGCCTTAGGAGCTGGAGCTATGATTATTGCGGTCGAAATGAATGTGTATATAGCTATGCTTATTGGTTTGTTTATTGTTGCACTTGGTTTTTCGTTACAACAAACAGCTGCCAATCCGTTTGCTATTTTGTTGGGAGACCCAAAAACAGGAGCCAGTAGAGTAAATCTCGGAGGAGGAATCAATTCTTTCGGAACCACCATTGGTCCTATTATTCTTGGTTTGGCTTTGTTCGGCTCAGCTGCTTCTGTTTCGGATGATCAAATTGCTAATTTAAGTTTAAACAAAGTGGTTTGGCTGTATGTAGGTGTAGGAGTTTTATTCGTAACAGCTGCTGCCATATTCGCTTTTTCTAAAAAATTACCCAATGGAATTTCTGACGAAAAGGTAGAGAAATCAAACAAAGCTCTTATCACTTTAGTCGTAATGACTGTGCTTTTGCTTATTTGTTTTATTCCCGTTTTTAAAAGTTATAAAAGCACAACCGTTACCGAAATAGAGTTGATTTCAGAAGAAATCAAACAAATGGAAAAAGCCGCTCAAATGGAAAAAGCTGCTGCTAATGACAAATATTTTGTAGATATAGAACTAAAAAAATCTGAAATCGAAGCTAAAAAAAATCTATTAGAACAAAAGCGTATGTTTTGGCTTTTGGGTGCTTTAGTTACCGTTGTCGGAAGTTTATTATTTGCTTATTTCAGGTCAACAAAAAACAAAGAAGGTTGGGGAGCAATGCAATATCCACAATTGGTTTTGGGTATGTTGGCTATTTTTATTTACGTAGGTGTCGAAGTAACTATCGGAAGTAATCTGGGAGATTTATTACAAACCGAAGAGTTTGGAGGTATGACTGTATCAGAAACAGCTAAATATATTTCGATGTATTGGGGAAGTATGATGATTGGTCGGTGGGCAGGAGCTATTTCGGTTTTTAATCTGACTAAAAACAAAAAGATGATGGCTATGATACTCGTACCGTTAATTGCTTTTTCGGTTATTCTGGTCGTAAACATCATATCCGGAAAAGATATGACTCCGCTTTATTACTACATTGTTTGTGTATTTGTTCAAATTATAGCATTTTTTATCTCAAAAGATAAACCTGCTCGTACGTTGCTTGTTTTTTCTGTATTAGGAATTTCAGCTATGATTATCGGACTTATGACAGACGGAACAATTGCTATTTATGCTTTTTTGACAGGCGGATTGGCCTGTAGTATTATGTGGCCTGCTATTTTTAGTCTTTCACTGATAGGATTAGGTAAATATACTTCTCAAGGCTCTGCCTTTTTGGTGATGATGATTTTAGGAGGAGGTATTATCCCTCCTTTTCAAGGAAAATTGGCCGATATTATCGGAATTCATCAATCGTACATTATTGCTGTAATTTGTTTTGTATACTTAGCTATTTTTGCGGTTATAGCCAAATCAGTACTCAAAAAACAAGGTATAGATATTGATACTATCGAACAAAAATAAAATCAGAATCCAATGAAATATATAATCACTCTTTTATTTAGTTTCCTTCTTACATCGTGTATATCTACCAAAGATAAGGCTCTATTATTTGCAGCAGATTGCCCTGAAAATGGAGTTTGTCGTTTGGAGACGCACAAAAACACTTCTTTAATCATAAAAAAAGATGATATCGGAAGTCTGTATCATCAAATGGAGGAAAGTCCCGGAAAAACGACATTTGCCTATTATTACGAACAAAATATAGAGCAAGCTTATCTTGACGGACATTATATCGAAGAAATTAGGTTTGAAATGAATGATGCAGCTTTCGATAACAGTTTTAAAAACCTAAAACCTACACAAATACTTTTTGGGGTTTTCTGTTACTGTAAAGGAAAAGCAGGTTATTATACAGTTGAAAATGCTTTGATTTCGTATGATAAAAAATCAGAAACTATCACAGTAACAATCGACCAAATCATCGAAAATCAGATTTTAAGGACCATCCATACAAAAAGGTTATAATGAGCAGCTTCTATATCCATATCCCTTTTTGCAAGCAAGCTTGTCATTACTGTGATTTTCATTTTTCTACTTCCCTTAAAAAGAAAAACGAAATGATTCTGGCTTTGGCTCAAGAAATTGCCATGCGTAAAAATGAAGTGAATGACGAAGTAGAAACAATTTATTTTGGAGGTGGAACTCCATCGGTTTTATCTACAGCCGAAATCAACTTTTTGATCGAAAAAGTATATCAAAATTACACCGTAATCGAAAATCCGGAAATCACTCTCGAAGCAAATCCTGATGATTTGGATTTTGAAAAAATAAAAGAACTTTCCAGTTCAAAAATTAACCGTTTAAGCATTGGAATTCAATCGTTTTTTGAAGAAGACTTAAAAATGATGAATCGAGCTCATAATGCTCAACAAGCTAAGGATTCTTTAGAAATAGCTCGTCAATATTTTGACAACATTACTATTGATTTGATTTACGGAATTCCGAATATGTCAGCTCAAAGATGGATTGAAAACATTGAATTTGCTTTGAGTTTTGGAGTTCCTCATATTTCTGCCTATGCATTAACGGTGGAACCAAAAACGGCACTTCGAAAACTTATCGATAAAGGCGTAATTCCTCAACCTAAAGACGAGGTTGCAGAAAGTCATTTTTTTTTACTTATGAAAATACTCGAAGAAAAAGGCTTTATACACTATGAATTATCAAATTTTGGCAAAGAAGGTTATTTTTCTAAAAACAATACCAGCTATTGGTCTGGAAAAAAATATACCGGAATAGGTCCTTCGGCCCACAGCTACAATGGTACACACCGAAGTTGGAATATTTCTAATAATGCTATTTATATCAAAGAAATTCAAAATAGAAATCTTCCAAGTGAAATAGAAAAGCTGACTCTTTCAGACCGATATAACGAATATATCATGACCGGACTCCGTACCATTTGGGGAGTTTCATTAGAAAGAATACGTGCTGAATTCGGACAAGAATACTATGATTATTTACTCAAATCCTCTGAAAAATTCTTAGAAAATAATTTATTACAAGTTAAAAACGGAAAAATAATCATTACTCCCGAAGGTAGGTTTCTAAGTGACGGAATTGCAAGCGAACTTTTTATGGTAGATTGAAAATACAGTTTTAAAGCATAAAAAAAATGAGACAACTATAAAGGTTGCCTCATTTTTTTATATTAAAGTAAAAAATCAACTTCCTTTTAAAACATTGATAGAATCTCTAATATAGGTTTCATTTGCTTCACTAGGATTTAGTGTAAGTGCTGTTTCGAAATGCTCTAAAGCTTTGGCTTTATCGTTATTTTTGGTGTATTCTGCACCTAAAAACATATGTCCTGCCAGCAGTTCTCTTTTTGTTCTGTCTTTCGAAAGCTCTGCTTCTCCTTTGTCGTGTACTACTTGAATGTAGTTTTCATAGCTTTTTACAGCGGTCTGAATTGCTTCTTCGTTTGGAACAATGCTATCTATAATACGATTGATCTTTGCTTTGTTAGCATGTGCATCCTGAGTAGTAGGCGATGCTGTTATTACGTTTTCGTAAGCTGTGCTACCCATTTGTAAAAAATCAATTATCTCTTGTTTTTCTTCTTCTGTAAACTCTTCTCCTTTTTCAATTTTTTCATTCTGCACATTCGAAGCGTGGAATAAAACCGCATTACCCAAATACATATTATCTAATGTATTAGTAGTGGATTGGGTATCTTTAACAGCTAATGAAAATACTTTAGCAGCAGCAAAATATAGTTTATCTTTATATAGTTCTTCTCCTAGTTGGCTGAATTCTCCTGCGAACGAAGTATCTTGTGCCACGGCTGATTCTAAATCTGCTAGAGCTTCTTCAAACTTAGCCATATCAATGATTTCTCCGTCTTTTTTAGCCATTGCTAGTTTTGCTTTAGCCAAAATAATATAATCTCTACTGATGAATTTATTCCCTTTTTCGAAAAAATTGGTCAGCGCATCAATACTTTCTTCATAGTTTTGATTTTCGAAAGCAGCATATCCCAGATATCTGTAAATTCTAGGATTTACGTTTTGTTCCTGCTTCATTTTGTTTGCTTCAATTTCTAATGTAGCATAATCTCTGGTAAGGATTAAAAAATCTGCATAACGCATTCTTGAATCTAAGGATGTATCTGTTAGACTCATGTATTTTCTATAATTTTCAAGAGCTTTATTATTGTATTCTTGATATTTTGAAACATCATCCGTACCCCAATAATAATAGGTTTCCGCTAACTCGCGATATACTGGTCCATAATTCGGGTCTGTTGAAACGATTTCGTTAAAAGATTTTATTGCCTCAGGAAATGCTTTAGCATTTTTGGTAATGACTGCCATTTGTAGTTTAGCTCTTTTCAGATCTTTGTCTAAATTCAAAGCGTCTCTATAACTTCTGAACGCATCGTTAGTGTTTTTGTCACCTAGATAAGCATCTCCTAAATACATCAACGCCACAGCTGACTTTGAATCTGCCTGAACAGCTCTATTTAAATACTCGATTGCTTTTTTATAATTTGGATTATCCGAATTGATATAAGCTCTACCAACCTGAATAAGCTCTTCGGTATCTCTTCTTCTAATATTTTCGGTAGCTTTATTAAAGTTTGTAGTTGCTCCTTGAATATTGTTGTTATTTAAGTCGATATGCCCTAACCCAATATAGTTTAGATGTGCATTATTTTTGGCCTTTAAACCTTGATTTAAATACAATTTTGCAGAATCTTGTTCTTTCTGAATAAGGTATATATCTGCCAAATAATAAAAGTTTTCTCCTTTATCAGGGTTTGAATTCACTAAAGATTTTAGAATAGTTTTTGCCTTCTGATATTGTTCTGCATCGATTGCATTTTTTGCTTGCTGTAAATCTTGAGCTTGAAGGGTAAAACCAATTAATAATAGACTTAGAAATTTAATTGTTTTCATTTTCATATAATTATTTATTGTCTTTTTTGATATTTATATTCATCGGTTCTAATTTTACCGGAGCTAATCCGGATGTCAATACAATTTTCTGTCCGATATCTGATGCTATAAAAGATGCAAATCCCATACCCAAACCAGCTGCTCCTTGATAATTTAACAAAAATAATTCTCGTGTAAGAGGGTATGTTTTCTTACCAATATTGGCCTGAGAAGGAAAAATATATTTTGATTCGCCATTTTCTGATTTAACATTCGCAACGCTTAGAATCTTAATATTTTCTGAATATTTCGACAATTCTGTAGGGGTTTGTGTAATCCAATTGATACCTATCACACCAATATGGCCTTCGTTTTCGGAAATAAATTTTAGTAATTCTTCACTAGTTCCGTGAGAATAAACATTATTTATTTTATCTTGATTTATGTTTAGCTTTTCAAAGACATTTCGAGTAACACTTGAATTTGGGTTGTCAAAAATTAAACTCTTTATAGTGCTCTCTTCACCGTTTAAATAAGCTTGAACTTGTTCTAGTTCAATTAAAGAGTCGTTAGATTCTTTATTTGCAATAAATACAACAGCATCTATAGCAAAGCGGGTAATTTTGGCGGTAGCTCTATTTTTAGAAGCGCTTTCCTCTTCACTGCTTAAGAGTCGAGTCATAACGCTAACTCTTGCTGAATCTTCGATGATATTATTGATGATTTCAGCTTCTGATTTTGATTTCAGGTTAAGTGTAGCCCTATATGTTTTTTCAAACACATCTTTTTGATCTTCGACAATCGGAAATATGGATTCATCCACAAAAACTGTCATATTTCCTGAAAGCATTGTTTCTTTAGTAGTGCCTTTTGATTCTTTTTTACAAGAAAATACAATTAGCGTTACTACTAATGAAAATAAGAAAAGAAAAAGCTTTTTCATAATTTATTTTTTTTGTAATAATCTCACAAAACGCAAGAAAGCATATACAATTATAATTATTCCGAATAATAATCTTTGGGTATCAGACATATTTAACGGAAAATCTTTCCAAAATATTATTCCTAATCCTACTACCAAATAAATAAGAAAGAAGAATATGCCGAAAATAAACAGAAATCGCTGTTGGGGCGATTTCTGTTTGAAATTTTGTTTGAATCTTTTCACTGTTATCTATCTCTAATATCGATCATCATAGGGAAATTGTACAATACACGTACAGGTCTTCCGTTTTGATTTCCTGGCTGCCATTTTTTAGCTCTCTTTATTGCTCTAATGGCGCGCTCACCTGTTCCGTGCCCTAAATCTCTTAGAATTTTAAAGTTAGTCAGGCTACCATCTGTTTCTACAACAAATTGAATTACAACCTGTCCTTTAAGTGTTCTGTTAATTCCTGAAGTATCATAACTTCTTGCCACAAAGTTTCTAAACTCATTAATTCCTCCAGGATAATCAGGCATAACTTCTACAGCAGTATAAATTTTATCCGGACTTTCTACAATTTCAGAATCAACTTTTACTTCAGAGTGAGTTCCGTCAATCACAACTTCTCCGTCATCACTAGCCTCGATATTTCTTGATCCAGCTACTTTATCCACAAGTTCTTCTACACTCGTAACTTCCTGTTCAACTGTTTCTTTTTCAACAATTACAGGAGGTGTGTGTTTTACTACTTCTTGTACTGTTTTGGTTTGTTTTACGACTTTAGGTTGCTCGATAATTTCTTGAGGAGGCGGAGGAGGAGCTAATATTTCTGCCATTATTATTTTGGTATCCTCTACTGATTTTTCTTCGACTACTTCTTCTTTGGCCAGCATCTTTGAGATTACAGGAAAGCTAACTGCAACCGAAAAAATTACAGCTCCTATCAGCAAAGCCAATAGGGTAACTTTTCCGTTTTCTTTACGTAAAGTATATGCTCCGTACTCTTGGTTTCTTCCTTCAAAAACAGTTTCGATCCAAGCCGACTTAAATAAATTCATAATTTTCTTTTTTAATAATTAAAGAAACGCATTCTTTACTCACACCTTATTCTGAGTATGCTCCTTTTTCGATTAGCATCTGAACATCTTCCTCTGTCATATCCATTACAGCATATCTCTTTTCTTGTGTGATAGCCATTTCATCAAGTATATCTACAAAGTTTTTGTAGTTTGACTTGTCACTCGGTTTAATTAAAATTACTAACGATTCTTTCTCTGGGTTAGTAACTCTTGCTCTAACTTCTTTGGATTTATCTAGAATCACTTGTCTGATTCCATTTTTACCATAAGTTGTCAATTTTGGTTCACCTCCAGGTTGAGGATTATCTATACTTCCTACATAATAAGCCACTTTATTATCTTCCCCTAAAACCACAGTTAGCGTTCGCCAAGCTGGAGTTTCGGTTTGTGGTTCATCACTAAGTTCTTCTTTATCAGGCATAGCCAAATCCATTGATTGTGGCTTTGATAAAGTAGTAGTAAGTATGAAGAAAGTAATCAATAAGAATGCCAAATCCACCATTGCAGTTAAGTCAACTCCTGGATTTTGTTTCTTACTTCTTACTTTTTTTCCATCACCCTTTGATGCGGTATTTAATTCTGCCATTTTTTATGGTCTGTATTTATTTGATTAAAAATCTTCTCCTCTAAGCCCTGTTACCAAGAAGAAATTATTTTTACCATTCTTTTGAAGAATATCAATAACTCTTTTGATAGTAGGGTAATCTTCTTCAGCATCACCTTTGATGGCAATGTCCAAATCCCTTCTTTCTTTATTAGGAACTTCTTTTTCTGCCAACAATTGTGCATTTGCCTCTCTAGCTGATTGAATCCAATCAGATAATTGGTTGTTTACAGAATCTAAAGCAATTCCTTTTTGAACACCAGGCTTCATTCTATCAGCTCCATTTAATGAAATGAAACTTCTAAGCTCGCTAATATCTACTCCAAACGATTCAATAAGGGAGAAGCGTTGTTTTTCTTCTTCCGAAAAATCCAACCCATATTTTGCTCCCATTTTTTCGAGCATTAATGCTCTTGTTTCTTGACCGACTGCTCCAAAATAAGCTCTTTCATTAGCTACCGTAATGGTTGCAATTCCTGTATCGGGCAATTTGATTTGGACTGTAGAGGCTGGTGCATTGACTTCGACAGGCTCAGGTAAACGAGCTGTAGAAGTCATTACAAAGAAAGTAAGGAGTAAGAACGCAACGTCACACATTGCGGCCATATCAACTCTCGTACTTGGTCTTTTTCTATTTATTTTAGCCATTACATTTTGTTTAAATTAATTAATTCTTTAAAATTTATTTTTAAGGAACCAATTATTTATTACCTCTAGCTCTTCTATATCCTTGCGTTATAGCTGCTGATGCTTCGTCAACAAAATAAGTTAGAGTGTCAATTTTTGAATTGAAATAGTTATAAGCAATTGTTGCTAAAGTTGATGTTCCGATACCCGTAGCTGTACAAACTAGCGCTTCAGAAATACCGTTTGCCAAGGCAGCCGAATCTGGTGCACCTGCTGTTGCTAATCCAGAGAAAGCTTTAATCATCCCTGTTACTGTACCTAAAAGTCCAACAAGTGTTCCGATTGATACTAAAGTAGCTAGAATAGTCATGTTTTTCTCTAACATTGGCATCTCTAAAGCAGTTGCTTGTTCTATTTCTTTAGAAATCGCTTCTTCTGCTTGGTCGCTGTCAAATCCTTCTCTTTTTACTTCTTGATATTTTACAAGAGCTGAACGAATAGCATTAGCAGCCGATCCTTGTTGATTGTCACAAGCATCAATTGCAGCGTTGATGTCTCCTGCAGCTACATCGGCTTTAACCTGAGCTACGAATTTATCTAAGTTTCCTCTTCCTCCTGCTTTAGAAATTACAAATAATCTTTCAATAGAGAAAACAAGCACCATTAGTAGTAATCCCATTAAAACAGGTACCACTACACCTCCTTTATAAATCATACCTAAAATACTTCCTGGGGCAGGTTGTCCTCTTTCTGCACCTTCATTTACAATTGCTTCATAATTTTCGAAGTTTGCAGGAGCTCCCATTACGTACTCCCATATAGCCCATCCGATAACCAGACAGATTAGAATAATAATTCCTGAAACAACATTTGAGCCTTTAGCTTTTGATTTGTTTTCAACCGATACGTTTGCTTCGTTTGTCATTTTTTTAAAATTTAATTAATTTGTTTTTAATTTGGGTTAATAAAAATATCCTCTCGTCTTGATTTTAACTTTCATTATATCTGTGTATTCAAAAGAGAGAGGACAAATTTAGATTTTTAAGCGAAATAAAAAAACTTATTGGGTTTTTTTTAATATATTGTTAATATAGCGTTAAAACACTCTTTAGACTAATTCTCGTTAATAACAATTTGTTAATCATATAGTTGAACTAAATTGTTCTAAGAATCTTTTGTCGTTTTCGTAGAACATTCTGATGTCCGAAATTTGATATAAAAGCATTGCCATTCTTTCAATTCCCATTCCAAAAGCAAATCCTGAGTATTTTTTAGGGTCGATTTTACAGTTTTGGAGCACATTTGGATCTACCATTCCGCATCCCATAATCTCTAACCATCCTGTTCCTTTTGTAATTCTATAGTCAGCGGCTGTTTTCAGTCCCCAATAAATATCTACTTCTGCACTAGGTTCGGTAAACGGAAAATATGAAGGGCGCAAACGGATTTTAGATTTTCCGAACATTTCTTTTGTAAAATACAACAGGGTTTGTTTTAAGTCGGCAAAAGAAACATCCTTATCAATATATAGTCCTTCTACTTGGTGAAAAATACAATGTGAGCGTGAAGAAATTGCCTCATTTCTAAAAACTCTTCCTGGAGAGATTGTTCGGATAGGCGGCTTGTTATTTTCCATATAACGTACCTGAACCGACGAAGTATGTGTTCTTAAAAGTATATCCGGATTGGTTTGTATAAAAAAAGTATCTTGCATATCTCTGGCAGGATGGTATTCTGGTAAGTTTAAGGCGGTAAAGTTATGCCAATCATCCTCTATTTCAGGTCCTTCAGAAATATTAAATCCAATATTCGAAAAAATTTCTACTACTCTATTTTTTACTAACGAAATAGGGTGTCGAGACCCTAATTCCATCGGATAGCCCGGTCTAGTTAAATCACCATAAACTCCTATATTTTCTTCTTTATTTTCTAAAAGTTCTTGAACGTTTTTTACTTTTTCTTCGGTAAGTTTTTTTAGTTCATTAATAACTTGTCCGAACTCTTTTTTTTGTTCATTCGGAACATTTTTAAACTCTGCGAAAAAGTGATTTAGTATTCCTTTTTTTCCTAAATACTTAATTCTAAATTGCTCTAAATTTTCTTTGTTATCCGTATTAAACGCATTAACTTCTTGAATGTGATTTTTAATCTGTTCTATCATGCCTTCATTAAATAATCCTAACTGCAAATTTAGAGAAATAATCTTAAAGACGTGTGTTTAAAAAGTAATTATTAGCAGTAAAAATGTTTAGAAAAGAAAAAGGGACTTATTGAATAAGTCCCTTTTCTAAAAAGTAGTTTACTACAGCTTCTTTCATCAAAACGGTTTGTTCTCCTGCTTTAAGCATCGGAAGCTGTTCTTTTGTTTTGTAATGTGGCCATCCATCTGCATCAAAATATTCGAACTCATAATATCCATAAGGTTCCAAGAGTCTGCATATAGCAATGTGCATAAGGTTTAGCTTTTCGTCTTTTTTAAAAGTCTTATGCGGCTGACCCAATTCTTGAATTCCGATAAGATAAATAATTCCATCCAGATCCAAGACTTCTTCATCTGCAAACTTGTCTGATAGCAATCGGACAAGTTCTTCCCATCTGGATTTTAATTTTTCGTCTCTTGACATTTTTATCTAATAATTATTTCGTAAGGCATCATAGCTTGAATTCCTTTTCGTGAATTCATATTTCTGATTTGTTGAATAACCTGATAATTTTCTTCTCCTATTTCTTCTTTAATTAAAGATTCTTTTGTTTTCATCAACGGGAAAGGAGTGTTTTCGTTAAAATATTCTTCGAGTGTTTTTTTGAATACCGGGAAGTTTTCTAAACCATATTCTTGAACTTCTCCTAACTCTGCAGCATACGCAATTGCGTCTTCTAAACCTCCGATTTCGTCAATTAGTCCTAATCTTTTTGCATCTGTTCCTGTCCAAACTCTTCCTTGAGCTACTTCGTTTACTTGTTCTTTGGTCATTCCTCTTCCTTCTGCTACTCTTTCTAAGAAAATATCATATATGTTTTCGATGCTTTCTGTAATCACTCCTTTGAAGCTTTCGCTCATCGGTTGAAAAATACTGTATTCTGCTGAATTTTCGTGTGTAGAAACAATATCCGAATAAATACCCATATTATTGGTAAGTCCTCTAAAATTTGGCAATGCTCCAAAAACTCCTATAGAACCTGTAATTGTGGTTGGTTCAGCAAAGATTTTGTCAGCGTTACACGATATATAATATCCTCCTGAGGCTGCTAAATTTCCCATTGACACCACAACTGGCTTGTGTTTTTTGGTAATTTCTATTTCTCTCCAAATAATATCTGAGGCTAAAGCACTACCTCCTGGAGAATCCACGCGAAGTACAATTGCTTTTACATTATCATCCTTAACCGCATCTTGAAGTGATTTTTTTACATATCCTTCTCCTATGGTTTGAGGGTTTCCTTCTCCATCAAGTATTTGTCCTTGAGCATAAATTACGGCAATTTTATCTTTCGCTTTTTTAGATTTTAATGAAACTCCGACATTTACGGCATATTTTGATATGTCTATAGTGTTATAATCTTCATCCATTTTTAGTCCTAACGCTTTTTTGATTCCGTTTTGGAAATGATCTTCGTACACTACTTTGTCTACCAAATTAGTAGCTTTGGCTAGTTCTGGAGTTCTTGCTCCTAAGCGATTTGCGATAGCATTTAGAGTATCAATCGAAATATTTCTACTTTTAGCAATATCTGCAACGATGGTTTCCCAAGTAGAATTGAGCAACTCTTTCATTTGTAGTCGGTTTTCATCACTCATTTGGTTTTCTAAGAAAGGCTCAACAGCACTTTTGTATTTTCCGTGACGAATAACTTCCATTTTTATTCCATATTTGTCTTGGAAATCTTTAAAGAATAAAATTTCTGAAGAAAGTCCTTTAAAATCTAAAGCTCCTACAGGATTAACATATACTGTGTCGGCTACCGATGCCAAATAATATTGCCCTTGAGTATAGTAGTTAGCATACGACACTACAAACTTTCCGCTTTCTTTAAAGTCTTCTAATTTGTCTCTTAAGGCTTTAGACTGTGCTAATCCTAAATTTGACTGTACATTTAGAAGTGATATTCCTTTGATTTTACTATCTGTTTTAGCATTATCAATAGCGTTTAAAACATCTACTAATCCATTGTAATTTTCTTGATTTAAAAAAGAAAAGTCTGTAATAATTGTTTGAGCAGAATGGTCTTGCGTAATTTTGTCTAAATCCAGAATAATAACCGAATTATCTTTTACACTCGTTTTCTTAGCATCTTCTGCACTTCCTCCCATTAAAACTCCAATAATCATAAATCCGAAGAATAAAACTCCGAAAAACAAAAACAATCCAACGATTGTAGCTAATACATTACTTAAAAACTTCATACTTAAATATTGTTTGATTTTGCAGATAAGACGCAAATATCCGAATTATGTTACAGTTTTTCGCTAAAAATATTATAGTTTCAAAAAGGCTGCTGAATTTGCGGTTGGTATCTGTTTTTTGAGCTGTTTTTTCTTATAAAAAATCCCATTTTACAATTTGCAAAACGGGATTTTTTTGATATAAACTAATTTAAAAACTCATTAAAGCTTCTTTTTAACTTCAACTTCTTGGAATGCTTCAATAATATCGTATTCCTTGATGTCGTTATAGTTTTTGATTTGCATTCCGCAATCATATCCTTTAGATACTTCTTTTACGTCATCTTTAAAACGTCTTAGTGCTGCAAGTTCTCCGGTATAAATCACAACTCCTTCGCGAATTAGACGTATTCTAGAATTTCTGAATATCTTACCATCCGTTACCATACATCCTGCAATTGTTCCGACTTTAGATATTTTAAAGAGTTCTCTAATTTCTGCTGTTCCGGTAACTTCCTCTTTAAGTTCAGGCGAAAGCATTCCTTCCATAGCATCTTTTAAATCATCAATTGCGTCGTAGATAATCGAATAGTTTCGAATATCGATTTCTTCTTTTTCGGCCAGTGCTTTTGCATTAGCCATCGGTCGCACGTTGAATCCGATAATAATAGCGTCAGATGCTGATGCCAATAATACGTCAGATTCTGTGATGGCTCCTACTCCTTTATGGATGATATTAATTTGAATTTCGTCTGTTGAAAGTTTAGAGAAAGAGTCAGATAATGCCTCTACCGAACCGTCTACGTCTCCTTTAAGAATAATATTTAATTCTTTAAATTGTCCTAGTGCTATACGTCGTCCGATTTCTGCAAGTGTAATATGTCTTTGTGTTCTTACTGATTGCTCACGTAATAATTGTGTACGTTTAGTTGCAATAGATTTAGCTTCTCTTTCGTCTTCAAACACATTGAATTTATCTCCTGCTCCAGGCGCTCCGTCTAATCCTAGTACTGAAATTGGAGTTGAAGGTCCTGCTTCTTTCACTGATTTTCCTCTTTCATCGTGCATTGCTCGTACTTTTCCGTGATGGGTTCCCGCTAATAGATAATCTCCTATTCGCAGTGTTCCCGCCTGAACCAATACTGTCGATACGTATCCTCTTCCTTTGTCTAAGAATGCTTCTACTACTGTTCCAACTGCAGCTTTATTTGGATTTGCTGTTAATTCGAGCATTTCGGCTTCTAATAGTACTTTTTCTAAAAGTTCTTTCATTCCGATACCTTGCTTAGCCGAAATATCCTGCGATTGTATTTTTCCTCCCCATTCTTCAACAAGTAAATTCATACTTGCCAAACGTTCTTTGATTTTATCTGGATTAGCTGTTGGTTTATCTACCTTATTTATTGCAAAAATAATTGGAACTCCTGCTGCTTGTGCGTGAGCGATTGCCTCTTTGGTTTGTGGCATAATGTCATCATCAGCAGCAATTACGATAATTGCAATATCTGTTACTTGAGCTCCTCTGGCCCTCATTGCCGTAAAGGCTTCGTGTCCTGGAGTATCTAAAAAAGTGATTTTTTGACCGTTGTCTAAAGTTACAGAGTATGCTCCGATGTGCTGAGTAATACCTCCTGATTCTCCTGCAATTACGTTTGCTTTACGCACGTAGTCAAGCAATGAAGTTTTTCCGTGGTCAACGTGTCCCATTACCGTTACAATCGGTGCTCTTGGTTGTAAATCCTCTTCATTATCTACTTCTTCAACTATGGTTTCTTCAATATCTGCTGTTGTAAATTCAACTTCAAAACCAAATTCTTCTGCTACAATAGTAAGTGTTTCTGCATCCAAACGTTGGTTCATTGTAACCATAATTCCGAGAGACATACATGCTCCAATAATTTTATTAATCGGAACATCCATCATGGTTGCTACCTCTCCTACCGTAATAAATTCGGTAACTTTAAGGATTTTGCTTTCTTCGTCTTGTAAACGTTGTTCGTCATCCATACGCTGACGATGGGTATCACGTTTTTCTCTACGATATTTTGATGCTTTTGATTTATTTCCTTTTCCTTGAAGTTTTTCAAGAGTTTCTTGAATTTGTTTTTTAACTTCTTCTTCGGTAGGTTCTACCTTAACAATTGGTTGGCGTTTTCCTTTTCCGAAATCTTTTCTACCGCCTTGTTGTTGTCCTCCTCCTTGGGTTGGTGTCCCAGGTTTTTGACCTGGTTTAATTCTTTTTCTTTTGTTTTTATTTTGCGAATCAGAAGCTGTACCTGTTTTTTTATCTTCCTTTTTATCTTCTTTTTTCTTTGGTTTTGTTTCGAATTGAGATAAATCTATTTTTTGCCCTGTAAAGGTTGTTCCTGTAAGTTTTTGATATTGCGTTTCAATCTTTTCTTCTACAATTTCTTCAGGTTTATCTTCCTTTTTAGGTTGTTTTTCTTTAACAACAGGTTGCTTTTTGATTTCTTCTTTTTCTTTAGTTGGAACAACTTCCTTTTTAGGTGTTTCCACTTGTTTTACCTCTTGTTGAGGTTCTACTTTAGGTTCAGGTTGTGGTTCTACTTTAGGTTCCTCTTTTTGAGGAATTTCTTTTTTTGGTTCTTCTTTTTTCGGATTAAGATCTATAGAGCCTACTTGTTTAGGCCCTGAAAGAGTAGCTTTTGCTCGAATTACTTCTGCTTTTTTTGCTTCTTCTTCGAGTCTTTTTTGTTCTTCTCTTTCTCGTTCGAGTTTAAGAAGTTCTTTTTCTTTTCTTTTTTCTTCTCCTACTTCAATAGAAGCTTCTTTGCGGTCTTTATCAGATGCAAATTCATTAAAAAGAACATCATAGATATCTCCCGAAATTCTTGTATTTGGGTTTGAATCTACATCAATTCCTTTTTCTTTAAGATAATCTACAGCTCTGTCTAAAGAAATATTGAATTCCTTTAGCACCATATTTAATCTTGTTGGCTTTCTTTCAGACATATAATCCTTCTTGGTTATTGAACCGTTTTTTTGTTTTTATTTCATCTACCAAAAGGCAGATTAGGTTAACTATATATTTTTTTATAAATATACTATAAAATTTAATCTTCAAATTCTTCTTTTAGAATTTGAATTACTTCACGAATAGTTTCTTCTTCTAAATCTGTTCTTCGCACTAAATCGTTAATATCGTGTTTTAAAACACTACGAGCGGTATCTAATCCTATTTTGGCGAATTCGTCAATAATCCACCCGTCGATTTCGTCAGAAAATTCGGTTAATTCTACATCGTCTTCTTCTTGCGCAACTCCTTCTCTGATTACATCAAGCTCATATCCTGTAAGCATTCCTGCCAAACGAATGTTTTGTCCTGCTCTACCGATAGCTTTAGATACTTCTTCTAGCTTCAAAAACACATCTGCTCGTTTATTTTCTTCGTCTATTTTAACCGAAGATACTTTGGCTGGGCTAAGTGCTCTGGTGATGTATAATTGTGTATTGGTTGTATAGTTTATGACATCAATATTTTCGTTTCCGAGTTCACGAACGATTCCGTGAATACGAGAACCTTTCATTCCTACACAAGCTCCTACCGGGTCAATTCTGTCATCGTACGAATCCACCGCAACTTTTGCTTTTTCTCCAGGGATACGAACCACTTTTTTGATGGTAATTAGTCCGTCAAAAATTTCAGGAATTTCTTGTTCAAACAATTTTTCTAAAAATCGTTCTGAAGTTCTTGACATAATAATTTGGGGTTTATTTCCCTTAAGCTCTACGTTTTCGATAATTCCTTTTACGTTATCTCCTTTACGGAAAAAATCAGATGGAATTTGCTTTTCTTTTGGAAGAACGATTTCGTTTCCTTCGTCATCCAATAAAATTACAACTTTATGACGCACGTGGTGCACTTCTGCTGTATAAATTTCACCGATTAAATCTTTAAAATGCTTATACAAATTCGTATTGTCATGTTCGTGGATTTTTGAAATCAAGTTTTGACGTAAAGCCAAAATAGCTCTTCTTCCTAAATCAATAAGTTTCACTTCTTCTGAAACTTCTTCTCCTACTTCAAAATCTGGTTCAATTTTACGAGCTTCGGTAAGAGTGATTTGTTCGTTTTCGTCTTCTAAATCATCATCTTCTACAATCTCTCTTCTTCTCCATATCTCCATATCTCCTTTATCAGGATTTATAATGATGTCAAAGTTGTCGTCTGATCCATATTTCTTTTTCAGGGCTGTTCTGAAAACCTCCTCCAAAATTGCCATAAGCGTTACACGATCGATAAGTTTATCATCTTTAAACTCCGAAAACGATTCGATTAATGCAATATTTTCCATCTTTCTATTTTGTTTCTTTTAAAATACAATAATCACTTTTGCCTGTTTTATTTCCGAATAAGGAACTTCAACTTTGTGTTTTACGGTTTCCTTACCTTTTCCGATTTGTTTAGGTTCTCTTGAGGTCCATTCCAAAACGATAAATTCATCATTAGCCTCTGTAATATTAGCTTCGATAATACTTCCGTCTGTTTTTTTAACTTCGAGTTTTCTTCCTATATTTTTTTTGTATTGTCTCGGAAATTTAAGCGGAGAAGTAGCTCCTGCCGAAGCAACTTCTAACGAAAAATCCTCTTCTTCTCTATCTAAATTATGTTCGATAGCTCTTGAAATGTCAATACAATCTTGGAGAGATACTCCGTTATCTCCATCTAAAGTTACTACGATTTTATTTCCTTCAGAAATCGTTAAATCTATTAAGAAAATAGAGGGTTTTTCCTCTAATCCTTTATTTAATAACTCTAAAACTCTGTCCTTAAACATCTTCAATATATTCTAATAAAAGAGGCACGATAGACGTGCCTCTCATTTATCTTTCGGTAAATAATGTGCAAATGTATAACAAATAATTTATTCTACCAAATATCTAACCTCTAAGTATTTATATTTTATGGAACATAGAATAGAAAATAGAGCATAAATTTTCCAAATTTTATATCAAAAATTCAGCAATTCTAAAGATTAAAATATTTCTAATAAGATTTTTATTCTTCCCTTTTCGAAGATTCTCCTACAAAGTATTGAGAATTATTTTTAAATAAAACATTAAAAGTGGTAAGACTTCCGTATGAACGCGTAATGTATTGTTGCAACTCCACCTTTTCGTCTGAAGTAAGAGTTTTGTGCGCATTAATTTTTTGTTCCATCACCCGAAGTCTGTCCCGCAACATCACAATCTTATGAAAAAATGTATCAATCGGAACTTCTTTAGAAACCAGGGTTTTATCAGCAGGTTGTAGAATCATTTTTCCGCCTCGATATTTTTCGGCAATCGGAACAATCTCAGTTATATCGCTCCATTTTTTTAGAATTCGAACCAAACTACTTTCAATTTCTGAAAAACTAACCGTATCAACCTCTTGGTCAATAGCTTCTATAATTTCAAAATCCGAATCTACTTCGATGGTTTCTAATCCTCTTTCTACAAAAGTAACCCAATAAAATTTAGAACTTACGTTGGTTACCACTCCAATTCCGTAATCAGAATGTTTGATTCTAGAACCTATACCTAAAATTTGTTTCATAATATGCTTTTTTTATTGAACGATTGCAAATATATTGATTTGAAATAAACCAAAAAGAGCGGTTATCAACTGAATACTAAAAAAACTATCTTTGTGGTATGAAATTCGAAAACGTTTTAGGACAATCACACCTTAAAAATCACCTGATTACAACAGCTGATTCGGGTAGAATTCCGCATGCTCAACTTTTTGTCGGAAAAGAAGGAAGCGGAGCCTTGCCGCTTGCTATTGCTTATGCTCGATATGTTTTATGCGGAACAGATAATTCGGCTTGTAATCTAAAAATGGATTCGCTTTCGCATCCGGATTTACATTTTATTTATCCGACGATTACTACAGACGATGTAAAATCAAAACCAAAAAGCACTGATTTTTTACCTTCTTGGAAAGAGTTTTTAAAAGAAAGTCCGTACGGAAATCTCTTTGATTGGTACAAAAAATTGGGTTACCTCAACAAACAAGGTGAAATTAGAGTTGAAGATGCGCAAGACGTGCTGAAAACGCTTTCGCTAAAATCATACGAAGGAGGTTATAAAATATTGATTATCTGGCAAGCCGATAAAATGAATATTTCGTCTGCTAATAAATTGCTTAAAATCATTGAAGAACCACCTCAAAAAACCTTGATTATTCTGGTTACAGAAAACGAAAAAAATATATTAGAAACCATAAAATCCAGATGTCAAACCATTCATTTAGGTGGGTTAAGCGAAGAAGTGATTACAAATGCGTTGAAAAACAATTTTTCGGTTGAAGAAAACACCGCTAAAAAAATTGCACATCAAGCTCAAGGAGATTATAACAAAGCCTTAGAAATTTTAAACGACGAAAACGATTTTCCGTTTGATCAGTGGTTTGTAGATTGGGTTAGAACAGCTTTCAGGGCCAAAGGAAATCCGTCTGCCATTCACGGGCTTATTTCGTGGAGCGAAACTATTGCTTCAATAGGAAAGGAGGCTCAAAAAAAATTCTTATATTACTGTACTGATATTTTTCGTCAAGCTTTGCTTTTGAATTACCAAACCAAAGAATTGGTGTATTTAGAACCGAATGTCGAAAATTTTAAACTTGAAAAGTTTGCCCCGTTTGTCAACGGAAATAATATCCAGGAAATTTATAAAGAGTTATCAGATGCTATTTACCACATCGAAAGAAACGGAAATGCCAAATTGATCTTAACCGATTTATCCATAAAACTAACCCGTTTAATTCATAAAAAATAAAACCTATGAACCATATCACAGAAATCATCATTTTAGCATTTTTAGCCATTACGTTTTTACAATCCGGATTCGATAAAATAGCCGATTGGAAAGGAAATATCGAATGGTTAAAATCTCATTTTGCAGATACTATTCTTAAAAACAGAGTTCCGTTTTCGGTAGGGCTTATTCTTACCCTAGAAATGATTGCCGGAATTTTATCAATCATCGGAATTTTATCAATCCTAATCAATCAAAATACTGAAATTGCTTTACTTTCGGGAGTAATTTCGTGTATTACACTCTTACTTTTATTGTTAGGACAACGCCTTGCTAAAGATTATGACGGAGCCAGAACCATCGTAATTTATTTTATTCCAACTATATTCTTAGTTTATTTATTACAGTAAATATTTCGACTTCATTAACCATTACTTTAAAAACAATGAAGGGTGTTTTAACTATTGTATTGCTTGTCATATCTAATGTTTTTATGACATTGGCTTGGTATGGTCATCTGAAATTTTCAGAATGGAAAGGATTCCAGAAATTAGGTCTTATCGCTATTATTTTAATCAGCTGGGGAATTGCTCTGTTTGAATATATGTTTATGGTTCCGGCTAATAAAATCGGATATCAAGGAAATGGTGGTCCGTTTTCGTTGCTTCAACTCAAAGTAATCCAAGAAGTAATTACACTGGTAATTTTTGCTTTATTTGCGCTTTTAGTATTCAAAAACGAAACTTTCCGACTGAATCACTTGATTTCGTTTGTATTTATTATTCTGGCTGTGTATTTTATGTTTAAAAAGTAAGTTCTAGAACTTCAAAAAAAGCAGTTGTTAATTGAATTTCACAAAACCTTAACTTTCAGCTTATTATAAATTAACATAGTTTGTTGATATCTTAAGGTAAAATTCAAGAAGTATTTTTTGTTTACATCATAAAATTTACAAGGCAAAAATCTTAAATAAAATCCAAATTAATTATTCAAAAATTACTAAAATGTTATGGTGATAAATTTGGTAGTTATTAACAATAAATTAATATCAACTTATTAAAAAAAATAGGTGAAAATAGGTTTTCAACGATTGTCAATAACATTTTAAAAACAATTGATTCTCAAATCAAATTCACATAAAATAGTTGTTAATTACTTTGTATAACTAAGCATATCTTTAAAAGCAAGTTTTTTCGAAAAACTTATTTCAACTATTAACAGCCTATATAACACACCATATTTTTAAAATTTTAAAATCTTCTTTTTTGTTTGTTATTAATAGTTGTTGAAAACTTCGGAGATTTCAGATTGATGATTAACGATTTTTGATTTTAGAATTTAGAATTTTTGTTATATTTAATAACTTGTAAATTAACTTTGTAATGTTTAATAAAGAAAAAATCAGAAATGCTAAAAACTTTGATGAGTTGTTAGATATTAAATACGGAAAGGTAGGCTCTGAAAAGCGTGATAACTTTGAAGAAAAAGTACAAGAAATTATAGACCAGCGTTTACAGAATTATCTTCAAAATCCCGAAGACGTTATAAGTTTAGATGAGCTTTCCAAAGAAATTGAACAAGATGACTAAATAAATTCTTATAAAATGAGGAATAAACTTCTTTTATTTGCTTTTATTTTTCCTTTTTTAAGTTTTTCTCAAGACAAATTTTTTAAAGGTAAAATAGTTGTACCTAATATAGATTTAGAGGGAGTTTTAGTTATTAATCTTACTAAAGAGATACAAGTTTTAACAAATAGTATTGGAGAATTTAGTATAAGAGCAGAGCCTGATGATTTACTTATTTTTTCATCAATTTTTCTAAATAAAAAACGCCATTTAGTTGAAAAGGAAGATTTTTTACAACAAAATATTATCGAAATGGAAGTTTTACCTTATGAAATTGAAGCAGTAGATATTAATAGGATTATTATAAATGTAGAGGATTTAGGTATTGTTCCTAAAGGACAAAAACGTTATACTGTTGCTGAAAGAAGATTATATACAGCTGGTCAATTATCAATAGGTACTTCAATAGGTATAGATGCTATTATTAATGCTATTTCTGGACGAACTAAAATGTTAAAAAAAATAGTAGAAATAGAACGTGAGAATAAAAATGTAGCTATTATTACTGATATTTTTTCTAAAGATTTTTTTATTAAAACTTTAAAGATTAGACCTGAAAATATTGAAGAGTTTAAATATTATGCTCTTTATTATATTGAAAAGAATTTATCTATAAAAGAAAAAGAAAATTATTTTAAAAAAATATCCAAAGAAGAATTAGAATTTAAACTTATTTCTTTATCTAAATCTTATTTAAAATTAAAAGAAATTGAAGAATAAAAAGAAATAACCCTATCATAAAATTTGTTACAAATTTTATGATAGGGTGGGTTATTTACAAAGATATCCAAATTTTAAAATCCTAATACTTTATTTTGATAATCAGTTATTTTCCACTCTTCTTTAATATCTAAACTTAATAAAATAACTTTAATTTCAAATTCTTTATTTTCTTTAATTGATTTGTACCAATTAAAAGATTGATTAGATGTTTTTTCTGCAAATGATGCCCAATTAATTATGATATATATATCATAATTTTTATTTAGAATTTCTGAATCCTTAACACTATCATCAATAAAGGAAATCTTATCAAGCCAATTACTTATTTTATCATTTTTATCATAGGAAT
>Ga0209075_1000199_pt1 | contig 55831 bp, 49 predicted proteins | sample Stecom2011_FD_187523 | JGI IMG/M metagenome (GOLD analysis project Ga0209075, IMG submission 187523) | Agricultural soil microbial communities from Utah to study Nitrogen management - Steer compost 2011 (SPAdes) (version 2) | ecosystem: Environmental > Terrestrial > Soil > Agricultural land...
GGGATGGCACGTATAATGGTCAAGAGATGCCTTCGAGCGATTACTGGTTCCGCGCCGATTACATTGAGAACGGTGCAAGGAAACAGCTCAAGGGCCACTTCACCCTGAAACGGTAACATATAGTTAGGCCTGTAAAGTAAAACAAAGCCGCCTTCGAATACTAAATTCGAAGGCGGCTTTTTATTATTCAATTAAAATAAATCTATAATTGTGTAGATGCTTATAGTGAATATACTAATGAAAGGACAAAATTGTTATAAACAGTTTTTACAGCTGCTTTATCAGTGAGTCCTACATTGTACATTTGGTATTTGCTGTCTTGTTCAGAGTGCAAATAAGCAAGGTCTATGTTGAAATATCCCAATTTCACGCCAGCACCAAATGAATAGCCGATTAAGTCTCCAAGAGTATCGTTGTTTTTATAAGGACTTTCTTCAAAATGAAAGCCGCCTCGTAAACTAAATCTATTGATTACATATTCACCTCCTGCGCGAAGACTCGATGTGCCTTTCAGTTCATTGTTTATCGATCTGTTCAAGTTCTGAAAATAGGAATCGGAAGAAGGGAAAAACTTGATGTCTGAAAATCCTTTGTAGGAATAATCAAGACTGAGTAATCCTTTTCGTCCAAAGATATATGCCGCGCTTACTGTTGCTTTTCCTGGTGTCCTAAGAGTGTATTCTTCAAATACGTTGATGACTCTAGGGTTGACCACAGCTGTTTTGTTAGTTCCGTCTTCAAATCTTCTGCTTTCAAGGTATTGTGATGTTTCCTCAGAAATTTGAGTCCATGTAGGGGTGTCTAGACTTAGACCCAGACGAATATTGTTGTTGACACGTGCGATGGCACCCACTTGGGCCGAAATTCCAGAACCATAGGTGTTAAGGTTGTTTCTAAATCCAATGCTATTGATGTACGATGCCGGATGATTATTCGATTCTAGAAAATAATCATTTTGACTATAGTGGAATCCGTGGGTGTTGATATTAGCTCCTAAATAGAGATTGTCGGAAACTTGAGCTGCCACATTGATGGTAAACCTTGTGTGATAGCCACTAGAGAGATTTAAATATTGTTGGTCAAAAGAATCTCCGCTAACATTTGAGAGATAAGAAGTATTGTTTGGATTATTTGGGTCTACGGGGTCAAAGAGGTAGCCCTGATAGCCTAGAAAAGCATTCTGTGCACTTGATCCATAGGTCTCACCTAAATATCGATAGAGACTAGAAATGGATTCGCCACTTTGTAGTTCTAATAGATCCAAAGAAATTCCTTGTGCCTGCGCTAAGAAAAATTCAGTAAGCGATGTGTTCCCTTCTCCTGCGAAATAAAGTTCATCGTTGTGGTTGTTTTGAAGACTATAATTCACACCAACGCTCAGTTTTCTGAATTTTGAGTTCTCATTGTTGTTGTGAAAAACGAATACTCCACCCGCTTGGTTTAGATTGTATCGATTGGTCTTGCTGCTTTCTGTTTGGTTGAAATAAGTGGCGTCGTTTTGTTTTCTGCTATAACTGCCAGAGAACGTGGCAAGGGAGTTGGTGAAAATTGCTCCACCTGCTGGGTTTGTTTCCATTGCGGATAGGTCTCCGCCTAAAGCACCCATTGCTCCGCTTAAGGCTGTGTTTCTCGCCGTTCCAAGATTGTAGTTCGTGCTATATCGCAATCCATCGGAGATTTGTTGGGCGTGTAAGCCGATCAATGAAAAAACAGATAAAAGAAAAATAGAGACTGATTTCATTTTAGAAATAGATTTTTTGTGTTACTGAAAAACAAATGCCACAATACCTTGGATGGTGTCCATAGTTGTTGTAGCATATATGTATGAAATTAAAATTAGGGGCTGTAGGTTATCCACGTCCTCTGCCACCACTGCTTCTCCCGCCGCTGGAACGAACGCTTCCACTAGATCGCGAGCCACCGCTAGAACGAATTCCGCCGCTAGAACGATTTGTGCTCCGTGGTGTAGACATCCGACTGTTGCTTCTATTTGGTGTACTCCTTACATTTCGCGTATTTGAACTGCTTCTTACGTTTCCTGTATTCGGGGTACTTCTTACATTTCGTGTGTTTGAATTACTTCGAACATTTCTGGTGTTCGAGCTGCTTCTTACGTTTCGCGTAGATTGATTTTGTCTGACCGTGTTGTTCCGTCCAGTAGTTGTGTTGGCGCGAACATTGTTGCGATTTACTCGTCTAGAACTTTCAGAGCGACTGTAAGAAGCGTTGTTTCTGCTAGTAGCATTATTTGTTCTTCCGCGGACTCCAGATCTATTATAGTCGGTATTTCTCCTACCTCTATTGTTAGCAATGTAAGGAGGGTTGTAATAGGAAGGGTAGTAGTACCCGTAATTGTATCCATAATGGTATGGATAGTAGAATCCATAATAACCGTAATGGTATGGATAGCCCCATCCGAAGTTCATTCTCCAAAACGGACCGTAGTAACCCCATCCGTAATATGAGCCCCAATAACCACCATAACCATAACCGTAGTAAGGCGGTCTCCAGAAGCCGTAATTTCCGTAGTTGTATATATTGACTACGGTATTGTTGGCATTAGTTCCCCATGGACCATAACCATCCTCCTCGTAATGATTTTCCTCAATTATAATATTTCCATCGTCATCCAATCTTTCGGTTGTGGCATATGCATCGATATCTGTAAAGATGACATCTTCTTCAGTTTGCGCATCCTCATAGCTCATCGACTTCGTTTGAAAATATTGTTGGTAATAATTAGCGCGGGTATTGTTCTCATTACTAGCGCGTTGACTCCTGTCGCCTCCAGTGTCGTAAATACCATCGTTTTGGTTATACGCCTGATGTTGAGTGCCACAAGAGCCCATTAAAATCGCTGCTAACCCTATAAAGAAGGGTATGGTAATGGATTTTATGGTAAATTTATAGGTGGACATATCTATCGGGTTTTAATGTTGTTTGACTTCATAAAAATAAGTAGTTTTGCGGACAATAACTAATCTAATAACATGGCTGCAACATTTATGCCACAAACTGTATTATGGCAAAGAAGCTAACAACTCGTAAAGAAGATTATTCTAAATGGTATAATGAACTAGTAATCAGTGCCGACCTTGCTGAAAACAGCGGCGTAAGAGGCAGCATGGTTATTAAACCTTATGGTTTTGCTATTTGGGAAAGAATGCAAGCTGAACTAGATCGTATGTTTAAAGAAACAGGTCATCAAAATGCCTATTTCCCTTTGTTCATACCCAAATCATATTTTAGTAAAGAGGCGAGCCATGTCGACGGTTTTGCCAAGGAATGTGCCGTTGTAACACATTACAGGCTTAAGAATGCTGAGGATGGCAGTGGTATTGTTGTAGATCCAGCCGCCAAACTTGAAGAAGAGCTTATTGTAAGACCGACTTCTGAAACAATTATATGGGACACGTATAGAAAATGGATTCAATCTTATCGCGATTTGCCACTTTTGATCAATCAATGGGCAAATGTGGTTCGGTGGGAGATGCGTACGCGTCTGTTTCTAAGAACCGCTGAGTTTCTATGGCAAGAGGGGCACACTGCCCATGCAACGAAAGAGGAAGCTGTTGAAGAAGCGGAAAAAATGATGAATGTATACTCCGATTTTGTCGAAAACTTCATGGCCATTCCTGTCGTGAAGGGAACTAAGACGGAGAGCGAACGGTTTGCTGGAGCTTTAGAGACGTATTGTATCGAAGCGATGATGCAAGATGGAAAAGCACTTCAAGCGGGGACTTCGCACTTCTTAGGACAAAACTTCGGAAAAGCATTCGACGTTAAATTTGCCGACAGAGAAGGCAAGTTAGAATATGTGTGGGGAACATCTTGGGGGGTGTCTACAAGGTTGATCGGCGCGCTGATTATGACGCATAGTGATGACAACGGATTGGTTTTGCCTCCAAACCTAGCTCCAGACCAAGTGGTAATCGTACCCATTTATCGAAAAGATGAAGAGCTTGAAGCTGTTCGAGAAGTTGCAGAAAAGTTGATGAAGCAACTCCGTAAAGCCGGAATCCGTGTAAAATTTGACGATAGAGACACCCATAAGCCAGGATGGAAGTTTAACGAATACGAGCTCAAAGGAGTTCCTGTGCGTTTAGCCATAGGGCCAAGAGATGTTGAAAAAGGTACGGTGGAGCTCGCCAGAAGAGATACGCTTACTAAAGAGTTTGTAAATCAAGGAGACGTTGTAGCGAAGGTAGGCGATCTAATGGATGAGATTCAGACCAACCTATTTACAAAAGCTCGAAATTATAGAGACGATCACATCACTGAAGTAGCTTCTTATGATGAATTTAAAGAGGTTTTGGAAAAGAAAGGTGGGTTTGTGTCTGCACATTGGGATGGGACGATGGAAACCGAGGAGTTGATTAAAGAAGAAACCAAAGCAACTATCAGATGTATTCCTATTGATGGTGATAGAACACCTGGAAAATGTATTGTAACCGGAAAAACATCGGCGCAAAGGGTGCTTTTTGCACTGGCATATTAGAATAAAAAATAATTTTTCAAATTAAGTTTGTAGTATTGAAAATAAGTTCTATTTTTGCGTCCGAAATAAAAATCAATGGTCCGTTCGTCTAGGGGTTAGGACGCCAGGTTTTCATCCTGGTAGCAGGGGTTCGAATCCCCTACGGACTACAAAGTGAACTAAGAATAAATTAGCAGAATGGCAAACCACAAGTCAGCATTAAAGAGAATCAGAAGTAGCGAGAAGAAGCGCTTGAGAAATCGTTACCAGCATAAAACGACGCGTAATGCTATAAGAACGTTTAAAGAATTAACTGAAAAGAGTGAAGCAGAAAAAATGTTTCCTTCTGTAATATCTATGGTAGATAAATTGGCGAAGAAAAACATTATTCACAAGAATAAAGCTGCTAACATTAAATCGAGCCTAGCGAAACACAAAGCTGCGCTATAGGAAAGAAAAGCAAGCTGCTTATAAGACTTAAGAACCTTCTATTTAACTGGAAGGTTTTTTTGTGCCTTATTGTAAACGAAAATAGTATAAAGGTAAGTTTTATTTAATTACTGAAGGTGGGACGAGCCCAGTAATATCGCCATTATTGCTCATGACATCTCTTACGATGGTGGAAGAAATATTAGACACCTCTGGCGCACTGACAAAGATAATAGTATCTACTCCAGCCATTTTTAAATTAGTCTGGGCAATGGGTTGTTCGTAATTAAAATCGGAACTGTTTCGTAGTCCCCGTACTAAAAACTGGGCGTTTTCCTGCAGACAAAAATGAGCGGTCAGGCCTGTGTAACTCATCACTTTAATCTTTTCTTCTTTTTCGAAAGACTTTTCTATAAAACCTATTCGTTCTTCTAGGGAGAACATGGTCGTTTTGCTTGCATTAACCCCAATGGCAACAATGAGTTCGTCAAAGAGCGGTAGCGCGCGTTTGATGATGTCTATGTGTCCTAAAGTTATAGGATCAAAGGTTCCTGGGAAAACTGCTCGTTTCATATTATGGTGTTTTTGTTAATTAGCCCTTCTAAAATAAGAAGTCTCTATGGAATTTCAATCCGTACTATAAGAATTTGTGAACCATAATGGCCAGTGCAGCTAGAATCGTGGCCATTAAAACCCCACGGGCGAGATATAATCGCTGTTTTTTGATGAGGAAAAAGAATAATCCTAAATTCAAGATGGCACCCAAGGTGACGAGTTTACCTATAAAATTGTCGGCAATTGCCATGTTAATTGTCGTAGGAATATCATACTCAGAAACTAACAGTATATAAAGAAGGGTTCCCACCACATTGGCGCATAGTCCTAAAACAAGACCAATCAATATTTGTTTAAAGTGTGGTTTCATGCCTAATTATGGTTTTCGATAATAGTTTGGAAAAACATTAAAATTCCCACTTGTTGATTTCGTCGATACTCTCATGTGCAGTGAGGTCGAATTGTGTTGGCACTACCGACACATAGCCTTGTTCCAATGCTTTTTCGTCGGTGTCTTCCCCTTTATCTTCACTTACAAATTCGCCTGTTAGCCAGTAGTAATCCCGTCCGGTAGGATTTGTCCGTTTGTCGAAAATTCCTTTCCAATGGCCAATGGCTTGTCGGCACACTTTAATGCCACGTATTTCAGAGGTGCTGAGTTTTGGAATATTCACATTCAATACAACACCTTCTGGAAGTCCATTTTTTAATGTTTGCTGAGCAATCATTCTGACGAACTTTTTGGCAGGATTGAAATCGGCTTCCAAAGAAAAATCCATCAGTGAGAATCCGATGGCGGGGATGCCCAAAGTTCCTGCTTCTACTGCCGCACTCATCGTTCCGCTGTAAATGACATTGATCGACGAATTGCTGCCGTGGTTGATGCCGCTAACGCATAAATCGGGTTTGCGTTTCAGTATTTCGTTTACGGCAAGTTTAACGCAATCCACAGGGGTTCCGCTACAACTATACTCAACGTGGCTATTGTCTTGATTGTGATGAATTCGGTTGCCATAAATGGCATCATTAATCGTAATCGCATGACCCATACCGCTCTGAGGAGAATCTGGAGCCACCACACATACATCGCCTAAAGGCTTCATGACTTCTATGAGGGCACGAATTCCAGGAGCATTGATCCCATCGTCATTAGTAACTAAAATTAAAGGTCGATCTTTCGGCATAGCTATTTATATTTTATGGCATCAAAAATACAGTTATTTAATGTATTTGATGAACCTAGACAAAAGGAATATCCCTTGCGCTTGCTGAGCAAATTGTTTAACAAAAAATTATTAGCATTCACTACTAATGGCACGGTTTTTTGTATAATTTAGGCAATCGAATAATTATCTTAAGAATTGTATATGCGGATTTTAAAGAAAAATTTTAAAGTGCTTTTCCTCGCTGTATTTGTGGCAGTAGCCTCGTGCAGCTTTACGACCAAGGAATTTAATGATCCGGACAGGGATAAGTTGCTTTTAAATGTAATTACCTATGTGTTAGAACGAGGACATTATGAGCCTAGAGACATCGACGATGCGTTCTCAAAAGAGGTATATAAAAATTACATCAATGGATTGGATCCATTAAAACGATATTTTATCGCTTCGGATATTGAAGAGTTTAGTCAATATGAAGATCAAATAGACGATCAACTGAAGACTAAAGATCTAACATTTTTCAATTTGGTATATGAAAGAATGTTGGAACGTATGGCGGATGTTAAAGAGATCTATCCTGAGATTCTTCAACATCCTTTTGATTATTCCGAAGAGGATGTAATCAACGTGGATTACGAAAACTTGGAATTCGCGGAATCTAAACAGGCATTGAAGGATCGGTGGTACATGCAGTTGAAATTTTCTGCGCTATCGTCCTACTACGATTTGGTCGAAAGTCAGAAGAACCAACAAAAGGCGGAAAAAGCTACTGAAGATGAAGCGGGTGAAAATCAAAATGATGATAAACTCACAGCAGCGAAAAAGTCTGAACCCAAGGAGTCAAAAACCTTAGAGGAATTAGAAGCAGAAGCTCGCGAATCTACGCAGAAGTCATTAGACGAATACTTTGATTTTGCAGAAGACCTGCAGCGCAAAGACTATTTCGCGATGTATCTCAACACCATTGTAGAAGGATTTGATCCGCACACAAACTATTTTGCACCTCCCGATAAAGACCGTTTCGACCTACAGATGTCTGGAAAGCTAGAAGGAATTGGTGCCAGGTTGCAAAAGAAAAATGACTACATCACTGTGGTAGAAGTCATTAGCGGAGGTCCAGCGTGGCGCAGTGAAAAAATTGAAGTAGGCGACGCCATTATGAAAGTTTTGCAAGAGGGTGAAGAAGATGCCGTGAGCGTTGTTGGCATGCGCTTAGACGATGCAGTAAAACTGATAAAAGGGCCAAAGGGAACAAAGGTGACTTTGACCATTAAAAACGTAGATGGAACAATCTCAGACAAAACCCTTGTAAGAGATGTCGTAGAACTGGAAGAAACCTATGCAAAGTCATCATTGATTATCCAAGAGGATCAACGATTTGGCGTCATCAATTTGCCGCAGTTTTATTTCGATATGCAGGATTATAAAGAGAGAAATGCCGCCTCGGATGTTAAAAAAGAAATCCTTCGATTAAAAGAAGAAGGCATGGAAGGGCTGGTTATCGACCTTAGGAATAACGGTGGGGGATCGCTGCGGACTGCAATCGATATTGCAGGCCTCTTTATTGAGAAAGGACCCATCGTTCAAGTAGCATCACCAGGCAACAAACGCGTGTTGAGAGACACGTCTAACGATGTAGTATGGGATGGACCTTTGGTTATTTTAGTCAACGAACTATCAGCGTCAGCTTCAGAAATTCTTGCAGCCGCAATGCAAGATTATAAACGCGCTATAGTCATCGGAAGTGAGCAAACCTACGGAAAAGGAACTGTTCAGAATCTAGTCGATTTAAATGAGTGGTTGCGAAATTCGGATATGGATGATTTGGGTGCTTTGAAAATTACATCGCAAAAATTCTATCGCGTCAATGGTGGATCTACTCAATTAGAAGGAGTTAAAAGCGACGTGGTTATGCCCGATCGATACAGTTATATCGACGTGGGTGAAAAGGATTATAGCAATCCGATGCCCTACGATAAAATTAGTCCAGCTAAATTCAATTTGTGGAAGAATCCCATAGATGTCGATGCCATTGTTTCACTGAGTAAAAAACGTATCGAAAAAAACGAGTCGTTGCAATTAATCGATGAAAATGCGAAATGGATTAAAAAACGAAGAGATGAAAATATTGTAAGCTTGAATTACGATACGTATGTTCAGAATATCGAAAGACGAAAAGAGGAAACGGAAAAGTTTAAGGCGATTGATAAATACAACAACAATTTAAAATTCGAATCGCTTCCTTATGAAGTTGCATTGATGGAAACCGATACCACGCTATTGGAAAAGAGAAATCGATGGCACAAGAATTTGGAAAAAGACGTTTATGTCGAAGAAGCTGTTTTTGTCCTTCAGGACTTGATGAAAGCAAAGTATAAAGAAATTAACTTAGTAGACAGTCAAAACTAGATTGCATTTCGCAAAGCTTTTGAGGTTACATAAAATTAACCCCTTATTTATTCTCGGAATCTATAAGGGGTTTTCTCTTGTATAGTAACCACCCTTATTGGGCATGATAGTCTTATTCAAAGTCAAAAAAATCTGTACATTTGAAGCGTGAACGAATCAGCATCTTTAACCCGATTGGCACTTCGCAAGTTCAGAAAGAATTTCTGGGGTTTATTTAGTTTTTGTTTTTTAATCGGATGCATTCTGGTGGCACTATTTGCCTATGCCTTAGCGCCAGATAATTCTCAGAATGCCAATCAAATGCACTTGTCAATCCATTCTAAAAATCCTGGGTTTACAGTCGATATGCTTACAATTCCGGCGCCCTCGAGAGATCAAAACGCCTTAGAGGTTTTCTTTTACGGACGGGCCAATGCAGATTCTGAAATTCCAATTTCAAACTACACCTTGCTCGATAATGCCATCGAAACTACAGCATATACCTCCGATGGAACTCCCGGTCTTAGAAAAGAATATCCCCTTAGTTTTTTTCCTGATATTCAATCGGTCGAGGAAATTCCTGCAAAATACATTTCGACCAAAACATTTTTACTGGGAACCGATAAATTCGGAAGAGATCTTTTAAGTCGCATGCTTATCGGAATGCGCGTTTCGTTAACCATTGGATTTATCGCCGTATTGATTTCTTTGATTATTGGAGTAAGCTTAGGGGCTATTGCCGGTTATTTTGGAGGCAAAGTAGATGCCGTCATTATGTGGCTGATTAACGTTACTTGGTCCATCCCAACATTATTGTTGGTGATTGCCATTACCTTAGCATTAGGGAAAGGTTTTTGGCAAGTTTTTATCGCTGTCGGTATGACGATGTGGGTAGAAGTTGCCAGGGTTGTCCGCGGGCAAGTTATGGGGGTAAAACAAATGCAATATGTCACGGCAGCACGTGCCTTGGGTTATAATCATTGGCGGATTATCGTAAAACATATCCTTCCGAATAGTCTTGCGCCTGTTATTATCATCTCTGCTGCTAATTTTGCTGGTGCGATTTTAATCGAGAGTGGACTTTCTTTCCTTGGAATTGGTGCGCAACCTCCAATGCCGAGCTGGGGAGGAATTATTAAAGATCACTATTCGCATATCTTTTTTGGGAAACCATTTCTAGCGTTAATCCCAGGATTTGCAATTATGAGTTTAGTAACTGCATTTATGCTAATCGGAAATGCGCTGCGCGATGCTTTCGATGTACGGAATTAATCGTAAACGCCACCTAGCTCATATCAGAATACAAATCACTCAATGAAAAAGATAAAGTTTAGGTATTTTAAATTATGAAACGAAAACACATTTACCTTTTAGTCACTATCATTATCGCCGGAATATTTTATCTATCAGAAGAGGGCCGGCGTGATGATAACGAGCAAATCAATCCAAAAACCTCTTCCGTAACACTTCAACATTCCGAAGAGTTTGATGCATCTTTTCTTCCAGCATCGACAACGGGAGCAATTGTAGAACACAATTACTATACGCTTTCTTATTCCGAAGAACACGAGCAATCCGAATGGGTGGCGTATGAACTGAAAAAAAGCGATTTGTCAAACAACAATTTCGACAGACCTTATTTTAATGAAGACACTAAAGAAACCACAGGCTCAGCCGATTGGCGTAACTATAAAAACTCGGGTTATGATCGAGGACACTTGGTTCCAGCGGGCGACAGAAAGATGTCGTATGAAGCTTATGAAGAAACCTTCTTAACGAGTAATGTAAGTCCACAAAACCGTGAATTCAATACTGGTATCTGGAATCGATTAGAACAAAAAGTGCGGTATTGGGCAGATAAATACAATGGGGTTTATGTGATAACCGGTGGGGTGCTTCAAGGAGACTTGAAAGCTATCGGTTATGAAAATGTTGCTGTGCCCAATGAATTCTATAAAATCGTTGTTGATGTTACAGATGGAAACCATAAAGCCATTGCTTTTTTAATTCCGAACGAGCCTTCAGACAACTCTATCTATGAATATGTGGTGACTATCGAAGAAATAGAAAAGTTGACTGGAATCGACTTTTTTCCGCAATTGCCAGATTCAATCGAAAATAAGATAGAAAGTACGATTGATATGCGAGCTTGGGGCGTGCGCTAAAATTTTGCAGAAACAACACAATTCTCACGAATGAACTTCTTAAGGGTAGTACGAATTGGAAGCGTCTAACTTCACGAAGATGAATAGTAAAATAGTAAAACCCCACAATGCAGATCCACCGTAGCTAAAGAAAGGGAGCGGGATGCCCACCGTTGGAAAAATACCGACGACCATGGCGATATTTACAAAAAAATGGGCAAAGAAGATGGCTACAACGCTATAGCCATATACACGGGCAAATTGACTTTTATGTCGTTCTGCACGAAAGATAATCCGGATCATCAAGCCGACGAACAACAAGATTACTACCATACTCCCAACAAATCCCCACTCTTCACCCACGGTGCTGAAGATATAATCGGTATGTTGTTCGGGTACAAAATCACCTTTAGTTTGTGTTCCTTGGGTCCAACCGCGACCAAAAAGTCCACCGTTACTAATCGCAATTTCACTTTGATGGGTGTTGTAGCCAATACCGCGAGCGTCAACTTCTTTTCCAAGCACAATGTTAAATCGGTCGCGGTGGTGTTGTTTGAAGACGTTTTCGAAGATATATCCTACAGATAACGTCAACGCGATCGAACTGACGATTATAAAAAGATACTTCATGACATTAGGACGCCTTTTTCGTTTTATAAAAAAGATAAACGCACCAATACTCACCACAGCAACACTTGTCCAGATGGAGCCAATAGCTAAAGTGGCTACAAAAACAGCTGAAAGACAAAAACCAATTAATAAATAGATGCCGTGGAGTCCTTCTCGGTACAATGGGAAAATAAAGGCGGCGTATACTAAAAAGCTTCCTGGGTCGGGTTGCAATAAAATTAGAAAAGATGGAATGGCAAGAATCAAAAAGGCATTAAGTTGATGCCTGAATTCTTTCATGTTGGTCTGAATATCGCTCACGTATTTCGCCAGAGCCAATGCTGTAGTGGCCTTTACAAACTCACTGGGTTGAATGCTGAACCCTCCGAAATCATACCACGCTGTTTGACCTGCGATGGTTCTTCCGAAAATAAATAGACCAACCAATGATAAGATGGATCCTAAATAAATGACACTGGCAAAGCGTTCGTAGAATTTTGCGTCTATGGCTAAAATGAAAATAATTAGGATGATGCTAAACCCAATCCACATCATTTGTTTGCCATAGATTTGGCTAAAGTCGAAATAGCCTTGCGCGGCATCGTTTAATGAAGCAGAGTAGATGTTCATCCACCCCATAAATACCAAGGCGATATATATAAATATGGTCAGCCAGTCATAGCGCAAATAACTCTTTTCTCCGCTCATTACTTGTTAATAATAAAAGGTTCGCCACTATATGGTTTGGCATATTCTTCTTCTAAGCTACCTTCTAAGATAAACTTTTCCATATCTTTTCGAGAGATGGTTCCTCTAAGGTATTTTTCAATCATCAGGCCTGCAATGCGTCCTGCCCAACGTGAACCCCAATATCCATTTTCAACAAATACTGCCACAGCAATTTTTGGGTCGTCTTTAGGAGCAAAAGCGATAAAAATAGAATGGTCGGTGAGTTGCACCCGTTTGCCATCTATACGCGTGTAATTTTCAGCCGTTCCCGTTTTTCCACAGATTTCGATTTCTGGAATTTGAAGAAATCGTGCCGTTCCTCGTGTATAGGTTTCGTGCATGCCTTCTATAACAGGTTCGAAATGCGCTGCGTCAACTGTGGTGTAATGTTTTTTTAAAAATTTCTGTGGAATGGTGTCTGGGCCAATGATATTCTTGATAATATGAGGCGTATAATACCATCCTCGATTGGCGATGGCTGCCGTAAAGTTAGCCATTTGAATAGGAGTCATCAGCACTTCTCCTTGTCCGATGGCATTAGAAATTGTTGCCGTAGCATACCATTTGTAGGTTGGATATCGATAGACTTGGTTGTAGTATTCCGAATCTGGAATAAAGCCTCTTCTTCCCACGGGGAGGTCGTAACCCAGGAAGTTTCCAAGACCGAAACTTTCTAAGTGCTCCTGCCACCGATCCATTCCTTCTTGAGGTGTGGAATATTTTTCAATAGTTCGTCTATAAGCAATACAGAAATATGAGTTGCAACTTCTAGAGATGCCGGAGATTATATTTACAGGGGAGGCATGACTGTGACAGGCTAAAGGGCGGCTTCCACCGTAATTGTAGCCACCATAACAATATATGTTCTCATTGGTTGTCATAACGCCTTCCTGCATCCCGATGAGTGCAGTAAGTGCTTTAAACGGAGAACCGGGCGGGTATTCTCCCATAAGAATTCGGTCGTACAGTGGTTTTGCAATCGTGTCGTACCAAAGTCTAGTGAAATTCCGCGATCGTTTACGCCCAACCAGCAAACTCGGATCGTAACTCGGAGCCGTAACGAGGGCAAGTATTTCGCCCGTAGCGGGTTCGAGTGCGATGATTCCGCCGCGTTTATTGACCATCAGTTGCGAGCCGTATTCCTGAAGTTTAGTATCGATGGTGAGCTGGATGTCGTGTCCTCGAATCGGGAGGGTGTCGTAAATACCTTCTTTATATGGACCGATATCTTCATTAAATCGGTTTTTTTGAATGTATTTAACGCCTTTTTTTCCGCGCAGGATGTCTTCGTATTGCAGTTCGACTCCCGCCGCGCCAATTAGTTCACCTTGTTGGTAGTCTGGATTTTTATCGATGGTCGCTTGGTTTACTTCAGCGATGTAGCCCAACACGTTGGCAGAGTGGTTTACTTGATAATCTCGTAACGATCGGCGTTGGATATAAAAACCTCGAAATTTGTGCATCTTTTCCGAAAGCGAAGCATATTCGGCCTTACTTAATTGCGGCATAACCACCGATGGTAGGCGTGGCGAATATCGCCAGGCTCTGTTTAGAATGGTCTCGAAATTTTCTCGAGTCATTCCAAGTAGGTTGATAAACTCTAAGGTGTCTAGCGATTTGATTTCTCTTGGAATCGCCATAACGTCGTAAGAAGGTTGGTTAGATACCAAGAGTTCACCATTCCGATCAAAAACATAGCCGCGCTGCGGATAATCGTAAACTACTTTTACTGCATTGCTTGCTGACAATAAGTCTTTCGGACCTCCGTAAACTTGTAAATAGAAGAGCCGAGCGGTAAAAATAACACCGCTTAAAAGAATCAATGCGACAAGAACAATTTTTCTCATGATACTTTTCTACTGAATAGAACAATGCTTCCATAAACTAAAATGAAAGTGAAAATGCCAGAAAATAAGGTTGACTTTAACAACAACAGTGCATGGTTGAAACTAAATATCTCGAGTGAAAACAATACAATATGATGAAACAAAATAATAGACCCTAAGTAGGTGATTTTTTCAGATACGGTTGCCTTGTTTAGTTTGACGTTGTTGTGTTCATAACTTACACCAAACGAATATTTTAATACGAAATCTCGCAGGTAGGCTATTAGAACTGATGCCGCAGCATGAACACCACCACTATTTTCAAAAATATCGATAGACAGACCCAACAGAAAACTCAGGAAAATTAAGGTTGTTTTATTTCCGTCTAGCGGATATAAAACAATAAATAATATGTAGATATACGGATTGATATAGCCGAGAAGATTGATATTGTTCAGGACAATCACCTGAAGCAATACTAAGATTAGAAACCGTCCGAAAATTGTAAGTATCTGATTACTTCCCATCTTTCATATCGTTTTCAAGTTCTTGAATTTCCTCCATATCATTGTGTTCAATTAAATAAACTGTCTGCAAACTCGTCATATCGTTAAAAAGCGAAATATTCAGTTTAAAATAATTGTCGTCATTACTATCGGGGACATAGTCTTTTACTGTTCCGATTAAAATACCTTCCGGAAATATAATAGAGCGTCCTCCTGTTACGATAGTGTCACCTTGCTGGACATCTGCCATTCTGGGAATATCTATCAATTGAACTACTTGTGGATCTTGGGTGTTCCAAATGAGGGTTCCAAAATGACCTGACTTCGCAAGTTTCGCATTGATTTTGCTATTTGTGTTTAAAATAGACTGAACCGTCGCGTAATTTTTCGATACTTTTCCCACAATGCCAACCAAACCGTTTGTTGAGACAACTCCCATATCTGTCTCAATGCCATGTTTAGATCCTTTGTTTATGGTGAGAAAATTTTTGGTCGAAGAATAACGGTTATTGATAATACGGGCCGAAGCGTAGGCAAAACGTGGGCTTGTAGAATCCAAGACAGGTGCGCCTTCTCTTTCACGAAAATGGACTAACTCCTGATGCAATCGCAAGTTTTCCTCCACCAACTTTTTGTTTTCTTGATTGAGGTTAAAGTAATTGGTTAGGTTGCTTTTTAAGCTGTATATTCCTCCTGTAAAAGCATTGGCTGAACTTAGAAACTTATCGTTGTGATAGTTGTGGGTTTGAATGGTCAACAACACAGAAATAACGAACAGAAACGCAAAAATCAAAAAGTTTTTATTACGTATAAAGAAGTAAATAATCTGCTGCATCGCCGTTATTCTTATTCAAATTTTGCCATTTTCTTCCGAAGTTGACTGCCGTGATTTCAAGGTGTCTGTCGGAGATATACAGTTTTATTTGATCAATACTCCTTTGTATTTGTTTAGGTTTTTTAAGCATATTCCTGTTCCACGCACTACAGATCTCAACGGATCTTCGGCGATATAAACCGGTAAATCGGTTTTTTGCGACAGTCTTTTGTCCAACCCCCGTAGCATAGAACCTCCTCCTGCTAAATAAATTCCGGTGTTGTAAATATCGGCAGCAAGCTCTGGTGGTGTTTGCGAAAGTGTTTCCATAACAGCATCTTCAATTCGAAGAATAGATTTGTCCAACGCTTTTGCAATTTCTTGAAACGATGCCTGGACTTGTTTCGGTTTCCCTGTAAGCAAGTCACGTCCTTGAACGTCCATATCCTCTGGTGGAATTTCAAGATCTTCGGTTGCAGCTCCAATTTGAATTTTTATGTTTTCTGCGGTGCGTTCCCCCACAAATAAGTTGTGTTGGGTGCGCATATAATATATGATGTCGTTTGTAAAAACATCTCCTGCAATCTTCACCGACTTGTCGCAAACAATGCCTCCTAAGGCAATCACGGCAATTTCGGTAGTTCCTCCACCAATATCTACAATCATATTTCCTTTAGGTTGCATAATATCGATTCCAATTCCAATGGCAGCAGCTACGGGTTCTGGAATCAAATATACTTCCTTCCCGTTAACGCGTTCGGCACTTTCTTTCACCGCGCGCATTTCAACTTCGGTAATTCCACTTGGAATACATACCACCATGCGAAGTGAAGGTTTAATCCATCGTTTTTTTAGTGCAGGAATATCGCTCACAAACATGTTGATCATTCGCTCACTCGCGTCAAAATCTGCGATAACCCCATCTTTTAACGGTCGTATGGTTTTAATATTCTCGTGGGTTTTCCCTTGCATAAGCGCCGCCTCGCGTCCCACTGCAATTATTTTTCCGGTGGTGCGGTCGCGTGCCACTATAGATGGCGCATCGACCACTACTTTATCATTGTGAATAATCAGGGTGTTGGCCGTGCCAAGATCGAAAGCAATATCCTCAGTTAAAAAATCAAAAAATCCCATAAGTTGCTATAAATAAAAAGTACAATCGTATCGCGAAAGAAGGTAGCAATCTTTCCTAACAAATGTAAAGAAATTAATGTTTAAAATGACGTGTTCCTGTAAATACCATAGCCATTTTATTGTCGTTGCAATAATCGATACTCAGCTGATCTTTAATCGATCCTCCTGGCTGAATTACAGCCTTAACTCCCGCTTCATCTGCAATTTCTACACAGTCAGGGAAAGGGAAGAATGCATCGCTCGCCATAACGGCTCCACGTAGGTCGAAATTAAACGAATTTGCTTTATCGATTGCTTGTCTAAGAGCATCTACACGACTGGTTTGTCCAGTGCCGCTAGCGAATAGTTGTTTGCCTTTTGCCAACACAATTGTATTGCTCTTTGTGTGCTTGCATATTTTAGAGGCGAACAGTAAATCTTCTAACTCGGCATCGGTCGGTTTATTGTCGGTTGGGTATGTTAAAATATCCTTATGGTCGGTAATATTATCTTTGTCCTGAACCAAAACGCCATTCAAACAACTTCTGTAAAGTGTTGCGGGCAATTCGCAAGCTTTTTGTATTAACAGGATGCGGTTTTTCTTTTCCTTTAAAATGGCAAGCGCTTCCTCTGAAAAAGAAGGAGCAATCACCACTTCGCAAAATAACTTGTTGATTTCTTCAGAAGCCGCTTTATCAATTTCCGTGTTGCTGATTAAAATGCCGCCAAATGCAGAAACGGGGTCGCCTGCTAAAGCGTCGTTATACGCTTCTAAAACGGTGTCGCGTTGTGCAAGACCACAAGCATTGTTGTGTTTTAAAATGGCAAAAGTTGGTTTTTCGCCTTTGAATTCTTCCATCAAATTCACGGCGGCATCTACGTCGAGTAGGTTGTTGTAGCTCAATTCCTTTCCGTGAAGTTTATCGAATATCGCATCGAAATCGCCAAAGAAAAATCCTTTCTGATGTGGATTCTCCCCATAGCGCAAGGCTTGACCGTTAGGCTCGCTAATCTTTAAAGCGTTGATAGTGTTTTTTGTGGCTTCATCTTTGCGGTTCAAATAATTGAAAATAGCCGTGTCGTAATGTGACGAAATCTGAAACGCCTTAGCAGCATAGTGCTTTCTGTCTGCAAGCGAAACAGCGCCGTCGGATTTAGAAAGCAATTCTAAAAAATCTGAATAATCGGCTACAGAGGAAACACACAAAGTGTCTTTAAAATTTTTCGCAGCTGCCCGAATTAGCGAAATGCCACCGATATCAATTTTTTCGATGATGTCTTGTTCGGAGGCTGCCGCAGCAACCGTTTTTTCGAACGGGTAAAGATCTACAATCACCAAATCGATTTGTGGAATATCATAGGTTTCCATTTCTTTGACATCGTTTTCGTTATCTTGCCTGTTTAAGATGCCTCCGAAAACTTTAGGATGTAGTGTTTTTACTCTTCCCCCTAAAATCGAAGGATAGTCTGTAATGTTTTCTACAGGAATGACTTCGATACCGAGATCTTTAATGAATTTTTCGGTGCCACCGGTAGAGTAAATTGTGACGTTTAAGTCGCTTAATTTCTGTACAATAGGTTCTAGCCCATCTTTGCTAAACACAGAGATTAAAGCCGATTGGATTTTTTTGGAATTGACCATTTTTTGATATTTATATTGCTGTTCTCAGGAAAAGTGCAAAAGTACAGAATTGAATAGTAAATTTGTAACATAAGACTATAGAAAACGTCTTACATTTACATAGTTATTTTACGGAAAGATTACAGTCGGTTTATCGGATGCTTTCTCATTGTGAATTCTGTTGAAAACCACGCAGTTATGCTGATTTATTTAAGGGTATTAAAAGAGAGTTTTAATTTTGCAATCAATGCGTTGCGCAACAATAAATTGCGGACACTGCTATCGTTGGTGGGGGTTACTATCGGAATTTTCTCAATCATTGCAGTTTTGGCCGCTGTGGATTCGTTGAAGAAAGAAATTGAAGATACGATTAGCGGGTTGGATAAAAACACCATAATCCTCTCGCGGATGAGTTTCGGACCTACCGATGTTCCTAATTGGCGGCGAGAACAATTCCCCGACGTATCTTATGATGAATTTCAATATTTAGAGCGCATTTTACCCAATTTGGAAGCCATTAGTTATTCGCTGAATGTTCCGAATGAAAATATAAAATACGAAGACAATCAGGTCGACAATGTGCCGATTGGTGCGGTGACCGAAAGTTACTACGAAATAGAAGACCTCCGTTTCGAAGAAGGTCGGTTTTTTAACGCAGCAGAATCCAATAGCGGTTCTTTGGTGGTGGTCATTGGTTATGAAATTGCCAATAAATTATTCGGAAATCCAGAAAGCGCCGTTGGTAAAACCATTCGAATTTATGGCAGAAGGTTTAATGTGGTGGGGGTTTTGCAGAAACAGGGTGCAGGCCTTTTTGGAAACTCCAGAGACACTTCAGTATGGATGCCTGTAAATGTCGTGCGTAGGATTTATGGCGACAATAATAAATCAACCTTCCCTCAGATTATTGCCAAGCCTGAAAAAAACGCAGATATCGAAGAGTTTAAAGCGGTTTTAACACAGCAATTGCGATTGAGGCGCGGACTGAAACCCGATCAAATAGACAACTTCTTTGTCAATCAGATGCAAGGGTTAACAGATTTTATCGATCAAATTACTGGGACCATGAATTTGATTGGTCTTGTAATCAGCGGTTTTTCATTATTGGTGGGTGGATTCGGAATTGCTAATATCATGTTTGTCAGTGTCAAAGAACGCACAAACCTAATCGGGATTCAAAAGTCGTTAGGCGCAAAAAACCGATTTATTTTACTGCAGTTTTTATTCGAAGCTGTTATTTTGGCAATTATTGGCGGATTGATTGGCCTCGTGTTGGTCTATATAACGTCAGTAATCGCATCGCAATTTACTGGCGATTTTGAATTTGTGCTCTCCCCGTGGAATATGTTTGTGGGCGCATCAATTTCAGCAATCATCGGGCTGATTTCAGGAATTCTTCCAGCAATCTCCGCATCTAAACTCGATCCGGTAGAAGCCATTAGAACAGGAATGTAACGGCAGGTATCTATTCGAATACGACTTTCTTGTTGGAATCTAATGTTAAGATTTCAGAAACTTCGCGGTTCACCCAAGTTAAGAAAACAACGTCGTCTTCTGTAAAAGGATCGATAACGTGCGAATCGATATCGATTTGACCAACGTTAATGCCTTCCTTGAAAAGTGGAATGACCACTTCGGATTTCACATCGATGCCACAAGAGATGTAGTTTTGTTGGTCCTGTACATTTGGAACGACAAAATCTTCGTTAGAGATTGCTACCTGTCCACAAATTCCTTTGCCAAATGGGATGGTGACGTGATCTGTAGGCGCTCCAGAAAAAGCTTCTAAGTGAAGTGTTTGTTTATCGTGGTCGGCAAAATAAAACCCAACCCAATCGTAATAAGCTATCGAGGATTCCAATAGGCTACACACTGCTTCAAGGCGCTGTAAAATAGATTGTTTTTTATCGGAAAGAATTGTTGAAACTTGAGGTTTTAGTGAATCGAATGGCATAAGGATAAAGGTTTAGGATAAAATCAATTTGTAAAAAAGTATTTTAATAAGTAGAACAAGGTCTAAAGACAAAATACAGTATATTTGGGCGAAATATATGTAAAATTTTGAAGGAAATACTCATAAAATATAAGTCCGTAATCCGGTTTGTCGTTTTATTCATTGGGACGTATCTGTTGCTAAGTTTTTTATATTCGGTTTATCTGAAGATGTCTGCCGGAGGAAGTTACTTTCCAGACTACTTTACAAATCTTGTCGCACGTCAAAGTGCCGTCATTCTTGAAGCGTTTGGATATCCAACGGATTTGTTTAACCATCATCGCGCAGGGGGAGTTTATCTTACTGTCAAGGAAAGTTACACTGTGAATATAGTCGAAGGCTGCAATGCCATTAGTGTGATTATTCTTTTTATATCATTTGTAATCGCTTTTGCCGAGAAGTTTAAGAAAACCTTCCTGTTTCTTTTAGCGGGAATGGTTCTGATTTATGTTTCTAATATATTTCGAATTGTAATTTTGGTGATTGCTGCCTATCATTATCCAAAACATCAAGACACATTACACGGAGTTGTTTTTCCAGCGATTATTTACGGAATGGTATTTTTACTCTGGATAGCTTGGGTTCGAATGGTAAATCCAAAACCTAAGTCGTGAAAAAATTTTGGATCATAATCGTTGTTGGTTTTCTCTGCGTGTTGCTTCTCCTAATACGTGCGTATGAAGATGTTTTGTTCTACGATCCGTTGTTGGATTTTTTTAAAGGTGATTATAAAAATCTTCCGCTCCCCGATTTAGACCTGTTGAAACTCAATTTTGGCGTTGTCTTTCGATATGTGTTGAACACTGGTATCTCTTTGGGTATTTTGTGGTTTATTTTCAAAGATTCCGAAATTATTAAACTTTCTATCTTGCTATATGTCGTTCTCTTTGTCTTGCTTTTATTGATTTTCAATTATATACTTTATACTTCCGACGGTGTTCAGAATCAATTGCCGTTGTTCTATGTAAGACGGTTTCTAATACAGCCCGTCTTTCTTTTAGTGCTTCTTCCAGCCTTTTATTTTCAGAAGAAAAAGTTAGCGTGATTTTTGGTATCTTTGCATTTCGAATTTTAAAAATTAATGTCGGTTTCAAAAATCAAGAAACCACGTAACACTCATTTAAATAAAAAGATGAAAAAACTATCGATATTATTTGTAGCAGTTCTCAGTGTAGCGCTATACTCGTGCAAAGACAAACAAAAAACTGTTGAACCCGAAATTGTTGAGGTCGATACTTCAGCAGAGGTAGTCGAGGTGTATGCCATTAAAGATGGTGATGCCGAATTCAACAATCCTGATATTGGAGCTGTTTTTAATCAATACATCCAATTGCAAAACGCACTTATCAATACCAATGCAGAAGATACTGCCGAAGAAGCTAAGAAACTTCACCAAATCATGAACGATTCAGAGGTGAATGCTGATGAGGAAGTACTTGCTCTTGTTTCGGCTATGTCAGAGAATAAAGACATCAAACTACAACGCGAGAAATTTCAACCGCTTAACGATTGGATGGAATCTAAAGTAGAAGGTGGCCTAAAGTCTGGAACTATCTATAAGCAATACTGCCCAATGGCATTTGATAACCAAGGCGCATATTGGTTGAGTACGGATAAGAATGTGCTCAATCCGTATTTTGGTGATGTTATGCTTCGTTGCGGAAGAGTAGATGCTGAGATTAACTAATTGCGCTCAGCACCCTACAACGATTATTTTTTCTAAAAACGATGGTTTCACCTGAGGTAATTCTTTTGGTGAATACCTATATGGACTCAAGCTTGTCGAAAACATCGAAATAAGCATTACCTTTCTATGGATTTAGATGGGTGTGCTTAAATGAACGTGGTTTGAGGAGCTTATGGCACAAGTGTTTTCATGTCTTTGTTGGCGATGGGAATATTTGTTTTTCATAGTTCAGGTCGTTATAGCAGGTTGCTAGAGAAGCTATTCCAAAAGGAACCTCAGTACAAAGTTTAGTTTCTTCAAAATAAATCGCTTTGAAGAAACAGTTGCCCTCTCGCAACTTAAAAATTCAATTCAATTAAGAAAAAATCATGCAACACACATATAAAGTTTATGGAATGACTTGTAATGGTTGTAAAAACCACGTAGAACAAGTATTGAACGATATTGATGGTGTTTCTAAAGCATCGGTAAATCTTGAAAAGGAAGAGGCTGTTGTGGATATGGAGTCTCATATTCCTATTGAAGATTTTCAAAAGGTTTTTGAAGATGAAGGTGGAAGTTATACCATTGCGACATTAGACGACGATAAAGCAGAAGAAAGACACCAGCAACAAAAGGAAGAACGCCGAGCGCAAATGCCCAAAGGAGCGACGTATTATTGTCCGATGCACTGCGAAGGCGATAAGACCTACGACGAGCCTGGCGACTGTCCGGTGTGTGGTATGGACTTGGTAGCCGAGGCGAGTTCAACCATTCCGAGTGTAAAATTTACTTGTCCGATGCATCCAGAAGTTATCTCTGATGATCCCGGTGCTTGCCCAAAATGCGGTATGGATTTAGTGCCTTTGGAAGCAGATGATTCCGAAGAAAACAAGAATTATAAAAGCTTGTTGAATAAGTTTTGGATTGCACTGGCATTTACATTTCCCATCTTTCTCATAGCGATGTCGGAAATGATACCCAACAATCCGCTGTATGATATATTGTCAATAAAGTATTGGAATTGGATTCAATTCGGACTTTCTATTCCTGTTGTTTTTTATGCCACTTGGATGTTTTTCGAAAGAGCCTATCGATCGATTATAACCTGGAACCTCAATATGTTTACCCTTATCGGGATAGGAGCAGGTGTGGCGTGGATATTCAGTTTGTTCGGATTGCTATTTCCCGATTTCTTTCCGCCTCAATTTAGAACAGAAGACGGCGTCGTACACGTGTATTTCGAGGCTGCCACGGTTATTCTAACGTTAGTACTAATGGGGCAAGTATTAGAAGCGCGCGCCCATAGCAAAACCAATTCGGCAGTGAAGGAGCTGTTGAAATTAGCACCCAACCAAGCAGTACGTATTGTCGATGGGGAAGAAGAGGTCATTGCGATAGACAAGATTCAGGTGGGCGATAAGCTGCGTGTAAAGCCTGGAGAGAAAATCCCTGTGGACGGAAAAATTGTAGATGGAGAAACTTCTGTCGATGAATCGATGATTACAGGCGAGCCTATTCCGGTGTCTAAGGCAGTAGATGATGAAGTGAGTTCGGGAACCATTAACGGCAACCAAACGTTTGTTATGGAGGCTAAAAAAGTTGGGGCCGATACACTGCTTTCACAGATTATTGAAATGGTGAACAAAGCGAGTCGAAGTCGCGCACCCATTCAAAAATTAGCCGATAAAATCTCTGGCTGGTTTGTACCTATTGTAGTTGTGGTTTCGATTATTACTTTTATTGTATGGGCTATTTTTGGTCCGGAACCAGCGTATGTCTATGCGCTTGTAAATGCTATTGCCGTATTGATTATTGCTTGTCCTTGTGCGTTAGGATTAGCAACACCAATGTCTGTGATGGTTGGTGTTGGAAAAGGAGCGCAAAACGGAATTTTAATCAAAAATGCCGAAGTGCTTGAGACCTTAAATAAGATCGAAATACTCATCGTCGATAAGACCGGAACGATTACTGAGGGTAAGCCGTCGGTAGAAAAAATTGGAGCGAGTGAGGCGTATTCAGGAGAAAAGATACTGCAATACATAGCTTCTTTAAATCAGCATAGCGAACATCCTTTAGCCACTGCAACTACCAAATACGGAAAGGAGAAAAAAGTTGAGATTTTAAAGATTGCCGATTTTAATGCAGTAACGGGTAAAGGGGTTGAAGGCTCTTACGAAGGAAAATCCTTGGCGTTGGGGAATGAAAAAATGATGGAGGCAGCAGAAGCGCTCCTTTCAGATGACATGGAGAAACGCATTGCTGATGAACGCAAACAAGGAAAAACAGTTCCTATGTTGGCAATAGATGGGAAGGTAGTAGGGTATGTAGTTATTGCCGATAAAATAAAGGAAACTAGCAAAAAAGCTATAGACGAACTCCAGCGGAAAGGAGTGAGTGTTATGATGCTAACTGGCGATAACCACGATACGGCGAAGGCAGTTGCTCTAGAATTAGGTCTTTCTAATTTTAAAGCTGAAATGTTGCCTCAAGAGAAATTAGAAGTAGTCGAAAAACTGCAAGGACAAGGCAAAAAGGTGGCTATGGCAGGCGACGGAATCAACGATGCTCCTGGATTGGCGCAAAGCGATGTGGGCATTGCCATGGGGACCGGAACCGATGTGGCTATTGAAAGTGCCGGAGTAACCTTAGTTAAAGGAGATTTACACGGTATCGTAAAAGCCTTTCATTTGAGTGAAAAGGTGATGCGAAACATCAAGGAAAATTTATTCTTTGCAATGATCTATAACACGCTCGGAGTGCCGATTGCTGCGGGAGTACTCTTTCCTGTTTTTGGAATTCTACTGTCGCCCATGATTGCAGCCTTAGCGATGAGTTTTAGCTCGGTTTCCGTAATAGCGAATGCGTTGCGATTGCGAGCCGCTAATATTGACTAATTCCGTTTTATAAGATCAGTTATTGTTTGTAATATTCACCTTTAAATAAGTTAGTGTTTCTGTTACCATTTTATGTTGCCTTATCGATTTAATGGATGTATTATTCGCAAAACGTCTTTATCGATAAAGAGCTATTCTGTATTTTTGATAAAAAATTGCAATGAAACAAATTTTAGGTATAGGTTCTCGAATAGATCATCCGACATATGGTAAAGGTGTCGTTACAAACGTTACGTCAAAAATGTATTGGGTTACATTTATCGATAAGGGTTTAGAAACCATCGATGTTGATGACGAATTCGAAGTAATAGACGCCGCCGAAGATGAGGTGGATAGTGTAAGTTTTTACGATGTGGAACGCAGTTTGCGCGAAATCTTGAGAAAATGGAACGGAATTTCAGAAATAGTTCCGCTTGCCGATAAATGGAAAGGCGGAACGATGGTTTTAGAACCTAAAGATAAGAGTCTGGCAACCAAAGAAATCCCGATTGATACATTTTTTCATAAAATTGTAATGTTGCGAGATCGGCTCCGGGTTATGGAGCAGAAAATCAATTCGAATAAGGCACTTTCCTCACAAGATAAAATTGACCTTCAGCAATACATCACAAGAAGTTATGGCAGCTTAACAACTTTTAATATTCTCTTCAAAAGCAATTCCCAAAAGTTCAAAGGCGAGGGAAGTGCAAAGTAGTAATTAGCATACACTGTATTTTAAAAGGTCTTTCTGTAGATACCTCTTCTGAAAGACCTTTCTTGTTTTTAAACTACACAAGTCTCCAGTTTTCGATAGGAGAAACTTCTCGATTACTTGAAATCTACATTTAAACGAAGTTTTTGATGTTTACCGAGTCGCTTTTTATTTATGTTAAAATTTAAATTAACATATCGAAACTAAAACCCTCATTTATATGGCTTAACCTTATAGGGATTCGTTGATTATTGAGTTTTTTGACTAAAATTGTCATATTTTTTGCAAAACCAATTGCAATAAAAATTGTTATTTCGATAATTTATTCACACATTTGACATGCTAATTCAAACAAACAAACAATATGAAAACAAAGTTTAGTGTAGTTTTAACGCTACTACTTGTGTCTTTTGTGCAGCTTTCGTTTGCACAACAGAAGACAATAACCGGTGCGGTGGTCGATGATGCTGGCTTGCCGTTACCAGGTGTGAACATTATTATTCAAGGAACAACTACTGGAACACAATCTGATTTCGATGGAAATTATTCCATAGAAGCTCAGGAAGGTCAAGTGCTTGTATTTAGTTATATCGGATTCCAGACCGCAGAAGTTACTGTCGGGACTGCGAATACGTATAACGTAACGATGCAGGCTGGGGCCGAACTTGATCAGGTTGTTATTACAGCTTTAGGGGTTTCTCGAGAAAAGCAATCCTTGGGTTATTCAACGCAAGAGGTTGTAGGCGAGGACATCAGTGTTATCAAGAGTGATAACTTTACTGATGCACTTTCAGGAAAAGTCTCTGGGCTTCAGATTCGGCGAAACAACAACTTTGGTGGTTCTACCAACGTTGTAATTCGTGGTAATACTTCCCTTCTCGGAGATAACCAAGCGCTTTTTGTTATAGACGGGGTACCGATCAGTAACCGGAATGTCAACACGGCAGGACAGCAACAGGCACGAGGTACTAACTATGACTACGGTAACGCTGCTTCAGATATCAATGCAGACGATATTGAGTCTATTAACGTACTGAAAGGTGCTGCAGCATCGGCACTTTATGGTTCTCGAGCGGCAAATGGAGTTATTATTATAACGACCAAAAAAGGCCAGAAATCGAAAGGTATAGGCGTTACGCTGAACTCTAACAGTCAAGTTGGATTTATTGATAAAAGCACATTCCCCACGTTTCAAGATCAATACGGAGCTGGTTACGATGGTAACATTTGGACCTACGAAGATATTGACGGCGATGGAATAGACGATCAAGTAAGCAACTATATCGACGATGCTTCCTACGGACCTGGTTTCGATCCAAATCTTATGGTGTATCAGTGGGATGCTTTTGACCCAGCTTCACCAAATTATCTGAAGAAAACACCGTGGGTATCCCCGAAGAATGGTGCTATTAAGTTTTTCGAAACCCCGACAACGTTTACCAATTCGATTGCTATTTCTAATGGGATGGAAAACGGATCTTATCGTATTGCATATACTAAACTCGATCAATCTGGTCTTATGCCAAACAGTCAGATAGACAGACATAACTTTATCTTTACTGGAAGCTTTGACATCAATGAAAAATTGAAGGTTAGTGCGCTAGCCAACTACATCAAAACTGATGCAGTAGGAAGAAACTCGACAGGATATAGCGACAACATAATTGGTGCCATGAGACAGTGGGGTCAAACTAACGTTGACTATAAAGCACAACGAGATATTTATTTTAAAACTCGAAGAAATGTTTCTTGGAACCCAGGAAGCTCAGAGCCTGGTGCAGCACCGCTTTATTGGGATAACCCATACTGGACTAGATATGAGAACTATCAAAATGACGGAAGAAACCGATTTATCGGTAATATTGAATTAAACTATGAAATTACTGATTGGTTAAATGTAATGGGTAGAGTTGCTACCGATACATATAACGGAAATATAGAAGAACGTAGAGCTGTTGGTTCGGTTGCGGATGCTTTTGGTGTTACCCGAGGTAACGTAGACTCTGGATATTCAAGAAGAGAAATGCGAAGTACGGAGACCAATTACGACTTGATGTTTAGCTTTGATCACGACCTCAGCGACGAAATCAGTTTCGCAGCACTTTTAGGAACAAATATTCGCAGAAGCGAATTCAATTCTCTACACGCATCAACGGCAGGAGGATTGTTGATTCCAGGACTTTATTCCCTTCAAAATGGAAAGTCTCCTTCTCCGAATCCCGTCGAAATTGCCGAAAAGATTGGTGTAGATGGTGTGTATGGAAGTGCGTCTTTCGGATTTTTTAGCGGATTGCTATATGTGGATGGAACTGTTAGAAGAGATCATTTCTCTACATTGAAAAAGGACAATAGTGTATTCTACTACCCGTCTGTTTCGTCTAGTTTCGTATTTAGTAAATTGTTAAACTCTGAATCAATCAACTTTGGTAAACTAAGACTGAACTATGCAGAGGTAGGTAACGGTGCACCATTCGATAGGCTTTATGATACGTATGCCATCAATAACGACATTGGAACTTCTATGCCTACAACCAGAAATAATCCAGACCTGAAGCCAGAACGAACTAAGAGTATAGAAGCTGGTCTTGAAATGAGATTTTTGGATAATAGAGTTGGTTTCGACGTAGCATACTACAAATCAAACTCGATTGATCAGATTCTTTCTGTTCCCGTTTCCGTGGCTACTGGATATTCATTTAAATCGGTTAATGCTGGTGAAATTGAAAACAGAGGTATTGAAGCTTCGTTAAACCTTGTGCCTGTGAAAACAGAAGATTTCCGTTGGAACTTAACAGGAAACTTCACTAAAAATACCAGTGAGGTAGTCGCGCTTCCTGAGGGAACTGAAACCATTCAGTTGGGAAGCTTCCAAGGTGGAATTAGTATTCAAGCAACTTTAAATCAGCCATTCGGGGTGATTTATGGAAGTGACTTTGTATATGATGACAATGGGAACAAAGTAATTCAGTCTGACCCTGATAAACCAAGATACGGAATGTACGAATCAGAGTCAGGACAAATCCTTGGAGATACCAATCCAGATTGGATGATGGGTATATCGAACTCTTTTGTGTACAAAGATTTTGCATTGAGTTTCTTGATTGATATCCAACAAGGAGGAAGTATTTTCTCACTTGATCAATATTATGGAGAAGCCACAGGGATGTACCCAAACTCGGCATATATCAACGATCTGGGTAACCCAGTGAGAAATCCATTAGATGAAGGAGGAGGGTTTATCAACCCAGGAGTTAAGGCAGACGGAAGTCCAAATGATATTCGTGTAGATGCTTCTGCATTTGGTCAGTATGGATATGCAGCATTTCCTAATTCGGAATTTGTTTACGACGCAAGTTATGTGAAGTTAAGACAAGTTGCCTTATCCTATACCTTACCTGCAAGATACTTAGAGAACTCGTTTATGACTGGACTTCAATTTACGCTGTCAGGTTCAAATTTATGGATCATCCATAAAAACACACCTTATGCAGATCCAGAAGCTGGTCTGAGTTCAGGAAACCTGCAGGGATATATGACAGGAGCAATTCCTACTACGCAAGAGTATGGATTTAATATTAAAGCACAATTTTAATTAGAAAAATATGAAAAAGCTTATAATAATTTTAACCGCGGCGGTTTTTGCCGTCTCGTGTTCGAACAATCTGGAAGATTTAAACCAGAACATTAAGGACCCGACAAGTGTTACTGGAGAGAGCTTGTTTGCTTCGGCACAAAAACGACTTGCCGACCAAATGCTTACTCCTAACGTGAACCTGAATAACAACAGGTTGTGGGTTCAGCACTGGAACGAAACAACGTACCAAGATGAGAGTAACTACGACCAAATTACACGGGGCATTCCCGACAACCATTGGCGAATTATGTACAGAGATGTACTTAAGAACCTGGATGAGGCAGCACGTATAATTGAGGAAACAGACAACCCAGTATCTAATCCGAAAAAAGCGAATAAACTGGCAATTGTTGAGATGTTGAGTATCTATGCGTGGAGCAACTTAGTGGAAACCTATGGAAATATCCCTTATGAAGAAGCTTTAGATATCGACAACACGTTGCCAAAATATGACGATGCTTTAACGATTTATAAAGATCTGATGACACGTCTTGACGCAGCTTTAGGATCAATGAATTCAGAAGGTAGTTTCGATGGCATTGATGACTTGATCTATAATGGTGATGTTGCTCTGTGGGCTAAGTTTGGAAATACTTTAAAACTGAGAATGGCGATGGTATTAGCCGATGTAGATGCAACGCTTTCAAAAGCTGCGGCAGAATCAGCTTACAATGCAGGAGTATTTGCTTCAAATGATGAAACAGCGGCATACCAATACAGTCCGTCTGCTCCTAACAACAACCCAATAAATGACAACTTGGTGTTGAGTGGTCGTAATGACTACGTGGCAGCACAGACCTTAACCGACAAGATGAACGATCTTAAAGATCCAAGAAGAGCGGCTTATTTCGACCCCAATATAAATGTAGGTCTTGGAGAAGCAACAGCTGTGTCTACTGGAGGTGGTGTTACAACCATCACATTTAATGCACCTTTTGAGGAAGATCCGGTTATTGGAAACAATGCCTATATTCCAAACGATACTGAAACTCCAATTCTCGTTGGAACTATTGTTGGAGCTGGTGCTGACTATATTGAAATTAGTCATGTTGTCAACGGAGCTGAAGTTGGAGATGCTTTAATCTGTGCCTTATATGAAGGCGCTGTCCCAGGAAAACAATCTCGTTATTCAGATTTCTCACATGCGAACAGGTCGATGGTGGTAGGAGATGCTCCAGGCGTCATCTTGTCGTATATCGAGGCTGAGTTCTTATTAGCTGAAGCTGCTGCACGAGGATATAGTGTAGGGTGGAGTGCTAAAGATCATTACGATGCTGGAATTTTTGCCTCTTTCGAATATTGGGGCATAACACCAGAAGCCTATAATGATTATATCGCTGATCCTGCAGTAGATTATGATACAGCTATTTCTAATAGCGCATCAAGTCCAGAATGGAAGGAAGTAATTGGTACCCAAGCATGGATCGCCCTTTACAATCGCAGTTTTGCTCCTTACCTAACCATTCGTAGATTGGACTATCCTCTATTAGTAGAGCCTGATAAGGCACAATCTGGTTTTCCAGTTCGTTATACGTACCCAGTAAGCGAACAGAACTTAAACGGATCTAATTATCAAGACGCCGCAAGTGCTATTGGTGGAGACGAACCAGAAACTCAATTGTTCTGGGATAAGTACTATACGTTCGATTTTTAAATTAAAAATCTGAATTGTTCTCTGAAAATCCCCGGCAATATTGTCGGGGATTTTTTCTATCTTATGCTGTGATAATCACTTATGACTAATTTTCTCTCCTTTCTTTCCTCTGAACCCGAACCTTTTGCGCCGTGGTTAGCACCGTATTTGTTGGCGTTTGTGGTTTTGGCAGTCCTCTTGTATGTATTTCGCATCTTTGAAAGTTGGTATGCCAAACGATATAACAAACCTCTGTACAAACACTTGTGGATTTATAAAAAGTTGGAAAAAAATCACCTCGATGTATTAGAACGTGAATTTCCGTTCTATCGAAATCTATCGAAAAAACAGCAACGGCAGTTCCAACATCGCTTGTCAAACTTCTTGTCAAAAAAAGAGTTTATAGGACGAGAAGGCTTTGAAATAACAGAACAAATAAAGGTTTTGATTGGTGCTCAAGCGTGTATGCTGAGTTTTGGGAGAAAAAACTACAGCTACAAGCTCATCGAATATATAATTGTTTTTCCTGAGGTATTTGCTAGTGGCTTGAGTGAACTAGAAAAGTGAAATTCAATCCAAGAGAGAAAGCCCTAGTACTTTCCTGGAAGCATTTTATAACAGGACAAAAGCTAAGCGTACCCGAAAAACGAAACCTCCTTGTTTTTCAACTTATGCAAGCCTTACATTTGGAAGCACGGGTAAACAACGATAACGATTCAACCCGCTTGCAAAATCAATTCCAAAATATCCTACGTCACTTGACAGAGCCAGGCGTGAAAGAGGAGTTGGAGAGTGGATTATTAAAACATCATCCGTTTTCCAATGAATTTGAATTCTTGGGCGTTTTGGCCGAAATCTTTTTCGAAGCTCCAAAACTGTTTCAATCAGAATCGCCGATACTTTATGAACATGTAAAACATATCTTAGGATTCGATTTCACGCATTATTCTGTATCCGAAACATAGTGAAATTGCTTCATGATATGATCGACGATGATCTTAGCGTGAATCCGTGAGTTTTCTATAAACCATTTATGCGTTTCCATTCCGCCACAAATCACGCCCGCAAGATAGAGACCTTCCACATTGGTCTCCATGGTTTCGGGATTGTATTCCGGAAGTTTTTTATCATCATCAGATAAATGCACACCAATCTGCCGAAGGAATTCGAAGTTGGGACGATAACCCGTAAGCGCAATAACAAAATCGTTGGGTATGGTCTTTTTGCCTTCGGGAGTTTGGATAATGACTTCGTCTTCTTTAATTACTTCAATATTCGAATTGAAATATGCTTTAATACTTCCTTCTTTAATGCGATTTTCAATGTCGGGGCGTACCCAGTATTTTACACGTTCGCCAATCTCTTCACCGCGAACTACCATGGTTACGTCGCCTCCCTTGCGGCATACTTCCAAAGCCGCATCTACCGAAGAATTACTGGCGCCTACAACAATTACTTTTTGCATAACGAACGGATGCGCCTCTTTGTAGTAGTGACTTACTTTATCAAGTCCTTCACCAGGAACACCAATCAACTGGGGGATGTCGTAGAACCCAGTACTGATAATGATCTTCTCGGCGTGATATGCTTCTTTTGAAGTCTCAATTTTAAAATGCTGTCCTTCCTTTTTAACAGATAAAACCTCTTCGTATAAGTTAATGTTGAGGTTGTTGGAAGTAGCCACCCTGCGATAGTACTCCAAAGCTTCATTTCGGTTTGGTTTTGGGTTGTTGCTAATGAAGGGTATCTCGTCGATTTCCAGTTTTTCTGAAGTCGAAAAAAAGGTCATATTTAATGGGTAGTTGTATAAGGAATTTGTCAAAGTTCCTTTTTCTACCACAACATAATTAAGTCCGTTTTTTTTACACTCTAAGGCACAATTAATTCCAATAGGACCTGCGCCAACAATCAATACATCATACATATCCATAGGGTCTCTAATGTGTCGTTTTTTATTTCGTTATTTCTCTTAGGTTTTCAATGGTTTTCGTCGGGTTTTCCGAACCAAAAACAAAGCTTCCTGCAACCAAAATATCGGCACCGGCATCCACCAAATCCTTGGCATTTTTATCGGTCACGCCTCCATCAATTTCAATTTTTGTCGTAGCGTTATTCGCTTCTATTAATTCTTTTAATGCGGTAACTTTTTTATACGTATTTGCAATAAAACTTTGTCCGCCAAAGCCTGGGTTCACACTCATAATACAAACCACATCAATATCTGTTATAACATCTTCTAGAAGTGATATTGACGTGTGCGGGTTTATAGCTACTCCCGCTGTCATGCCTGTGGCTTTAATGGCTTGGAGGGTACGGTGCAAATGTGTGCACGCTTCGTAATGTACGGTTAGGTTATCTGTGCCAAGGTTTGCGAACGTTGCTATGTAGCGATCTGGATCTACAATCATTAAGTGTACATCCAATGGTTTTTTGGCGTGTTTTGCGATGCTTTTAATTACCGGCATGCCAAATGAAATATTAGGCACAAAAACGCCATCCATGACATCGAGATGAAACCAATCGGCATCGCTGTTATTAATCATTTCAATATCGCGCTGAAGATTGGCAAAGTCGGCAGCAAGAATAGATGGGGCGAGAAGTGTAGGCATGATTTAGAAATATTTTTTGCAAAGATAACAGATATAATCGGAGTTTCGAAGTTCAAGCCTTAGAGGTTTGAATTCATAAAAAAACCTCCTTAAAAAGGAGGTTGATTTTGAAAGGCTGTCAAGTATTATCCTAAATACGTCATCAAAATTTTACTTCTAGAGGTGTGTTTAAGTCTTCTGATGGCTTTTTCTTTAATCTGTCGAACTCGTTCACGTGTTAAATCGAAAGTCATGCCAATTTCTTCCAAACTCATAGGAGGATGAGATCCTAAACCAAAATAGAGGCGAATGACATCTCCCTCGCGAGACGTTAAGGTTTCTAATGCGCGTTCGATTTCGGTTTTTAGTGATTCGTGTAATAAACTGCCGTCTGGATTGGGGCTTTCATCCAATCGCAACACGTCATAAAGGTTGCTGTCTTCCCCATCGATAAGCGGCGCATCCATAGAGACATGACGCCCTGAGTTTTTGAGTGATTCTTTCACATCGTTTATGCTCATATCCAGCTCTTTGGCGATTTCCTCAGGAGAAGGAGCACGTTCGTTAGACTGCTCTAAGAAAGCATACATTTTATTGATTTTATTAATGCTGCCAATTTTATTCAATGGCAGACGAACGATTCGCGACTGTTCGGCTAAGCCTTGTAGAATGGATTGACGAATCCACCACACGGCATACGATATAAATTTAAATCCGCGTGTTTCATCAAAACGTTGTGCCGCTTTAATCAAACCGAGGTTTCCTTCGTTGATTAAGTCTGGAAGGGTAAGGCCTTGATTTTGGTATTGTTTGGCCACCGATACAACAAAACGAAGGTTGGCTTTCGTTAATTTTTCTAAAGCACGTTGATCTCCGGCTTTGATGCGCTGTGCCAATTCAACTTCTTCTTCGGCAGAAATGAGGTCTACTTTACCAATTTCCTGAAGGTATTTGTCTAAGGAAGCAGACTCTCTGTTGGTTACTTGTTTTGTAATTTTTAATTGTCTCATGAAAAAAACTCCTCTCTTTTGTGATTTTGGATTCCTGTTATATTAGGTTATACGTAAGAAGGGTTAGAAAGGTTACAAAAAGTGAGATTAATTAGTGTAAAAAAATAATATTCAATATTGATGGGATGTGGGCTGCTGATTGCTATAGTGGTGCAAATAAAAACGCCCGATTTGTAAATTTACAAATCGGGCGTTTAATGCTTAAACTCTTAAAATAGTTTAGTTTCGGTTTCTATCCTTGTTACGGTGATTTCTACCTTGACCTCCTCTTTTATCGTCTCGTGGTGGTCTGCTTTTATAGTTTTCGGGTTTAGGCAAAAGCGCTTTTCGAGATACGCGATCTTTTCTAGTGCGCGGATCTACACCCATATACTTAATGTCTAAAACATCACCTAAGTTAACCACGTCGGTTACATTCTCCGTGCGTTCCCAAGCGAGTTCAGAAATATGAAGCAATGTTTCATTTCCTGGCGCTTCTACATATTCAACAACAGCACCGAAATCTAAAAGCTTAATCACTTTCACTTCGTATACACTTCCCTCTTCTGGTTTGAACACTAAGGATTCTACCGCTCTAATAACTTGATCGATTCCTTCCTGGTCGGTTCCTAGAATTTCAATAATTCCTTTGCCGTCCTCTTCATTAACCACAATGGTTGTATTGGTGTTTTTCTGAAGTTCCTGGATGTGTTTTCCACCTGGTCCAATAAAGGCACCTATTAAATCTTCAGGGATGCTTGTGTAAATTATCTTAGGCGCGTGTGCTTTTACTGCAGTATTTGGTTCGGTAATAGCTTCCGCCATTTTACCTAAAATATGCATTCTTCCAGCACCTGCTTGTTTCAGAGCATTCACCAAAATTTCGAATGACAGTCCTTTCACCTTAATATCCATCTGACAGGCAGTAATTCCGTCTTCCGTTCCCGTAATCTTAAAGTCCATATCGCCTAAGTGATCTTCGTCTCCTAGGATATCCGAAAGTACGGCATATTTTCCAGTTTCTTCATCAGAGATGAGTCCCATTGCAATACCCGAAACAGGTTTTTTCAATTGAATGCCGGCATCCATCAGTGCCATAGAACCACTACAAACAGCCGCCATAGAAGACGATCCGTTAGATTCTAAAACATCAGAAACAACGCGAACGGTATAAGGACACGATTCTGGAATCATGCCTTTTAAAGCACGTTGTGCTAAATTTCCGTGACCAATTTCACGACGCGAAGTTCCTCTAATAGGGCGTGCTTCACCGGTAGAAAATGGTGGGAAGTTGTAATGGAGGTAAAACGTTTCTTCTCCTTCAAATGAAGGCATGTCAATTTGGTTTGCTTCTCTTGAAGTTCCTAAAGTTACTGTTGTCAACGCTTGAGTTTCGCCTCGCGTAAAGATTGACGATCCGTGTGTTGATGGTAAGTAATCTACTTCGCACCAAATCGGTCTGATTTCATCGGTTTTTCTTCCGTCAAGACGTCTTCCTTCGTTTAATGTAAGATCGCGAATCGCGTCTTTTTCAGCATCGTAGAAATATCTTGTAATCATGCTACCAAACTCCTCCAATTCTTCTTCAGTAAAAGATGCTTTCACTTCTTCTTTTACATTTGTAAAGGCTTCACTTCTTTCGTGTTTAGTGGTGGCTGATTTTGCGATGTCGTAAATCTTGTCGTAAGTCATGGCGCGAACTTTCTCTCTAATTGCCTCGTCCTCAACTTGTCTTTCGTATTCTCTGACTTCTTTTTTGCCAACAGCTGCTGCCAATTTCACTTGGGCTTCACACTGTCTTTTAATGTGTTCGTGCGCAAATTTAATGGCCTCGACCATTTCTTCTTCCGAGATTTCTTCCATCTCGCCTTCAACCATCATCACAGATTCGGCAGAAGCACCAATAATCATATCGATGTCGCTTTCTACAATTTGCTCACGGGTTGGGTTGATGATAAATTCACCATCGATTCTTCCTACACGTACTTCAGAGATAGCACATTCGAATGGGATGTCTGAAAGTTGGATTGCAGCAGAAGCTCCTAAGCCAACCATGGCGTCGGGCATCACAGAGTCGTCGTGGCTCATTAATTGAATCATCACTTGTGTTTCAGAGCGATAGTCTGAAGGGAATAGTGGACGCAATACACGGTCTACCAAACGCATGGTCAGGATTTCTCCTGTGCTTGGGCGTGCTTCACGTTTAAAAAATCCACCTGGGTAACGACCTGATGCTGAAAATTTCTCACGGTAATCTACCGTTAGCGGCATAAAATCTACGTCGCTTTGTTTGTAGTTGGATACAACTGTACATAATAACATACAGTCTCCAGAGGTAACAACCACGGATCCGTGGGCTTGTTTAGCCAGTTTTCCAGTTTCGATAGTAATTTCCCTACCATCGCCTAGATCAATGACTTCTTTAAATACTTTGGGTATCATAATTGCGTTTTTCATTTGCCATATTCAGATGTTTTCAGAAAACGAATATGGGGTTATTATTTGGTCAACAATCGCTTTTCGATTGTCGTTGTTGTGTTGTTGTGGTTTGACCAATGAAAAACTTGAGAGAAAGTAGCTTTTCTCTGTGAATCTTGTAAAACTCTCGGTACTCGAAAAAAAGCGAAGACCTTCACATAGAATCTTCGCTTTTCTAAAATTTATCTTCGCAGTTCGAGCTCTTTTATAATTGCTCTGTAGCGTACAATATCTTTTTTCATGAGGTAATTCAACTGATCACGTCTTTTACCAACTAACTGAACAAGCGCTTTCTTAGAGTTGTAGTCTTTCTTGTTCGTTTTTAAGTGGTTGGTCAAGTGATTAATTCTGTACGAGAACAAAGCGATTTGCCCCTCTGCAGAACCCGTGTCGGTTTTTGACTTACCGTGTTTTTCAAAAATACTTTCTTTAACTTCTTTTGTCAAATACATGCCAATATTATTTAAATGATTTTTATGTATAAATTACCACGCTGGTAATTAAGGAGGCAAAACTAATAAAACTAATTGGTTTATAAACTGGTAATGACTAATTTTTTATCGGCAGCCATTACTTGTTCTTTTCTATTTTACGAACAGGGCGGTTTAAAACCAAGTCGAGATAGAGATTGATTTTTTGTTTCAAGTCGCGTCTGTGTGAGATGAAATCCAAGAAGCCTTGTTCTAATAAGAATTCTGCCGTTTGAAATCCTTCCGGAAGTTCTTGTCCGGTGGTATCGCGAACCACACGAGGTCCTGCAAATCCGATGAGCGCTCCAGGCTCACTAATGTTAATGTCTCCCAGCATGGCAAATGAAGCGGTTGTTCCTCCTGTTGTTGGATCGGTTGCTAATGAAATATACGGGATGCTGGCATCGTCTAATTGTGCTAATTTGACACTGGTTTTTGCCAATTGCATCAAAGAAAGTGCTGCTTCCATCATTCTGGCACCACCACTTTTGGAGATAATGAGAAGTGGAATGTTCTTTTTTAGCGCATAATCTGCAGCTCGGACAATTTTCTCTCCCACAACACCTCCCATAGAACCACCGATAAAACTGAAATCCATACAGGCAATGACCAAATCTTCACCCATAGATTTTCCTACAGCGGTGCGAATAGCATCTTTTAATCCTGTTTTCTCTTCGGCTTCGACCAAGCGATCGGTGTATTTTTTACGGTCAACAAAACTCAAGACGTCTTTCGAGCTCAGGTTTTTGTCGAGTTCTTTGAACTTATTGTCGTCAAAAAGTATTTCGAAATATTCCTTACTGCCAATCCGAACGTGATAACCATCTTCAGGACTTACATAGAAATTCTGTTCGAGCTCCTCGCTATCAACGATTTTTCCAGTAGGCGATTTGTACCACAATCCTTTGGGTACATCTCTCTTCTCCTCTGTGGGCGTTTGAATTCCTTTTTTTGTTCTTCTAAACCAAGACATATTACTCATTCAATTTATAGTTAAAAGCGTGACAAATAAACACAAAAAAGTTTGTGTTTATCTGTTGTTAACCTAAAGAGTTAACGTTGTTTAGGTCTTTAAAAGCCTGTTCTAACCTTTCTTTAAAGGTAAGTTCTCCTTCACGAAGCCATTTTCTAGGATCGTAATATTTTTTATTCGGAAGGTCGTCGCCATCAGGATTGCCCACTTGTGAGTTAATATAATCTGCATATTCAATCATATACTCGCGAATTCCTTGCGTGAATGCGAACTGCAAATCAGTGTCAATATTCATTTTAATTACGCCATAACTAATCGCTTCCCTGATTTCCTCAAGCGATGAACCACTTCCTCCGTGGAATACAAAATCGATAGGATTAGGTCCGGTGTTAAATTTTTCCTGAACATATTCTTGAGAGTTTTTCAAGATAATCGGTCTGAGTTCGACGTTTCCGGGTTTGTAAACACCGTGAACATTTCCGAAAGCTGCTGCAATAGTAAACTGATCGGAAACTTTCATCAACTCTTCGTAGGCATAACCCACTTCGTCGGGTTGTGTGTATAGACGAGATGCATCTACTCCGGTGTTATCGACGCCATCTTCTTCTCCTCCGGTAATGCCCAACTCAATTTCTAAGGTCATGCCCATTTTGGTCATCCGTTCGAGGTAGCGCTTTGAAATTTCAACATTCTCCTCAACGGATTCTTCCGAGAGGTCTAACATATGGGAACTGTATAAAGGCTTTCCAGTTTCTTTATAAAATTTTTCGCCAGCATCTAGTAAACCGTCAATCCAAGGAAGCAATTTTTTTGCACAGTGGTCGGTGTGTAGAATAACTGTAGCACCATAGTGCTCTGCCAATTGGTGCACGTGTTTTGCACCCGCAATTCCTCCTGCAATAGCGGCCTGTTGATTCTCGTTAGAGAGCCCTTTCCCTGCGTTAAAAGCAGCGCCCCCGTTAGAAAATTGAATGATTACAGGTGATTTTAAAGCCGCAGCCGTTTCCATAACGGTATTCATTGTATTGGAACCTGCTACGTTGACTGCAGGTAAGGCAAAACCGTTTTTCTTTGCAAATTGATGGATTTTCTGAACTTCCCTTCCTGTTGCAACTCCTGGCTTAATTCCGTGACTCATAGTGTATAATGATAGTTAAAATAGTTCGTGTTCAATTGTTTGATCAAAAATTCAAAATCGTTCATCGGTAGAACATTGAACATGCAAAAATAACAAATTTAAATGGTTTAGAACGGATAGTTGACGCCGATGTTATATACAGCGTTTGTTAAATTGAATTCTTTAAACCATCGGCTACCTAAGGGTCTTGCGGGATTATGAGCTTTGTGTCCGACGTCGAATCGCAAGACAAAGAATCCCGCGTCATAGCGTAGGCCATAACCGCCAGCAACCGCAAGTTCTCTCAAATCTTTAAATCCGTTGAAACTAGCGGCTTCTTCTCTAATGTCGTTATTGACATTCCAAATGTTGCCTATGTCCGCGAAAATAGCACCCTTTATCGATCCTAAAATCGTGAATCTGTACTCGACATTGAATGCGAGCTTGAAGTTTGCCTCGTTAAACTCATCTTTTTCCGAACTGCTCCCCGGGCCTAAGTCGAACGCGCGCCAACCTCTGTTGTCATTAGCGCCTCCGCCAAAATAGCTTCGAGTAAATGGAATGCTTTGACTGTTGCCGTACGGAATGGCAAGACCGGCGAAAGCTCTAAAGGCGAAAGAGTTTTTTTGATCTACTTCCCAGTGTTTAATAAACTCAACCTCTCCTTTTACATATTGCGAATACACCACATTGAAAATCTCGTAGTTGTCTTGTTTGGTCTTTGGAACGTTAGCCAAATTGGCGATTCCGGTGAGTAAATTTCCAGCTGTTTCCAACTTTATTCGCGTGTGGGTGAAGTTGTTGTCTTTAATATTTTTTCGGGTGTCGATTACTTGGGTTATGTTGGTGGCGAAAATTAAGTTGTCTTCAGTGAGTCGTTGTTTGCGAACGAATATATTGTCTACTGTGTTTCGCGGGTCTCCGTTATCCGATATCGGAATAATCGTTCCATTCCGAACGTCATTGATGAAGTTTTCAGCACCTTCTGGAATGATGAGCTGGAGGTTGTCGAAATCGTCTAAAACATAGTAATCTGGATCGATGGTGCCCGGATTTCCAGTTTCGGTTTGTTGCGCAATGCGATTGAGTTGTTGGAAACTGTTTCTATAAACGTTGAAGTAATTGCTCGTGTTTAAGTTTTTTACATATTGAATATTGAGCAGATCGAGATAATATCTCCTGGTTCTTCGAGGTTTCCAGCTGTAATTGTAAATGCCACTCACGGTTTGTCGGTCGAGCCCAATGTTGTTCTGCAAACTCGTTCTCATGCTGATTGCGGTAGTGGGCGACATGTATTTTGGAATCAGTCTGTCGGTATTCACCGGAAGCATTATACGTGGAATTGTCAGCTTGGCATCACCACCAAATTCTGAAATATTGAAAAAACGACTGCCGGCATCTGCGGCGTCTTTCGAAGAGCCAAAACTTCCTTTCCCGGAAACTTGAAGGATCTCCGCCCCTCGAAATATGTTTTTAAACATCATATTACCACTAAAGCTGATGCCGAATTGCTGTATTGTTGAGAGAAATGCATCAAAGTCGGCCCCAATAGAAAAAAGCTCCTGAGGCGTAAGTAGGATGGAGGAGTTTAGCTGGTTTTTTGTCGTGTCCGACACGACTTCGGAATAGGTAATATTCGGAAATTTGAAAATCCGAAGGTCATTCAAAAGATTGTACGTTAGTGAACGATCAATATCCTTGTAAACTTCACCGGGCGTAATCGATATGGCATCGATAATAGCTTTAGGACGATAGCGCATTTTGCCATAACTATAAAGCTTGTACCCCTCGTAGCTCACAGAATCTTGAAATGTTTTGTTTTGGTTGTCGGCGGTGTAATCGGTGATAATGCGCACGTCTTTAACCGTATAGATGTCAAAGGGTTTGGTGTAGGTGCTGTCTTCGGTGGTCACCTGTCGGTCTGGAATGATATACGTAATATTCGCCTTGTGTCCTGTATTTATGGTGTCGGCTTCGAAACCAACATAGTCTTGATCAAAGTAGTACAATCCTGAATTTCGAAATTGAATGGTGAGCCGGTCTCGTTCATTGACAAAATCTTCAGCATTATACTTTCTTTTAGGCTTGATGAAGGTTCTGTTTTTTGTTTGCTGAAATAGCGAGTCAACTATTGGCGAACTGATTTTTTCTGCAATGGTATCGCCGATGTAGTACGGTTTTTTTGTCTCTACGTAAAAAGCGAGACTCGCTCGTTTGTCTTTGTTTTCGTTCGGAATAAGTTTATGAGATACTTTGTTGTTGAAATAACCATAACTCGCATACCAACGGTTGAGTCTTTCGATAGATTTTTCGGTTTTACTTTCGTCTATGACCACTGGTGCATCGCCTGATTTTTGAATCCAACGGTTGATTCCCACATAAATGCTGTCCATTTCGTTGACTTGCTTCTTTGAGAAAATCCGCGTCAGCCTTGCTTCGCGATTTGGTTTTTTATACAACCACCGATTGAATGTGGAATCGGGCTCAGGATCAGCCAAGTTATAGATGTGTAAGCCTAACGGAAGTTTGATTAAGGGAATGAAAGGATTTGGCCGTTGTGATAACTGACTGTACACTCCTGCTTCGGAAATTTTGACGCTATCCACATAAATTATGTTGTCGGTAAGAAGATATTCGTCCTCCGGAACATGCTTTACTGTATTACAGGAAAAAAACAATCCCACTAATGCCGTAAAAATTGATATTTTTGTGAGATGATATTTCAAGTAATAGGTGTTTTAAATGGATTCAAAAATAACACATTTTGATAAGCAATAAGCAAGCAAAGTTAATAACAAGTTTAAAACTGAAAAAGTATCGCGAAAAGCATGGTTTTTTTGTTGCAGAAGGACCTAAGGTTATTTCGGAACTTATCGATGAGGGCGTATCTTTAACGTGGATGTACACGGTCGATCCGTCATTGGCTTCTGCAGACAATCACTTTGTTATAAATGAAGCAGCGTTGAAAAAAATCAGTTTTCTTAAAACTCCCAATACGTCATTGGCTGTATTTGAGATTCCTGAATCACCCTCATTGCCAGATTCTGGATTAATTGTGGCGTTGGATGCGCTACGGGACCCTGGAAATTTAGGAACGATAATTCGTCTGTGCGATTGGTTTGGCGTGAAACACCTTGTTTGCTCGAGTGATACGGTAGACTGCTACAACCCTAAAGTTGTTCAGGCTAGTATGGGGTCGCTCGGCAGAGTGAACATCCATTATCTTCCATTGCTAGATTTCTTATCAGAAACCGATTTGCCTGTCTATGGCGGATTTATGGATGGGGTAGAAGTATATGATGCCCAATTGCCCAAAAATGGGATTTTAGTGGTTGGGAATGAAGCCAACGGGATTTCAGAAACCGTGGAAACCACAATTTCCCATCGCATTACAATTCCTCGATTCGGACCCTTACAGCGAACCGAAAGTTTGAATGTCGCTACGGCAATGGCGATTTTATTGAATGAATTCCGAAGACCTACTGGAACGTAAAGTTAATCAATACGCCACGAGTTCCCATATAGTCTATGTTTCCTGTCCACGGACTGTTCGGGTCGTTGTCGCGAACCAGCTCATCGCTAAAGGCAAATACGCCACGTATGGAAGGCGTGAACTTAAAGAAAAACATATAAAAGTCGATTCCGAAACCTACTTCATAGTACAGTGTATTATTGGTCATCCGAAACCTACCGACCGAGTTATCGTCTGGATGGTTAGCACTACTTGATAAATTGAAAGAGGTTGAAACTCCGCCAACAACAAAGGGTTTTAGATTGTTGATTCGCTTGGTCGAAAACTTCGCCAGAAGTGGCACGTGTATGTATGTGGATTTTACTTCTCGTAAATAATCCTTTTCCTCGTGAAGATTTGGAAATGTCAGGTTTCTACTTGTAAAAAACAATCCTGGCTCCAAGCGGAGGTTGATGTAGTTGTTGATACGCATATCGCCGATAAGTCCTACGTTAAAACCATAAGAGGCCTCTACGAGTACATCGGGATTATAAGCTGTGATTTCGTTGTTGTACTTAAATTTAAAGTCATATTGGTTGAATCCAAGAAAATATCCCCAACTTAAAAATTGGTTGTCAAAATCCTGAAGATTAGCCAATCGTTCCTTGCGGAAAAAACCTTGAGCTTGCACGCTGCTCGCAGTGATGACGAGAGCTAATATGAAAAATAGTTTCTTCATGAAATTTATTTGGACGCGATATAGATGGTTGCCACCCCAAAAGTCTGTGGCTTGTTTTTCACTTCTTTAAACCCAATTTGTTTCAAAATATTGTTGAGAGCTTCCCCAAAAGGAAAAACAGAAGCACTTTCACTTAAGTATTTATAGGCTACTTTATCCTTCGAAAACACTCTTCCTACAAGGGGTAGTATGTTTTTTGTGTAGAGGTAATAACCTTGTTTAAACGGAAATTTTGTAGGAACCGACGTTTCAAGAATGACGAAAATGCCACGCGTTTTCAATACTCTGTGAATTTCTGACAATCCTTTTTCAAGGTTTTCAAAATTTCTGATGCCAAACGACACCGTTATCGCATCGAACGATTGGTCTTCGAAAGGTAGCGCTTCCGAATCGCCTTTGATGAACTCGATATGGGCTACATCTTTTTTAACGGCTTTTTTTCTGGCAACACTTAACATGCCTTCAGAAAGATCGAGCCCCACGATTCTTTTGGCTTTAGAGTTCTCAGCAAATTGTATGGCGAGATCGCCCGTACCTGTTGCAATGTCTAAAATACTTTCCGGATTTGTTTCGCCAACCCATCGGATGACCTTTTTACGCCAGGCAACATCGCGCCCAAGGGAAATAACGCGGTTGAGTCCGTCGTAATTGTCCGAAATATTATCGAACATATCCTCTACTTGCCGTTTCTTGCCATCGGAGGAGTCTGTGTATGGAATTACTTTCTTTTTCATCATTTTCGAGTGCAAAATTACACAATTTTTTAGAGGTCGTTTTGAAACTGACGACTTCTATCCAATAAAAATTCAAATTACTTAAAAATATTCTTGGAAGACACTACTTAATGAGCTGTTTTATATTCTATATCTTTGTGAGAATCGTCTCATTCCAATTTCAAGAGAAGATAGAAGTTTACTGTTGCTAATACGTGTGAAAAACAATACCGAATGAAAATTATTGTAGCTGGTGCTGGAGAAGTGGGTTTCCATCTTGCGAAACTGTTGTCGTACGAATCACAAGAGATAACCTTAGTGGATTACAATAGCGATATTCTAAATCAAGCCGATGCGTATTTAGATATCCGAGTTGTTCAAGGCGATGCAACATCTATCGCCGTGTTGCGGGAGTCCGGTGTCTATGAAACCGATTTGGTAATCGCCGTAACAGCGAGTGAAGCGATTAATATTACAACTTGTGTGTTGGCAAAACAAATGGGTGCCAAGCGCACGATAGCACGAATTTCCAATACAGAGTTTATTGAGCCAAAACAACGTGCCAAGTTTGCAAAACTGGGTATCGACGAGTTGATTTCACCGGAATCTTTAGCATCTGCCGAAATAGAATTGTTGCTGAGCCAGAGTGCGTTTAACGATACCTACGAGGTGGAAAACGGCGAGCTGACGATGATTGGCCTTACCCTGTCGAGCACTTCGGGTTTTGTTGGACAAACAGTTAGGGAAGTGGCAGTAAATAATCCCGACCTGAATTACGTGCCCATAGCCCTACAACGTTACGGTACACAATATACAATCATACCGCGCGGCGACACCCTTTTTAAAAAAGGCGATCAAGTTTATTTTACAACCGATAAACATGGCGTCGAAAAGATTGTAGCACTCACAGGAAGGGAAAACAAAGAAATAAAAGATGTGATGATCTTGGGAGGCAGTCAAATTGGCGTGAAAACTGCTCGCGAATTGGTTGAGAAAGGATATCACGTCAAACTGATCGAAAGCCACAAAGAACGTGCGCACGAAATCGCCAATCAAATCCCTAATTGTTTGGTGATTAGCGGAGATGGTAGAAATTCATTGCTGTTGCAAGAGGAATCTATCGAAGATATGGATGCCTTTATTTCGGTGACCGGCAATAGCGAGACAAATATTATGTCTTGTTTGATGGCTAAGTCTAAAGGAGTTGAAAAGGCAATTGCCCTTGTAGAGAATATGGATTACTTTCAATTGTCGCAATCTATCGGAATAGACTCTTTGATAAATAAAAAATTACTTGCTGCAAATACCATCTTTAGATATGTGCGTAGCGGACGGGTGGTTGCGATGACCAAATTGGCGAATATGAATGCAGAACTTTTGGAGTTTATGGTTACGAAAAACTCCAAAGTGGTCAATAAACGTATTAAGGATCTAAACTTTCCATCAAAAGCCATTATTGGCGGGGTAATTCGAGATGGCAAAGGAATCATTGCCTTGGGGGATTTTAAAATCCAAGTTGGTGATAGGTTTGTTATTTGCTGTTTGCCTCAAGCACTTGATCCAGTCGGAAAACTCTTCAAAAAATGAGTTCACTTTCCAAAATTAACTATAGGGTAATTTTTTACATTATGGGGCTTCTGCTCCTTGTAAACGGTGGTTTTATGCTGCTTGCCACGGGAGTTAGTTTATACTATAACGACGGCACACTGGTGAATATGGTTTCGGCAGGACTTGTTGCCTTGGGCATTGGTGGTGGCGTTATGTTAATAACAAGAAACCCCAGAAAAGAAGTGTTGGTTCGCGAGGGCTATATCATCGTTACGTGTGGCTGGATCGTAATGGCGCTCATCGGTACATTACCCTACCTTTTCACGCAAGCCATCCCGAACTTTACCAATGCATTTTTCGAGACTATGAGTGGCTATACGGCCACTGGAGCTACTATTTTAGAAGATATTGAAAGCTTACCAAAAGGAATTTTATTTTGGAGAAGTATTACGCATTGGATAGGAGGGATGGGAATTATTGTATTGGCCGTAGCCATTATCCCGCTCTTAGGAATTGGTGGGATGCAATTGTTTGCTGCCGAAGTTCCCGGACCCTCGGGCGATAAACTTCACCCAAGAATTACAGACACAGCCAAAAGACTTTGGCTCATATACGTAGGATATACGGTAGCCGAAACTTTTCTGCTAAAAATGGCGGGTATGGGACTTTTCGATGCCGTAAATCATTCGATGTCAACCGTGGCTACAGGAGGTTTTTCGACAAAAAACAACAGTGTGGCATTTTGGAACGACAACCCCTTGATTCACTATATTATTATCGTCTTTATGTTTCTGGGAAGCACCAATTTGGTCATCAGCTATTTTGCGTTGAAGGGACGATTTCAGAAGGTGTTTCGCGATGAGGAATTCCGAACGTATCTATTAACCTTAGCGGGTCTCACAACAATAACGGCATTGGTAATCTATTTTGAATCTGATTTTGTCGCCGCGTTGGATGGCGATGTCTGGCAATCGATGGAAGCTGCTTTTAGATACGGTCTGTTTCAAGTAATCAGTATTGTATCGACAACAGGATTCATCACAGCCGATTATACGATGTGGACACCGTTTTTGGTCATTTTGTTTTTTGGGATGATGTTTTTAGGAGGATGTGCAGGATCAACATCTGGAGGAATAAAAATCATGCGGCATATGATTATGATAAAAAATGGCGTCATGGAATTCAAAAGAACCTTGCATCCCCATGCCATCCTTCCAGTTCGTTATAACAACAAAGCTGTTCCGCAATCTATTGTGTTTAATATCTTAGGGTTTTTCACACTATATATGGTCGCCTTTATCGTTGGCGTATTAGTATTCTCTTATTTGGGATTGGACTTTAAATCTGCGCTTGGAGGTGCAGCTGCCACTGTTGGGAATGTCGGCCCTGCTTTAGGCGATTTGGGGCCGTCGCACTCTTATGCGCTCATGCCCGATGCCGCTAAATGGTGGAGTACGTTTCTGATGCTCATCGGAAGGTTAGAACTCTTTACTGTCTTGATTCTGTTGACGCCATTTTTTTGGAAAAATTAAGGAGCACAATAAAAAACGAGGGAAGTTAAATGACCTCCCTCGTTTGAATCGTATTCTAAATTCGAAGCACTGTTTATTCCAATACTTCTTTAATTCTTCTAATCGCTTCCTTGATTTCCTTTTCGGATGCTGCATAGGATAGGCGGATGCAGTTGGGCGCACCAAAAGCTTCACCTGTTACGGTTGCTACCTTGGCTTCCTCTAATAAATACAATGAAAACTCTGAAGCTGTATTTATGTTTTTTCCTCGCAACGTCTTTCCAAAGAAATAGGAAATGTCTGGGAAGAAATAAAAAGCACCTTCAGGTTTGTTCGTTTTAAATCCTTTTAATTCCGAAAGCAATTTTTGCATCAATTTTCTACGCTCATTGAAAGCGTCGATCATAAACTGAATCTTACTCGGCGGATTTTCTAAAGCAGCAATTGTAGCGCGTTGTGCGATACAGTTGGCACCGCTGGTAACTTGTCCTTGCATTTTGTTGCATGCGCGGGCAATCCATTCTGGAGCGCCAATAAAGCCAATGCGCCATCCCGTCATAGAGAATGCTTTCGATACACCGTTAACGACGACCGTACGGTCATACATATCGTCAAATTCGGCAATCGAAGTGTGTTTGCTTTTAAAGTTGATGTGCTCATAAATCTCGTCGCTGATAACGATAATATCAGGGTGTTTTACAAGAACATCCGCCAGGGCACGTAATTCTTTTTTGCTGTAAACCGAACCACTCGGATTGCACGGCGAACTGTAGAGAATCATTTTTGTTTTTGGCGTAATGGCTTCAGCTAAAGCTTCCGGAGTTATCTTAAAATCGTTCTCGATAGAAGACGGAATTTCTTTTGGAACACCACCAGCAACTTTACATTGATCGGCATAGCTCACCCAATACGGCGCGGGTAATAATACTTCATCCCCTTCGTTGAGCAATGCCATGGTCAAGTTCGATAAAGATTGTTTAGCTCCTGTAGATACAACAATCTGCGACGGGGTGTAGTCTAGACCATTATCTCTCTTAAATTTCGTGATAATTGCCTGCTTTAAATCGCCGTAACCATCCACAGGGGTGTATGAATGATAGTCGTCTTCAATAGCTTGAATCGCTGCTTTTTTGATATAATCGGGCACTGTAAAATCAGGTTCGCCTAAGCTAAGCCCAATAATGTCTTCGCCCTGTTCTTTTAATTCTCTTGCTTTAGCAGCCATTGCCAAAGTGGCCGAAGTGGCCATGTTGTTAATTCGATTTGAAAGTCTGTTATCCATAATTTTATGCAGGTATTGCCGGTTTTAGTCCCATTTGTTTTAAATGTCCGAAGTGTGCAATAATAGCTTTACGGGTTGTTTCGTATTCTTTATAAGGTAAATTGTGTTCTAAAGCGGTTTCTTTTACAATCTGCGAAATGCTTTTATAATGAACATGCGAGATATTCGGAAAAATATGATGTTCTACCTGATGGTTTAGACCACCAGTATACCAATTCACAAGCCAATTGTTAGTGCCAAAGTTCACCGTTGTGAAAAGTTGGTGGATTGCCCAAGTATTTTTCATCGTGCCGCTTTCGTCGGCTTCATATATTTCAGTGTCGCCAACGACGTGTGCAAGTTGGAAAACAACACTTAATATTAGTCCCGCAACATAGTGCATAATGAAAAATCCGATAAGAATTTGCCACCACGGCATATTGAAAAATAACAACGGAATCACAATCCAAATGGCTAGATACAATACTTTTGTGAATCCTAATAATGCCCATTGTTTAACTGGATTAGGAAATTCTCCATAGGAGAGTTTTTGCTTTAAGTATCTTTTGGTTTGCATGAAATCAGTAGTGATTACCCAGTTTATGGTTAATAAGCCATATAAAAAGATACTGTAGTAATGTTGGTATTTGTGATGCGGGCGCCATTCGGAATGTTTAGAAAAACGCAGTACTCTTCCCGCTTCTAAATCTTCGTCGTGGTCTTGGATGTTCGTGTATGTATGGTGAAGCACGTTGTGTTGTACCTGCCAATTATATACGTTGCCTGCCAGCAGATACATGCTGCTGCCCATAAGTTTGTTTACCCATCCTTTAGAAGAATAGGCGCCGTGGTTGGCATCGTGCATGACGTTCATTCCAACACCAGCCATGCCTACACCCATAATTATGGCAAGAATCATACTCACCCACCAAGGGGTGTCTAATAATAATAATAGAAAATAAGGACCCATATATAATGCAAACATCACAACCGACTTTAGGTGCAGTCGCCAGTTTCCTGTTCGGGCAATCTGTTTTTCTTTGAAATAGTTATTGACGCGTTTATTTAAAGTTCTAAAGAACTTTGATTTGTCAACTCTGGAAAATTTTAATTGATTCACAATAGTAATTGGGATAAATTATAAAAATAAAAATAGTGAAGATATTAAGAGAAGAACCGCTTTCAATCGAAAATGTTTTTATTCACTCTTGATTTGTGACAAAGATACCATACTTTTGACTCTTATTTGAAATTATGGATATCTTATTGAAATATTTTCCAGATTTAACATCTGACCAACAGGAGAAATTTGCAGCACTTAGAGCATTGTATGAAGATTGGAATCTTAAAATTAACGTGGTTTCCCGGAAGGATATAGATGAACTTTATCTTCGGCATGTACTGCATTCATTAGGAATTGCTAAAGTGCATTCTTTTGCGCCCGGCACAAAAGTATTGGATGTTGGAACAGGCGGAGGATTTCCTGGAATTCCATTGGCTATTCTTTTTCCGAAAACTCAATTTTATTTGGTCGATAGTATAGGCAAGAAAATAAAAGTAGTGAATGAGGTTATTGCGGGGGCAGATCTAAAAAATGCGACGGCTATTAACGACAGGGCAGAGCAAGTACAAGGGAGATATGACTTTGTTGTTAGTCGTGCTGTTGCTCAGATGGATACTTTTGTGCGTTGGGTGGATAGAAAAATTGCCAAAAAAAGTCATCACGAACGCAAAAACGGTATTTTATATTTGAAGGGAGGCGATTTGACCGAAGAATTGGCAAGCTTTCCGAAAGCCGAAATTTACGATTTAAATACGTTTTTCGAAGAGGAGTTTTTTGAAACAAAATCTGTGGTTTACTTGCCCTTAAAGTTTAAAAAATAACCTGGGATAGGGTTAGTCTGCGTTAACCTGGTTTAAAAGATACCACTGAATGGCCAAAATGGTCTTAGCATCTTTGAAGTCCTTTAGTTTTTGTTGAATTTCTGATACAGGAATTCGAATCATTTGAATATCCTCGTCTTCCTGTTCGGCACCACCGCCAGCTTCCTTTTTGTCGTCCTGGGATACTTCTGCATAATATAAATACATAAACTCGTTAGAGCCTCCAGGAGAAGTGTAGAATGTATTTATAAGTTGCGGTGAATTTATTTTATAACCCAATTCTTCTAAGACTTCTTTTTTGATACAATCAGTGGAATCTTCTCCTTTTTCTAAAGACCCTGCAACAATTTCTGTAAGCCATCCTATTGCGCGTTTACAGGTAGGGTAACGAAATTGATTTGTGAATAAAAAGCTTTGACTTTCTTTCTCAAACAGAAGTATGGCCACAGAGTCGCCTCTGTCAAAAGCTAAGTGTCTAACGGTGTTACTGCCTCCGCTAAATGTATCGTAGTTTATTTTTGCTTCAATAATTTTGTAGTGATCGTCGAAAGCTATTTGTTCGTCAAGGATGGTATATTTCATATATCGATTTTTAGAAATTAACTGTAGATACCTTTTAAGAATAAAAAAAGCCGTCACAAATCTATGACGACTTTTATTAAATATCAAACTCAAAATATTATCGAGCGATAAGGAATTTTTTGGTTGTTGTATTTCCGTCTATCGATATTTTCATGAAGTAAGCTCCAGCGGATAGGTGATTTACCTGGATTCCTTCGTTCATAGAAATTTGGCTCTTAGAAAGAATGGATTTTCCGAGAACATCGAATATTTGGATATCTGCCTCCTCAGCATTACTGATGTATAAAACATCTTGAGCTGGGTTAGGGTAGATACTGATTTCATCCATATTTAAAGCATTAACGCCTAGCACTCCATTGCTGTAGAACTGTTTCGACAACGTGTTTCCGAAAGGTTCATCAGATTGGTAGATGATGTTTCCTTCGTGATCTGTCAATGAAACGTAATTCGAGCCAGATCCACTTGAGTCTATTAATAGTAAGTTGAAGCAGCCTTCATCAAGGTTGAATCTTTCGTGATAAACTTCGCCTGGTTCGAATGGTCCACCTCGGTGAATAACACTCCCTTCGTCAGTACGTATTCTCCATCTTAGCATATCCCCATTTTCTCCAGCGATAATGTGTAAGTCAACTGTACCTGATGTGTAAGGGGCTCCAAACGGAACTGTTAAGGAGTTGTTTGAGTTGTTGTCATCATCTGGAATAGTAACACCAAAGGTGTTTGTTTCACCAACCGTAGTGGTAACTTGTGGAAGGGAAATGGTTTGGCTTTCTAAAGATGCTATTGTACCAGACCAGTTGAAGGTGTTTGGTGTGCCATTTAGCGTATACTCAATTTCGAGCGAGGTAATTTGATCGGTACCAATGTTCTGGATATTCACTTTTGGAATGAAAGTAAGTTCTTCTCCATAACAAGCATCCTCAACTTCTTCGATAAAACGAACTTTTGCATCATTAGAATGTACAATGCCTTCAATTGTAGGCGTGGCTCTATTTCCAGAAATCACTTCTTGATGGGTTTCAGTAATATAGGCAACTACTTCTAGCTCGCCTAGTTCAACTGGAATCTGATTGTTGTGATCTAATAGTGGATAGGAATAGGTTCTATCGATAAAAGATCCTTCTGTAGTTTCAGTAATTTCTTCACCCCACTGACCGGTTACAAAATCGATTAAACGGTGCATATGGTTGTAGTTGTTTCCTTGACCTCCACCAGATTGTGGTCCTCTTGTGTTGTTCTGTAGAATTGCAATATTCAGTAGGTTGGTGCCTTCAGGGCTATCTCCTGTGTAATACGCTTCAACGTGAATTTCCATGGTGTTTGACTCAACATCAATTTCAGCCTCCACAGCAACGTTAACATATGAAGCTTGGTTGAGGATTTCATTGGCAGACGCCGTCCAAAAATTACGGCTCATGGCTGTTCCGCCACCTTGACCTCTGCCTGGAAATAAATGTCTATTGACAGTTCCTGCAGGATACCCAGTTAGATCAGATTGCTGTGCAATGGCTTTTCCGTAAATAGTTCGGAAATCAGGGTCGTTACCAGTTGGGTTTGCAAAACCACCAGTATGAATATTAATAAGTGAGACACGATCAGGATTGGCATCTTGAATGGCTTGGGCGATGGCATGACCATCTGGACAATAGCCACAATATATACCAGTGAATTCTTCCAGAACTACATTTCTGTTTTCAGGGGAAGTTGATACAATTGTCTGTCCATAGGCAGCAAAAGCAAAGAAGGCAGCTGCTAATAAGGGTAATTTTTTAAACATAATTGCAGTTTTTTAAAATGAGTAGTACTTCGGTTAAGTACAAATGTACGTTTTTATTGATAAAATTGGAGAAATGGCAACTATTTTTTCCTCCCAGTATAAAGGTGGCAATGGACGAACTGGTATTCGAGCGAAAAACTTGGCTTAACCAGTCAATTGGCCGATGATTTTTGATTGTTTCATGAAGTGTTAAGCAGTGCTGAATCAATGAAGAGCCTTTCCACACCATAGGGGCTAAAACGCTAAGAGCGGATTTCCACTCATCTTATGAGCTACTACTGTTGATGGAGTGGCAAAAGGATTAATTGGAAACGATGATATACAACGCCCCGATTACGATAACAGCCCCAAAAACATATCCCACGAAACGTCCGGTGGCTTTTGAGCCTTTTAAGAAGGCAATCCCCAGTTTTACTAAGGTGTTACTGAGCGTGGCAGCAATAATAACTAAAGCAGCAAGTTTGGATTGAGCGTCGGTTATTGCAAACTTAGCCATACTAATTGTTATCGCAGTGGTGTCGGCAAGACCAGCAATAATGGAGGAGTAATAGAGTCCGCTCTCACCAAAGAAATCATTTCCAAAGTGAACGGCGTAGAGTATAATTACGAAGATTACAGCAAAACTCAACGCATTTAAGATGTTTAATGGGTTGCCGAGTTCTATTCCAGTTTCTGGTTCTTTCGAGCTGCCCCTAATCAGTAATATAGCAGGAATCAAACAGATCAACGTGAGTATGGTTAAAGGAATGGCTAAATCCATCACCACTTCGATGTTAAAAATAGCAGCTAAAAGAATGAGCCTGGGAAACATAATGGCAGATGAAATAATTATGCCTGCACTGTATTGACGAGAAAGACTTGGTGCCTCTTTGCTGCGTGCCGCATAATTCCAGGCAACTGCCGTACTCGAAATAAACCCACCTAATACGGCCGTTAAAAGAATGCCTTTTTTGGAGCCCACAAATTTCACCAAGAAATAACCAATAAAATTCAGGAAGGAAACAATAACAACGATTGATCCAATCTCGAACGGGTTTAGCAACCCAGCCATTCCGTAATTTTTGTTGGGTAAAATTGGAAGGATTAATAGCGCGATGATGGCAAATTTGATAAATGCAAAAAGCTCTTGATGTGTAATGTTCTCAATAATAGATCGGAAAGTGGTTTTTAAAGAGAGTAGCGTTACGATAATAACAGCGGTTGCCACAGAGTCTTGATATAAAGCTTGCGAAACCATGACACCTAATACAAACGTTGCAATTAAAGCAAGGTTTGTCGTAATGCCGAGTGGGGTGTCTTTTTGAGCCTTGATAAATTGACCTAATCCAAGGAATAGAATAAACGAACTCATTCCTAAAAGAAGAAGCCAAGGCGAAAAAGTGTCTGAAAGCACACCTAGAACATACCCCAATATTGTGACGATAGGGAATGTTCGAATTCCTGCAAAGCCAATATCATCCTTCAATTTGTCGTATTCGCGCTCCAGTCCAAGTATGAGCCCAATGGCCAAACTCATTAGTAACCCTAACATATAGGGTCCGATTAAATCATTGAGATATGCTACTGCATCCAAGGTGACAAAAGTTAACGTTACGAGCACTAAAATAGAGAAATTTCAATGAGGAAACTAACGTGTTCAGAGGATAATAAGAGACTATTAGAAACAGTTGCATGAGGCCGAAGGCTGAACCTGATAGAAACACCTTTAATCTTGTTTTCCATTTCACCTGCAATCCCTTATTCATAGATGTAATTAATATGCGATAGGATAGTAAAAGTTCGTGCTACTCCTTCTGCTTGCCACTGAATGAAACCGATAGAATGGGAATTATGGGATTTGTTAAATAACTAAAATGAAGTTTTAAAATTGAATTTGTTGCCTAATAATTCATATTTTTACAACATTAATAAGAGGATACAAATTCTAAATCAAATAGAAAGATGAAATTAAGATTACTATTTTTGAGCTTTTTAGGAAGCGTTATGATGGCCAATGCCCAGTTTACAGTAAAGGACGGCGACGGGAATATCATTAATAACGGTGATATTGTTGAGTTTGGCACGACCACATATCCAGAGGCAGAGCTCGAGTTTTTTGTAACGAACGACAGTGGTGAAACAATTTACTCGCGAGTTGAATATATTAGCCAAACGAATGCAGCTGATCCATTGTTTGAACAGCTTTGTTATGGCATCCAGTGCTACTTTGGCATTCCGCTCGAAACTACTGTGCCGCCAGCAAGTGAAGAGTCGGTAGCCATCGAGCCAGGAGAAACGACAGGAATGGGAAATCATTTCTACAGCAATGATATAGGTAACGATCCAGACCTAAATGTAGACTTCTACTTTGCGTTTAAACTTTACGAAGACGTCAATAGTATGACAGAAGTTGGAACACCGCTATACTTTACATACAGATACAATCCTACATTGAGTGTCAATGATGTGAAGCAAGTGAACCTTTCGCTTATTTCTACAATCGCTACCGATAGAATCATCATGGATGTCAACGAACCGGTTCTGGTTCAATTATACGACTATCAAGGAAGATTAATTAAGCAAGCTAACTTTGAAACTGGGAGACAAGAAATGAATGTATCTTCATTGAGTTCGCAAGCCTACATCCTTAAATTTAAGAATGCTCAAGGAGCTGTAAAAACAAGTAAGCTGATAATTAAATAAAATTAAATACTATAAATATAGTTTTGAGCCAGAGTCGATTTCTCTGGCTTTTGTTGTTTGCTATGCATGTTCATTATCTATAGGGTTAAAGTCCCGAACGGGCTTATTTTGACTAGAACCGTTAGTTGAGGGCAAGGGTGTTTATCGTGAGATAAAATCCGAAAGAAGCCTAAAACAAAA
>Ga0209075_1000200_pt1 | contig 55583 bp, 66 predicted proteins | sample Stecom2011_FD_187523 | JGI IMG/M metagenome (GOLD analysis project Ga0209075, IMG submission 187523) | Agricultural soil microbial communities from Utah to study Nitrogen management - Steer compost 2011 (SPAdes) (version 2) | ecosystem: Environmental > Terrestrial > Soil > Agricultural land...
CCAGTGTTCTATGCGCTCTTTACATTCTTCCCTTCTGCTATAGACTTAAGACAGAAGAGTTTCTTGTGGGCTGATGACCTTTCTAGCTATGACACCATTCTAGATCTGCCATTCCACATTCCATTTTATGGAGATCACGTTAGTTTGTTCCCAATCTTGGCTTCGATCGCAATCTTTATCTACATGATGATGACTACAGGTCAAACCATGCAACAACAGCAACAGCCTGGAATGCCAAATATGAAGTTTATAATGTATCTGTCGCCTTTGTTTATGTTAGTGTTCTTTAACAACTATGCAAGTGGACTTTCATTGTATTACTTTATCTCAAACCTGATTACTATCGGAATTATGCTCGTTATTAAAAACTTCATTATTGACGAAGATAAGATCCACGCTAAAATTCAGGTGAAGAAAGCTAAGCCTAGAAAACAAAATAAATTCCAGCGCAAAATGGCTGAAATGATGGAGCAAGCTGAACAGCAAAAAAATGCTGGAAAGAAATAAAACTTGTTTTTATTGAACTCCACTCAAGTAATTCTACAAGGTGGCACAAGCCTTGTAGAATTACATAGAATAGATTATATTATTTAGCGTTTACTATAGAAAGAAATTTTAATTTGATATGAAAAATCTCATTGTTGTTTTTTTCTTCGGAATTTTTATTTGCTCTAATGCAATTGCTCAAAATGATATTAATCAAACAGATGCAAATGGTGAGCGACACGGAGTTTGGAAAAAATACTACCCGAATACAGACCAAATTCGTTATGAAGGCAAATTCGAACATGGTAAGGAAGTAGGCGATTTTAAATTCTACTGCGAAAATTGTAAAGATAAACCATCTGTTATTAAGTCGTTTAATAAGAATGATGATATCGCTTATGTAAAGTACTTTACACCAAAAGGAAACCTTGTTAGTGAAGGGAAAATGAACGGTAAAGACCGCGTGGGTGAATGGGTTTACTACCACAATAACTCCAAGCAAGTAATGACTCGCGAAGTCTATGAAAATGGATTGTTAAACGGTAGAACTATTACTTACTATCCAAACGGAAATATAACCGAAGAAATCGATTATGTAAATGACGTTAAAGAAGGTATCAATAATTACTACTCTGAAAACGGCGTCCTTATAAAAAAGCTGTTGTATAAAGATGGAACTCTACATGGTCCAGTTTATTATTATGACGGCTTCGGAAACATTCTTATAGAAGGAAACTATAACGAAGGGAAGAAAAAAGGAATGTGGAGATACTATAAGGATGGAAAAGTTGTTGTGGAAGAAACTTTTCCGAAGAAAAACAGAGAGTAATATTCATTCTGTTTCGTCAGGATTCTTTGACTAACTTTAAGTTTTTAAATTCAGAAAAATTACACAAAATTAATTATGAAAAAACGTGTTGTTGTAGGGTTAAGTGGAGGAGTGGATTCTAGCGTTGCAGCCTATCTGTTGAAAGAACAAGGCTACGAGGTTATAGGTCTTTTTATGAAGAATTGGCACGACGACTCTGTTACTATTTCTGATGAATGTCCGTGGCTTGAAGATAGTAACGATGCTATGCTTGTAGCTGAGAAATTACAGATTCCTTTTCAAACAGTAGATTTAAGTGAAGAATACAAAGAACGTATTGTTGACTATATGTTCCGTGAATATAAAATGGGGCGAACTCCAAATCCAGACGTGCTCTGTAATCGTGAGATCAAGTTTGACGTCTTTATGAAAATAGCATTAGGGTTGGGCGCCGACTATGTGGCAACTGGACATTACTGCAGAAAAGGTGTTATTGAAAATAATAACGAGAAAACATATCAACTTCTCGCAGGAAAAGACCCTGGAAAAGATCAATCCTATTTTCTATGCCAATTATCTCAGGAACAACTGTCTCGAACACTTTTTCCAGTTGGAGAATTGATGAAATCTGAAGTGCGCAAAATTGCATCTGAACAAAACTTAATCACTGCCGATAAACGTGATTCGCAAGGATTGTGTTTTATAGGGAAAGTACGACTTCCAGAGTTTCTACAACAAAAACTAGCGCCAAAAGATGGCGTGATTGTAGAGATTCCAGCCAACCATAAAAATTACAAGGTTGATACTCCAGCTTTTTCTTCTGAAAAAGACGAACTTGAATTTCTATCAGCTAAACACAACTACAATAAAGAAGATGGTAAGCAAGTGGGAATGCATCATGGGGCTCACTACTTCACAAAAGGACAAAGAAAAGGTCTTGCAGTAGGTGGAACAAAAGAAGCACTTTTTGTAATTGACACTGACGTTGAAGAGAATATAATCTACGCTGGTCAAGGAAAAAGTCACCCTGGATTATACCGTAGAGGTCTTTTTGTTAAACCTGAAGAAACCCACTGGATTAGAGAGGATCTTAGGCTTAAAGAAGACGAAAAAATGGAGGTTCAAGCGCGTATTAGATATAGACAACCTTTAGAAAAAGCTACTCTTTATCAAACTTCTTCTGGGCTTTATGTTATCTTTGATAAACCACAGTCTGCTATAACCGAAGGACAATTTGTTGCTTGGTACAATGATGATGAATTACTAGGTAGTGGTGTAATCTCCTAAATACATCTAGATGAAGAATCTTTATATATTGATTTTCTTACTGTTTTCTACGATAGGCTTTTCACAAACACATGAAGCTCTTGTATTCTTTACAGATAAAGAAAATGTTCAAGCTTCTATAGCTAATCCCATTGCAATTCTAACACAAGCAGCTATAGATAGAAAATTTAATCAAGGAATTGCAATAGACGAACGAGATGTTCCTCTAAATGAAACCTATAAAGCTACAGTGTCAAATTCGCCAGGAATTACGGTTTTAGCAAAATCTAAATGGATGAATGCCGTATATGTTCAAGGAACTCAAACCCAAATTGAAAATCTAAACGATCTTTCTTTTGTGAGTGAGGTTGAATATATGGATAGTAGCCTAAATGCTAATTTTCAAAAAGCATTTCCAACAGATAAGTTTGAAATTGAAACTTCAGAACGGGTAGTCTATAACTATGGCGCCGCTGAAAATCAAACTCAAATGATTAATGCTGATTATCTACACGAACAAGGTTATACCGGAGAAGGAATAATTGTTGCTTTCATGGATAACGGCTATCCTAATGTATTGACCAACCCTGCATATGCTACACTTCGTGATGAAGGTCGTTTGTTAGGCTATTATGACTTTGTTGATAGGGTAGAGGATCCAACCGGAACTGGCACACACGGAACGCATACATTGAGTAATGCAGCTGCTATTTTAGATCAGCAATTTGTGGGAACTGGTCCACAAGCATCCTATTACTTGTTTGTAACTGAAGATGGAAGGCAAGAGTCGCCAGTAGAAGAAGCCTACTGGGTGGAAGCTTTAGAGAGAGCCGATAGTTTAGGAGTTTATGTCACTAATACTTCATTAGGTTATCAAGCTTTTGATAATCCAAACTACGATTATCAGTATTCAGATTTAGATGGCCAAACAACAATTGGTGCTCGTGGTGCTTCTCATGGATATGATAAAGGACTAATTAATGTAACTTCTGCAGGGAATTCAGGGGCAAACTTCGGATATGTTGGTTCACCAGGTGATTCACCTGGAACTTTTACGGTTGGAGCAGTGGATGATAATGAAAACTATGCTTCGTTTAGCTCGTATGGACCTACTTATGATGGTCGCGTAAAACCAGATGTAATGGCTCAAGGGAGGTCTGCAGCAATTGTAGACTACAACGGAGCTGTAACTACTTCAAACGGAACCTCTTTTAGCTCACCAATAATAGCTGGGGCAGTGGCGTCTTTATGGCAGGCCTTCCCACACAGAAGTAATGAGGTTATCATGCAAGTAATCCGTGAGTCATCTAGTTTATACAACAGTCCAACTGATGAAATGGGGTATGGTATTCCCGATTTTAACGAAGCGTTGAATATGCTCATACAGCTAGATATTGACGATTTTAAAAAGGAAATGCTTTTCGCACTTTACCCTAATCCTGTAGTGGATAAAATCAACGTCTCCTTTCCAAATGAGATTGAAAAGGCTCAATTTACTCTATACAACGTATTGGGAAAAAAGGTGCTACAACAAACAGTGACTGCGTTAAAAAATCAAATAGACGTTTCGAATCTAACTTCAGGAATGTATATAGCTACGCTTACTTCAAATAATAAAACAACGAGTTTCAAAATAATTAAAGAATAGTGCAAAATAAGATTACAAAACTTTTCAATATAAAGTATCCACTAATTCAGGGTGGAATGATATGGAATAGCGGATGGCGTCTAGCTAGCGCAGTTTCAAACTCTGGAGGATTAGGACTGATTGGAGCAGGTTCTATGTATCCCGAAGTGTTAAGAGAACATATTTTGAAATGTCAAAAAGCTACAGACAAACCTTTTGGTGTTAATGTCCCAATGCTTTATCCAGATATTGAAGAGATAATCAACATAATAATAGAAGAGGGGGTTAAGATAGTTTTTACTTCTGCAGGAAACCCAAAAACATATACATCAAGACTTAAAGAAAACGGAATTACAGTAGTTCACGTCGTAAGTAGTGTGAAATTTGCACTGAAAGCTCAAGAAGCCGGAGTTGATGCTGTTGTAGCTGAAGGCTTTGAAGCTGGAGGACATAACGGCCGTGAAGAAACAACTACATTAACTTTAATTCCAATGGTGAAAGAACACCTCCAAATTCCTCTAATTGCAGCAGGAGGTATAGCTACAGGAAAAGGAATGTTAGCAGTTATGACATTAGGAGCCGATGGAGTACAACTGGGTAGCCGTTTTGTAGCATCGGAAGAAGCATCATCTCATCAAGCGTTTAAACAAATGGTTGTGGATTCAAAAGAAGGTGATACTCAACTCACTCTTAAAGAGCTCGCTCCAGTTAGAATGCTGAAAAATAAATTTTACGAAAGTGTAGTAGAACTATACGCTACCAACCCTACAAAAGAAGACTTAATTAAACACTTAGGTCGAGCCAGAGCTAAACGAGGAATGTTTGAAGGCGATTTAGAAGAAGGAGAATTGGAAATCGGTCAAATTGCTGGACTGATTCATGAGGTGAAACCAGTTTCAGAAATCGTGAAAGATATTATATCAGAATTTGAAACTGCAAAAGAAGATATTTCTACTAGCAGTCAATTCGTGTTTTCATAAATCTATATGGTTATTTAGTAAGAGTAGTCCCATAGATATCCCTAGTCTATCCCTACATAACTTTATAAATTAATTCGGTTGAATTAAACTGAAGTGTTATTTTATTTGAATATTTAAAAGTTTCAATCTTCCAAGGCCTACATCTTTTATAACGCGTTAAGTCAAACCTTTTCGAAAGACTTTGAATTTCGGTTTTCTACACATTTCAAATATGGGTATAAAAAAAGAGCCTTTCATTTGAAAGGCTCTTTGTCTAAAAAAATATAACGTGTATTAAAGTACTCTAACGTTAACCGCGTTCAATCCTTTTTTTCCTTCTTGAAGATCAAATTCTACTTCGTCCCCTTCGCGCACTTCGTCGATAAGGCCTGATACGTGTACAAAATGTTCTTTGTTGTTTCCTTCTTCAGTAATAAAACCAAATCCTTTGGTGCTGTTGAAGAATTTTACTGTTCCTTTGTTCATTGTAATGAATTAAAATAATTTATATTAAGACGCAAAGATAGGGTTAAATTCGATACACAAGTGATTTTAGGTGTTTAATTTTAAAATAATACTAAAATTACTCTAGCAATTTTTTAAAAAACTCAACTAAACACCCTAAAACAGTATGCTTTTTCTTTTTTCCACTTTTAAAATTGAGATACTTTAAGTTTGATAGATTTAGTTTGATTTTAAGATTTAAGCTCCATTTTCAAAGATTTGTACTTCTAAATAGTTTTACTCTCCCCCCTAAAACTATGATAATCTAAAGAAGTCTAAATAGTTAGTCACCGTTGTAAAACTAAAATTTGATGACCTATAATGAAGCGTCCCTTATATAACTGTATAATTATGTCAGATATATTATTAATATGTGTAGATATATTTAGGATGGCTATGTGTCGAATCAGCTCCATAGATAGTCCATGGATAGTCCATGGATAGTCCATGAGAACTTCATCAGTATTTTCAAACATTTCTGTGTTTTAAAAATGAAATATTTAAAAAAATCACTGTAGTCTAACTAAAGTTTGATGGCCTTGATTAAAGCTGAGTGTGAAGGACTATAGGACCTTTTTTTCAACGAGAGTTTTCTTCTCATACAATTTAGAACCAAAGCCAATATGACATAATATCATCTGCTTTAAAATTTTTAATAAATATATATTCAATGTTTTAAGATTTAGTCTTGATTCTTGGTTCTAACAGTGAAAGCTGCTACTGCTGAGCGAATCCGATGTTTCTTGTCTCTTTTATCAGGCTACGGATAGTTTACATAATAAGGACAATTATATTACTTGAAAAAGAGTAGCGGATTCATTCAACATTCATTATTTTTGCATCCGATTAATAAGCCTGCCTTACAGATAGGTAGGAAACAAAACCGTTACTATGAATTTACACGAATATCAGGGAAAAGAAATATTAAGCAGTTTTGGTGTGCAAACTCAAAGAGGGATTGTAGCTACTACTCCAAAGGATGCAGTTGAAGCAGCCAAAAAACTTACCGAAGAAACCGGAACCGGTTGGCATGTTATAAAGGCACAAGTTCACGCAGGAGGTCGAGGAAAAGGCGGGGGAGTTAAACTTGCCAAAAATTTACAAGAAGTAGAAGATATTGCAGGAAATATCATTGGGATGAACCTAGTTACTCCTCAAACTTCTGCTGAGGGTAAAAAAGTTCACCAAGTTTTAGTAGCCGAAGACGTTTATTACCCAGGTGATAGTGAGCCTGAAGAATTCTATATTAGTGTACTTCTAAATCGTTCTACTGGTAGAAACATGATTATGTATTCTACTGAAGGTGGAATGGATATAGAAACTGTTGCAGAAGAAACTCCACATCTAATCTTTACAGAAGATATTGATCCAGCTACGGGCCTTCTAGGATTCCAAGCACGCCGAATTGCATTCAACTTAGGACTAAGTGGAAAGGCTTTTAAAGAAATGACCAAGTTTGTTTCTGCACTTTACAAGGCATATGATAGCTCAGACTCTTCATTATTTGAGATTAACCCTGTGCTTAAAACAAGTGACGATAAAATTATAGCAGTAGATGCTAAAGTGAGTCTTGATGACAATGCACTTTACCGTCACAAAGATTACGCAGAAATGCGCGATAAGAGAGAGGAGAACCCTGTAGAGGTTGAAGCAATGGCTAAAGGACTGAACTACGTAGATCTTGATGGAAACGTTGGATGTATGGTAAACGGTGCTGGTCTTGCTATGGCAACTATGGACCTTATTAAACAAGCAGGTGGAGAACCAGCTAACTTCCTTGACGTTGGTGGAACTGCAGATGCTGAAAGAGTTGAAGCTGCTTTTCATCTAATTCTAAAGGATCCTAACGTAAAAGCAATTCTTGTAAATATATTTGGAGGAATTGTTCGTTGTGACCGTGTGGCTCAAGGTATTGTTGATGCATATAAGAACATTGGAAATATTTCTGTTCCAATTATCGTGCGTCTACAAGGAACAAACGCAGATATTGCAAAGGAACTAATAGACAATAGTGGACTAGACGTTCATAGTGCTGTAGAGTTCCAAGAAGCTGCAGATAAAGTTAAAGAAGTGCTGTCTTAATAAATAACTTTAATTTACTTAAAAGCCCTTCGCATTAACTGCAAGGGCTTTTCTTATTTTATATCGATGGTGAATGATCCTAAATCTTTATTAAGTGACTTGATATATATGGTTATGGCCGATGGTAAAATTCAAACCTCGGAAATACAGTTTATTGAAAAACTTGCTAAACGTATGTCTGTGCCTATGGCTGACGTTTATGAACTATTCGAAAACCCTAAGAAAACAAAGGTGCCGTTTAGTGAAGCGGAACGAATTACACACTTCTATAGACTTATGTTAGTCATGAAAATTGATGGAGAAACTCATGAAGAAGAGCTAATCGCTTTAGAGAAGTTTGGTTTAAATATGGGAATCCGACCTGGTGTAGCTGAACAAATCCAAAGCAAAATGAGTGAGTATAAAGATGGAGTAGTCCCGCCAAAAGAACTTTTGAAAATATTCAAAGCATACTACAATTAGCTTATTTTGATAATAATGCCGAATAAGCTTCTTGCTCGCGTCAAAATGTCTTTATAAAAAGAGGTTTTAATGTCAAAACGGCAGTTTTGTTTAATTGGAATCATTGTTGACTTATATATGTCAAAAATAATAACGTATTAAAATATATTTATCATGAAGACAATGAATAAAGAAAACCTATGGTTGCCAGCGATATTAGAAGACATATTTTTCGATAATAAAATTGATGTTCCAAATAAGTTTAAAACATTTAGCATTCCAGCTGTAAATATTAGCGAAAATTTGATTAACTTTGCGGTTGAATTGGCTGCACCTGGGTTGAAGAAGGAAGATTTCTCAATAGAGATTGATGAAGAAACTTTAACCGTAAGTGTTAAGCAAGCCTCTGAAGCAGAGGAGAAAGAAGAAAATAATGATTCCCGATATCAAAGAAGGGAGTTTAATTATAGAGAATTTAAGCGCTCTTTTAAAATGCCTGAAAACGTCAAAAGTGAAGATGTTAAGGCAACATATACAGATGGAATTTTAAAAATTACACTGCCTAAGAAAGAAGAAGAGAAAGCTTTAAAAAGAATGGTTGAGATTTCATAATTGAAATTTAATTTGGTTAGTTAGTTGAAATGACCGCGTGCTACTCAATCGGTGCGCGGTTTTTTTATGGAGTAAACTCAATCTCTTCGACGCTTCCCTCCAGTGCTCTTAATTTCTCTATTTCTGCTTGGTGATTCTCTACGCTTGTTCTGTTGCGGAATAGCTCTACTAGACTCCTTAGTGTATGGTTTTGGTTTTCCATCGCTGTCTTTAACCGAGTCTTTTAGTGTTTTTAATTCCTGAGGTGTTAAATCGCGCCATTCACCAATGGGAAGGTCGCCCAGCTCAAGATTCATAATTCTAATTCGTTTTAAAGCAACTACTTCATATCCTAAGTATTCACACATTCTCCGGATTTGCCTATTTAACCCTTGAACTAGAATAATTCGGAATTCAAACCTACTGATCCTTTCAACTTTACATCGTTTAGTGACTGTATCTAAAATTGGAACTCCCGATCCCATCCGGATAACGAAATCGTCGGTAACTGGTCGATCTACTTTCACGATATACTCCTTTTCATGACTGTTTCCAGCACGAAGAATCTTATTTACAATATTCCCTTCATTGGTCATTAAAAGAAGTCCCTCACTTGGTTTATCAAGTCTTCCTACAGGAAAAATACGCTCAGGATGTTTAACAAAGTCGACAACGTTTCCTTCAAACCGTGTGTCTGTAGTACATGTAATACCTACCGGTTTATTCAACATGATATACACAAGGTTTTCATTTTCGGTTATTAATTTACCGTCTATTCGAACTTCGTCTTCTGGCATGACACGATCTCCCAATCTACCTAGTTTGCCATTAATGGTAACGCGGCCTTTTTCAATGACTTTATCTGCTTCTCTGCGAGAACAATATCCACTGTCGCTTATTGCTTTATTAAGACGAACGGAATCTGGGTGATGCATATTTTAGATTTTTTGTAAAGATACAGCGCTCTTGCTTAAAAGAAAAAGTATAAAAATGAATTCTATACACAGAAAAGCAAGCTATAACCTTAATTTATTCAGTTGCTGCTTGCTTCTAGAAATTTATAGTCGTCCTCAATTCTTTCTTCACTTAAAAGAGACATAACTTCGTCTGGTGAAATGTAGAGTTTTCGAATACGTTCTTTATACGTTTCAGATATTAAAGGGTTTTCTAAAATAAAGTTTTTCTTCTTCAATATGTACTCTCCCGTACCTTGAGAAATGGCATGCATATCTGCAGTGCGTTCTACTCTCTTTATTGATTTTGAAGAAAAGAGATATTTAGCTCCAAAAATAATCATGCCCAAATTGCTTCTTTCTTGGTAGTCCATAATGTGGCCTAGTTCATGACAAATCCAACCAACTAAAACGTCTGAAGGTATATCACTAATCGTAAAATCTTCATCGTCAATTTGTATGCTTTCACTTAGGTAAATAACATACTTCCTGTTTTCCTTACGGTTGAGAAGGCTGCCAATCTTAGGTTGGGCCTGCATGGTTGCCTTTTTAATTTTCTTCTTGAATTTAAACTCTATAGGAGTATCGTAAAGCTTAGGGAAATATTCAAGAGCTCGAAGTGCTTCGTTTTCTATGTTTTTAGGAATTATTTTATTCTCTAAATATATCTGTTGAGCTTGAAGTGGGTTAACAAATAGAAATAAAAAAAATAACAACAAAAAAACATGTGTGTTGCGCATTCGAGTGATTGGTTTTGAAGTTTCTTAAAAGTAAGGAGATATTTTGGATTTTCCTCGTTTTAAGCTAATTACTTCCTAACTAATCGCTGTACTAAACCTTCCAACCCGTTTAATTTTAGCTCATACATTTCTGCCATCATCCTTCCAAGCTTTCCTTCAGGGAAACCTTTTTGTTTGTACCACACGTAGTAGTATTCGGGTATAGAGACAAGTAATCGATCTTTATACTTTCCAAAAGGCATGCGGTAGTTAGCCAATTCAATCAAGTGATTAGGATCGGGCATTCCTAATTTTTGTGGAGGATTATTTCCATTCATCATAATCTTCAAGTTGTTTGGCGATGTATTTTCGCCATTTATATTCTTCCTCTTCGTTTCGAGAGTGATTAGACTCTGCATCAAATTTTTGTTGCATCGCCTTTCTTTGTTTCTCTACTTTTCGATAAATGGATTCTATTTCAAATTTCACTTTTTTTGAAAACTTCTTTTTGTCAAGTTTTTTACGAAGAATTCTAGCGTGAAGCTCGGATATGTCAAAGTGAGCTTGTTCATGATCAAGAATGTGTCGTGTTACCTTTCCAGGTACGAACCAAGACTTATCTCTGCTGAAAAAACTTTCTACAGCATACTCGACATAAACATCGTCATTGTCAATTTTATATGAATATCCAAAGTTGATTCCAGTATTGGTGCTGGCAACAAAACTTGCACTTCGGGATGGCGTTCCTCGAAAGTCCTCCCAACGTAGTTTTTGAGTTTCATTCCAGATAATCTTTTCAGAATTTTGTTGTGGGATAACGACTAAGAATAGAAGCAAGGATAGAAGGACTTTCATATTTTAGATTTATAAAAAATAAACTCCATTCTATCTTAAGTTGGTATAATTAAAACTCGAAATTAAATTCGCAATAACCTATTGTGGAATATTACCAATTAAACACGATACCTTTTTCAATGTCAGGGTGTAAGCTTTGCATAACTGGACAAGTTCTCCCTGTATTTTCAAGAATCTTACGAGACTTTTCATCTATTCCACTAGGGAAATTAAGTACAACCTCAATTTTTGATATTCGTCGAGGATTTGCAGCCATAATTTTTGTAACCATTGCTGTTGTTCCATCTATGTTTACATTCATGTCTCGAGCCTTAATTCCCATAACGGTAATCATGCAGTTTGCTAAACCTGTAGCAACAGTGTCTGTAGGGGAAAAGGCTTCTCCTTTACCATTGTTATCGGTAGGTGCATCTGTGATGTAGGTGCTCCCTGATTTCAAATGTTCGTTTTCTGTTCGGAGGTTGCCTAAATATGTGACTTTTGACGTGCTCATTCTACAATTTCAAATTTTAAATCCTTATTATACTTTAAGATATAGCCAGCAAGGTTGTGATATCCACCTCTGTCAGTTTCTTCATATCTAAACTTGTTGTCAACATAATTTGTCACATTTGTAGGGAGGATAGCATCATAAATATCGTTTTCTGAAGCTAAACGAAGTAGAACATCATAAGTAACGTCGAAACCACGCATTGCAAATCGATTGGGTAGAACTCCATATTTATTCTTATAGCTTATAGTAAAAGGCTCATTCTTTTCCTCTCCTGAACTGCGAGTTACAGAAGGGAATGTGAAATTAAGATTAGCCAATCTTGTGCTCGAAACTTCATGCCATTCGTAAGCGTCGCTTTTATCTAAAGTGAAAAGACGAATTTTGTTTGAATTTGACATACCTGCTAAAACATTTACAGCACTACTAACTAAAACAGGATTGTCTGAAGCCAACACAACCCAATTATCTATTCCATCTGAAATATGAGTTGAAATGTCAGCAGCTCTTATATAATCATTTCTAAGTGATACAGATTTTGCTGAAGGTACTGCAGCTGTTATCATATCACGCTGACTCTGTTGTTTTGAATCGGAAATAATAATGACATTTTTACCAACTGAGTTTTCTTTAAGGTAATCCAACATTAAATTTTGAAGTACTGCATTTGTTGGTAGGGTTTGAAATAGATTCGGATTCATATCTAAATCTCTATTGCTTAAAGGCGAAAAAACTGGTACTTTCACTTTAGATAGGAGTTTTGAAGTTTTTTCAACGTTTTTCTGAAGCAAAGGACCAATTACAGCATCTGTGTTTTTAAAATCATCATTAGAAATAATTGAATTAATTTTAGATTCACTGTTCTCCGTGTCATAAACATTTAAAGAAACAGAAATCCCATGCTCTTTAGCAAATTCTGCAGCCATTAATGCACCGCTATAGAAGTCTAAAGCAATTCGAAGTGTAGGGTCTCGCTTTAAAAACTCCTCACGTCCAGCAATAGAATCGCTTCCACTTCGCATTAATCGGAAAGGTAACATTAAAGCTATGTTTTTTGTTTTCTTATTGGTAATCTTCTTTTCAAGATCGATTGTCGATATGTCTTCTTTGCTTAAATCTCCTTTAGCTGTCGGAACTTTAAGAATCATCCCTTCTTTAAGTCCATCTTTTGCATATGGATTTAGCGCTATGATTTCTTCCTCAGAAAGACCAAATTTCACTTTTAATCTATAGAAGCCTTCTTTTGCTTTTACTTCATAAAATTCAAATGTATCAGTGTCGATTTCTCCTGTTTCAATAACCTTTTTAGTCGGAACAATAAGCTTGGTGTCTACTGAAAGGACGTCTTCTAAATTTGGGTTCAGATCTTCAAGCTCGGCTAAGGTAATTCCAAATTTTCTTGCAATCCCATATTTAGTGTCCTTAGGCATTACTGTGTATTCTTCGGTTCCTGGAGGAATACCAATATTTGGGTTTTTAATATTGTCTTTTATAGGTGAAGGAATAAGGATTGTTTCTCCAGTTTTTAATTCACGGGAGTACAATTCTTTATTCATTTTCTTAATGTCATCAACGCTCACGTTATACATTTTTGCAATGCCATAAAGCGTTTCTTTTCTCTTAACCTTGTGTTCTTTAGAGGCTTTGTCTGTAGGTTTTATAATGTCTCCTTTGGTAGAGGGAAGAATTATAACACTGTTAGGTTTCAATCCATTTCTTGAGTCAGGATTGAGGTTGTAGATAACATCTGCCGATATATTATTGTCTTCAGCAATGCTATTTACAGTTTCACCTTGTTTTACGGCATAGCTTCTATATGAAGGCTGAGCTGTAGATCCACAACTGATAGTTAGTATGCAGATTACAGAAGTGTAGAAGAAAAACTTCAACATATAAATGATTCGGGTTATTGATTTTTTAGTCATAATATATATTCAATAAGGATCATTCCCACTCAATTGTAGCAGGCGGTTTTGAACTTATGTCATAGACTACTCTATTAACGCCTTTTACTCGGTTTATTATATTGTTACTTACTTCTTGTAAGAATTCATAAGGTAAATTTACCCAATCTGCGGTCATTCCATCTGTTGATTCAACTGCTCGTAAAGCTACAACTTTTTCATAGGTTCTTTCATCGCCCATTACACCTACACTGTTGATAGGTAGTAATATAGCTCCAGCTTGCCAAACTTTGTCGTATAAGCCCCACTGCTTTAGACTATTGATGAAAATAGCATCTACTTCTTGCAAAATACGAACTTTTTCGGGAGTAATATCACCTAATATTCGAATGGCTAAACCAGGACCTGGAAATGGATGTCTTCCTAATAGCTCAGGATCGATTCCCATTTCTTTTCCAACGCGACGTACTTCGTCTTTAAATAGCATTCTTAAAGGCTCGACGATTTTTAATTTCATGAAGTCAGGCAAGCCACCAACGTTGTGATGACTTTTAATAGTCACTGATGGTCCTGTTACAGAAACGCTTTCAATTACGTCAGGATAAATAGTTCCTTGCGCTAACCAATCAACGTCTTCTACAAGGTGAGCTTCATCGTCAAAAACCTCGATGAACGTTTTTCCAATGGCTTTACGTTTTCGCTCTGGATCAGATTCGTTTTTGAGTGCTTTTAAAAATCTTTCGGAAGCATCTACACCTTTTACGTTTAACCCCATGTCTTTATATTGATGGAGTACGCTTTCAAATTCGTTTTTGCGAAGTAGTCCGTTGTTTACAAAGATGCAGTAAAGGTTTTTTCCTATCGCTTTGTTTAATAAGATTGCTGAAACTGTAGAGTCAACTCCTCCGCTTAATCCAAGAACTACTTTGTCGTTGCCAATTTGTTCTTTTAATGAATTAACTGTGGTTTCTACAAAAGCAGCTGGAGTCCATGCTTGTTCTACTTTAGCGATTTTCACTAAAAAGTTTTCTAACAGTTGTTTTCCATGTGTAGAGTGATATACCTCTGGATGGAATTGAATTCCGTAGGTTTCTTCTCCTTGAAATTTGAAAGCAGCATTCTGAACTTCGTTAGTGCTTGCTAAAAGCACGCTGTTTTCTGGTAGCTTTTCGATAGTATCTCCATGGCTCATCCAAACCTGAGAGTTTATAGGGATGTCCTCAAAAAAGATTTCTCCAGACTTTATAGAAGAAAGATTGGCTCTACCAAACTCACGCTTGTTAGCAGCTTCAACACTTCCACCATAAAATTGGGCTAAATATTGCGCTCCATAACACACTCCTAATAGAGGTTTATGACCGCGAATTTTAGAAAGATCAGGATGAAGTGCATCATCTGCTCTAACTGAAATTGGACTACCAGAAAGAATTACCGCTTTAAAAGGAGTGAGATCTTCTGGGATTTTGTTGTAAGGGTGAATTTCGCAGTAAATGTTTAACTCTCGTACACGTCTAGCAATGAGCTGTGTGTATTGCGAACCGAAATCTAAAATGAGGACGTTGTTTTGCATAAACAAAAATACTTTAAATACTTAAAGAGATACAAGCGTTTGGTTGTGAATTTATTTGTGTTTGAAACTTCATTCTAATTCTATAATAGTGAACCTCATGTCGAGTGGATTTAACTCTTCTTTTAAAATGTCAAGAAGCTTTTCTCCATATTCTAAATAGAATTCTGAAAAATTATGATGTCTTTCCTGCAAGCTATGCTTAGGAAATAACTCATCTTGAATTTTACTAATGCGATTAATTTCTTCTGAAAAATTTCTTTTTTGAGCTTTTAATAATCGCTTTTCAAGGTTGTCTAAGCCGTTAAGCTGTTTCTTTTCTTGTGCAGCAACAGCACCTAAAAAGGACTTGTCTGTTTGCTCGGCTATTTTATATAAATCTTCAAATTGCTTTTGAAGGTGTTCTTTTTGCTTAGAAAAGTCTATGTCTATTTTAGAGATTTCTTTAGTCCGTTTTGTAATAAACTCATGTTTTGGAAGAAATAAATCTTCAATTTTCACATTGAGCTTTTCAAGTTTTTTTGAAAGAACATCAGGAACTAAAAGCGCCGAATTCCGAAGGAGTAAAATAGGGAAGGGAACTTTAACTTCTTCAAAATAGTCTTTTAGCTGAAACCAATATGCCAACTCTCCGCCACCACCAATATAACACAGATTAGGAAGGATAACCTCCTCGTAAAGTGGTCTGAGTAAGGCGTTTGGAGAAAATCGTTCAGGATTTTCATGAAGCTTTTTTATTATTTCTTCTTTGGTGAAAGTGATATCTGTATCGTTTATATAAAACGTCCCATCACGTTCAATAATTCGTTCACGAAGATTTTCTTGTAGGTAAAATAGATTGATTTCTCGTGGGTGAACTTGCTCTGCGAATCCTTGTGCTACTAATTTTTTAGTTGTTTTTGTTACTTCCTTATAGCTCAGGTTTTCTTTTAGTTCTCTCTCGGCATAAGGAATAAAGCATTTTTTTAATTCGGGGTCGTTGCCGTCAACTATAACTAATCCTTGTTCATGAAAAAGCTGATTTGCTAAGTATCGGGTAGCATCGGCAAGATTATCGTGTTTTAAATAAGCTTCCGTAAAAAGAGAAGTTAGTGCTTTTCCATTATTACTTTCTCCAAAAACTTGTTGGATTTGTCGTTTCACATTTTCTAAACCTTCCGTAGATAATTCTCCAACACCACCAAAAGACTCTCTTTTCCACTCCATCTTCTTGTTGTAAAGATTGAAGAAGTTAATTTCTTCAAAATCGTGATCTTCGGTTGCCATCCAATAGATAGGCGTAAAATGAAAGTTCGGATACTTTTCCTTTAGTTGTTCACACAAATTAATTACCGAATAAATTTTATACAGAAAATAAAGAGGACCTGTAAAAAGATTTAATTGATGACCAGTAGTAATAGTGAAAGTATTGTTCTCCTTTAATAAATCAATGTTGCTTAAGGTTGCTTGCGACATTGAATTATATCCGTACTGCAGCATAATCCGTTTTGCTAAAAGCTGTCGTTGTGCTTTTGTGAACGTCTTTCTTTTTTCTTCTATTTGAAGCTCGAAGTTTTCCAAAGAAGGAAATCGATTGTAAAAAGGCTTTATTGCTGTGTTTTCATCGAGATAATCACAGATTAACTTTGAGAAATAACCGGTGTCTTTATACGGAATAAATTGGCTTGGCATAGGTTTCTTTAGAAAATAAAAACAAAAATAATCGTTTTAGATGGGTCGAGGCTCTAAAGATACGTTAATCTTAATATTGACAATAAGCTTCTTAAAGTGTAGGTGAATTTGTGGGTTTTTAGATTTACGTACTAGGACTGACGATACATTTCTCAAAATCTTTCCTTAGTTTTAGCGCACAATTTAAAATCGAATCAATGAAACGTCATTTTACTCTAGTATTTCTAGTTTTTCCTCTTCTTGTTTTTGCTCAACTAAAGTCTCCAGAGGAGTTTTTAGACTATAAAATGGGAACTGAATTTTCACGTCATGCCGATGTAGTTTCCTATTTCGAACATGTTGCCGCGAATAGTCAGATGGTGACTTATCAGGAATATGGAAAAACCAACGAGCGAAGAAAATTGACTTATGCTGTAGTTTCTTCCGAAGAAAACATGAGGAATATTGAACAGATTCGAACAGATAACCTAAAAAGTATTGGGATACTTCCAGGAGATGCTTCACCTAAAAAGACAATTGTTTGGATGAGTTATAACGTTCATGGAAATGAGGCTTCAAGTAGTGAGGCGGCTATGAATACAATCTATAAGCTATTAACCGAACATTCTTCCTATTTGAAAGACGTTGTAGTTATAATGGATCCAGGTGTAAATCCAGATGGACGTGATCGTTATGTGAATTGGTATAACCAAGTTAAAGCTTCACCTTATAACGCATCTCAAGACGCCACAGAGCATCATGAGCCTTGGCCAGGAGGAAGACCAAATCATTATCTTTTTGATCTAAACCGCGATTGGGTTTGGGCTAGTCAGGTGGAAACACAACAACGACTGAAGATTTATAACCAATGGATGCCTCATATTCATGTTGATTTCCATGAACAGTTTATTAACAATCCATATTATTTTGCGCCGGGTGCAGAGCCTTATCATGAAATGCTAACTCCATTTCAGCGAGACTTTCAGCATACAATTGGTAAGAATAATGCGAAATACTTTGATCAAAATGGCTGGTTGTATTTCACTCGTGAGAGTTTTGACTTGCTTTATCCAAGTTATGGAGATACCTATCCATTGTTCATGGGAGCTATTGGAATGACCTACGAACAAGCTGGACATGGAATGGCAGGATTAGGAATTATTAATGATGAAGACATTGAATTAACTTTAGTTGATCGAATTGCTCATCATACTACAACTGGGCTCTCAACCATTGAAGTAGCTTCAAAAAATGCTGAAGTACTTTCTTCAGAATTCAAGAAGTTCTTTCAAAATAAAAATCCGAAATATAAAAGCTATGTTCTAAATGGAAACCCAGATAACATAAAGGCTCTAACCGATATGTTAGACGTTCATGAAATACAGTACGGGTTTTCTAATGCAGATAAAATCAAAGGCTTTAATTATTCAGAACAAAAAAATGGTTCTATAGATGGAAAAGGCGCTTTGGTGGTGAGTACTAACCAACCTAAAGGAAGAATGGTTCAAGTGCTTTTTGAACCACACACCGAACTGACAACTCCACTAACATACGATATTACAGCGTGGAGTCTTCCTTATGCTTTTGGATTAGATGCAGTGGCTAGTACAATATTGGTTTCAGCGAGTTCTGAATCTAAAGAAGCGGCTGTTATAAATCCTTTGTCACCATCTGCAGCAGGATATATAGCAAAATGGAACAGCCTGAAGGATGCAGAGTTCCTTGCAGAATTGCTTAAAAACGACATCAAAGTTCGTTTCTCTGAAAATGAATTGAGCTTTGGTGGGAATGAGTTTGGACGTGGAAGCTTAATAATAACACGAAGCAACAATAGAACAAATACCCAATTTGATAAAACAGTAACCGATATCGCAAATAAGCTTGGAAGACAACTTTACGCGTCTCCCACTAGTTATGCCGATAAACTAACCGACTTCGGATCTCAGTATGTGCATTTGGTGAAAAATAAAAAAGTTGCTATGTTCCAAGGTAAGGGAACCAACTCTTTAAGTTATGGAACGCTTTGGCACTATTTTGAAACTCAACTTAAATACCCGATTACTTCAATCAACACTGAAAATATAGGTAGAGTTAAATGGAGTGATTACGATGTTCTAATAATGCCATCGGGACATTATAACTCTGTTTTGGATGATGATGCATTCACAAAAATTGAAGAATGGATTAGCCAAGGAGGAAAACTAATTGCCCTTGGAAATGCAGTTGACTTTTTTGGAGCAAAAGATGGTTTTGGATTAGTGAAAAATGAAGACGAATCTAATGAAGATAAAGAATCTACTTCAGAAGAAAATTTAATTCCATATGCCGATCGCGAAATGGTCGGAACAAAAGATATGATTACTGGAAGCATTTATAAAGTAGAAATGGATAATACGCATCCATTAGCTTTCGGATACAACAAAACATATTATAGTCTAAAACTTGGAAATTCATCTTACAGCTATTTGAAAGACGGGCATAACATAGGTTATATAAAAGGAGAATTTGAAAGTGTTTCAGGGTTTGCAGGTAAGGATGCGGCAGCGTCTTTAAAAAATTCTATAGTATTTGCCCAAGCTAAAAAAGGTAGAGGAAGTGTGGTCTATTTATTAGACGATATTCTATTTAGATCGTTTTGGCAAAATGGAAAGTTGATGATGGCAAATGCTGTTTTTTTTGTAAACTAAAGAAAGTTTCTTTAACGCAGTTTAATTTATTAGAAACCTCTTTATAAAACAGTTTTTAGCTTTTCTATAATGGGTAAATCGGCTTCTGCCAAATCATAGTTTTTTAGTTCGTCAAGATTGACATACTTATAGTTTTTGTGCTCTAGTAGTTTAATTTCTCCAGAAACATATTCACACAGATATGCAATGAGGTTGATTTTAAACGAACCGTAATCATGAACATGAGAAGATATCCGTTTTTGAGGAAGAATTTCTATGTTGAGCTCTTCCTTAATTTCTCGAGTTAATGCTTGTTTTTCGTTTTCTTCCTTTTCTACTTTGCCACCCGGAAACTCCCATTTTAAAGGAAGCTTCATGGTTTCACTTCGCTGTGTAATTAGAATTTTGTTGTTATATATAATAATAGCACAAACTACTTGAATCATTTTATTACTGATTTGGATTTATAAGAGAAGAACTAATTATACGCCATTTTCTGCAGTTATTCAAACATAGCGTATTCACTACTCTTATGTTTTTGTGCTTTCAATCTACTAATTGCCTTCGGGAGAAAATTTCATGGTAACAGATCCCACACTTTCAAGTTTGTACTCGCTGATATTGATGTAATTAATAAAGAACTCTGAAAACCACTTTAAATCGTTTAAAATATATTTTGAGTCTTCTCCTCTGATACCTAATAGCTGATGTTTTTCATCATTGAAGTCTATTAGATATAAATTCCCTTCAAACAAGTCGACTCTTAGTTGGTCTATAGAGCATTCAAAATCTTTAATACTATTAGAGTTGAAAAGAAACTCTCCTTTCTTACTCTTTATTTTTATAATGTTGTTTTCTAAGATTTTCAGGCTATTGTTAGCAGCTTTATTCTTTTTAATTCTTCTTAAATAAAAGAGGCCTCCACTTAGCAGAAAAATTGCAATAAGACTTGTTTTAATAGGATAGGTTTCGGATAAGGTTTTATTCCAACACAGTAATAGTATAATACCTACAGCTCCCGCGATTGGAAGAATAACCAGTCCAATCAAAGTTGGGTAGTCTATTCTTGAAGTGCCGATTTTAATTGTGCCCTTTTCATTGCGATATGAGATTTTATAACGTTTTAGCTTCGATTCTAGAAGATTGAGTGACGATTTATTCATAGCGAAGTCTTAAAGAGTTTGGTTTGTTTTAAATTGGTTTTACCAATTTATTTGTGTAAATATAAAACACTAAAAAGTCTGTTTTTTACGGTAAACCGTATTATGGGAATTGACTTCTTAGGTTTAAAATCACACTTGTTGTATGTGGTTGATATTAAGATACATAAAAATTAAGATGTTTGAAAATTTTAATAAATAATTCAGAAAGAAATAATTTATAGTATCTTAGTTATTCGTTTTAATCGAAATTGAGGTTAATAAATCAATGATTTCAATTCCGAAAAATAAAAACCTAAATAACCAATTTCAATTATGATAACAACTCTAATAGTATTAGGCGCTCTGGTGTTTATTGCACTTATTTTAATCCAAATATTTAATCGTTTTGTTCGAAATAAAAACGTAGTTAAAGATGGTTGGAGTAATATAGACGTTGCTTTAAAGCGTCGATATGATTTAATCCCGAATTTAGTAGAGACTGTAAAAGGATATGCAGCTCACGAGAAGAGTACTTTTGAAGATGTTATAAAAGCCAGAAATGCTGCGATGGCTGTTCCGAGTGGTGATATTAATGAGCAGATTAAAGCCGAAAATCAACTACAGCAAACACTTCGAAGTATTTTTGCTTTAAGCGAAGCTTATCCTGAGTTAAAAGCGAACGAAAACTATCTTGACTTGCAGCAAAAGCTCAATGAAATTGAAGAAAACCTTGAGCGTAGCCGACGCTATTACAACGGTACAGTTCGTGAAAATAATACCTATGGCGAAAGTTTCCCAGGCGTGTTGTTTGCAGGAATGTTTAAGTATCAACATTTCGACTATTTCGAAACCGATGAAGCAAGCCGTGAGAATGTGAAAATCAATTTCAATTAGTTCTGTGATTAAATAACAGAACGATTTACTTTCTAACCACACTCAGTTACTAACCATAGTTTAATATAGATAATCGTGTTTTCTCAATTTCAACAACGAAGATTTCTTTTCTTAACCCTTTTTGGGGTATTAATATTTTGCCAAAATATTTATGCTCAAGGATTTGTGGTTGATGAAGCTAAGATAGAGGTTCATATTAGCGAAAAAGGATATTTTGACGTAGTTGAAAAATATGACATAACCTTTACTGAAGAAAAACATGGAATTTATCGTGATATCCTAACAAAATATACTTTAACAGATTCCGAAGGCAATCAGGAAAAACGGAAAATCGAAATTCGAAATGTTGAAGTGCCTGGACATAAGTTTGACTCTCCGTTCGATTTTGTTCAAAAAATGGAGGATTGGTTTAGTATAAAAATAGGAGATGAGAAAGTAACAGTTATTGGACCACAACATTATGAAATTAGATATCGAGTTTATAATGCTTTTCTTTTTGAAGAATCGCAAGTACAGTTTTATTGGAATGTAAAACCCGATGGTTGGAATGCAGACTTTAATAAGTTAGAATTTTCAATTCATCCACCTGAAAACTTAGATTTAAATCCTGATGATTTCTTTGTTTACTCAGGAGAGCGAGGAACTTCTAAAGAAAGTGATGAGTTTGTAGTAGTTTTAAATAACGGAGTATTTACAGGTAATAGCGTTTCAGGATTTAATAGTAAACTTGGTGAAAATGTTACTGTATTACTCAAACTTCCTAAAGATTCTATAGCTGAATATAAGCCTTTGTTTCCTTTTTGGACCAATTATGGGTGGGTTATAATTATAGGTGGACTTCTTACAGCGTTTTACTGGGTATGGAATAAATTTGGTAAAGACGACAAAGTTGTAGCAACAATTAGTTACTTCCCACCAAAGGGAATCGACTCAGCAATGGCAGGGTTTCTAATTGACGATCGTTCAGATATTCAAGACTTGGTTTCTTTAATTCCAAGTTGGGGATCACGCGGACTAATTAAAATAGAACAAATCGATAAATCTGGGTTTTTCAGTAAAGCCGATACTAAACTCATCTGGTTAAAACCTTTACCTGAAGATGCACCCGACTACGAAGTTAAAATGTTCGAAGGAATATTTGGCGGAAAAGACGGACTGCAAAAACAAGAGGTTCTAATAAGTAGTTTAAAGAACACTTTTTATACCACAATAAAAAGCGCCTCAGATAAATTAAAGTCTGAAGCTCAAATTTACTATGATCCAAAAGCTCGAAAAATAAAAAATCAAACCATAGTTGGAGTTATTTTAGGCTCAATCATTCTGTTTGTGATAATTATGTTTGTTTGGGGATTCTTTCAAGCGCTTGCTCTATTGCCTGTAGCGATATTCTTATTGATCATGTCTCCTTATTTAGTGAAGAAAAATTCAAAAGGGAATGAAGCACTTTCAGATTTGAAAGGTTTCAAGCAGTTTGTAAAAGTTGCTGAAGAGAACCGTTTAAAAATGTTAATCCAAGAAGACCCAAGCTATTTTGAATCAACTTTAGCTTATGCACTAGCTTTTGGAATGTTTAACCAATGGGCAAAGAAATTTGAAGCTCTAAATGTTCAACCTCCAAATTGGTACTCTTCAACTTCAGGAGTGATGACCATGAATAGTTTCACGAATTCATTCTCTAGTTCAATGAAGTCCACCCAATCATCAATGATTAGTTCTCCTTCAAGCAGTGGTGGTTCAGGAGGAGGCTCTTCTGGTGGTGGATTCGGTGGAGGAGGAGGCGGAAGCTGGTAGTGCTTTAATCTTCGCTTCCCCAAGGAGCAGCAGGTGTTGCTACTTCTTTTGTCAAATCAAATCTAACAGAGAAAACTCTATCGCTTCCTATTCTGCGTAAGTTATAGGTGAATGAAGTTTCGTCTATAGTAAACCACCAAACATTGGTCGATGCTAATGGAAGTAAATCAGTTGTAAATTGGTCAGCAGGGAAAAACTGAATGTTCGGTAAACCCGTATTAGGGCTCATTCCACCGTATTGGGTTACTTCTTCTTCAGAGCCATCTTCATGTCTGTGATCGTGTTTTAAAAGAATTCTATTGTCCTCTCCTAAAGTAAGAACCCAAGTTCGAGATCTGTCATCGCCAACAAAAAATGGAATTCTCACAATGTTGTCTTCACAACTTCTAACGTGCATAGTTAACTTCTTTCCCGTAAAACCATCGCCTTCCACAGCACCTGCCGTAATTACACCTTCATAAGCTTTACCACAATGAGGTTTTAATTGGTTCCAAAATTGAACGGAACCAGGAAAATCTTGAGCTAATAAATGCATTGGAAATAGAACGAGAAGGTAGATAAGTTTTTTCACTTTTATAGTAGTTTTAATTATTGAAAGTTTCAATAGAGATTAATAGAGGCAATATAATAGAAAAGTTTGGAAAAATACTTGAATGGGTTAGTACTTCCATTGAAGTATATAATAGACTCCTACAAATCTCTTCTCTTTAAAAGAGCATAGGACCAATAAATGAAAAGTGCTGTCCAAATCAACACAATTAATACATTTAGATAACCAACCTGATATGTTTTGGTAAAACTTTCGCCTAGTTGGGTAGCAGCCGATTGAATGGCTCCTAAACGACTAAAGGGTTCTTTGATTAAATTAGCCATTGCATTTAAAGGAAACACGATTGAGATTTTATCTGCAACTTCTGAGTCTTTAAAAACCTGCCATTTCATAAGTCCATAGGCCAACCATTCTACAATTTGCCAAACTATCAAAAATCCGAGTGCAAAGGCTGAACGTTTCACCAAGACTCCTAAGAATAAACAGAACGAAAAGAAAGCGACCAACTTTAAAAAGTATGCTCCAATATATTGCAATCCACTAAAGATAATCCCGATTTCGTTATAATCCGAAAACATAAGTCCAAGGATTAGTGAAACCACAAAAATGAATAATGTCGAAACTCCCGCAAAAAGCAGAACCATCAGAAACTTAGAAAGCACGTATTCTTTTTTGCTCAATCCATCGATGAGGTTCTGTTTTAAAGTGCGATAGCTGTATTCATTACTCATCATTGAAACTATCACAACAGCCAAAAATAGCTTGAGTATTGCAGCCATATAGGTGTTGAAATGCCAAATAAAAGGAAAGTTGAATATTCCTTGATCTGCAACCCTAAAATGGAAGTCTCCAAAATTGAATTCTATAGAAGCAATGAGTGCAATAAAGGTGATTAACACAAAATATATAATCGAAATAACCTTAGCTGAACGGTTATAACGAAGTTTCTGGAGTTCTATATTAAGTAGTCGTAACATTGAAATTAGATTTGTTTAGTTAGCTCCAAGAATTGTTCTTCCAAACTTTCTTTGCGTTTTACAAGATGAGAAAGTACAATGCCTTTTTCAAATAGAAGTTTGTTCACTTCCGAAGCGTCCATGGGCTCATTTAAATAGACAATAAGTGATTCGCCTTCTCTTTTAATATTGCCAAAGGAGGGATTTCCTTTCAGTGCATTTTGGAGTGCGTCAATATTGTTGCATTGCATTGTGAGAAATCCATGGCTAGCGTTCATAGCATCTACGCTCCCAGAGTAAATACTTACTCCTTTTCTGAGTATTACAACGTGAGTACAAACTTTTTCAACTTCATCGAGTAGGTGTGAAGCAAGTAGGATTGTGGTTCCCTTGGCCGCAATAGTTTTAATAATTTCCCGAATTTGATGAATTCCTTGTGGATCTAGTCCATTGGTGGGTTCATCTAGAATTAAAATTTCAGGATCATTAAGTAAAGCAGAAGCGATAGCAAGACGTTGCTTCATTCCCAGGGAGAACCCACTGAACTTACTGTTTTGTCTATCTAAAAGGCCTACTAACTCAAGTTTTTCAGCTATTTTATCAAATGGAACTTCCTTAATTCTGCAAACCAATTCTAAGTTTTGTTTAGCAGTCATATAAGGGTAAAAATTTGGCCGCTCAATGATTGCACCTACTTTTTTGAGTGCGTCGTGAGTGGATAAGCTTCCGTTAAACCAAGAGAATTCACCAGAAGTTTTATTAACTACATTTAGCACAATACCTAATGTGGTGCTTTTTCCACTTCCGTTTGGACCGAGAATTCCGTAAACATTACCTTTTTCAATAGTGAAAGAAAGATGGTCTACGGCTGTTAAAGAGCCAAATTTTTTAGTGAGATTTGAAATTGTGAGTATATGAGACACGAATTAATTTTTGGTGGTTGTTATTTGTAAGACGAATAGCAATCGGTTTTGTTACATTTTGTTACTTCTGAATTTAGAATTAGGTAACTTTGCACTTTCATTAAAAATAAAAAATAATGCAAGACGGAATTTACGCAAAAATCACCACAGAAAAAGGAGAAATCCTTATAAAGTTAACTCATAAGGAAACACCAGGAACAGTAGGGAACTTCGTTTCTTTAGCAGAAGGAAAAATGGAGAATAGTGCTAAGCCACAAGGAAAACCTTACTACGATGGAATTAAATTTCATAGAGTTATTCCAGATTTCATGATTCAAGGTGGAGATCCAAATGGCACCGGCGCTGGAGGTCCTGGTTACAATTTTGAAGATGAGTTCCATCCAGAACTTAAACATGATACTCCAGGTGTTTTGTCTATGGCTAATGCTGGGCCAGCTACAAACGGAAGTCAGTTTTTTATCACTCACGTTGCTACACCATGGTTAGACGGAAAGCACACTGTTTTCGGAAACGTAGTAGAAGGTCAGGATGTTGTAGATAATGTTGCTCAAGGAGACACAATGCAAAAAGTAGAAATCCTTAGAGTTGGTGAAGAAGCAGAAAAGTGGAATGCAATTGAAGCTTTCAGAACTTTTACAGGTGAAAGAGAAAAACGAATTGCTAAATTAAAACAACAAGAAGAAGAGGAAATCAAAAAAATCTCTGAAGGGTTTGATAAAACAAACTCAGGTCTTCTTTATAAGAGAATCCTTCAGGGCGACGGTAAAAAAGCTGAAAAAGGGAAAACAGTTTCTGTTCATTATAAAGGAATGTTGACAGACGGAACTGTGTTTGATTCTTCATACAAGAGAAAAGAACCAATCGAGTTTCTATTAGGTCGTGGCCAAGTAATTGAAGGATGGGATGAAGGTATTCAATTGCTTCAAGTTGGTGATAAAGCTCGTTTTGTGATTCCTTCACATTTGGCTTATGGAGAAAGAGGTGCAGGTGGAGTTATACCTCCTCGAGCTACTTTAATATTTGACGTAGAGCTGATGAATGTGAAATAGTATTAAAACTATTTTAAGAGTATAGAAAATTGGTTAATTGAACCTCGAAGAGAGTAACAGTTAACCAATTTCTTTTTTAAGATTATTCCTTCCATTTGATATTACAACCCATGCTTGGCTTTTGAATATCTCTCTGTTGGTTGTTATTTAGAATATTATCTAAGGCTTCACGTAAGTCCCGTCCGTTTACAGGAATGCTATTTCCAGGTCTTGAATTGTCTAATTGCCCCCGATAAACCAGTTTTAATTCCGAGTCGAATAAATAAAAGTCAGGTGTACATGCTGCATCATATGCCTTTGCTACTTCTTGTGTTTCGTCATATAGGTAAGGAAAAGGATAGCCTAATCTTTGAGCAGTTCGCCACATTTCTTTAGGTGAATCTTCCGGATATTTTTCAACATCGTTGCTGCTAATCGCTACAAATCCAAACCCAGTCACACGATAGTCATTACATACTCTAACAAGTTCTTCATTGACATGTTTAACATAAGGACAGTGATTACAAATAAACATAACAACCGTACCTTTTTCACCACGAATATCTTTTAGAGAAACCAGATTCAAGCTAATTGAATCTAGAAGAGTGAAATCGGGAGCTTTGGTTCCTAAGGGAAGCATATTAGATTCAGTTCGTGCCATTTTTTTTATCTATTTCAATAGTGAAGTATTTAGCCAAAGTTACAGTTTTTGAAACTGTTATTTACACCATTATATCGAGGAGTAAAACTTATTTTTAATAAGGGCTTATAAATATATATTTGACAGGTTTCAAAAAACTAACTTTCCTAAAGTATACATAAATCTTTGTTTTTATATGTTTTCTACATTAACTTTCGGTGAAAATATATATATCATGAGAAAATCATATCCATCTCTTTCTGTTGCAATTGAAGATTTACAGAATAAAGGTTTTACAGAAGACTTCAATCTAGTTGCCGAAGGTATAGAGTCCAAATCATTAAAAATGAAATGGAAAGCAGGCGACTTGGATGTTGTGAAATACTATCGTTTTGAGGGAATGTCAGATCCTGGAGACAATACCATTCTCTATTTAATAGAGACTAAAGGTGGTAGAAAAGGTTTGCTAGTAGACGTTTATGGTGCAGATCAAGGAGGAACTTCTTCAGAAATGATTAAGAAACTTTCAATAAGACATGACTAACAATCTTTCTTGGGCCGACTTTGAAAAGGTAGAAATGAGAGTAGGAACTATCATTGAAGCTAATGATTTTCCTGAAGCTCGCAATCCTTCATATCAGTTAGTCATTGATTTTGGTGAAGAAATAGGCGTTCGAAAAACTTCGGCTCAAATTACAGTTCTATATTCTAAAGACGAACTTGTGGGTAAACAGGTGGTTGCAGTGGTAAACTTTCCTAAGAAACAAATTGCTAACTTTATGAGTGAATGTCTTATATTAGGTGCGGTAGAGGGGGAAAAAGTTACTTTACTCTCCTCTGATAAGAAAGTTAAAAACGGGCTTCGTATTCTTTAAAATGAATAGCATTTATCAAATTGTTTCTCAATATTTCTAAAGCAATAAATATGGGAGAATGAGAACAAGATTGTAGGTGTTATTTCCTATTACTCTTCAAAAACATTTAATAAATATTTTATAATTTCAACCTCAAATTATATTTCTATGAAAAGTCGTTTTCTTTTGTTGCTTGTTTTACTATTAATGGTGAGCTGTAAGGACAATATATTAAGTGATAAGATTGACACTGAGGGTTCAATAGAAGAATATCAATCTGAATCACAATCAGTTGCAAAGACTGAAGGGTTAGCCGACTTGAATTGGCTTTTAGGTATTTGGGAAAACAAAGAAGATGATATGTTATCTCGAGATTTGTGGAGGAAAAAAGACGGAAACACTTTTAATGGATTCAGTTTTCGTTTATATAAAAAAGATACCGTATTTGCTGAAAAAATGTTGCTTCAGAAGATACACAACGATATTCGTTTGACGGTGATATCAATAGACCAAACTCCAGAAGAACGCGTTAGTTACAACCTGGTTTCTTCAAAAAAGAAAGAATTTATTTTTGAAAATAAGAGTAGGGAATTCCCTAAGCGAATAGCCTACAAATATGTGAATGATAAATCACTTCATACTTGGATAGAAGGCACAGTGCTTGGTGAAAATGAAAAGATGGAGTATCGCTTTACTCGAAAGAAATAGGTTTTCTAAATTTCAGCATCTAACGTATCTGTTACTACGTAGTAACGAGGATCTTCTACAGAATTTTCTATAATTGTTTCAAACTCTGGATTCCACTTTAAAAGGAGTGCTTTACAATATGGGCTGAGGTGAGTAAGTTTAATTTTCTTGCCACTGTCTAAATATTTATTCGCAATATTTCGAAGGGCTTCAACACCAGAATGGTCAGAAATTTTAGATTCTATAAAGTCTATTTCAATTGAATCAGGATCTGTAGAAACGTCAAATTTACTATTGAATGCAGTAGTAGAACCGAAAAATAAAGGGCCCCAAATTTCATAAACTTTAGTTCCGTCTGCTTTAGTTCTTTTCCGAGCTCTAATACGAGTTGCGCTTTTCCAAGCAAAAACAAGTGCACTCATGATAACTCCAACAAAAACTGCAATTGCCAAATCTTGCCATACTGTTACTACAGAAACTGTGATAAGAACAATAGCGTCTGCAATTGGAATCTTGTTTAAAATTCTAAAACTACTCCAAGCAAAAGTGCCTATAACTACCATAAACATAACCCCAACTAATGCTGCGATAGGGATTTGCTCAATTAACGGAGCACCAAATAAAATAAAGCAGAGTAGAGCTACAGCTGCAACTGTTCCAGAAAGTCTTCCTCTACCACCTGAGCTTACGTTGATAATCGATTGACCAATCATTGCACAACCACCCATTCCACCGAATAGACCGTTTAAAATGTTGGCACCTCCCTGTGCAACACATTCGCGGTTTCCACTACCACGAGTTTCGGTCATTTCATCAATTAAGTTTAAAGTCATCAATGACTCGATTAATCCAACTGCAGCAAGGATAAAAGCTGTTGAAATAATTAAATCCCAATGTTCGGAAATTGTGTCTATAAACCCGAAGATTTGAGTTTGGAAAACAGGAAGAGAACCTTTTAACCCACTTCCACCTCCATCACGAATGAAAGAGCCTACAGTGCTTACATCGAGTTTTCCGAAGATAGTAATAGATGCAACAACTATAATTGCAATAAGTGCAGCAGGAAGTTTTTTAGTCAACTTTGGAAGTCCGTACATAATACCCATTGTTAGTCCAACTAACCCGAGCATTACCCATAAGTCCATTCCTGTAAGCCATTGAGGAACAGATCCCTTACTCTCTTTAAAAAGTCCAAGTTGTGAAAGGAAAATAACAATAGCTAAACCATTTACGAATCCCATCATTACAGGATGTGGAATAAGTCTAGCAAATTTTCCAAGTCGGAGAACTCCCGCCATTATCTGAATTACACCAACAAGAAGTAATGTGATAAATAGCCATTGAAGTCCTAAATATTGAACAGGAGACTCTAATGCTAGGCCAACTTCGTTTCCTTTTTGAATCATATGCACCATAACAACAGCCATAGCTCCAGTAGCACCTGAAATCATTCCTGGTCTTCCGCCAAATAAAGCGGTAACTAGCCCCATGATGAAAGCACCATAAAGTCCTACTAAAGGATCAACTCCTGCAACAAAGGAAAAAGCCACTGCTTCTGGAACAAGAGCCAAAGCTACTGTAAGACCAGAAAGTATGTCGTTTTTAGGGTTTTGGGTGAAACTAAGTAAGTATTTTGCTAACATTCTATCGGTTTTAGAAAAGCGGCAAAGATAAACTTTTCTAATTGTAATTACGTCTTAGACGATATTCGCTTTTCTCAACCTGTTTATAGGTCTATTTAAAAAAACTTATTCCTTAGGATCCTGTTTGTTTTTTGATAAATAGCTTTCTGGAATTGTAACTGCATTTCCATCTCTTTCTGCTCGATAGTGTGGAGACATAATTTCTATTCCTCTTTCATTAAAAACATCTTGGATATTTTCATAAAGCTTTGAATAAATATATCCTTGTCTGTTAGCATCTCTAACATATGCATGAAGATCATAGGCTACATAAAAATCTTGAAGTCCCGCTTGAAATACAAATGGAAGTGGGTCTTTCAAAACAAGTTCGGTGCGTAAAGCTGCATCAATTAGCGAAGTGTGAACTGTCTTCCACGGAACATCATATCCTATTGTTACCGTACAACGAATGATTAGTCCTTTCACCGAAGCATCGCTGCTATAATTAACGGTGTGACTATTCATAACGGTAGAGTTGGGCACAGAAATTATTTCATTTTGTGGCGTTCTAATTCTTGTAACTAACAATGATTTTTCAATAACATCTCCAGAAACCTCTCCAATCTTTACTCGGTCGCCTATGGTGAAAAGTCGCATATAGGTTAGTATAATTCCGGCCATTACATTTGAAAGAGATCCTGCCGAACCAAAAGTGAATAGGAAACCTAAGAAAACAGAAACTCCTTTGAAAATAGGTGAGTCACTTCCGGGTAGATAGGGCCAAATCACTACAAACATAAAAGCGAGTAGGAGAACACGTATTATTTGGTAAGTGGGCTCTGCCCAATCTTTGTAAAATCCGTTTAAAACCAAATTTCCTCGAGCTACTTCATCTCTTAAAAACCTAATTCCACGTAAAATATATCTAAAAACAACAATGATAACTACAATGGTAATTAGATCTGGAAGGTAGTTCCAAAAGGATAGAAGTATCTTTTTAATTGGGTTTAAAATGTATCCGAATAGAGTAGAAGCAAAATGTTCTGTCCAAGGAAAAATGCTAAATAATATAGGTAGCGTGATATAGATGGCTACCAAAATAATGAACCACTTCACCACTTTATTAATCAGAAGTAATACGCTTATTTGTCTTTCAGCATCAAAAAGAGAGTAGTTCTTTATTTTAATTCCTTTAATTCTTTTGTCTTTTTGAGATTGGATTTTTACTGCAGTCCATTCAAAAAGTTTAGAAATATATTTGATGAGTGCAACAATAATAAACAGTACTAATATGGCGAGTCCTATCTTTATAGCAAGGTTTACATAATCTGTTTCCTCTTTATATTTCAATACAGCTTCGTTGATTTTTTCGAGATATTGATTTGCTAACTCTTCTTTAGAGGTGTTGTTCCAAAGTGCATCGCTTTCTGTAATACTCATTATAATAACCTCGTCGAGAACAATGTCTTCAGAGGTTTCGGCATTCACTACTTTTAATGAGTTTTCGTTGAAAGTAATGTCGCTTCCAAGCTTTTCAATGCGTCTATTAACAGCATCTGCACGCTCCTTGGGAGAGAAGCTTCCAAGTTTTGAGTAAAGGACGAAAAAGAGTGTCTTTAAAAAAGCCAACAACAGGATATCCTTTAGTTTTGTTTTTTAAAGAATCTATTCTTGCCTTTTTATCTTTTAGTCTTAAGTTTTCTAATTCAGTTATAGCTTGCAACTTCGTCTGTAACTCTTCTTTTTTTTTAAATTATCAGTAGTTTTTAGGGCGTTTATTTGTTGGGTCAACTCTAGTTTTTGGATAGAGTCTTCTAAACGTTGTTTCTCAATCTCTAAAAGTCGTTGATTATAGCTGTCGAGTAGTGCAATGTTTGCAGAATCCTTTACAGTTTGAACAGAGTCTATTTGTGCAAACCCATTGCTTATAAAGCAAAGAAAAAGGATGATTATAGGGAGAGTTTTATACCGGATCATACCCAAAATTTTGTGGCTAAAGTAGATAAAAATAGAATCCGATTTACTTAAATAAAAAAAACCGGCAACGATTTAATTCGAGCCGGTTTCAGTATAGAAGAAGTAAGTTTTATTTAGATGTCGTCAAAGTCAATATCTGTAAAATTACTCGGATCTGTTTCAGTATTTACCTGAGTGTTTAAAGTTGTTTCAGACTCTTCATCTTTTTTGTAGTCTGTTTGGTGACGCTCACTGATAACTTCTTCACCTTTTTCATTGATAATATAATCGGTCATCTCTTCTAGCGTATCTCTAAATTCGCTAAAGTCCTCCTTATACAAGTATAGCTTGTGCTTTTTGTAGTGAAAGGATCCATCGTCGTTGGTGAATTTCTTGCTTTCGGTAATGGTAAGGTAAAAGTCTCCTGCCTTGGTTGACCTTACGTCAAAAAAATAGGTTCGTCTTCCAGCTCGCATCACTTTCGAAAAAATCTCTTCTTGCTCCATTGTAAATTGTTCGCTCATATTAATTGTTTTTTCTTATGGTGTGCCAAAAATCTAAAAATTTTCCAAATCAGCCAAAGCAAACTTTACATTTCTTTTTCTAATAATTGCTTTGAATATAATTCCTTGTAGTACCCTTCTTGTTCTAAAAGTTCAGCGTGTGTGCCTTGTTGAATTATTTCACCATCTTCAAGTACAATAATATTTGTAGCATTTTTTACAGAAGATATACGGTGGCTAACTAGAAGTGTGGTTTTCTTCTTTGATATATTCATTAGGTTTTGAAGAATTTGTTCTTCAGTTTCTGTGTCAACAGCCGAAAGACTGTCGTCAAACAATAGGATTTTAGGGTTTTTAATGATAGCGCGTGCTATCGACAATCGTTGCTTTTGACCACCACTCATAGTAATTCCACGCTCTCCTAAAACAGTATCATACTTCTTGTTAAAGCCTTGAATGTTATCGTGTATTACTGCATTTTTTGCCGCTTCAACTACTTCTTCATCTGTGGCATTTTCTTTTCCAAATTTTATATTATTCCTTAGTGACTCACTAAATAAGAAAGCATCTTGAGGAACATAACCTATACTGTCTCTTAAATCATAAAGATTTAGCTTCCTGATAGGAGTGTTGTCTATATTTAGCATTCCTTCTTCTACGTCATAAAGTCTACCGATTAACTCCAAAATAGTTGATTTTCCTGATCCAGTATTTCCAACAATAGCTAATGTTTCTCCTGGTTTTACTGAAAATGAAATGTTTTTTAAAGCAGTAATTCCAGTATCTGGATATGTGAAACTTAGGTTTTTGAATTCGATATTACCTTTAATAGTAGTGCTTTCTTCGATAAGGTTTTGTATTTCAGGCTCGGTCTTTAAAAATTCATTGATTCTTTTTTGTGAAGCTTCTGCTCTTTGTACCATTGATGCTACAAACCCAACAATTGCAACGGGCCATGTAAGCATGTTAACATACATAAGGAACTCCACTAATGTTCCAATTTCTTCAATCTGCCCATCCATGTACCGACTTCCACCTATATAAACAACAAGAATATTACTCACTCCAATAAGAAGGATCATTAGCGGACCAAAAAGAGCTTGGACTTTAGCAAGATCAATGTTTTTTTCCTTACTTCCTTCAGCTAATGTTTCAAATTCTGTATTGGTTCTAGGCTCAATTCCGTATGCTTTAATTACTGCAATACCACTAAAGCTTTCTTGTGTGAAGGTGGTTAGTTTTGAGAGGTATTGCTGAACCACTGTGCTGCGTTTATGAATCAGTATACTCAATCGGTAGATAGCAACAGAAAGAATGGGGAGTGGTGCAATGGCGTATAATGTTAGTGTAGAATCTTGCGAAAACATATAGCTAATTACAACAATGAAAAGTGTGATTGTTGTAATACTGTACATAAGTGCTGGGCCAACATACATTCTAACTTTAGAAACGTCTTCGCTAATTCGATTCATCAAATCTCCAGTTCTGTTTTGCTTATAGAAACCTAGGGAGAGTTTTTGATAATGTTCGAAAACTTCATTTTTAAGATCATATTCAACATACCTAGAAACAACAATAAACGTTTGTCGCATCATAAAGGTGAAAAATCCAGAAAGTAGAGCTGCTCCTAATAATAGTAAAATATTGATGAGTAATTCTTGTTTTACGAGAGCTAAATCGGTTATGCTGCCATCCATATAATTTTTTACAGCTGTAACAGAATCACCAATCTTCATTGGGACTATAAGTTTAAAAACAGTTGCTATAACTGTTATGAAAAAACCTAATAAGAGCCGTCCTCTGTATTTTATAAAATAGGAGTTGAGATATTTTAATTCTTTCATTTCTTGAAATAGATCATCGTTTAAAATATTCTTGAATTATCAAGCATTCCTTTGTGGAATAGGCAGTAAAGTACTACTTTTGCGACGCCCTTTTGTGGGTTAATCAAATATTTAAAGCTATGGCGATTGAGATAATAGATAAAAACGATCTTAGTAAAATGGATCCGGTTTTTGGTCAACTGTCTTTTGACGATCATGAACAGATCGTTTTTTGCAACGACAAAGATACTGGATTAAAAGCAATAATTGGAATTCATAACACAGTTTTGGGGCCTGCTTTAGGAGGTACAAGAATGTGGAATTATAACACCGAGTGGGAAGCTCTTAATGATGTACTTCGTCTATCAAGAGGAATGACCTATAAAAGTGCGATCACTGGGTTAAACCTTGGTGGAGGTAAAGCTGTAATTATCGGTGATGCAAAAAAACACAAAACACCAGAATTGATGCTGAAATTCGGTGAGTTTGTACATTCATTAGGTGGAAGATATATTACTGCAGAAGATGTTGGAATGGAAACTGCCGACATGGATCTTGTACGTACAGTAACTCCTCATGTTGTGGGTATTTCAGAATCTAAAGGAGGAAAAGGAAATCCTTCACCTATTACAGCACACGGTGTTTATATGGGTATTAAAGCTTCGGCTAAATTTGCCTTTGGAAATGATTCTCTAGATGGAAAAGTTATCTACGTTCAAGGAATTGGTCACGTGGGTGAAGTAGTGGTTGAAAAAATCAGTAAAGAAGGTGCTAAAGTCTTTATTTCTGATATTAACCGCGAGCGAATGGAGGAAGTTCGCGACAAGTATAACGTGAATATCTATGAAGGCGATAATATTTACGCTGAAGAAATGGATATCTATTCTCCTTGTGCACTTGGAGCTACTATTAACGACCAAACAATTGGTCAGTTTAAGACTAAAGTAATTGCTGGAGCTGCAAATAACCAGTTAACCGACGAGAAAAAACACGGTCAAATGCTTCGCGAGAAAGGAATTGTATACGCTCCAGACTTCTTAATTAATGCAGGAGGTATTATTAACGTTTATGCTGAATTAGAAAATTATGACCATAAGGAAATAATGAATAAAACAGAAAACATCTATAATACAACACTAGAAATTTTGAATAATGCTAAAGAAAATAACATAACTAGTTATCAAGCAGCATTTAAGATTGCACAGGGGCGTATTGACGCTAGAAAAAATGAAAAATAGTATTGGGTTTGTGTAACAACACACCTGCTAATTTATATATATTTGCAGCGCACAAGAAAAAATCTTGTGCGTTGTTTCTTTTTAATCGGTTCTTTTAAATATGCTTACACGAAGACATATCAGGGTAAAGGTTTTGCAATCTATTTATGCATACAACCACAGGGCACACCCAGATATTGATGTCCAAGAGAAATTTTTAAATTACAGTATTGCGCAAATGTTGGATCTATATTTGCTAATGCTGAAGTTGTTAACATCACTTCCTGATCAAGCCGAGGAGTATTTAGAACGATCTCAACAAAAATTCTTAGCTACAGAACTCGAAAAAAACCCGAGCCGTAATTTTGTCGATAATAAACTGCTTAAACTAATAGGTTCGACTCCTGCATTCACTGATGCTATAGAAAAGAAAAAGTTGGACTATTGGAAATTAGACACAGAGTACTTGAGTATTATTCTTAAAGAACTTCGTGAAAAAAATTGGTATGTAGACTACCTTACCTTGAAAAACCCATCTTTCAAAGAAGATCAAAAGTTTGTAATTCGAATGTATAAAGAAATCGTAGCGCCTAATGATAAGCTATACGAATACCTTGAAGACAAGCGATTAACTTGGATGGATGATTTCCCTATAGTTAACACGGCAATAGTGAAAATGCTCGGAAAGCTAACAGAAGAAAACGCTTCAAAACATTTAGTGCCTGAGTTGTTTAAAAATGACGAAGATCAAGAATATGCGGTTCAACTTTTCCGAAAGGTAATTTTGAATGAAGAAAAGCTCAATGAAGAAATAAAGGGTAAGACTCCTAACTGGGATCAAGATCGAATTGCCGACATTGACCTAATTATTCTAAAAATGGGAATTGCCGAGTTTCTTTATTTTCCATCAATTCCTGTTCGAGCGACAATCAATGAGTACTTAGAGGTTTCTAAAGAGTATTCAACACCAAAGAGTAGTATCTTTGTTAACGGTATCTTAGATAAGATAGTCAAAGAATTCGAAGAGAATGGAAAGCTTAATAAAATAGGAAGAGGCCTTCAGTAAGAGGAAATAATTAATTATTTTTGCCAAGCTAAAAACAAAAAAACATTTTGAGTATTATGAAAAAATCAATTTTTATTGTAGCGTTGATGTCTGTTTTCGCTTTTACTTCATGTAAAGACAATGCAGCAGATAAAGTTAATGAAGACAATGTTGCTAAAGCTGCTGAAAGAGATGCGGCTTCAAGTAAGTTCCCTGTCATTACATTTGAAGAAAGTGTACACGATTTTGGAACTATTGAAAGCAGAGAGCGAGTAGAACATTTCTTTAAGTTCAAAAATACAGGAGAAGCTCCTTTAACAATTGTAGATGCAAAAAGTAGCTGTGGTTGTACAGTTCCTCAATATCCAAAAGAACCAATCGCTCCAGGTGAAGAAGGCGAGCTTTTAGTTAAGTTTGACGGAAGTGGACAAAACCAAGTTAATAAAACAATTACTCTAGTTACCAACACCAAAAACGGAACCGAAACTTTGTCTATCAAAGCATTCGTGAAACCAAAAGATGCTGCACTTAAATAATTAAGTAGTATTTTAATCTAATTTATTTAAGGAATAATATATATGGAAAGTATCCAACAATTTTTACCGATAATCCTTCTTTTTGCAGTAATGTATCTCTTCTTGATACGTCCGCAAATGAAAAAATCCAAGCAAGAAAAAGCTTTTGCAGCTTCACTTAAAAAAGGTGATAAAGTTGTTACTGTTGGCGGTATGCATGGAAAAGTAGTTGATTTTTCTGATGATAAAGGAACCTGCGTTATTGACAACGGTGCCGGTAGAATCACTTTTGATAGATCTGCCATTTCTATGGAAAAAACAAAACAACTAAATCTTGGTAAAAAAGAAGTCGTAAAAAAGAATAAAGAATAATTTATTGTTCCTTTCTTTTATGTAGCTCCCTTAGGTTCAGGTGAACTTGAGGGAGTTTTTTTATTTCAAAATCTACGGGTTCCTTTCTGTATTTATTAAATGATTTGGTCAATCATGATAAGGATATAGTTCACATTCCTTAATTTTATTGTTCAGCAAATTTAGAGGTTAGCACATGTCTGATATTAAAAGAAGTCAATTACGAAAACACAAACGCTTTGCCACTGGCTTATTCTTTTTAATGGGAGCTGTTTATATATTGATGGTTTATTTACAACATCAAGAGGCTCAACCGTGGATGGGATATGTTGAAGCATTTTCAGAAGCGGGTATGGTTGGAGCTTTAGCCGACTGGTTCGCTGTAACAGCACTGTTTAAACATCCATTGGGCTTGCCTATTCCACACACAAACTTGATTGAACGTAAGAAAAATGATTTAGGTGAAAATCTAGGGAAGTTTGTGAGAGATAATTTTTTGAATCCTCAGAATATTCGCCCTTATATAGAGAAGCAGGATGTGGTAACTTGGATAGCTGAATGGCTTGCAAAATCAAAAAGCAAGGAAGTGTTGGAGACAGAGGTGGTTAATCTTGCAAAAAAAATAATATTGGACTTAGAGGATAGTGAAGTTGAAAGCTTTTTGGCGGCAAAAGGAGCAGATACATTACGTGGTGTGGATTATCAGAAAATAACGTCTACTGGGGTTCAGTATTTTGTTGAAAAGAATGAGCATATCAAGTTGTTGGAAATGCTGTTGCCACAAGTTAAGATGTATGTAACTGAAAGCCGAGAAATGATACACGAACGCTTATCAAACAATAGACCGTTTATTGCTTTTCTAGCAGGCAAGAAAATTTCAAAGGAAGTTGTAGAAGGCTTGATTAAATTTATTGAAGAAATTCAGGAAGATAAATCACATTTCGTTAGAAGGAAGTTAACAGAAAATCTTCAGAGTTTTTCATTAGGCGTAGTTCAATCAGAAAGCTGGAAGCTTAAGTTTGATTCTCTTAAAGATGAATTAATAACGCCTGAAAGCTTGAAGCCTTATACAGATGATGCTTGGAAATCAATTAAAGAAATTTTATTGCAGAATCTTGAAAATCCAGATTCACAACTAAAAGACTATTTGAGGAAGAATATTGAAAAACTATCAGATAATTTAACTCATGATCAAGAATTAGGATCTCGATTAAATAGCTGGATTCGTCATTTCCTGTATCGTATGATTCTCAAGAATCGTGACGAGGTTGAACATCTCATTAGCGATACTGTTTCTGGATGGGAAGGAAAAGAGCTAAGTGAAAAACTAGAGCTTGAGGTTGGAAAAGATTTGCAGTTTATTAGAATAAACGGAACCCTTGTGGGAGGACTTGTCGGGTTGATAATTTATACTCTAACCGTTTTCTTTGTCTGAATTCACCTTAATATAAAAATCTCTCTCGCCATTGTACTTATGGTCGTGAGAGATTTTTATATAATTCAAAAACTTTAAAGCCTTTCTTATTTCTTAAACTTAGAAATATCTTCAGCAGTTAATTGAGCTATTTTTACAATAACCTCTACTGCTTTTTGCATGCTTTCTACAGGTACATATTCATATCTTCCGTGGAAGTTGTGTCCGCCAGCAAAAATATTAGGACAAGGAAGCCCCATAAAGCTTAACTGCGATCCATCAGTTCCACCGCGTATTGGTTTGATAAGCGGCTTGATGCCTACTTGCTCCATAGCTTGTTTAGCTATTTCTACTATATGCATCACAGGTTCAATTTTCTCGCGCATATTGAAGTATTGATCTTTAATTTCAACACTAACAACTTCACCTTCTTGTTGATTGTTAAGTTCTTCTGCTAGTTTTTTCATCATTTCCTTTCTAGCTTCAAATTGAACTTTGTCGTGATCTCGAATTATATATTGAAGTTTTGTTCCGTCAACACTACCTTCTATGTTGTGAAGGTGGAAAAAGCCCTCTCTGCCTTCGGTATGCTCTGGAGTTTCAAGACGAGGAAGAGAGTTTATATAGTCTGTAGCTATATACATACTATTAATCATTTTTCCTTTAGCATATCCCGGATGCACAATTTTACCTTTGATAGATACTACCGCGCCAGCAGCATTAAAGTTTTCATATTCTAACTCCCCAACTTGGCTTCCATCCATTGTATATGCCCAATCTGCTCCAAATTTTTCTACGTCAAATTTATGAGCGCCACGACCAATTTCTTCATCAGGTGTGAAACCTACTCTAATCTCTCCATGCTTAATTTCTGGGTGATTTATTAAGTATTCCATTGCCGATACAATTTCAGCAATTCCAGCTTTGTCATCAGCACCTAATAGAGTAGTCCCATCGGTTGTAATTATAGTCTGGCCTTTGTACATTAACAAATCCTCAAAGTAGTCTGGAGAGAGAACAATATTCTGCTCTTTATTTAGAACAATATCCTTACCGTCATAATTTTCTACTATTTGAGGATTTATATTTGCTCCCGTAAAATCTGGTGAAGTATCAAAATGAGAAATAAATCCAATTACAGGAACTGGGTGAGAAACGTTGGAAGGTAGTGTTGCCATTATGTAGGCGTTTTCGTCGATAGTAACGTCTTGCATTCCTATCTCCTTTAACTCATCAACAAGTTTGTTGGCAAGATCCCATTGTTTTATTGTGCTTGGTGTTGTGTTGCTGTTAGGGTCGCTTTCGGTATCAACTTTAATATAGCTAACAAAACGATCAATAATGTGTTGTTTTTCAATCATGATTTACTGATATAGTTTTAATTATTTCGATGCTTTTTAGCAAGCATTATGATATATGAGGCGCATTTCAATGTGAAAAAAGAATGCGTATTGATTTTAAGACTGCAAAGTTACTAAATATTCACCCCTTTATTAGGTTTCGAAAAAGGTTTAAAATAGATTTTATTACTAAGAAAGTTATGTCAATAATGGTATTTTTGCGCCACATCTAATAAGGTTATGTATAAAGCTTTCATTCGCCCCATATTTTTTAAATTCGATCCGGAAAAGATTCATCACTTTACTTTTTCAATGCTTCAGTTTTATCAAAAGATTGGATTAGGTGCAATCTTAGGTAAGTTATATAAAGTGAAAGATGCAAGGTTAGAGCGCGAACTGTTTGGCTTAAAGTTTCCTAACCCCGTAGGACTTGCCGCTGGATTTGATAAAGATGCAAAGTTGTATAGAGAGCTTTCTAACTTAGGATTTGGCTTTGTTGAAATTGGAACTGTAACGCCAAAACCTCAGGCCGGAAATAAAAAGCCAAGATTGTTTCGGCTCCAAGAAGATTCAGCAGTAATAAATAGAATGGGCTTTAATAATGGAGGAGTGAAGGAAGCTGTTGAAAGACTAAAGCAAAACCCAAAAGGAAATCGAAGAGTTTTAATAGGTGGGAATATTGGTAAGAATAAAACTACGCCAAATGAAAATGCTGTTGATGACTATCTAATTTGCTTTGAAGCCCTTTTTGATTGTGTAGACTACTTTGTTGTAAATGTAAGTTCTCCAAACACACCCAACCTGAGGGAGTTGCAAGAGAAAAAACCATTAACAGACTTGCTTCAAACGCTTCAAGATAGAAATAACGCTAAAGAAAGTAGGAAACCTATTCTTTTAAAAATTGCGCCAGACTTATCTAATGATCAACTGCTAGATATAATCGATATAATTTCCGCTACTAATATTGATGGTGTGATTGCTACAAATACAACTATTTCTCGCGAAGGACTTTCATCTAAAAATAAAAATGAAATGGGAGGGCTAAGCGGAAAGCCATTGACCAAAAGAGCAACCGAAGTAATTAAGTTTTTGAGTTCAAAAAGTAATCAAGCCTTTCCAATTATTGGAGTAGGAGGAATTCACTCTGCTGAAGATGCGATAGAAAAATTAAATGCCGGCGCGAGTTTAGTGCAGCTATACACTGGATTTATTTATGAAGGTCCAAGTTTGATTAAGAAGATTAATAAAGCAATCTTAGATAGGAAATAAGAAGATTTAAAGTTTAACACTATTTTATGTAGGAGATTTTATTATGTATTTTCATAAGCTCTCATCCTAAGGTTAACGCACTGAAATAACTGTTGTTGCTCAAAGAAAAGAAGTTTGAAGTTGTCTTGAAATTTATTTTGTGATTGATAATTGAATAAAAAAATCTAAACTATGCTGAAAATTAATCGAGTATGGTTTGATTAGTAATAAAAAAATTCTACATTTGCATCCCCGAAAAACAGGGGTGTTTTATTTTGAAACATTAATAACACATATTTATATGCCAACAATTTCACAATTAGTACGTAAAGGTAGAACCCAAATGACCAAGAAGAGTAAATCGGTTGCTTTGGATTCGTGCCCACAACGTCGTGGTGTTTGTACGCGTGTTTATACCACTACGCCTAAGAAGCCAAACTCAGCTATGCGTAAAGTAGCAAGGGTTAGGCTTACAAATGGTAAAGAGGTTAACGCATACATCCCAGGCGAAGGTCACAATCTTCAAGAGCACTCGATAGTATTGGTTAGAGGTGGAAGGGTAAAAGATTTGCCAGGAGTAAGGTATCATATTGTGCGTGGAGCTTTAGACACCGCTGGTGTTGCAGGCCGTACGCAACGTAGATCCAAATACGGAGCAAAGAAACCCAAGAAGTAAAATGAAAACGGGTTGAATATATAGTTTGAAAGCACTGTGGGGTTTTTCACCGCTTTTTAATTAGAATATTTAATCATTAACAAAACAAACAGATGAGAAAAAAAACGGCCAAAAAAAGAGCCCTTTTACCAGATCCACGATATAACGATCAATTGGTTACGCGTTTTGTAAACAATATGATGTGGGATGGAAAGAAAAGTGTGGCTTTCAGTGTCTTTTATGATGCGATGGATATCGTGGAAGAAAAGAAACAAGACGATGAAAAAACAGCATTAGAGCTTTGGAAAGAAGCGTTGTCTAATGTTATGCCTCACGTAGAGGTGAGAAGTCGAAGAGTTGGTGGAGCCACTTTTCAAATACCAATGCAAATACGTCCAGACCGTAAAATTGCAACAGCAATGAAATGGTTGATTACGTATTCTAGAAAAAGAAACGAAAAATCCATGGCTGCAAAGCTTGCAAACGAAATCTTAGCTGCTGCTAAAGAAGAAGGTGCTGCTGTTAAAAAGCGTATGGATACACATAAAATGGCAGAAGCGAATAAAGCATTCTCACATTTCAGATTCTAAAAAATGGCAAAAAGAGATTTAAAATATACAAGAAATATTGGAATTGCCGCGCATATTGATGCCGGAAAAACGACAACAACTGAACGTATACTTTTCTATACAGGGGTAAACCATAAGTTGGGTGAAACTCACGAAGGTTCTGCAACTATGGACTGGATGGAGCAAGAGCAAGAGCGTGGAATTACTATTACTTCTGCAGCTACAACTTGTACTTGGAAATTCCCGATGGAAAATGCTCAGGAGCTTCCAGAAACTAAAGATTATCATTTTAACATTATTGATACTCCTGGTCACGTAGATTTTACCGTAGAGGTAAACCGTTCGCTAAGAGTTCTTGATGGATTGGTTTTCTTGTTTAGCGCTGTTGATGGTGTTGAGCCACAATCAGAAACTAACTGGAGACTTGCAGATAACTATAAGGTTCCTAGAATTGGTTTTGTTAATAAAATGGATCGTCAAGGAGCTGACTTTTTAGGTGTTTGTAATCAAGTAAAAGAAATGCTTGGGTCTAACGCCGTGCCTATCGTTCTTCCTTTAGGGGATGAAGCAGATTTTAAAGGTATTGTAGACTTGGTTAAAAACCGTGCTATTGTTTGGCATGATGAAACCATGGGCTCTACTTTTGACGTTGTTGAGATTCCAGAAGATATGAAAGAAGAAGTTCGTCTTTATAGAGGTAAGCTTATTGAAGAGGTTGCTGCTTATGATGAAGTGCTTTTAGAGAAGTTTATGGAGGATGAAGAGTCAATTACTGAAGATGAAATTCATGCTGCTCTTCGTGCTGCTGTTATGGATATGAGCATCATCCCTATGGTGTGTGGTTCTTCTTTTAAAAATAAAGGAGTTCAGTTCTTGATCGACGGTGTGTGTCGCTATTTGCCATCACCTATGGATAAAGAAGGTATTGTAGGGATAAACCCAGATACTGAAAAAGAAGAGTTGCGTAAACCATCTACTGATGAGCCGTTTGCAGCACTTGCATTTAAAATTGCTACTGACCCATTCGTTGGGAGATTAGCTTTCTTCCGTACATACTCAGGGCATTTAGATGCAGGATCTTACGTTCTTAATAACCGTACAGGAAATAAAGAACGTATTTCACGTATCTATCAAATGCATGCTAATAAACAAAATGCACTTGAGTATATTGAGGCTGGAGATATTGGTGCAGCAGTAGGTTTCAAAGATATTAAAACAGGAGATACACTAACTGCAGAAAAACATCCTATAGTTTTAGAAAGTATGGTTTTCCCAGATCCAGTAATTGGTATCGCGGTTGAGCCAAAAACTAAAGCAGACGTTGATAAAATGGGAATGGCTTTGGCAAAACTTGCTGAAGAAGATCCAACTTTCCAAGTTAGAACAGATGAGGCTTCAGGTCAAACAATTATCTCAGGAATGGGGGAATTGCACTTGGATATCTTAGTTGAGCGTATGCGTCGTGAATTTAAAGTTGACGTAAACCAAGGAGAACCTCAGGTAGAGTATAAGGAAGCTATTACTAGAGCTGCGGATCATAGAGAAGTTTATAAGAAACAATCTGGAGGTCGTGGTAAGTTCGCTGATATCGTATTTACTCTTGAACCTGCAGCTGAAGGTACAACTGGGCTTGAATTCGTTAACGAAATTAAAGGAGGTAACGTTCCAAAGGAATTTATTCCTGCTGTAGAAAAAGGATTTAAGCAATCAATGGCTAATGGGCCGTTAGCTGGATTCGAAATGGATAGTATGAAAGTGACTTTAAAAGATGGTTCTTTCCACCCTGTGGATTCAGATGCACTTTCTTTTGAGTTGGCTGCTAAAATGGGGTATAGAGCCGCTGCGAAAGCTGCTGGTGCTGTAATCCTTGAGCCTATCATGAAGCTTGAAGTGTTAACTCCAGAAGAAAATATGGGGGACATTGTAGGTGACCTTAACCGTCGTCGTGGTCAAGTGAATGATATGTCTGATCGTTCAGGTGCAAAAGTTATTAAAGCTCACGTGCCGCTTTCAGAAATGTTTGGATATGTAACTACTTTAAGAACATTGTCTTCAGGTAGAGCAACTTCAACAATGGAATTTTCACACTATGCTGAAACACCTTCAAATATATCAGAAAGTGTTATTGAAGCAGCAAGAGGAACCGTTAACGAATAATAATTTCAGCAATGAGTCAAAAAATAAGAATCAAATTAAAATCTTACGATCACAATTTAGTGGACAAATCTGCTGAAAAAATCGTAAAGACTGTAAAGAGTACAGGAGCTGTAGTAACAGGTCCAATCCCTTTACCAACACACAAGAAGATCTTTACTGTTCTTCGTTCGCCACACGTTAATAAAACTAGTCGTGAGCAGTTTCAGTTAAGTTCATATAAAAGACTGTTGGACATCTATAGTTCATCTTCAAAAACAATTGACGCTCTTATGAAACTAGAGTTGCCAAGTGGGGTTGAAGTAGAAATCAAGGTGTAATGCAGTTGCTAGTTCTGAAACCAGAATTAGATTACATGTCCTCAACGATGGTTGTGGAAAAATGGTAACAAAATAATATTCGGGGTCGAATTTATTTTGACCCCGTTTACTTTTTGAAATATAAAACAAAATAATCGTAGGAGGAATTGCAGGAACCGACTTCTGCATTCTGAATTCATAATTCTTAATTTAATAAATATGTCTGGGTTAATTGGAAGAAAGATAGGGATGACCAGCATCTTTGACGAGAATGGAAAGAATATTCCGTGTACCGTTATAGAAGCAGGACCCTGTGTTGTTACCCAAGTCAGAACCAAAGAGGTTGACGGGTACAACGCTCTTCAACTTGGTTTCGATGACAAGAAGACTGTTACTAAAGCTGCTGAAGGGCACGCTAAAAAAGCAGGAACCGTTGCAAAACGCAAAGTTGCCGAATTCCAAGGATTTGAAGAGGATTACAAATTAGGCGACACTATAACTGTGGAGCACTTTATCGAAGGAGAATACGTGGATATCGCGGGGACTTCTAAGGGTAAAGGTTTTCAAGGAGTTGTTAAAAGACACGGTTTCAAAGGTGGTTCTGCTACTCATGGTAACCAGAGCGTAAATAGAGCACCAGGATCTGTTGGTGGAGCATCTACACCTGGTCGAGTTTTCAAAGGAAAGAAAATGGCAGGCCAAATGGGAAATGTGCGAGTTAAAATTGATAATTTAAGAGTATTAAAAGTGGTTCCTGAAAAGAACTTACTTGTTGTAAAGGGAGCTATTCCTGGACATAAAAACTCTTATGTAATGATCGAGAAATAATGAAGGTAGCTGTATTAGATATAAACGGAAAAGACACAGGTAGGAAAGTTGAACTTTCCGACAAAGTGTTCGGAATTGAGCCTAATAATCACGCTGTTTATCTTGATGTGAAGCAATACCTTGCTAATCAACGTCAAGGAACTCACAAGTCAAAACAACGTAATGAGATTTCTGGTTCTACTAGAAAGATAAAGAAACAAAAAGGAACTGGTACTGCACGTGCAGGAAGTATCAAATCTGGTATTTTCAGAGGAGGTGGTAGAATGTTTGGCCCTAGCCCAAGAGACTACTCTTTCAAATTGAACAAAAACCTGAAAAGATTAGCTCGTAAATCAGCTCTTGCTATTAAGGCTAAAGACAACGCAATTGTTGTATTAGAGGATGTTAATTTTGACGCCCCAAAAACGAAGAATTTTACAACATTATTAAAGAGCTTAGGCCTTGATAATAAAAAATCTTTATTTGTGTTGGGAGGGTTAAATAATAATGTATATTTGTCCTCTCGCAATTTGAAAGGCGCTGAAGTTGTAACTAACTCACAACTAAGTACTTACAAAATTATGAATGCAGGCAGCATAGTGCTGTTTGAAGGTTCTTTGGAAGGAATTGAAACGAACTTAAGTAAATAGAAGCAAGATGAACATCTTAATTAAACCTATAATTACGGAAAAAGCCACTAAGGCTGCTGAGGATTCTAATGTCTTCACATTCGAAGTGCATCCGAAGGCGAATAAGGTAGAAATCAAGAAAGCGGTTGAGGCTGCTTACGGAGTTTCTGTTGATAAAGTTCGCACATTAAATGTCCGCCCGGATAGAAAAACCCAATACACAAAAACGGGTGTTCAAACTGGTAAAACGAATGCTTATAAAAAAGCAATCGTACAGGTGGCGGAAGGTGATACAATAGATTTTTACAGTAACATCTAAGGTAGCTTAGATCTAATTAGACACAAATGTCAGTAAGAAAATTAAAACCGATCACCCCAGGTCAGCGTTTTAGGGTTGTAAATGGGTATGACGCCATTACAACCGACAAGCCGGAGAAGTCATTGATAGCTCCGATTAAAAAATCTGGTGGTAGAAACAGTCAAGGAAAAATGACCATGCGTAATCGCGGAGGTGGTCATAAGAGAAAATATCGAATTATCGATTTTAAACGTGACAAAGCAGGAATCCCTGCGTCCGTTGCTACAATTGAATATGATCCAAACCGTACAGCTTTTATCGCGCTCTTGAATTATCAAGATGGTGAAAAACGATATATTGTTGCGCAAGCGGGTCTTCAGGTAGGTCAGAACGTTGTTTCTGGTTCTTCAGTGGCTCCAGAAATTGGAAATGCAATGCCACTTTCAGCTATTCCATTAGGTACAGTTATTTCTTGCATCGAGTTACGCCCTGGACAAGGAGCGGTTATGGCTCGAAGCGCAGGAGCTTTCGCACAGCTTATGGCTCGTGAAGGAAAGTATGCTACAATCAAGTTGCCATCAGGCGAAACTAGATTAGTATTAGCTAACTGTGTTGCTACTATCGGTGCAGTTTCTAACCACGATCACCAATTAATCGTTTCAGGAAAAGCTGGTAGAACAAGATGGTTGGGTAGAAGACCAAGAACTCGTCCAGTAGTGATGAACCCTGTGGATCACCCGATGGGTGGTGGTGAAGGTAAAGCTTCAGGAGGACACCCACGCTCTAGAAACGGAATCCCTGCAAAAGGATATAGAACCCGTACTAGGACTAAAGCAAGTAATAAATATATTTTGGAACGTAGAAAGAAATAAGTTATGGCAAGATCGTTAAAAAAAGGACCGTACGTTCATTATAAGCTAGACCAAAAAGTTCAGCAGAATGTAGAGGATAACAAGAAGACCGTAATCAAAACTTGGTCACGTGCTTCTATGATTACTCCGGATTTTGTTGGTCAAACTATCGCAGTTCATAATGGGAAACAATTTGTTCCTGTATATGTTACTGAGAATATGGTAGGGCATAAACTAGGAGAATTTTCACCTACAAGATCATTCCGTGGTCACGCAGGTGCTAAAAACAAAGGTAAAAGATAATAGACCATGGGAGTTCGAAAAAGAGAAAGAGCAGAGCAAATCAAGGAAGCTAAAAAGAATATCTACTTAGCTAAATTGAATAATTGCCCTACGTCACCAAGAAAAATGCGCTTAATGGCAGATTTGGTGAGAGGTGAGAAAATAGACAAAGCACTTAATATTTTGAAGTTCAGTTCAAAAGAGTCTTCACGTAAATTGGAGAAACTGCTTTTGTCTGCAATTGCTAATTGGCAAGCAAAAAACGAAGATGCTTCAGTAGAAGATGCAGATCTTTTTATTAAAGAAATCCGAGTGGATGGTGGATCAATGTTGAAAAGACTACGCCCAGCACCACAAGGACGTGCACATAGAATTAGAAAACGCTCCAATCACGTAACATTAATTTTAGGAGCTAACGATAACACACAAAGCAATTAATTAAATGGGACAGAAGACAAATCCAATCGGGAATCGCCTAGGTATTATTAGAGGATGGGAATCCAACTGGTACGGAGGTAACGACTACGGTGATAGACTTGCTGAAGACGACAAGATTAGAAAATACATTCACGCCCGTTTGAGTAAAGCTAGTGTGAGCAGAGTAATTATTGAGCGTACGCTTAAGCTTGTAACCGTTACTATAACCACCGCTCGTCCAGGTATTATTATCGGAAAGGGAGGTCAGGAAGTAGACAAGCTGAAAGAGGAACTTAAAAAAATTACTGGTAAAGACGTTCAGATCAATATCCATGAGATAAAAAGACCTGAGCTTGATGCTTATTTGGTTGCAGCAAGTATTGCTCGCCAAATTGAAAGTAGAATATCATACCGTCGTGCAATAAAAATGGCTATTGCTGCTACAATGCGTATGAATTCAGAAGGTATCAAAATTCAAATTTCTGGTCGTTTGAATGGTGCTGAAATGGCACGTTCAGAATCGTACAAAGAAGGACGAATCCCTTTATCAACATTCAGAGCCGATATTGACTACGCTTTAGTTGAAGCACATACTACTTATGGTAGATTAGGTGTAAAGGTGTGGATTATGAAAGGTGAAGTTTATGGCAAGAGAGAGCTTTCTCCATTAGTTGGTTTATCGACTGGTAAAAAAGGAGGTAAAGGTTCTCAAGCAGGACGCGGGGGTAATAAAGCTCGTCGCAGAAAGTAATTTTTTAAATAGAAGAAAATGTTACAACCTAAAAGAACAAAGTACCGTAAGCAAATGAAAGGCCGTATGAAAGGTAATGCCGGTCGCGGCAGCCAATTGGCATACGGAACCTTCGGTATCAAATCGTTGGAATCAGAATTTCTTACATCACGACAAATAGAGGCTGCGCGTATTGCTGCAACTCGTTATATGAAAAGAGAGGGATCTATCTGGATTATGATTTTTCCTGATAAACCAATCACCAAAAAACCTCTTGAGGTAAGAATGGGTAAAGGTAAGGGATCAGTAGAGTATTATGCTGCTGTTGTAAAACCTGGTAGAGTGCTTTTTGAAATCTCCGGAGTATCGGTTGAAACAGCAAAAGAAGCATTGCGCCTTGCGGCTCAAAAGCTTCCTGTTAAGACTAAATTTATAACGTCTCGGGAGTTCCAAGAATAATTTTTGAAGAAAGGAGTCGCTAAGCATTTAAGATAGCGTATTCCATTTGACAATTAAAAAACAATAATCTGACAAATGAAACAATCAGAAATTAAAAAGGCATCGACGGCTGAGCTTCAGGAAACTCTTGCTGAAACAAGAAAAACCTACACAGACCTTAAAATGGCACACACCATTTCACCGTTGGAAAATCCAATTCAACTAAGAACCCAAAGAAGGGCAATAGCAAGAATCGCGACGGAACTAACTAATAGAGAAGTGCAATAATTGTACAGCTGAAAGATGGAAGAAATTAAAAGAAATTTAAGAAAAGAGCGTATTGGTGTAGTAACCAGCAACAAAATGGATAAATCCATTGTAGTTGCAGAGGTGAAAAAAGTAAAACACCCTATGTACGGAAAGTTCGTAACAAAAACTAAAAAGTATGTTGCGCACGACGAGACAAACAACTGCAACGAAGGTGATAAAGTAAGGATTATGGAAACGCGTCCTTTAAGTAAAACCAAATGTTGGAGATTAGTAGAAATAATTGAAAGAGCGAAGTAATCATGGTACAGCAAGAATCAAGACTAAAAGTAGCAGACAATACTGGGGCAAAAGAAGTTCTATGTATCCGAGTATTGGGTGGAACTAAAAAGAAATATGCTTCTATTGGAGATAAAATTGTAGTTTCTGTTAAAGAATCTACGCCAAATGGAAACATAAAAAAGGGAGCTGTATCTACTGCAGTAGTAGTACGTACTCTTAAAGAGGTTAGAAGACCAGATGGATCTTATATCCGCTTTGACGATAACGCTTGTGTGCTTTTGGGTGCTCAAGGTGAGATGAGAGGAACGCGTGTATTTGGTCCTGTGGCTAGAGAACTTCGTGATAGACAATTTATGAAAATAGTATCATTAGCACCAGAGGTGCTTTAATATGAGAACCAAAATGACAAAGCTTAAAATTAAATCAGGAGACACTGTAGTTGTTACTGCTGGAGATCATAAAGGATCTGAAGGCAAGGTAATGAAAGTAATCCTTGACAAAAACAAAGCAATCGTAGAGGGAGTTAACATGGTTTCAAAACATGAGAAACCAAGTGCTAATAATCCGCAAGGAGGTATTAATAAAAAAGAAGCTCCAATCCATATATCAAACCTTTCTTTAGTAGACCCTAAGAGTGGAAAACCTACTCGTGTTGGCTATAGAATGGAAGATGGAAAGAAAGTGCGGTTTTCAAAACAATCGAATCAAGTATTATAGTTATGGGATATTCACCAAGACTTAAAGATGAGTACAATAGCAGAGTGATTAATGCACTTAAAGACGAATTTGGATACACAAACGTCATGCAAGTACCAAAATTAGAGCGTATTGTTGTTTCCCGCGGTGTGGGAGCAGCAGTAGCTGATAAAAAACTTATAGACTATTCAGTAGATGAGTTTACAAAGATAACTGGGCAGAAAGCTGTGCCTACTATGTCTAAAAAAGACGTTGCAAACTTTAAACTTCGTAAAGGAATGCCAATTGGCGTTAAAGTTACTCTACGAGGAGAGCGTATGTATGAGTTCTTAGATAGATTGATTACTGCAGCATTGCCTCGTGTACGTGATTTTAATGGAGTTAAAGCTACAGGTTTTGACGGTCGCGGTAATTACTCCTTAGGAATTACAGAGCAAATTATCTTTCCTGAAATCGATATCGATAAAGTAAAGAAAATTGAAGGAATGAACGTTACATTCATTACTTCTGCACAGACAGATAAGGAGGCTAAATCATTATTACAAGAATTGGGTGTTCCCTTTAAAAAGAATTAAGAGATGGCTAAAGAATCAATGAAAGCCCGTGAGCGAAAGAGACAACGAATGGTAGAGAAGTATGCTGCCAAGCGCAAAGCTTTGAAAGAAGCTGGTGATTGGGAAGGTCTACAAAAACTACCAAGAAATGCGTCTCCTGTTCGTTTGCACAACAGATGCAAGATTACTGGAAGACCAAGAGGATATATGAGAACTTTTGGTGTATCTCGAGTAACATTCCGTGAATTGGCTAATCAAGGTTTAATTCCGGGTGTGCGTAAAGCATCTTGGTAATATTTTTGGAACGTAATTAAGTTGCTTATTGTTTAAGCACCTAAACTTTCACGGGCCTACCTAATAAGAATACTAATTGGTTGAAGGTTCTTTTTAAGAAAACCACATCCGCAAATATCAATAAATGAATATAGATCCAATCTCAGATTATCTAACTAGGATTAGAAATGCTGTAAAAGCTGGACATCGAGTAGTGGAGATTCCAGCATCAAACTTAAAAAAGGAAATAACAAAAATCCTTTTTGACCAAGGCTACATTTTAAGCTACAAATTTGATGATGAAAGTACACCGCAAGGTATCATCAAAATTGCACTGAAATATGATAAGCTTACTAAAGAGCCTATTATCAAAAGAATTCAAAGAATTAGTAAACCAGGTTTACGTAAATACGCAGGTTCTGATCAACTTCCTCGTGTGTTAAATGGTCTTGGAATTGCTATCGTTTCAACTTCATCAGGAGTTATGACAGGCAAACAAGCTAAAGCACAGAATGTAGGAGGAGAAGTATTGTGTTACGTTTACTAAAAAATAGACAAGATGTCAAGAATAGGTAAAAGCCCGGTAGAAATCCCACAAGGAGTTACAGTTGATATTAATGACAACGTAATTACCGTTAAAGGAAAATTAGGTGAACTTTCTCAAGAGTATTCGGAAGTAACCATCAAGATTGAAGATAACCACGTAATCGTGGAAAGACCCTCAGATTCTAAGCACCATACTGCACAACATGGTTTGCATAGAGCACTTATCCATAATATGATTGAAGGTGTGTCTAATGGATGGACCAAAGAACTAGAATTGGTTGGAGTTGGTTTTAGAGCTAGCAACCAAGGACAAAAATTGGATTTGGCTTTAGGATTCTCACATAATATCGTTATGGACATAGCTCCAGAAGTGAAAGTTGAGACCGTATCAGATAAAGGAAAAGCTCCAATAGTGAAGCTTACCTCTCATGATAAGCAGTTAGTAGGACAAGTTGCTGCGAAAATACGCAGCTTCCGTAAGCCTGAACCTTACAAAGGAAAAGGAATTAAATTTGTAGGAGAAGAATTGAGAAGAAAAGCAGGTAAGTCTGCATAAAAATATTTTTCGATCTCCCCGGTTGGTATCGGGAAAAAGATTCGAAATTTAAAATCTAAAATCGACATGGCATTATCAAAATTAAAGAGAAGAGCGCGCCTGCGCATGAGAATCAGAAAAACTGTAGAGGGTACTCCAACCCGACCACGTTTGGCTGTTTTTCGAAGTAATAAAGAAATATATGCCCAAATTATTGACGATGTGAATGGCAATACACTTGCCGCTGCATCATCAAGAGATAAGGACATTGATACAGCAAACCTAAATAAGGTTGATGCTGCAAAATTGGTAGGAAAAGCAATCGCTGAAAAAGCTGCAAAAGTTGGTATAGAAAATATCGCTTTTGACAGAGGCGGAAACCTATATCACGGAAGAGTAAAATCATTAGCTGAAGGTGCACGAGAAGGTGGCCTTAAATTCTAAGTTGAATTATGTATCAAGATTATAAAAACGTAGAAATAGTAAAGCCAGGAGGCCTTGAATTAAAAGACCGATTGGTAGGTGTACAACGTGTAACCAAAGTAACCAAGGGTGGTAGAACTTTCGGGTTTTCAGCTATTGTTGTTGTTGGTGACGAAAAAGGTGTAGTTGGCCACGGACTTGGTAAATCCAAAGACGTAGCTAGTGCAATTGCAAAAGCAATTGAAGACGCTAAGAAAAACTTAGTTCGAATTCCATTGAACAAAGTAACACTACCTCACGAACAAAAAGGAAAATATGGCGGAGCTCGTGTTAACCTAATTCCAGCAGCACCTGGTACAGGTGTAATTTCTGGAGGTGCTGTTCGTGCAGTATTAGAATCTTTGGGTGTACATGATGTATTATCAAAATCTCAAGGATCATCTAATCCTCATAACGTAGTAAAAGCAACTTTTGACGCATTACTTCAATTAAGAAGTGCTCAAACAATTGCTAACCAACGTGGAATATCACTTGAAAAAGTATTCAACGGATAAAACATTTTTAAGATGGCAAAAATTAAAGTAACTAAGGTTAAAAGCGTTATTAAACGTCCAGAAAACCAAAAGAGAACTATGGAAGCTTTGGGTCTTCATAAAATGGGTCAAACCGTTGAACATGAAGATACTCCAAACATCCTTGGTATGATTAGAAAAGTAAATCACTTGGTTTCTGTAGAAACCGTCTAACGAACACACGAAAATGAATTTAAGTAACTTACAACCCGCCGCAGGATCGGCGAAAAACAAAGGCAAGCGAGTAGGTCGCGGACAAGGAACTGGAAAAGGTGGTACTGCCACTAGAGGTCATAAAGGTGCAAAATCACGTTCAGGATATTCTAAGAAAATAGGATTTGAAGGTGGACAAATGCCATTACAACGTCGTGTGCCTAAATTCGGATTTACTAACATAAACCGAAAAGAGTATAAAGGAATCAATATCGATACCCTTCAACAGTTGGTTGACGATAAAAAGATAACCGATACTGTAGACTTTGAAACCTTATATGGTTTAGGTCTTGCTAGAAAGAATGAGATGGTGAAAATTTTAGGTAGAGGAGAAATTAAAGCAAAATTAAAGGTGTCAGCGCATAAGTTTACTGCCTCGGCAAAAGAAGCTATCGAAGCTGCCGGAGGTGAAGTAGTAACATTGTAACAGATCATAAGGATGAAATTTATTGATACCTTAAAGAATGTTTGGAAAATAGAAGAGTTGCGTAATCGCATTATGCTAACTCTGGGAATGTTGCTTGTGTATCGTTTCGGTGCACAAGTTGTACTACCCGGAATTGATGCAGATATGCTTGCTTCTTTTGCAGGTAAGTTCGAAGGCGGTGGTCTTGGTGGATTATTAAACGCATTTACAGGAGGGGCTTTCGCCAACGCTTCTGTTTTTGCTTTAGGTATTATGCCATACATTTCAGCGTCTATTGTAGTGCAGCTAATGCAAATAGCTGTTCCTTACTTACAAAAACTGCAGAAAGAAGGTGAAAGTGGTCGTAAAAAAATCAATCAGATTACAAGATGGTTAACTATCGGAATCTGTTTGGTTCAAGCACCAAGTTACCTAGCAGGGCTTCCAGCAATGGGTGTGCCGGCTGAAGCATTTATTATGGGACAAGGAGTAATGTTCTACTTCTCATCTGTAGTAATCTTGGTTACAGGAACTATTTTCGCAATGTGGCTAGGTGAGAAAATCACTGATAAAGGAGTTGGAAATGGTATTTCAATCTTAATTATGGTTGGAATTATCGC
>Ga0209075_1000201_pt1 | contig 55571 bp, 54 predicted proteins | sample Stecom2011_FD_187523 | JGI IMG/M metagenome (GOLD analysis project Ga0209075, IMG submission 187523) | Agricultural soil microbial communities from Utah to study Nitrogen management - Steer compost 2011 (SPAdes) (version 2) | ecosystem: Environmental > Terrestrial > Soil > Agricultural land...
ACAAAATCAAAAAAGGTGCCCTGAGGCACCTTTTCTGATCAGGCGGCAGAAGGTCAGACGACTTTCTTCAGCTCTTCTTCCAGTTGCGGTACTGCTTCGAACAGGTCCGCTACCAGACCATAGTCAGCTACCTGGAAGATCGGTGCTTCTTCATCCTTGTTGATTGCAACAATCACTTTGGAGTCAGACATACCCGCCAGATGCTGGATGGCACCGGAGATGCCAACAGCGATGTACAGCTGCGGGGCAACGATTTTACCGGTTTGACCAACCTGCATGTCGTTGGGTACGAAGCCGGCGTCGACCGCAGCACGGGAAGCGCCAACGGCGGCACCCAGCACGTCTGCAACCTGTTCCAGCATCTTGAAGTTTTCGCCGTTCTGCATGCCACGACCACCGGAAATCACGACACCGGCAGCAGCCAGGTCCGGACGGTCGGATTTCGCCAGTTCTTCACCTGCGAAAGTGGACAGGCCCGCGTCTTTCACAACGTCCAGCTGTTCTACCGAAGCAGAACCGCCTTCTGCGGCCACCGGATCAAACCCGGTAGGACGAACCGTAATCACCTTGACGCTGTCGCTGGCCTTGACGGTAGCGATGGCGTTACCGGCGTAGATCGGGCGTACAAAGGTATCGTCAGATTCAACACGGATAATGTCGGATACCTGGGCAACGTCCAGCAGCGCAGCAACGCGCGGCATGAAGTCTTTACCGGTGGTGCCGGCAGAGGTCAGGATGTGGCTGTAGCCCTTTGCAACTTCGACCACCAGATCCGCCAGGTTTTCCGCCAGAAAGTGACCGTAAACGGCGTTGTCGGCAACCAGTACCTTGTTAACGCCTTCGGCCCGGGCAGCAGCTTCGGCAACGGCCCCTACGTTTTCGCCGGCAACCAGCACGTCGATGTCGCCACCGATGGCCTTGGCAGCCGCTACAACGTTCAGAGTAGCCGGCTTCAGGCTGCTGTTGTCGTGTTCAGCAATTACCAGGATGCTCATTAGATCACCTTCGCTTCGTTCTTCAGTTTAGCTACCAGCTCAGCCACATCGGCCACCTTGACACCCGCCTGGCGTGCTGCCGGGGCTTCGACTTTCAGGGTGGACAGGCGTGCAGCAACGTCAACACCAAGATCGGCCGGAGAAACGGTATCCAGCGGCTTTTTCTTGGCCTTCATGATGTTCGGCAGAGAAGCATAACGCGGCTCGTTCAGACGCAGGTCGGTAGTGACCACCGCCGGCAGATTCAGAGCGACCGTCATCAGACCGCCGTCGACTTCGCGGGTGACGTTAACCTTGTCACCGTCGACCACAACTTCAGACGCAAAGGTACCCTGACCCATGCCCGTCAGAGCAGCCAGCATCTGGCCAGTCTGGTTGTTGTCGGAGTCGATGGACTGCTTGCCCAGGATAACCAGCTTGGGCTCTTCTTTCTCAACCACGGCCTTCAGCAGCTTGGCGGCTTCGAGAGATTGAACCTCGTCGTTGGTCTCGATGTGGATACCACGGTCCGCACCCAGTGCCAGAGCAGTACGGATCTGCTCCTGAGCGGCTTTGGGGCCGATGGATACAACCACGATTTCAGTGGCAACGCCCTTTTCTTTCAGACGAACCGCTTCTTCAACTGCGATTTCGCAGAACGGGTTCATTGCCATCTTGACGTTGGCGAGGTCAACACCGGTGTTGTCCGGCTTGACGCGCACCTTCACGTTGTAGTCGATAACTCGTTTTACAGCGACCAGAACCTTCATAGATTCCTCGTTCTTCTACGATGGGTTGAATGAGTCTTCACAGCCAAAGGACCGGGTTGACCCGACCTGACAATGAGACGATACTAAAAATCGACTCAAAACACACGATTTTTTCGTGAGCATGTACAATGCCAAAGGTAAAGGCGGATTTCAAACAAACGTTTGTTTGGTTTTCGAAATACGTTATCCTTCGGATTAATAACATTCTTAGAAGCTGTATGAGGAGACCAACGTGGAACGCGAATCGATGGAATTTGATGTTCTGATCGTCGGCGGCGGCCCTGCAGGCCTGTCGGCAGCCTGCCGGGTTATGCAACTGGCCCAGGAAACCGGCGAAGAACTGACCGTTTGTGTAGTAGAAAAAGGCTCTGAAATCGGCGCGCACATCCTCGCCGGTACCGTGTTCGAGCCCACCGCCCTGAACGAGCTCTTCCCTGACTGGAAGGAGCGCGGCGCGCCTCTGAATACGCCGGTAACCCGGGATGATATTTTCCTGATGCGCAATCAGGAAAAGGCCATCAAGGTCCCTAATGCGTTTGTGCCCAGGAACATGCACAACCATGGCAACTACATCATCAGCCTGGGCAACCTGTGCCGCTGGCTGGCCGAACAGGCCGAGCAGCTGGGCGTTGAGGTGTATCCGGGCTTTGCCGCGTCGGAAGCCATCATCGAGGATGGTCAGGTTAAAGGCGTGGTCACCGGCGATATGGGTGTTGCCCGGGATGGCTCCCAGAAAGACGGTTACATGCCGGGTATGGAGCTGCGTGCCAAGTACACCCTGTTTACCGAAGGCTGTCGTGGTCACCTGGGCAAACGCCTGATCCGGGACTTCAAACTCGATGAGGGTAAAGACCCGCAGCACTACGGCATCGGGATCAAGGAACTGTGGGACATCGACCCGGCCAAACACGAGCCGGGCCTGGTGGTGCATACCACCGGCTGGCCGCTTAATGAATCCGGTTCTACCGGCGGCTCCTTTCTGTATCACCTCGAGAATGGCCAGGTTTACGTCGGACTGATCACTGATCTGTCGTACAGCAACCCGCACCTGAGCCCGTTTGAAGAGTTCCAGCGTCTCAAGCTTCATCCTGAGATCCGCAAATATCTCGAAGGCGGCAAGCGCGTTTCCTACGGTGCCCGGGCGATCTCGAAGGGCGGCTACAATGCCCTGCCCAAGATGAGCTTCCCCGGCGGTCTGCTTTTGGGCTGTGACGCCGGCACCCTGAACAGCTCCAAGATCAAAGGCTCCCACACCGCCATGAAATCCGGACTGCTGGGCGCAGAAGCTGTGTTTGAGGCTCTGAAGGAAGGCAAGGCCGGTGAGGAAATCACCAGCTTCCAGAAACGCTTTGAAGACAGCTGGCTGTACAAGGAGCTTTACGCCGAGCGTAACTTCGGCCCGGCCATGCACAAGTTCGGCAACCTGATTGGTGGTGCGATTGCCTTTTTCGAGCAGAACATCCTGCGTGGCAGCCTGCCGATTACGTTCCGCGATACCACGCCGGACTATGCAACACTCAAACCGGCGTCTGAGGCCAGGAAGATCGCTTATCCCAAGCCGGATAATAAACTGACCTTTGACCGCCTGACCTCGGTGTTCATTTCGAACACCAACCATGAGGAAGATCAGCCGGTTCACCTGAAGCTGACCGATCCGGAGATTCCGATCAAGGAAAACCTGCCCAGGTACGACGAGCCGGCCCAGCGTTACTGCCCGGCTGGTGTGTATGAGGTGGTTGAGCAGGACGACGGTAGCGGCAAGCGGTTCCAGATCAACGCCCAGAACTGCGTTCACTGCAAGACCTGCGACATCAAGGACCCTGCCCAGAACATCACCTGGGTAACGCCGGAAGGCGGCGGTGGCCCCAACTATCCGAACATGTAATTCCATGTTCTGAAACAGAAAGCCGGAGCCTGTCTCCGGCTTTTTTATAGCCTGGCCAGCGGCCCGTTAACGGCCCGGGCAGAAAGCAAAAAAAACGGCCCCCGCAGGAGCCGTTCTTTGATCAACCTTCAGAAAAGATCAGTGCACGTGGCCGTGCTCTTGCTCTTCTTCGGTTGCTTCGCGGGTTTCTACCACTTCAACATCGAAGTGCAGAGTCTGGCCGGCGAGGGGGTGGTTGGCGTCGATGGTAACGGTGTCATCGCTGACTTCAACCACGCGAACAACCTGAGGGCCACCCGGAGTCTGGGCCTGGAACTGCATGCCCGGCTCAATGGTATCTACCCCTTCAAACGCCGAACGGGGAACCGGCTGGATCAGTTCTTCGTTAATTTCCCCGTAGCCTTCAGACGGCTGAACGGAGACGGTCAGCTGATCGCCTGCGTTTTTCTCGTTCAGGGCGTTTTCCAGTCCGCCAATGATGTTTTGTGCACCTTCCAGATACGCCAGCGGCTCACGACCGTCTACGCGGGAGGAATCGAGTTCCTCTCCCTGATCGTTAGTGAGCGTGTAGTGGATGGTGACAACACGAGGTTGGGCCATGTGATCTCCTTGCGTGTCGCAATGACTGTGTATTTAAGATAATAGGTAATCGAAAGTAATCTTGAACAGTCGGACTGCACAGAGGGACTGACGACCACCGGGCCTCGTTAGAGAGCCAGGCTCGATAACAAGTAAGAAAACACAGTTTAACAAGTCCTGGACTGCGTTATCCACCTTAATCCTTGGGCCCCCGGGCGGGCATTTCAACCGCCCTGCCCGATTTTCCAGAACTTTCGGTGACTGAAAACCCCATACACCGGCCCTGTGTCTTCTTCTATCTCTTCAGCAAACTCCGCCAGATCGTAAAACGCCGACGTTACCAACCGGGCTTCGACACCGTGGCGTATCAGGATAACGGGCCGCGGCTCTCCGGTTTCCGGATACGTCCCCACGATCAGCGGATGGGCCTCACCGATTTCGACGGTTTCACCAACGTTGGTGGTCAGCGTAATGATCTGGCCCGCTACGCCACGCTGTACCTGCAGCCCATGAGCAAGCAGCGGCGTGTCCTGGACCTGAATCCGCCACTTCTCTACGGGGGTGACCAGGTAATGGTGCCCGTCGTCTTCCCGGCGCAGAATGGTTGAGAACAGCCTGACGATGGCCTCGCGGGTGATGGGCGCTCCCTGATAGATCCACTCCCCCTCCCGGTTGATGACCAGGTCCATGTCTCCTGACAGTTCCGGATGCCATTTTTCCAGGGGCGGAAGGGTAGTTGTCTTCCGGACGCTCTTCAGGGCGTCGGCAATTTCATCGGGCGTACGGCTCACGTTCACCTCCGGGTAAAAACTGATCTTTCAGATCCCCGCACCCCGGGCCAATCACCGGCATATCCAGAACAACAGCTTGTGCGGTCATGAAGGGAATACCGTTACGGTGACCATCAACCAGCAAGGTAGCGAGGCTGCCCACCAGAGGCATGTGAGAGACCAGCATGAGGGGTGAGTCGGTGTTTCCGATCAGCGCGTCCAGGCACCGGCCCGGATCATCTTCTGGCGTGATAAAGGTTTTTTCGACGACCGGGCAGTCAAGCACTCTGGCAACAATGGCGGCGGTCTGACGGGCACGGATGTACGGGCTGGACCAGATCAGGGCGGGTCGCCAGGGCGATTCGGCCAGCCGGGCAGCCACCGATGCCACCTCCTGGCGGCCCCTGTCGGTGAGCTCGCGCTCGGAGTCGGTAACGTGTAGGCCGGCCTCGCCGTGGCGCATAACAATCAGGTGCACGTCGCTCTCCTTCCAGGTCGGGCCCGGGATCAGGGGGTGATGGTGCGGGGCAGAATAAACTCCACATCAGAGTTCTGGACGGCCATCATCAGGCTGTTGATGACCGCACTGATGGAGGCGCCCTGGTACAGGATCTCGTAGAGTCCACGGACCAACGGCATGTAGATGCCGATTGCCTCGGACTTTTCCCGGACCAGCTTCAGGGTGTAGATGCCCTCGGCAACCTGCCCCAGCTCTGCCACTGCCTCGTCAAGTTTCTTTCCTTTACCGACAGCATAGCCGATCCGAAAGTTCCGGCTCTTGCTGGACGTACAGGTAGCGATCAGGTCGCCTACGCCGGCCAGCCCCATGAAGGTCATCGGGTTGGCACCAAGGCTCACCGCAAACCGGCTCATTTCGGCGAGCCCGCGGGTGATCAGCATGGCCCGGGCGTTTTCGCCCATATCCAGTGCGGCGGCCAGCCCGGCTACGATCGCGTAGATGTTCTTCAGGGCACCGGCGAGCTCCACGCCGTATACGTCAACGTTGGCATACACGCGGAAGTATTCGCAGCCCAGAAGTTGCTGAACCGTGCGCCGCACCTCCGGGTCTTTGGCGGCGATGACCGTCGCGGTCAGTTCCCGATTCACAATCTCGGCGGCCAGATTGGGACCACTCAGCACACCGGAGCGGCACCGGGGCAGTTCCTCAAGCAGGATTTCGCTCATCAGCTTGAAGCCCTGCTCTTCGATGCCCTTGGTCAGGCTGACAACGATCTGGCCTTCCCGGAATGCGGCGTTGTGCTCCCGGATGACCGTGCGAAAGGCCTTGGAAGGAATAGCCACGAGGACCACTTCGGCGCTGGCAACCGCCTCGGCCAGATCTGTGGTTGGATGAACATCACCATCAATCATGATGCCGGGCATATAGCGCGCGTTAATCCGCGTACGGCGAATCTCTTCAGCCTGTACCGGGTCGCGCATCCAGAAATGGACCCGGTGACCGTTCTCGCCCAGGACTTTGGCCATGGCCGTTCCAAAACTACCACCGCCGAGCACCGCGACGTCGTAGGATTTCGCCCCGTCAACCGGGGGCGTGGTGTTATCAGGCATAGTATTTCCGTTAATGGCGTACAGGGAACCCGCCCGAGGCGTCAGGAAACCGGTCCGGTTTCTTCGCACTCCAGGGCGCGCACCAGGTTCTTGAACTCTTCCCTGTTTTTACTGTTCATGCCCATCAGGATCTTGTGGGCATCCAGCACCTTGTCTCGTACCTGCTGCTCACTGGCTTTGAGCACAGGAATTTCTTCGAGCTCTTCAATGCGGGAAGCGGGCTCACGTACAATTATAAAGATTTTGTCGAGACCCATTGAGGTAATAATGCGGGTAATATCAGGATTGGTCGAGATCAGAGTGGGTAAAAACCGACTCTTTTCCTGGGCGGCCAGCGCGATCTTTGCCAGCAGACCCAGGGTCGTGCTGTCGATGATCTCGGTCTCGGTCAGGTCGATAATAACGGTTTCGAACTGTGGATCGCCCGTTATCGTCTCAACCAGGTTGTCCAGCGTCGAACACAGGTTCAGCCGGATTTCCCCTATAAACTTCAGGACATATATTCCCTGCTTTTCAGCTTGCAGGATCTTGTAACCAGCCATTGTCACACTGCCACTACGTCGACGACGTGTCATCCGGCCCCTCATGGGCATCAGTTACCGAAACTATCGCGATATCGTCTGGCAGTTCGGAGATGTTATCCAGCCCCAGAGCCTCTGTCAGCGATGCGATAGTGTGACTACCTCCAGACACGAGTTCAAGTAGTGTTCGTTCCTTTTCGTCCAGTGATTTCGGAGCAATAACCTCCAGAATCCCATCGGAAAACATCAACAACCTGAACGGCCGGTCCAGATGAACCTGATACACTTCCCATTCGGGCTTCTCAAAGAGGCCCACCGGTAACCCATTACCTTCCAGAAAACAGGTTTCCCCATCTTCAAACGATAAAATCGGCATCGGAAAATGAGCGCCTACTGCATAGCTGAGTATACGCTCAGAAATCGAGATTATCCCCACAAATACCGTCACATGCTTACCAAGACCGGTGTCGAGCAACTCGGTGTTGATACGCTCCAGAAAGCGCTCCGGATACAGAATGTCGTCGCTGGACTGGCGCCGGAGGTTCCGCTGCAGGCGGTTGGTGAGGTTCTTGAGCAACACCGTAACAAAGGCAGAACTGGCACCGTGGCCGGACACATCGGCGATATAGACCAGCACCTTGTCGTCGGAAATCGGAAAGTAGTCAAGAAAGTCCCCGCTCAGGTACAGCGATGGCTTGATCATGTGGTCTATCTGAAGGCCAAACAGCTGCCAGCCATGCTCCGGCAACATTCTCAGCTGGACCTTGCGGCCGGCATTCTGGTCTGCCCTCAGCTCGGCAATACCATTGCGGAGCTCCTGGTTCGTGTCTTCGAGTTCCTGCCGGTAATGCTGGTTCAGACGGTTAACCCGTACACGGTCAAGCAGCCTCACAATCACATCGTGAAGGGCGCCTTTATCATTGCTGCAGGGCTTGAGCACCACGTCTGCCGCGCCGGCCCGTAACGCCTCGATCACGTCGGTACTGGAAGAACTGGAGGTACAGGCGACAACCGGGATGAACTTGTCGGTGTCGGCCAGGCGGGAAATAAGTTCCCGGATCAGGTGGGCGGGCATGTCGGCAAACACCATGTCGGGCAGCTTGCCTTCAAACAGAGAGCGCGCAGACGTAAGGTCAGGATACCCGGTCGCGTAGAAGCCTCGCGTTTCAAAGTAGCGAATCAAATCGTTCCGGGCGTTCTGGTCGGCGTCGATAATCAGTATGCGCTCAGTACGCGCGCTCATGGTATTTGCCTTAAACTGCCAGCGGTAAAAGAGTTTTCCTGCCCATAACGCCTATTCTGGCATGGCTATGTGATATAACAAGTTTGCAGTCATCATTTTGGGAGAATTGTAACTATGCGACGTGCCGTCAACGACCTGCTCGGAGCCTATGACAAGCTGATCATGGACCCGGTCCACGGGGGAATTCCGCTCTACCGCCACGAAATCCAGGTTATTGACCACCCGCTGTTCCAGCGCCTGAGGAACATCTGCCAGAACGACATTCTCAATCTGGTGTTTCCCGGTGCTACCCATTCCCGCTTTCTGCACAGTATCGGTGTGATGCATGTGGGTACCCGCATGTTCCGCTCCATGATCAACGCCTATTTGCGCGAACGCCAGCTGAGCGAATGTGCGGATCTCAGTATAAGCCAGCTTGATGCCATTGATTATCTGCTCAAAACCATCCGGCTGGGCTGCCTGCTCCACGACAGCGGGCACTCCAGTTTTTCCCATCAGTTCACCCAGGCGCAACAGATCCGGCAGCTGATGTCCCGCCCGGGGCGGTTCAATGATCTGTGGAAGGGGGTCGATTACCGCTGCTACCACCCGGATGAGCCTGAAGAACTGGAACACGAGCATTATTCCGTGCGGGTTGCCCATGAGGTCCTGTCATCGGTAGACCTGAGTGCGGCGGGCCTGCATGCGATCGATATCATCGGCATCATGGAAACCACCCAGGTAACACCCAGCGAGACCTTCAGCCGGCATGCCCGGACGTTCTGGGACTTTATCGCCGGTGAGGACGCCAATACCGGCGCGATTACCGACGACGAAGTGCCAGGCCTGGTGCTGAGCCTGCTCTCCTCAATCGTATCCGGTGAAATCGATGCCGACCGGGCAGATTACATGCTGCGGGACGGTTTCCACAGCTCCGTCACCATTGGTGGATTTAACCTGGACCATCTCCTGAGCAACCTGCGCTTTGGCTGGGATGTACAGGAGCCCTGGATGGGCCTGGCGATAACCCAGAAAGGCCTGGGCGCGCTGGAGGATTTCGTTTACAGCCGTTACCAGATGTACCGCAAGGTCTATGCCCACAAGACCGCCCTCGGGTTTGACTGGCTGTTGCGGGAAGCCATCAATGAGGTACTCGAAGATCCGGAATGCTTTGAGTGGATCGACGCCTGCCTGAGCAACATGGATTACTTTGCGGATCTGACCGACAGCTTTTTCTGGGAAGCCTTTCGTAAGGTAGCCAGGCGGAAACCCCACAGCTGTTCTTTCAGCATCGTCAACCGGGTAAAACTCCGGCACCTGGATAGCCGGGAGAACCTGTCGCAGGACGAAATCCTTGCGCGGAGGGCCTGGCTGGCCGGTGAGCTGGGCCTCGACCCTTCCGATGTGGTCACCTGCTCGATGAAAGCCCGGTTCTCAAACATTCAGGAAAACTTTAACGGGATCAAGGTGCTTTTGAAGGCGCCCGTTACCCGGGAGCGCACCCTGCACAAGATTACCGAGGTCAGCGCGTTTTTCTCAAAGTTCTCCGACGGCACCATCACCCACTTTTACCATAAGCCGGACCTGGTCACCGAAACACCGGCAAGTCTGACCGAATAGCCAGACCCGGCCTCAGCGCACAGTATTGGTTTCTGCCTCCGGCATGGACGCCGCTTTGTGATAAACTCCGCGACAAACAGATCCGGAGACTCCACGCCATGATGTTTGTGTCGTTTAATGTAAACAGTATCCGCACCCGCCTGCACCAGCTCGAAGCCGTTATAGAGCAGCTCAACCCGGATTTTATCGGGCTGCAGGAAACCAAGGTAACGGATACCGAGTTTCCGGAAGACGCCATTCGTGCCATGGGCTACCACGTCCACTTCCATGGCCAGAAAACCCATTATGGGGTGGCGCTCTTGTCCCGCATGGCGCCGGAGGAAGTCACCAAAGGCTACCCTACCGACGCGGAAGACTCCCAGCGCCGCCTGATTACCGGGCGCTTTACCGTGAATGGCGAACCCCTCACCGTGATCAACGGTTATTTTCCGCAGGGGGAAAATCGTGACCACCCCATCAAGTTCCCCGCCAAGCAGAAGTTCTATGCAGACCTGATGGCCTACCTGGACGCCATGAACGATCAGCCCGGGCACGTGGTATTGATGGGCGACATGAACATTTCCCCCACCGACCTCGATATTGGCATTGGTGCTGATAACGCCAAACGCTGGCTGCGTTCCGGCAAGTGCAGTTTTTTGCCGGAAGAGCGGGAATGGCTGTCGAAGGTTGAACAGCGGGGCTATACCGATGTGTTCCGGCACCTGCATCCGGAAGACTGCGACACCTTCAGCTGGTTTGATTACCGCAGCCGGGGTTTTGAGCGTGAACCCAGACGGGGGCTGCGAATCGACCTGATCATGGCGAGTGACAACTTGCTTCCGAAAGCGAAAGCGGCCGGCGTGTCCTATGAAATCCGGGCCATGGAGCGGCCTTCAGACCACTGCCCGGTCTGGGCCAGCTTCGACCTCTGAGCGCGGGCCTCCGCCGATGAAAAAGGTCAAAACCCGGGACCGGATTCTTCAGGCGAGCCTGCGGCTGTTCAACGGCCTGGGAGAGCCCAACGTCACCACATTACTGATCTCCGACGAACTGGAGATCAGTCCGGGCAACCTCTATTACCACTTCAAAAGCAAGGGTGACATCGTTGAGGAGCTGTTCGATGCCTATGAGGCCGAACTGCTTGACCTGCTGGCAGTGCCGAAAGATGTTGAAATATCCCTGGGCCAGTTCGAATTCTTCCTGCATATGCTGTTTGAGGCTGTTGCCCGTTATCACTTCCTGTATCAGGATCTGGTCAACGTACTGTCGCGTTACGAGGTGCTCCAGGCGCGGTTTCGCAAGATCCTTCAGAAGAAAACCCAGGGGTTCCTGACGCTCTGCGACAGTTTCCGGAGCCAGCAACGCATGACGATTGATGATGCGGCCCTGGCGGCCCTTTGCGAGCAGCTGACCCTGACGGTGTGCTACTGGAGCAGCTTTGATACCTTATCCCATCTGGCCAGCCGCGAAATGGTTGATCCGGGCAAAGGCGTGTACCAGGTACTGCACCTGATCCTGCCCTACATGACGCCTGAAGGGCAGGAATATATCCGCCTGACCAGCGAGAGCTACCGCTAGCCCCTACTCTTCTTCATCCCGGGCCGGGACACTGCCGGTACCGCCCTCGGCGTGCAGCCGGCTGAGCTCGCTTTCCAGGGCGGCAATACGCTGTTCCAGTGCTTCGATTTCCTCACGGCGATGAATGCCAAGGCGTTTGAGCGCGCCGGAAACCCGCTGGTCAAAGAGGTTTTCAAGCTTGTCCCAGGTACCCGTTGCCCGCTCCCGCACTTCGCCCACCCGATCCTCTACCGTTCGCAGCTGTTTGCCGACCACGCCGCGGGTCCGGGTTTCCAGTTGCTCCCCTTCCTGAACCAGCCGCTCGAAAAACTTTCCGGCGTCTTCTTCGGCTTTGGTATAGGCCCCCAGTCCGGCCAGCCAGATCTGGCGGGCAGACCCCTTGATCTTGTCCGCAAGGTGCGGGTCGTTCTCTGGCAATTTATCATCTTGATCGGACATGGCTACCTCTTGGAAACGGGCAAATGCGTCACTCCGGCTATTGTATTACAGCTGTCCCATGATTTCAGTGCCATCAGAAGTGTACCGCCAGGCCGCATGGTAACAGGCCCCGGTATAAGCACTGCTTCGATATGAAAAAATGTTTTCAAAGGAACCCGTCGCGAGCTTGAACTGTTTAAAATATGGTCAATACTTCCAGATACCGGTATCCCAGTCGATGCCGGTTTGTCTGGAAGTCTTTCATGGATACTACTCGCACGCCTCTGCCCGGCATCCCATGCCGGGCTTTTTTATGCCCATACTTTGTTGATACGCCGCCGACAGGTATGATTCTGATCATACAGAGAGCCCGATCCACCCAGTTCCGGGAGAAAGGTTGTGCAGATCAGAAAAATCGATGAAACCATTTCAGTCGCGCCCCAGATTACCGCAGACGAGGTAGCTGAAATCGCCCGCCTGGGCTTCAGGACCCTGGTGGCCAACCGCCCCGACGGCGAAGAATTTGGTCAGCCCGCCATGTCCGAGCTCGAAGCGGCGGCCGAAGAGCACGGGCTGCAGTGGGTATACCTGCCCGTCCAGTCTGGCCATATCACGGATGAAGACGTTGCCCGGTTTGCTCCGATGATGCAGGCTGCAGAGAAACCGATCCTGGCGTTTTGCCGGTCCGGCACACGCTGCACCGTACTTTGGGCGCTGAGCGCAGTTCGTGAGCAGGAGCCCCAGGCGGTTCTTTCCAGAGCCCACAACGCCGGCTACGACATTACCGGCCTTCTTCCCCGTCTGCTCCAGCATGCAGGCCAGAAATAACCGACCGACTTCCGGATTGTAAACATGCAATTTAAAGCAACTGAGAACTTCGACCACCGCCGGCCGGAGCGCCTGGGCATACTGATTACAAACCTTGGCACGCCCGATGCCCCCACTACGCCGGCCCTGCGCCGTTACCTGGGTGAATTCCTGTGGGACCCAAGAGTGGTCGAAGCCCCCCGCCCGCTATGGTGGCTCATTCTGCACGGCGTTATTCTGCGTATCCGGCCCAGGCGCAGCGCTCAGGCATACTCTACGGTCTGGCAAAGCGGTGGCTCTCCCCTGCTGATCCATACCGCCGATCAGGCAGAAGGCATCCGCCAGGCTCTGCAGGCAAAGTATGGCAACGATGTGGTGGTCGGGTTTGCCATGCGCTACGGCAACCCCTCCATCCCTCGTGTTCTGGATGAGATGGACCAGCAAGGCGTACGCAAGCTTCTGGTGTTGCCACTTTACCCGCAGTACTCGGCCTCCACCTCGGCCTCTACGTTTGATGCCATTGCGGCGGACTTCACCCGGCGCCGCTGGTTGCCGGACTTCCGCTTTATCTCGCATTATCATGACTACCCGCCTTACATCGAGGCTATGGCCAGCCACATCGAAAAGCACTGGGCGGAGCACGGCCGCCATCAGAAGCTGGTGTTTTCCTACCACGGAATACCACTGAGTTACCTCACCAAAGGCGACCCTTACTACTGCGAATGCCACAAGACTTCCCGGCTGCTCGCCGAACGCCTGGGCCTGACGGACGATCAGTATCTAACGACGTTCCAGTCCCGCTTCGGGCGGGAAGAGTGGCTGCAACCCTATACCGACGCCACCATGAAAAGCCTGCCCGGCAAGGGGGTAAAAACGGTCGATGTCTTCTGTCCCGGATTCTCGGCCGACTGCCTGGAAACCATTGAAGAGATCAACGAGGAAAACCATGGCTATTTTACCGAGGCCGGCGGGGAAGCTTTCAGCTACATCCCGTGCCTGAACGCCAGCCAGGAACATATAGACGCCCTGGTGCAACTGATAGAAGATAATCTGCAAGGCTGGGCGGTGCCGGCGAACCCGCCAGAGGGTCTTGAGCGGCGGGCGCAACTGGCCGCTGAGCGCAAACAGGCCAGCTGGCCCGACCGGGCCGATATCTGAGCGGGCATACGGGATGAAACTGAACTGCGACCTCGGGGAAAGCTACGGCGCCTGGAAAATGGGCCAGGATGAGCAGGTCATGCCCCTGATCGACATGGCCAACGTTGCCTGTGGCTTCCACGCAGCCGATCCCATGGTGATCCGCCACACCCTGGCACTGGCGGCTGAGCACAAGGTCGAGGTTGGCGCCCACCCTTCGTATTACGACCTCGCCGGGTTCGGGCGCAGATCCATACCCCACAGTACCGACGAGATCGAAGCACTGATGCTCTACCAGCTGGGGGCACTGGATGGCATGTGCCGCGGACAAGGGCTTGAACTGAGCTACGTCAAGCCCCACGGGGCACTGAACAACGACATGATGAAGGACTCTGAAATTCTCGCGGCGGTCATGAAAGCAGTGAGGAGCTTCCGGGCCGGCCTGCCTCTGATGGTACCGGTGTCGCTGGCATACAAAACCCACCAGGCCCTTGCCGCACAGCTTGGGGTTCCCTTGCTGCTCGAAGCCTTTGCAGACCGGGCATACGACGATCAGGGGCTGCTGGTGTCCCGCCAACACCCCGGTGCGGTCCTTCACGAGCCAGACCAGATCGTCCGGCAGGCCCTCTCCTTTACCCGCCAGGGCGGTGTCACCAGCATCAGCGGTCAATGGCTGGAGCTGCCTGCGCACAGCCTCTGTGTCCATGGTGACAACGAGGCCGCGCTTGAGGCCGTGCGGGCCATCCGTGCAGCGATTGGTCGTGCCGGTGAAGCTTGAGCACGTTGCCGAAGATGCCGTTCTCATTACCTTCGGTGACGATATCGATGAAACCCTGCCCCCAGCGATCGCCGCGGTTGTCGACAGGCTATCAGAGGCTGAGCTGCCCTGGCTGGTAGATCTGGTGCCTTCCTACACCACGCTCCTGGTGGTGTACGACCCGGTCGGGACTGATTTCCGGCAGGCAGAGTGTTATCTGCGCCAGGCCATCCAAACCGCCCTCTCATCCGATCCGGACTCAACAACAGCAGCGCCATCCCGCACCGTGGAACTCCCGGTGTACTACAGCCCGGAAACCGGCCCTGATCTTGAGCAACTGGCCGGGTACGCCCGCACCACTGTCGACCGCCTGATCCAGACCCACACAGAAACCCGCTACACGGTTTATGCACTCGGCTTTGCGCCGGGTTTTGCGTTTATGGGCCAGGTTGATCCGAGCATTGCCTGCCCACGTAAAAGCTCGCCCCGTAAACGCGTACCGGCTGGCAGCGTGGGCATCGCAGGCCGGCAGACCGCAGTGTATCCCACCGCATCGCCTGGCGGCTGGCAATTGATCGGCCGGTGTCCGGTCAGCCTGTTTAACACCCGTAACCTGTCTCTCCTGCAGGTGGGCGATCAGGTGGCGTTCCGGGCCATAGGCCGGGAGGAATTCCTGGCGCTGGGAGGAACTTTGTGAACGCTCTGGAAATCCTCAATCCGGGAGTGCATTGCACCCTTCAGGACGAGGGCCGGCTGGGTTATGGCCGTTATGGCCTCGCCCGCGGCGGCGCCATGGATCTGAGGGCGTATCGGTGGGCCAACAAACTGCTGGATAACCCGGCTGGTGCGGCCACCCTTGAGCTCATCTCCGGGGGCCTGCGGGCCCGCTGCCATGGTTGTACCCAGGTGGCTATTACCGGTGCCGAAGCGGCGGTGACGGTAAACGGCCATGCCGTACCGATGTGGCAGACCCTCTTGCTCAACGAAGGGGATGAACTTGCCATTGGCCATTCCCGACGCCACCGCTTTATCTACCTCGCCCTGGCCGGAGGAATTCGTGGTCCGGCGCTCTTTGGCAGCCGGTCGGTGGTGGTACGGGAAGGCTTCTCAGAAACCCCCGTTGTACAGGCGGGGGATCGTGTTGAACCCGCCGGTGAGGCTTCTGACGTACCAGCGCGGACGACACCTGCGCAGGCCCGTGCGTATTTGGCCGAGCCGCCGGTCCTTCGTTTTATACCCGGTTATCAGTATCAGGATTTCAGCCGGGCCGATATCCTGCGCCTGACCACCCAAACCTATCAGGTAACGGGATTATCGGACCGTATGGGCTTTCGGCTGGAGGGGCAGGCTCTGGTTGAGCCGCCGCCAGGGATCATTTCCGAAGGCTTGTGCCCCGGGGCTATTCAGATTCCGGGAGACGGTCAGCCCATTGTGCTGATGGCGGACAGCCAGACGATCGGGGGTTACCCCAAACCCGGAGTGGTCTGCCGCCTCGATCTCGGCCGGCTGGCGCAACAACTCCCGGGAGGCCGGGTTTACCTGCAGGAAACCGATCTGGCGACGGCTCAGAACCAGCGTCGGCTGTTCGAACTTTATTTCAGGAAGACCCAATGGCGTGAGGACGGCAAATCTCTGGCCTGGCAGTAACGCCCGGCACTGCTGAACAGTTTTCAGCCGGAGCAGACAGAATAATCAGGGGATAAGAGTATGCGAAGAAACTGTGCAGGAGAAAAAATGGCGGTGGGCCAGGGATTCGAACCCCGGGACGGCTATTAACCGTCGGCGGTTTTCAAGACCGCTGCATTCAGCCACTCTGCCAGCCCACCGTCTTGAGAAAACACACGAAGAATGCGTTTCCCTTGCTGCCATCAGGACAGCGGAGGGAATGATACCGGATTCGCTTTGGCTGTCAACGCCCTGACGAAAAAAACCATGTGGATTCCGAAGGTTCTGAGCAAAGCTCAAACAACATTACATAGTTTTAATGGAATCCGATGCGTGTTTTCCGGTCGTAAACGATTGAAAGTTGCGGATTCGACATTATGATGGAACATAGTATCCAGCTTCACTAACCGGAGATGATAATGGAAGACAGACGTTTCGGCGTTCAGAACAACCATGCTGTGTACAACACGGCTGCTGAAAGCGGCAAGTTAACCGCTGGTATCAGCGATGATGCAATGAAAGTGCTGCGCAACACCTACATGCTGTTAGGTATGACGCTCGCCTTCTCTGCTCTGACCGCGTTTCTGAACATGAACGGCACACATCCGGGCTTCCTGATCACTATCGTGGGATACATCGGCCTGTTGTTTGCTACCTATAAACTGAAAAACAGCCCCTGGGGCATCGTTACCACCTTCGCCCTGACGGGTTTCATGGGTTATACCCTCGGCCCGATCATCGGTGCATTTGTCGCCGCCGGCGCTGCTCAGATTGTTGCCCAGGCACTCACTCTGACGGCCGTGGCATTCCTTGGCCTGTCAGCGACAGCGATCATCACCAAGAAGGACTTCACCTTCCTGTCCAGCTTCCTGACCGCGGGCGCGTTCGTGCTGATCGGTGCCATGCTGCTGGCGTTCTTCATGGAGAGCTCCGCGCTGCACCTGGCGGTGTCCGCCGGCTTCACGATCTTTGCCTCGATCATGATCCTGTTTGAGACCAGTCAGATCATCAAGGGCGGTGAGCGCAACTACATCATTGCGACCATCGGTCTGTACGTGTCGATCTATAACCTGTTTGTCAGCCTGCTGCACCTGCTGTCGGCATTCAGCGGCCAGGACTGATTCCGGTCAGTTCCAGCCAATCCAGAAACCCCGGCCTTTGCCGGGGTTTCTGCTTTCGGTACACTGCCTCTCTTCTGAATCACGCCTGCGGACCGATAAACGATGACGTCACTGAGCTATACTCTGGTAATTACCGGTGCACCCTGGGCATCCCAGGCACCTCAGAGCGCCTTGTCGTTCGCCCGGGAAACCCTCGCAGCCGGCCATCAGATCGATCGGGTTTTTCTGTACGGCGATGGCGTTCTGCTAGCGTCTGCCCTCGCAACGCCTCCCTCAGATGAGCCCCACTGGCCCCGGTTGTGGGCCGGGTTCCTGGGCCAGCATCAACTCCCTGCTGCCGTCTGCATTGCCTCAGCGCTCCGCCGGGGCGTTATTGATGATACCGAGCGGGCCCGGTATGAGTTGCCGGCCAGTAATCTGCTGGCACCCTACAGTATCGCAGGCCTGGGGGAGTGGGTTGAAGGCAACCTGAAGTCCGATCGCGTCCTGTATTTTCATGGGAGCAACTAACGATGCGTACATTGGTTGTGGTGGATCAGGCACCCTACGGTAACTGGACCGGACGCGAAGCTCTGGATATGGTGTTTTCGCTGGCAGCCTTTGACCAGCCGGCGGCCCTGCTCTTCCTGGGAACCGGGGTTAACTGGCTGCGCGCCGGGCAGAACCCCGAGGCGATTGGCCAGAAATCCCTTGAAAAGAATCTGGCGGCGGCGCCCGTGTTCGGTGTCAGCGATATTTATGCCTGCGAAACCTCGTGCCGGCGATTCGGCCTGGATGCCGCCGGCCTTGCCGGGAACGTGACGCTGGCACAAAGTGTGCTGGCGCTGATCAACACGTACGACCAGGTTGTCTTCGCAGGCTAAGGTGGACCCCGTTATGAGCAGTGCCCCAACCCGTATCACGCTGCATATCCTGAACAAGTCGCCGGAGCATCCGCGCTTTCACCACTGCCTGGCCTCGGTGTCCGGTCACGACGCCCTGGTGCTGACGGAAAACGCGGTGCTGGCGCTGGCGGACAACACCATCACCCTGCCCGCCCGGTGTTTTGTGCTGGTGCCAGACCTTGAGGCAAGGTCTCTGACAAGCCTTACGAGGGCACAAACCACAGACTACGCAGGGCTGGTCCGCCTGACCACAAAGTACGAGCGGGTAATCAGTTGGTGAACCATGAGCGATAGCACAATGCCACGCCTTAACAGCGAAGGTTTTCTGGAAAATGCCCATGAGTGGACGCCGGAAATCGCCCGCCAACTGGCCGCGGCTGACGGCATCATCCTTACGGATAATCACTGGGAGATCATTGGGTTCCTGAGAGATTTTTATAAACTACATGAAATCTCGCCACCCTCTAACCGGCTCTTTGTGAAGGCGGTAAAGGACGTTATGGGCGAGGAGAAAGGCAATAGCATCTATCTGATGCAGCTGTTCCCGGGCACGCCGGCAAAAACCGCCTGCCGGCTGGCCGGCCTCCCCCGCCCAACCAACTGCCTGTAACCGAATCAGAGCACAAGAAACTGCAGCAGCCCGGCCGCGGCTCCCAGCGCACCACCAATCATCATCAGGGTGACCTCTTCTTCCCGGAACGCCGGGCGCAGAATGTCCTGGAACTCTTCAGGTTCCAGGGCTTTCATCTGTCTTGCCAGCACGGCGGCGACGACAGGCGCCCGCTCTCTGTTGAAAACCGGGTCTGAAAACACATCCTGGGTCGCGATGACCGCCTGATCGTTCATGGCTCGTTTAAGATCGGTGTACCCGGACATCCCCACAGTAACCTGGGCTGCCAGCCTCATGACCATGGAGTTATCGAGCAGCGGGCGCAGGTGTCGCTGAATAATGGATCGGGTACGGGCACCATGACACCCGTTGATCATTGCATCTGCGACTTTTTCAACCGTTATCAGCTCCTCGGCGACCAGTCTGGCCCAAACCTCACTGATTTCATTCTGGCGCTTGAGAAACAGCCCCTGGACCTCCCAGGCCAGAACACGCCGCGGCCGGAGCGGTGAGAAGATCATATTGATCGCCAGCCAGTTGGTGATAAAGCCAATGGCAAATCCGCCCGCCGGTAAAAGCCAGGGCATGGGAAACAGCTGCCAGAACGGCGCCAGTACCGCCCCCAGCACAAAGCCGATGAGGGCGCCCCGGTTAATGATAGCCCGCAGTTCCCGCTCACCCGCCTGCTGGAAAATCCGGTTCATCAGGTCTGGGTGGTGCCTGAGTTCCCGGCTCAGCAAGGCTTTGAGATCCACCAGGTCGTCAAGATCGTCACTGAAGTCTTCCACCAGGTCTTCCACGCGCGAGGGTAATTGCTGGCGCGCCCACAGGTAGATCCGCTGCTTTACAAAGCGCGGGAGGTTGTCCCACAGCACAGGCTGCACGTCGTACATGATTTCGTCTATGTACTCGTCCAGGCGCGGGGACACCTGGCTCAGCACCTGCTCTACAATCCTGGGTGGGTCCAGCTTCTGGTAGACCGAGTTGAGGTCCCCAAAATGCTGCATGGTGCGATCAATACAGATGTGTGCCATCTTTTCCGCTTTACGCGGGATAACGCCTTGCCAGCCGAACACTCCGTGGCCGATATACTGTACGGGATAGAAAGACATCTGAATGGCCAGCCAGTTCGTAAACCAGCCCACCAGCGCAGCCATCAGTGGAATCGAGAGAAACATTAAATCCGACAAGACTTACCCCGCGAGCGAGCGGAAAGGGTTCTGTTTGGGTGCGGGATAATGAAACAGAAGGCGCTCTGGAACATTGGCCGTGTTGCCAGGGGCCCCAGGTGCTTGCGGCAGGTCCGGCCCTTCGGCGTCCGGATCTGCCGCAGCCTCTAGGGCAACGACGGCTGATTACTGATAATAGGCGTTGTCAGTATTGGAGTGGTCGGTCACATCACGTACCGCGGTAATTTCCGGAACCCGTTCTTTCAGGGTTTTCTCGACTCCCTGCTGGAGAGTCAGGCTGACGGCCGAGCAGCCCTGGCAGCCTCCCCCAAAACGCAGCACGGCGATCGATCCATCCACAATCTCAACCAGAGAAACCTCACCGCCGTGTGAAGCCAGGCTGGGGTTAATTTCGGAACCAAGGATATAGTTGACCCGATCAGGCAGGGGTGCGTCATCCGCAACCTGTGGCACCTTGGCGTTGGGGGCCTTGATCGTCAGCTGACCGCCCATCTGGTCCTTGGAATAGTCCACATAGGCATCTTCCAGGAACGGCACCGAGTTATGGTCCAGAAACAGTGTGAATTTTTCGAGATTGACCGTCTCGTCGGTGGGAACGACTTCGTTCGGCGGGCAATAGGCAAGGCAGGTCTCCGCGTTGCGGGTACCGGGCTGGGTGACGAAGATGCGAACGCCCATGCCTTCAACGTCCTGTTTTTCGATCAGTTGAGCAAGATAGTCTCTTGCTGAATCAGTCACAGTTACCAATGCCATGCTTCCTACCTGTTAACAAGTTTGGGTTATATTTTAAGGGAGTTCGGGCCAACATGAAAGACCAACCATTTTAGTCAGACATTAATCAGACTAATGAATTCCCCTTATAGATGGACGCCTTGCCGGTTCTTTCATCGGAGAACTTGACAATGATCATCGCCACTAAGACGTTCCCTTTGGTTTTTGTTATTATCCGGCGCCATCGACCGTTATACGACGTTATTCACGACATCCGGAAGGTTTCCCTATGACCGATCGCAACATTCGTCTGGAACAGCTCAGGCAGGCCCTCAAAGAACGCATCATCGTTCTGGATGGCGCCATGGGTACCATGATCCAGAAACAGAAACTGGATGAAGCCGCTTTCCGTGGCGAGCGGTTTGCCGACTTCGGCAGGGACCTGCAAGGCAACAACGACTTGCTGAACCTTACCCAGCCTGCCCTGATTCGCAATATTCACAAAGAATATCTGGATGCCGGCGCGGATATCATCGAAACCAACACTTTTAACTCCACTCGCCTGTCCCAGGCTGACTACGGGCTGGAAGATCTGGCCCGGGAGCTGAATGTGGCGTCGGCCCGACTGGCCCGCGAAGTGGCAGATGAGTATACCGCCAAAAACCCGGACCGCCCCCGGTTTGTTGCCGGTGCCGTGGGCCCTACCTCCCGCACCGCCTCCCTGTCTCCGGATGTGAGTAACCCCGGATTCCGTAACGTGGATTTCCAGACCCTGGTCGACAACTATTATGAATCTGTCGCGGGGCTGGTTGAAGGTGGCTCAGACATCATCCTGATCGAAACCATTTTCGATACCCTGAACGCCAAAGCGGCCATTTACGCCACTCAGCAGTACTTCGAGGATTCCGGCGTTGAGTTGCCGATCATGATCTCCGGCACCATTACCGACGCGTCTGGCCGTACCCTTTCCGGCCAGACCACCGAAGCTTTCTATAACTCCATTGCCCATGCCCGGCCCATCTCGGTCGGCCTTAACTGCGCTCTGGGCGCCGATGCCCTGCGCCCCTATGTTGAAGAGCTGGCAAACAAGGCAGAGACCTACGTTTCGGCGCATCCTAACGCCGGCCTGCCAAACGAATTCGGAGAGTACGACCAGACGCCTGAAGAAATGGCGGACATTATCGAAGGCTTCGCCCGGGATGGCTTCCTGAATATCATCGGGGGCTGCTGTGGCTCCTGCCCGGAGCATATCGAAGCCATCGTCAAGGCCGTATCCAAATACCCCCCGCGCCAGATTCCCGAGCGCCCCAAGGTCTTGCGTCTGGCCGGCCTCGAACCCTTCACCGGCGATGAGAACACGCTGTTCATCAACGTGGGTGAGCGTACCAACGTGACCGGTTCCAAGCGGTTTCTGCGTCTGATCAAGGAAGAACAGTACGAGGAAGCGCTGAGCGTTGCCCGGGACCAGGTTGAGAATGGTGCCCAGATCATCGACATCAACATGGATGAAGGCATGCTGGACTCCAGGGAGGTGATGGTTACCTTCCTGAACCTGATGGCCTCCGAGCCGGACATCTCCCGCGTGCCGATCATGCTCGACTCTTCCAAGTGGGATGTGATTGAAGCTGGCTTGCGCTGCGTCCAGGGCAAAGCCGTGGTCAACTCCATCAGCCTCAAAGAAGGCGAGGAAGAGTTTATCAAGCGTGCCCGGGACTGCATGCGCTACGGCGCCGCAGTGGTGGTCATGGCCTTTGATGAACAGGGTCAGGCCGACACCTTCGAGCGCAAAACCGAAATCTGTAAGCGCTCCTACGATGTGTTGTTAAGCATCGGCTTCAATCCCGGCGACATCATCTTCGATCCCAATATCTTTGCCATTGCCACCGGGATCGACGAGCACAACAACTACGCGGTTGATTTCATTAACGCGGCCCGCTGGATCAAGGAAAACCTGCCCCACGTCTCCATATCGGGCGGTGTGAGCAACGTGTCTTTCTCATTCCGTGGCAACGATGCGGTGCGCGAGGCCATCCATTCGGTCTTCCTCTATCACGCCATCAAGGCCGGGATGAACATGGGGATAGTAAACCCCGGCCAACTGGTTATTTATGATGAAATTCCCCCGGCGTTAAAAGAACTGGTGGAAGACGTGGTGCTTAACCGACGCGCTGATGCGACCGACCGTTTGCTGGAGGCTGCCGAAGAGTTCAAAAGCCAGGGCAGCAAGGCTCAGGAGGAAGATCTTGCCTGGCGTGAACTGCCGGTTGAGAAACGCCTGGAGCACGCGCTGGTTAAAGGGATCACCAGCTACATTATTGAAGACACCGAAGCCTGTCGCCAGAACGCGGGCCATCCGATCGAGGTCATCGAAGGCCCGCTCATGGACGGCATGAACGTGGTGGGCGATCTGTTCGGTGACGGTAAGATGTTCCTGCCCCAGGTTGTTAAAAGTGCCCGGGTGATGAAACAGGCCGTTGCTCACCTGATCCCCTATATCGAAGCCGAGAAAACCGAAGACCAGCAGGCCAAGGGCAAGATCCTGATGGCTACTGTAAAAGGCGACGTGCACGACATCGGCAAGAACATCGTTGGGGTTGTGTTGCAGTGTAACAACTACGAGGTTATCGACCTCGGGGTCATGGTGCCCTGTGAGAAAATCCTGGAAACCGCCATCAAGGAGAACGTCGACATTATCGGCCTGAGCGGTCTGATCACGCCCTCCCTGGACGAGATGGTCCACGTGGCCCGGGAAATGCAGCGTCTGGATTTCAATATTCCGCTGATGATCGGGGGCGCCACTACCTCCAAGGCCCACACGGCGGTCAAGATCGAGCAGCACTACAAGAACGATATTGCCATTTACGTGTCGGATGCCTCCCGCTGCGTTAACGTTGCCTCGCAACTGCTCAGCCGGACCGCCAAACCTGCCTTTGTGGAGGCGGCGCGGGCCGAATACGAAGAGATCCGTGAGCGTCGTAAAAACCGTGGCGAGCGCACCAAACTGGTCTCACTGGCCGAAGCCAGGGACCGTGCCCCGGAAATCCGTTTTGAGGGCTATCAGCCGCCCAAACCGGTGTTTACCGGAGTCCGGGTGTTCGAAGACTATGATCTGAATGAGCTGGTGGAGTATATCGACTGGACGCCCTTCTTTATTTCCTGGGACCTCTCAGGCAAGTACCCGGCAATTTTCGACGATCCCAAACGGGGCGAAGCCGCTCGCAACCTGTTTGACGATGCCCAGAAACTGCTCAGGAAGATGATTACCGAAAAACGGATCAGCGCCCGTGGCGTGATCGGCTTCTGGCCGGCAAACCGTCGGGGTGACGACATCGTGGTGTACGCCGACGAGAGCCGCACGCAGGAACTCACCACCCTGCACCACCTGCGCCAGCAGGATGACAAAGCTCCGGGCAAGCCAATGATGGCGCTGTCTGACTTCGTGGCCCCGGAAGGCTCGCAACTGGACGATTATGTCGGTGGTTTTGCAGTCACCACCGGTATTGGCGTGGATGAGCTGACAGCCGAGTTCAAGAATGCCCACGACGATTACAGCGCCATTATGGTGCAGGCCCTGGCCGACCGTCTGGCAGAGGCGTTTGCCGAGCGCATGCACGAGCGGGTGCGTAAAGAGTTCTGGGGCTATGCCAGCGACGAACAAATGGCCAACGAGGATCTGATCAGGGAACGCTACCAGGGCATCCGGCCGGCGCCGGGTTACCCCGCCTGCCCTGATCATACCGAGAAAGGCACCCTGTTTGAGCTGCTGGACGCGACCGCAAACACCAGCCTCCAGCTGACCGAGCACTTTGCCATGTACCCCACGGCCGCTGTGTCGGGCTGGTATTTTTCGCATCCGGACGCCAAGTACTTTTCCGTAGGAAAAATTGGCGTGGATCAGGTTGAGGACTATGCTGAACGCAAAGGCCTCTCCAGGGCTGAAGCCGAACGCTGGCTGATGCCCAGCCTGGCCTACGATCCGGCAGAGTAACCGAGGCGGTAGACGATGACTGATGCTGACAACAAGAACAATAACGGCAATGAAACGAAAAAAACCGGCACCCCCGGGATGCTGAAGATTATCCAGGGCATCCTGGCCGGAGCCCTCGGAGTACAGTCAGACCGCCACCGGCAAGCGGATTTTTCAAGCCAGAACCCTCTGGCTTATATCGTCGCGGGGCTCCTGTTTACCGGAATCTTTGTCGGCGGTCTGATTCTTGTGGTGAACCTGGTTCTGGCAGGCCAGTAGTCTACTGGCCAGCTACCCAGACCACCGCAAACAATACGGTCAGAAGTACCAGGACTACGGCAGCTGCCGCATCTACCCTGCTATCAGAGTTCGTTGATTTGCTCATGGCTACAGTCACCTTTGCTGTTCTGTTTTTGTTGTGAAGTTCCCACCTTTGATTTAAGCAGGTAAAAATAATTCTTCCAGCCAACAGTCCCTTATGGATCGTTATCGCCCCAGTCGATAATGATATGTTGAAATAATCATTTTGAGAATAAAGAGGGAGTGGTATCCTGCGCCATTGGAATAAGGCGTCATGATACGTTACGCCTATCACGAGCAGACATTCTTGAAGTAACAGGCAGGCCGTTATCCTATGTACGTTTACGACGAATACGACAAGCAGATCGCCGCAGAACGTGTTGCGCAATTCCGGGACCAGACCCAGCGCGCACTGGCTGGTGAGCTTTCCGAAGAGGAATTCCTCCCTCTCCGGCTCCAGAACGGCCTTTATGTGCAGCGCCACGCGCCCATGCTGCGAATCTGCGTGCCTTACGGCATGCTTCGCTCCGAGCAACTCCGCCGTCTGGCCCGGATTACCCGCGACTATGACCGGGGCTACGCCCACGTCACCACTCGTACCAACTTCCAGCTCAACTGGCCCAAACTCGAAGATGTGCCGGATATCCTTGCCGAGCTGGCTGAAGTTGAGATGCACGCTAACCAGACCAGCGGCAACTGTATCCGCAACACCACCACGGACCAGTTTTCCGGGGTGCAGGCAGACGAAATCGCCGATCCGCGGCCCTATTGCGAAATTATCCGCCAGTGGTCTACCTACCACCCGGAGTTTGCGTACCTGCCGCGCAAATTCAAAATTGCCGTGAACGCCTCCGAAAAAACCGACAGAGCGGCCATTCAGGTCCACGATATCGGCCTGCAGATGATCCGCAATGATCAGGGTGAGCTCGGTTTCCGTGTTCTTGCCGGGGGTGGTCTGGGCCGCACGCCCATGCTGGCACCGGTGATTCGTGAATTCCTGCCGGAACTCGACCTGCTCACCTATCTCGAAGCCATTATCCGTGTGTACAACCGATACGGCCGCCGGGACAACAAGTACCGGGCGCGGATCAAAATTCTGGTCAAGGCGCTGACCCCGGAAGGATTCGCCGAGAAAGTTGAAGCCGAGTGGAACCATATCAAAGACAGCCCCAGCAAGCTCAACCGGGAAACCATTGATAAGTTCCAGGGCTACTTTACCGAGCCGGATTATCTCGACCTGGAGAACGCCGGCGAGCTGCTTGGCCAACAACGTTTTGAGAACCCTGGGTTCGACAAGTGGCTGACGTACAACGTCAACGAACACAAAAAGCCCGGTTATGCCATTGTTACCCTGTCGCTGAAGAAAACCGGCGTACCGACTGGCGATGTCACCGACAGCCAGCTTGAAGAGATTGCCGACCTGGCTGATGAATACAGTTTTGGCGAGGTCCGTGCCACCCACGAACAGAATATCGTGCTGGCCGACGTACGCCAGGACAAGCTGTTCGAGCTGTGGCAGCGGATCACCCCACTGGGTTTTGCCACCGCCAACCTGAGTACCCTGACGGATATTATCTGCTGTCCGGGCGGTGACTTCTGTGCCCTGGCCAATGCCAAGTCCATTCCCATCGCCGAAGCCATTCAGCGTCGTTTTGATGATCTGGACTACCTGTACGACCTGGGGCCCATCGACCTGAACATTTCCGGTTGCATGAACGCCTGTGGTCACCACCACGTGGGCAACATCGGTATTCTGGGCGTTGACAAAAAAGGGGCTGAGTTCTACCAGGTCAGCCTTGGCGGAGCCTCCCAGCACGATGCCGCCATCGGAAAAATTCTCGGCCCGTCTTTTGCGGCCGACGAGATGCCCGACGTTGTATCCAAGGTGATCGACGTCTTTGTAGAAAAACGGACCGAAGAAGAAACCTTCCTGGATACCTATCGCCGGGTTGGTCTGGAGCCATTCAAGGAGCGGGTATATGCCTGACGTAATTGCCGCAGATGGCACTATTCGTAACGACAACTGGGTAGTCGTACCCCGTCCGGAGGCGGGTGAATCCCTGGACCTGCCGGAGGGCCAGCCGGCCCTCATCCCGGTGGACCTGTGGCTGGCCGGCGGTGACCGTTACGCCGGCCGCAGCGACATCGGGGTCTGGTTTGACAGCCACGACGAGCCTGAGATTCTGGCCGGCCGTGTTAATGAGCTTCCGCTGATCGCTGTCAACTTTCCCCGGTTTGTGGACGGTCGCGGTTACAGCATCGGCCGCCTCTTGCGTGAGCGTTTTGGTTATCAGGGCGAACTGCGCGCCATCGGTGATGTGCTGCTGGACCAACTGCAGTTCATGAAACGCTGTGGTTTCGACTCGTATGTTCTGCGGGCCGATAAGGATGCCAGCAAAGCCGCCCGTTGCCTGAACTTCTTCACCGAGACCTATCAGGCGGATGTGTTGAATAAACTGCCCTTGTTCCGTCGCCGTACAGCCTGATCCCAGGCTGTTTTCCGGTTAAAAAAAGAGGGGCCAGATTGGCCCCTCTTTTCGTTGCTGAGGTCAGGTTACGACCCAGCCGGCTTTCAGCCATGGCCGTGGTCCAGCACGATTTTTCCTGCGGACTCGCCTTTGAGGAAAGCGGCCAGGGCCTCCCCCAGCTCCGGACGGCCGATATCCCTGGCCATGGCTTCGGTCCTGGGACACTGCCATTCCCCGGCCAGCTTCTGCCAGACCGCTTCCTTGTCGGCCCGTGGAATCTCCACCGAGTCGATACCCAGCAGGTTGATTCCGCGCAGGATGAAAGGCAGCACGGAAGTTTCCAGCTGGGCACCTGCCACAAGACCGCAGATGGCGACTGAACCACCCGGGCGAAGCTGTTTGAGCAGTTCGGCCAGCGGTGCACCACCCACGGTATCGACGGCATTGGCAAACATGGGCCTGAGCAACGGCTTCTTCTGCTGCTCCAGCGCATCCCGGCCAATCACCTCAACGGCTCCAAGCTCTTTCAGAACCGGGATCTGGTCAGCCTTGCCGCTTACCGCCACCACCTCGAAGCCCAGGTTGGTAAGAATTTCAACCGCTACGCTGCCCACGGCGCCACTGGCGCCGGTAACCGCCACCTTGCCCTGCTCCGGCGTCGCGCCCATGGTAAGCAGTTTCTGCACGCACAGCCCCGCTGTCAGGCCTGCGGTGCCGTAGATCATGGCGGTACGCGCCTCCCACCCTGACGGCATGGCAACACACCAGGCGGCCGGCACCCGGATGTACTCGCCAAAACCACCAGGGGTATCCATGCCCAGATCATAACCGGTCACAATAACCGGTGCCCCAACCGCGGGTGAGCCGGTGGCCGACTCCACCACTTCGCCAGCAGCATCAATCCCCGGTGTATGGGGAAAGTTCCGGGTGACCGCCTTACTGCCGGAGGCAGACAAGGCGTCTTTATAGTTGAGGGAGGAGTGGCTCACCCTCACCAGAACCTCACCCTCCGGAAGATCGGCCGTACTCAGCGACTGTTCACTCCCCCGGTACTGGCTGTCAGTTTCATCAACACGCCAGGCCTTGAACTCAGTATTCGTGGTCATAACAGCTCCCGTCTTCCCTTGGCTTACTGGATTTTCTGGTTACGAAGCACACTCAGAGCTTTCCACAAGGTATGTTCCAGTGCGGCGCTTACGGAAAGTCCAAGTTTTTCAGGCAGTTTCTGTTTACGCTGAAAGTACACGGAAATCACCTCCCCGCGATCGCACGCCTCAAGCAGGTATTCATCGGAGGTTTTGATCTCGTCGATCAGCCTGACGTCGAGAGCGCGTCGGCCAAACCAGATATCACCATTCGCGACAGCCTGCATATCAAGCTCAGGACGCCGCTCACTCACGTATTCCTTGAACAGCCCGTGGGTGTCCTCCAGATCCTCGAGAAACTTCTGGCGCCCTTTCTCGGTATTTTCGCCAAACACGGTCAGGGTTCGCTTGTGTTCTCCGGCCGTGAGCACCTCAAAGTCTACGTTGTTCTTTTTCAGGAAACGGTGAAAATTCGGCAACTGGGCAACCACGCCAATAGATCCGAGAACCGCGAAGGGTGAGGCAATGATCTTGTCTGCCACGCATGCCATCATGTAGCCGCCGCTGGCTGCGACCTTGTCGACGCACGCGGTCAGAGCAATCCCTTTGTTCCGGATACGGTCAAGCTGGGCCGAGGCCAGTCCATAGGCGTGTACCAGCCCTCCTCCGCTTTCCAGCCGTACCACGACTTCGTCGGTTTCCGGATTGGCAACACTGAGGACCGCAGAAACCGAGCGCCGAAGTGTGTCTGTATCACTGGCCTTGATGTCGCCATCAAAGTCGATCACGTATATGCGCGGCTTGTCAGGCTCTGCTGCTTCCTGGCCTTTGCTCTTCTTTTCAGCCTTCTTTTCGGCCTTGTCTTCTTTCTTCTTTTTGCGGGACCAGAGCTTATACTCGGCGTCTGTCATCAGCCGGGTCTGCATCGATTCTTTGAGTTTGCGGTACTGATCGTTGAGTTTGCGAACCCTCAGCTCACCTTCGTCGTCATGATCCTCACGCCGCCGGGCCGAAAAGATCACAGCCGCAATAACAAAAGCAGCCACCACAAACGTCGTGACCTTTGCCAGGAACAGGCCATAGTCGGTAAGAAATTCCAAAATGCTGTCTCCAGAAGTATTTCTCGAAGCAAAGAGTGTACCCGCTCAGGCAGGGAGTGATAAGTCCAAAAAATTAATTAAAACAAGCGTTCGATCGACCTTGACAGCGCCCCCGTCTGACCATAAAGTCGAATGCGAAGTAACCCATGACAAGACAACCAGTAATAAGGGATAAACAATGTCTGTAGCTCAGGTATTCGACAAGCTGGAGAAGAACTTCAACGCCGATGCGGCTGAAGGTCTGGACCTGGTTTTTCAATTCGACATCGAAGACGACAAAACCTACAACCTGGAAATCAAAGACGGCACCTGCAAACTGAACGAAGGTGCTCACGATGATCCTTCCGTTACGCTGATCATGAATTCCGAAACCCTGGAAGGCATCGTCTCCGGCGAGACCGATGGCATGCAGGCGTTCATGGCCGGTCAGCTCCGTGCCGAAGGCGACATGATGCTGGCTACCAAGCTGGGCGAACTGTTCAGCATGGGTTAATCCTCCCGGCTGTACTGTTCCATAAAAAAACCTGCGTGATCGCAGGTTTTTTTATATCAGAATCATCCCCCGGCCGGACAGAGTTACAGCCCGACATCTTCCAGCGACGACTCTGCCAGCTTCAGAAGATCACTGTTCCTGGCTTCACGGCGGCCAATACTCTCGATGTAATACTCCAGCGATGTCAGGGCGTCGGCCAGGGCCTCCAGCACCTGAGAGACGGGGGCCTCACGGGCGTCCAGCAGCCGTACCTGGATTGAGGTGGCCAGCCGGGCAATAACCTGTGCTGCATGTGGGTCTTCCACCATGATCAGCCCGCCCCAGATGCTGCGAAGGGTGCTCGGCAGGTTGGCCAGGTGCAGCTTGTCGTAATCCGATTCAATAAACGCGGTTATGGCACGCTTGGCCAGTGTCAGCGCACTGCGGGCCTCCTCCGCGACGACCCAGACGGCTTCCTGAAGGTAAACGGATTCTTCCGCTGTCCGGATACCCGTGGCCAGCGCGTCGGTCTCCGAGGTGATGCCCCGGGCGACAATCTGCATCACCGCATCTTCCACCCCCAGAACCGAATCCGCCAGTTTGAAGAGCTCAGCTTCGGCCGGCAGACGGTTCTCCTGTTCCCACTGACGCAGTTTTACCGCGTCCTCTCTGGCCACCCCGGCCAGGCGATTGAGATCCAGCATTACCAGGGTATTGGCAAGCCGGTCCAGGGACTCCGCAATCGAGCTCAGCTCCGAGAGATCGGGCTCAATGCCCCGCTCAATAATATCCAGCTTGTCCTTGAGCTGGTTCAGCTCTTCCTGCAGCGCCACCGACAGCGATTTGAGCACATCGGCACCGGGGCCGTATAAACGGCGGGAGTGGGCATCAAGCAAAGAATCGGGGAAGTCCGAAGGGCCAAGTTGCCAGGCCGACAGTATCCGGGTGACCTCGGGGTTCGAGGAACCACTGCGGTAAAGCAGATAAACCAGATCCCGGACCAGGGAGTCAGGGGCGTCTTTGGTGGTCGCCACTTTGCCCACGTAGACCACCTCGCGGGCGTATTTTTCGATACGCATCAGCAGCCGTTTTCGCGCTTTGCTGAAGCTCATGGAGCGATCCAGCATGGTTTCGGCTACCACCGCCACAAGACACCACATCTGCCCCATCGGCGCGCCCTGGCACAGGCGGGCGAAGCCCCGGGCCGAACGGGCAATCAGCTTTTTGCTGACCACCTCATTGCGCTCACGAAGCACGCCGAGCATCGCTACCAGTAAGGTAAGGCGCATCCGCCGGGCCAGAATTTCGTATTCCTGCTCGCTGCCCTCAAACGGCTCGACGGCCATGCCCACACAGAAATCCGGGCGCTCCCTGACCTCCAGCTCGAAGAAACAGGATTCCGGATAGGGCTTTTCCCGGCGGGCTTCCCGCAGGTCATTGATGACCGGCAGCAACAGTTCAGGGTGATCTTCCCGCTGTTGGTGGTAATACTCCACGTAGCGGCGAAGGATAAACAGCGCGCTGTTCAGCGTGGTGAGAAGAATATTCTTGTCGTCGTTTGCGCCCACGGGCACATCGTTGGCCAGGCTCACAGCCTCCTGACACAACAGGGTGCCACCGCGCAGTTCCACCAGCAAAAAGATGCCACGCAACTGGTTCAGGTAGTCGACACAGTTTTGCAGGTCTTCGCCGCTGTCGCGGTTTTCCTGAAAGCGCTCAAGGCTGGCCTCGGCCTGCTTGATGGTCTGCTCGATTTCGCTTTTGACCAGATCAAACGACTGCGATTTCGTCGCCAGAGACGATTGAACCATAAACGCTTCCTGTTTCCTTGCATCGATTTGTGGTTACCACAAAAATGGCGAACTTCCCATTACTTATAACACAGAACTCAAGTAGCTCAACAAGGTCTGAGTGTAACATTTGGTACACCCTGACCCAGTTCTCATTCTGTCCCGGTCAATTTGCTCCAGACTGTCTGGCCGGCCTTTTTTTCCAGGCTGGCCATAAACGTCTCGTGGGCCTGAACCTCTTCGGTTGTTGCCGGGATAACCGGCAACCGCTTCCGGTCTTCAGCCAGCCGGCGCAGGCCTCCGGCGCTGCCGTCGTCGCCACTGCTGCTATCGAGTGACAGGGCGGTCTGGCCACCGGTCATCAGCAGGTAGACGTCTGCCAGGATCTCGGCGTCGAGCAGCGCGCCATGCAGTTCCCGGTTGCTGTTGTCTACGCCATAGCGTTTACACAGGGCATCCAGGTTGTTTTTCTGCCCGGGGTGCTTGGCCCGGGCGATGGCTAGCGTATCGACGATGCCGCAGTGATCCGCCGTCTTGCGAACCGGCGAAAGCCTGGCAAATTCCGCGTCCATGAAGCCCACATCAAACGCGGCATTATGAATCACCAGCTCGGCACCTTTGATGAACTCGAAGAATTCATCGGCGACCTCGGCAAATTTCGGTTTATCGCTCAGGAATTCATTGGTAATGCCATGGACAGTAATGGCTTCGGCTTCAACTTCCCGCTCGGGGTTAATGTACACATGGTAGTTGCGCCCGGTGAGCTCCCGCTCAATCACCTCCACACACCCGATTTCGATAATCCGGTGGCCGGCGTTGGGATCAATACCCGTTGTTTCAGTATCCAGTACGATCTGTCTCATGACTTACCACTCAATTCAGCCACACCCAGGTTGGCAAGCTCGTCGGCCATCTCGTTGCCGGGATCGCCCGAGTGCCCTTTCACCCAGTGCCAGTTAATCTTGTGCCGGGCCGCCTCGGCGTCCAGCGCCTGCCAGAGGTCTGCGTTTTTGACCGGCTTTTTTGCGGAGTTCTTCCAGCCGTTGCGCTTCCACCCGGTCATCCATTCGGTAATGCCTTTACGGACATACTGGGAGTCGGTATAGAGCTCTACTTCGCAGGCCCGCTTCAGGACCCTCAGGCCCTGTATGGCTGCCATCAGTTCCATGCGATTGTTGGTTGTCAGGGCTTCGCCGCCATGCAGTTTCTTGCAGGCGCCACCGTAACGCAACAACACACCCCACCCACCGGGGCCCGGATTGCCCTTGCAGGCTCCGTCGGTATAAATCACCACCTTGCCGGCCATTCAGTCTCCTGGCTTGTCTCTATGGCTTATCAGTCGTGCGCGACTGGTTGCTGGCACAGGTTCCGCGGGGCCGGACAGCTCCGGACAGCGGCACAACCCGGCTCTTGCGCCAGGAAACCGTACGCGGCAACCGGGCGTAGACCCGTTTGCGCGCAAGGATACAGTAATATGCGCCAACTGGCAGGAGGTAACCCTGACACCCCGGCGACTTGTTGCGCTGGGCCAGTGCGCGGCCGCTACGCTGAAGCGGCATCACACAAAAATGGGTGGCGCTTTCTTCAAGCTCAAAGCCCAGCAGCCGCAGCCAGTCCTCCATCCGCGATCTCAACAGAAACCGCCCACCCCAGGGGCCGGACTGTCGCCGCGAGGCGAGCTTTCTGATCCCCCACAGGCTTAACGGGTTAAAGCCTATCAATGCCAGATGGCCCTCACCCCGCAGCACACGAGCCGATTCGCGCAGCACCTGGTGCGGGTCCGGTGAGAAATCCGCAGTGTGGTGAAGGATGACCAGGTCTACTGAGTCACCGGGGAACGGTAATTCGTCAGCGTCACAAACCGCAACCCCCTCCGGCATATGAGGGTACCAGGCAGGCGTGGTAATCAGTTTCTGGGAAAAATCGGCCCCGCTGGCCAGGGGCAGCCGGTGGCTGAGCCCAACCTGCAGCTGTCGCGCCCCGGTCAGGCCGGACAGATGGTAATCGAGCACCTGGCGCTGGCTGGCCAGCAAAGCCCGGCCCAGCGGGGTCTGAATCCAGCGTTCAAAGCTTTCATGCCGGGATGAGTAATCTTCGCGCTGCACACTCTTCACCAGACCTGGCTCCACCTTGGTTGGCACCCGCTATCGGGAATACTCCGTTTGGGATGACTGCTCGGTTGCTTTATCATAACAGGCACACTCATTCAGCACATGGGGTCGTGATGTTTACTATTTACCCTATCCAGGCGTTCTCCGATAACTACATCTGGTGCCTTGCCCACCAGCCAGACGCCACCGCCCTGATTGTGGATCCGGGCCAGGCCCGGCCGGTAAAAGACTATCTGGCCAGCAATAACCTGACGCTCGATACCATACTGGTAACCCACCACCACCCGGACCATGTTGGTGGTATCCGGGAGCTGCAAAAAGAATGGCCAGAGGTGCGGATTGTCGGCCCGGCTGACTCCCCGTTCAAGGGTGCAAACCATTGGGTATACCCCGGTAATGAGGTGACCTGGCATGGCCTGACGTTTGAGGTAATGGCCGTACCAGGGCACACCCTGGACCATATTGCCTATTTCTGTGCTGCGCCGGTGGACGGCCAACCGGCGCTGTTCTGCGGAGATACCTTGTTTGTAGGCGGGTGCGGCCGCTTGTTCGAGGGTACCGCAGAGCAAATGTACCAGTCCCTGAAATCCCTCCGGGAGTTGCCCGGTGAAACCGCCGTTTACTGCGCCCATGAATATACTCTGGCCAACCTGCGTTTTGCGCGCAGCTGGCTGCCTGAGGATGAGACGCTGGCCGGGTTTGAAGCCAGGTGCAAGGCGTTGCGGGCGAAAAACCTGCCCACCGTACCTTCCACCATTGCCCAGGAGAAAGCTCTCAACCTGTTTCTGCGCTGGGACGATCCGGCCGTGGCCGACGCGGCCCGGCAGTACAGCGCCAGCCACGGGCTTGCGTCCGGTTCGGAGAGCGCGGTATTTGCGGCAGTCCGCCACGGGAAGGATCATTTCTGATTCGTTCCGTGAGGTCGCAGCAACAATTGTTGTCTCAGTTGTAACACGGTGCCGCTTGACCGCCATGAAAGGGCTTTCTTAGAATCCAAGCCGATTTTCGACCGTACCAGTCACCTATGCCGGCTTTTATCTTATGTCGCCGGCAGCTTTCGTGGAATTTGAATTTTATGCCGGTCAAACGTATTGCCTGCCTCCTGCTTGCCAGTTCCATGGTTTCTGCCTGTAGCAGCTCCCCGATCTTTGAAAACTGGCACTCCCCTTCCGCCTGGTTTGGCGCCGGGGCCGATGAAGAGGCCAGCCCACTGGAGTCTGATGTTGTGGTTGTTGCCCGGGGCGATGATGCCCTGAAGGCATCCATAGCCGCTGGCAACGGCGGGGATGAGACCGCCAATGCGCCGCTGGACGAGGCCATTTCACCGGAGCTCAGGGAGAAAGCCCGGGACGCCCGCCAGAAGCTCGATAATCCCAAGACCCAGCCTGATCCCGCGGGCACCGAGGATCTCTGGGCCCGTATGCGCGCGGGGTTTGCCATGGACCACTCGGTGGACAACGACAGAGTCCAGGCTCAGCTCGACTGGTATGCCCGACACCCGAGGTATATTAACCGGGTTGTTGAACGCGGTGCCCGCTACCTTCATTACATCATTGAGCAGGCCGAAACCCGCGGACTGCCTACCGAGCTGGCATTGTTACCCGTCGTTGAAAGTGCCTTTGACCCCTTTGCCTATTCTCACGGACGCGCTGCCGGGCTCTGGCAGTTTATTCCCTCCACCGGCAAGTACTACGGCCTGACCCAGAGCTGGTGGCACGATGACCGCCGGGACGTTCTCGAAGCCACAGACGCCGCGCTCACCTACCTTGACCGGCTGGCCAAACGTTTTGACGGCGACTACACCCTGGCTCTTGCCGCCTACAACGCCGGCGGGGGCACTGTCTCCAGCGCCATGCGCCGTAACCGTAACGCCGGCAAGCCAACGGATTTCTGGTCTCTCCGGTTGCCTTCAGAAACCAGTCAGTACGTGCCCAAGCTGATCGCTCTGGCGAAAATCTTTGATGATCCGGAAGCCTACGGTATTGAGTTGCCGCCCCTGAAAAACGAGCCCTATTTCGAAGTTGTGGAAACCGGCTCCCAGCTGGATCTGGCCCAGGCGGCGGACCTCTCGGGCGTGGATATTGATGAAATCTACCTGCTGAACCCTTCCTATAACCGCTGGGCCACCAATCCCGACGGCCCTCACCGGCTGCTGGTACCCGTTCAGAATGCCGCACAGTTCCGCCAGGCCCTGGCCGGGTTCCCGAAAGATCAGCGGGTCTCATGGCAGAACTATAAGGTACAGAAAGGCGATAACCTGAACAGCATCGCCCGCAGGTTTGGCACCACGCTGGCGGTGGTCCGTCAGGTCAACAAGCTGGATTCCGACCTCATTCGCGTAGGCCAGAGTCTGCTGATTCCGTCCTCCTCCCGGGGCGCAGAAGCCTACGCACTCAGCCAGAATCAGAGACTCCAGCGCACTCAGTCCCGTCAGCGCGACGGCAATAAAGTTTCTTACACCGTCCGCAAGGGCGATACCTTCTGGGATATTGCGCGGGAGCACCGGGTAACCGTGCGCGAGGTGGCAGCCTGGAACGGTATGGCACCTGGCGATCCGCTCATGCCCGGCAAGAAACTCGTGATCTGGTCGAAAACTGCTCAGCCCGCGATAACCACTGCCTCCGCCCGTAACAACGCCATGGTACGGAAAGTAGGTTACCGGGTTCGCCAGGGCGACTCCCTCTCAACCATTGCCAGCCGGTTCTCGGTGAATGTGCGGGACATCGCATCATGGAACGATCTTAATACCAGCCGTTATCTTCAACCCGGTCAAAGTCTGGTACTCTACGTCGATATAAGGAACAGCCCCTAACGTGCGAGAACCATGACAAAAATACGGAAATCCGCCCTCACACTGGCCAGTCTTCTAAGCTCGGTGGTCCTCATGGCCGCCGCTGCTGCTACTCTCGCGGAGCCAGCGGCCGAATCTGCACTGACCCCAACCCATGGCATCGCCATGCACGGGGACCTCAGGTACCCGGCCGACTTTCCTCACTTTGACTACGTAAACCCGGAAGCCCCCAAAGGCGGCACGCTACGGATGGCGGTGGTGGCAAACGGGTTCGACAGCTTTAACCCGTTTGTTATCAGGGGTGTGGCGGCCTCAGGGGTGAGCGCGTATGTTTACGATACCCTGATGGAGCCATCCGCAGACGAGCCTTTCTCGGAGTACGGGCTGATTGCCGAGACGGTAGAGGTACCGGATGACCGCCGTTATGTCATCTTCAATTTACGTGAACAGGCCAGGTTCCACGATGGCGAGCCGATCACAGCCGAAGACGTTAAATTTTCCTACGAGGTTCTGACCACCAAAGGTCACCCTTTCTACCGCAATTACTATGCGGATGTAAGCAAGGTAACGGTTGAAGGCAGCCACCGTATCCGGTTCGATTTCGGTGCAACCGAAAACCGCGAGTTGCCCCTTATTCTCGGGCAGATGCCGGTTTTCCCCGCTCACTTCTGGGCAGAGCGGGACTTTGAAAGCAGTGGCCTGACCGTTCCGGTCGGCAGTGGACCCTACCGTATCGGCCATTACGAAGCGGGCCGGTCAGTCACCTTCGAGCGGGTAGAGGATTATTGGGCGGAGGATCTGCCCGTCCGCAAGGGCCGCTATAACTTCGATCGTATCCGTTACGAATACTACAACGACGACACCGTGGCCCTGGAATCCTTCAAGGCCGGTAATTTTGATTTCCGGCTGGAAACGTCCGCCAAGAACTGGGCAACTGCCTATACCGGCCGGGCATTCGATAACGGCGATATTACCCGGGAAGCTGTCGTGCATCACCGCCCCACCGGCATGCAAGGCTTTGTATTCAATACCCGGAAAGCCGTTTTCTCAGACCCCAGGGTTCGCCAGGCCCTGGCTTATGCCTTCGATTTCGAGTGGACCAACCGAAATCTGTTTTATGAGCAGTACACCCGTACCAACAGCTATTTCGAGAACAGCGACCTGGCCTCCTCCGGCCTGCCATCGGGGCGTGAGCTGGAAATCCTTGAACCATTTCGCGATCAGTTGAACCCGGACGTATTCACTCAAACCTACCAGCCGCCTTCCACCGGAGGCGATCGCTCCATGCGGGACAATCTTCGCCAGGCAGTGCAGTTACTCAACGAAGCCGGCTATGTGATCCGCGACGGAAAGCTGGTAAACGAGACCTCCGGCAGGCCACTGGCCTTTGAGATGTTACTGTTCCAGAAGAGCTTTGAGCGGGTGGTTCTGCCGTTTCGTCAGAACCTGGAGCGCCTGGGCATCGACGTAACCGTTCGGCTCGTAGACAGCAACCAGTATGTGCAACGGGTAAGGAATTTCGATTTCGACATGATCACCCAGGTGCTGCCGCAGTCCGACTCTCCCGGCAATGAGCAGAGAGAGTACTGGCATTCGGCAACCGTGGATATGCCGGGGTCACGGAACTTCATGGGGGTCAGCAGCCCGGTGATTGATGAGCTGATCGACCTGGTGATCCAGGCGCCGGACCGGGATGAGCTGGTCCACCGGGTTCGCGCTCTGGACCGGGTTCTGCTTCACGGCCACTACGTGATCCCCCACTGGCACCTGTCCAAAGACCGCGTGGCCTACTGGAACAAACTGCAGCGCCCGTCGGTCACACCGGACAGCGGCGTGGATCTGAGCAACTGGTGGGCCAGGCCCTGACCCACCAGATTCGTTAACAGCGGTTACGGAAGGACCTTCCCCCTCCATGGGTACATACATTCTTCGGCGGCTGGCCCTGATTGTTCCTACGCTGATAGGGATCATGCTGCTTAACTTTATCATCGTACAGGCAGCCCCCGGCGGTCCGGTTGAACAGCTGATTGCCGAAATGGAAGGCCATGGTGGCAGCGCTCTGGCACGGGCCGGCGGCGGCGGTGGTGGCGAGGTGGTGACCAGTGCCTCGGACAGCCGGGGTTCCCGTGGCCTGCCGCCCGAGCTGCTGAAAGAAATCGAAGTGATGTACGGCTTCGACAAGCCCGCCCACGAACGCTTCCTGAAGATGCTTAAAGACTACGCCACCTTCGATTTTGGCGATTCGTTTTTTCGTGACCGCAGTGTGGTCGAGCTGATCATCGACAAGATGCCGGTCTCAATTTCGCTCGGGCTGTGGTCTACCCTGATTATCTATCTTATTTCCATTCCGCTCGGCATTCGCAAGGCGGTATCCGACGGCTCCCGGTTTGATGTCTGGACCAGTTCGGTGATCGTGGTAGGCTACGCCATCCCCGGCTTTCTCTTTGCCATTCTGCTGATCGTACTGTTTGCCGGTGGCAGCTACTTTGACTGGTTTCCGCTCCGGGGCCTTACCTCGCCGGGCTTTGAACAGATGGTCTGGCATGAAAAAATCCTGGATTACTTCTGGCACCTCGCGCTGCCGGTGACCGCAAACGTAATCGGGGGCTTTGCCACGCTCACCCTGCTCACCAAAAATTCCTTTCTTGATGAAATCGGCAAACAGTATGTGGTCACCGCCAGAGCCAAGGGCCTGGATGAGAAGCAGGTCCTGTATGGCCACGTGTTCCGCAACGCCATGCTGATCGTTATCGCCAGTCTGCCCGGTGTTCTGGTGGCGCTGTTCTTTACCGGATCGCTGCTGATCGAGGTGATTTTCTCGCTGGATGGCCTTGGCCTCCTGGGTTTTGAAGCAGCCCTTAACCGCGATTACCCGGTGATCTTCGGCACCCTGTTCATTTTTACCCTGATGGGCCTGATTCTTAAACTGATCAGTGACATAACCTATGTACTGGTTGATCCGAGAATCGATTTCGAAAGCCGGGAGGGCGCGTAATGCTCAGGCTCTCTCCCATTCAACAGCGGCGGTTACGAAACTTCAAAGCCAACCGTCGTGGCTACTGGAGCCTCTGGATCTTCCTGATCCTGTTCGGCTTATCACTGGCCGCTGAGTTGATTGCCAACGATAAGCCACTGGTGGTCTCCTATCAGGGCGAATGGTACTTCCCCGTTGTGCAGACCATTCCCGAGGAAACCTTTGGCGGTTTCCTCCCTACCGAGACGGACTACCGGGACCCGTTTATCGCCGATGAAATTACCGCCAACGGGTGGATGATCTGGCCCCCGATCCGCTTCACCTACGACACCATCAACTACAATCTCGAGGTGCCCTCCCCGGCTCCTCCCAGTGCCGAGAACTGGCTGGGGACCGACGATCAGGGCCGGGATGTGGCTGCCCGGGTGATTTACGGCTTCCGTATCTCCGTCGTATTCGGGCTCACCCTGACCATCGCCAGCTGTATTGTGGGTGTTATGGTCGGCGCAATTCAGGGCTATTACGGCGGCAAGGTTGATCTGATCGGCCAGCGGTTTATCGAGGTCTGGTCAGGCCTGCCCATGTTGTATCTGCTGATTATTCTCTCTGCCCTGGTACAGCCAAACTTCTGGTGGTTGCTGGGCATCATGCTGCTGTTCAGCTGGATGGGACTGGTCGATGTGGTACGTGCGGAGTTTCTGCGGGCCCGCAACTTTGAGTACGTCAGAGCCGCCCGGGCACTGGGCCTGAGCAACCGGCGGATCATGTTCCGGCACATCCTGCCGAATGCCATGGTCGCCACGCTGACGTTTCTGCCGTTTATCCTGACCGGGGCCATCACCGGCCTCACCTCACTGGACTTTCTGGGCTTTGGCTTACCCTCCGGTTCGCCGTCCCTGGGCGAGCTTATTGCACAGGGTAAGTCCAACCTTCACGCCCCCTGGCTCGGCATTTCCGCCTTTGTATCGCTCTCCATCATGCTGACGCTGCTGGTGTTTACCGGAGAAGCCGTGCGTGATGCCTTCGACCCGAGAAAGAACTGATATGAGTGAGCTGCTGACAATCGAGGGGTTGTCCATCCGCTTTGAAAACGGCCCGCTGGTGGTGGACAACCTGTCCCTGGAGATCAGCCGGGGCGAGACCCTGGCCCTGGTGGGCGAAAGCGGTTCCGGCAAATCGGTATCCGCCCTGTCGATCCTGCGATTGCTGGATGAGCGACACGCACGATACCCGGGGGGACGGATTGTTTTTGAGGGCGAAGATCTGCTGCAGGCACCGGAAAAACGACTGCGACAGATACGCGGGCGCAGGATCAGCATGATCTTCCAGGAGCCCATGACCTCGCTCAACCCTTTGCATACCGTAGAGAAACAGATTGCCGAGACTCTGGAGCTGCACAAGGGAATGCGGGGCGGGAAAGCCCGGGCGCGATGCGTCGAGCTGCTGACACTGGTTGGCATTCCGGAGCCGGAGCGCCGGCTTGAAAGCTACCCTCACCAGCTGTCCGGTGGCCAGAAGCAACGGGTGATGATCGCGATGGCCCTGGCCAATGAGCCAGACCTGCTCATCGCCGATGAGCCGACGACAGCGCTGGATGTCACGGTGCAGAAGCAAGTCCTGGAGTTGCTCAAATCGTTGCAGGAAAAGCTGGGTATGGCGATGCTGCTGATTACCCATGACCTCACCCTGGTACGCCGCTATGCCGACCGCGTAGTGGTGATGGAGCGTGGCCGGCAGGTTGAAACCGCCGATGTCAGAACCTTGTTCGAGGCACCCTCGCACCCTTATACCCGTCAGCTTATCGACTCTGAGCCGCCGGAATCCCCCTTGCCCACCGACGCCACAGGCCCCGACCTCCTGCATGTTGATCAGCTCAACGTGCGTTTTCCGGTTCGCAAGAGCCTGTTTGGCCGTGTTACCGAGAGCTACCACGCCGTAAAGGACGTCAGCTTCGCGGTGCGGCCGGGCGAAACCCTCGGAATCGTTGGTGAAAGTGGCAGCGGCAAAACAACCATCGGCCATGCCTTACTCAAACTCACCGGCTCAGACGGCGCGATTCGGTTTGACGGCGAAGACATCAGTCACCTGAGCCAGAAGGCGTTTCGTCCCTGGCGCCGGCGTGTCCAGATCGTGTTTCAGGACCCGTTTGGCAGCCTGAGCCCAAGAATGTCGGTCGCCGAAATCGTCGGCGAAGGCCTCACGATCCACAGCCCGGGCACACCGGAACAGCACGACGCCAGGGTAATCCAGGCACTCACAGACGTGGGCCTGGACCCCGAGGCCCGTCATCGCTACCCGCACGAGTTCTCGGGCGGCCAGCGCCAGCGCATCGCCATTGCCCGCGCCCTGGTTCTTCAGCCAGATGTTATCATCCTGGACGAGCCCACCTCGGCCCTCGACCGCACGGTCCAGAAACAGGTAATTGAATTGCTGCGGCACCTTCAGTCCCGTTATCGGTTAAGCTATATCTTTATCAGTCATGACCTGGCGGTAGTCCGGGCCTTGAGCCACAAGCTGCTGGTGCTGCAAAACGGAGCTATTGTTGAGTACGGGGATGCCGAAGATATTTTCCGGGCCCCGGAGCAACCTTATACCCGGGAGTTGCTCAGCGCGGCCTTCTATTACCAGACTACGACCAATTGACCGTTACCCGCGCATGACCCCTTGGGGATAATACGCGCAAATCACAGGAACACAGGGAGCACATACCCATGGGACTTCTCAGTGGCAAGAAAGCACTGATTGTTGGCGTCGCCAGCAAACACTCCATCGCCTACGGCATTGCCGAGGCTTTCGCTCGTGAAGGCGCCGAGCTGGCCTTCACCTATCAGAACGAAAAGCTGCAGTCCCGCGTTGAAAAATTCGCGGAAGAATGGGGCAGCACGATCACCCTGCCCTGCGATGTCGCCAGCGATGAGCAGATCGAGAATGTGTTTGTGGAACTGAACAAGCAGTGGGACCACATCGACATCATTATTCATGCGGTGGGTTTTGCGCCGGCTCACGAACTCAACGGAAACTATGTGGACGTGACCACACGCGAAGGCTTCAAGATCGCACACGACATCAGTTCCTACAGTTTTGTGGCCCTGGCCAAGGGTGCCCGTAAGATGATGCGCGAAGGCAGCTCATTGATGACCCTGAGCTACCTGGGTTCAGAGCGCGTACTGCAGAACTACAACGTGATGGGCCTGGCCAAAGCCTCACTGGAGGCAAACGTACGCTACATGGCAGCCAGCCTGGGCAAAGAAGGCATCCGGGTGAACGGCATCTCCGCCGGCCCGATCAAGACCCTTGCTGCGTCCGGTATCGCCAGCTTCCGCCGTATGTTGGCGGAGAACGCCAAGCGCGCCCTTCTGGGCCGCAACGTGACCACCACCGAAGTAGGCAATGCTGCAGCGTTCCTGTCCTCTGACCTTGCCTCTGGCATCACCGGCGAGATCCTGTATGTGGATGCCGGCGCCAATGTCTCCGGAATGGGCGCCATCGAAGACTGATCTGCAGCGTTGAAAAGCATCTTTAAATAACGCAGACTAATCAGCTTCCCCACAGGTGAGTCTTCACCTGTGGGGAGTATTCGCGTTAATCTTCAGTCACCGGGGAAGCACTACAAGATGTCGGGCAAAAAACTGGAAAACCTGAACATAGCCAGTCAGGAACCACTGATCACTCCTGAAGCCCTGAAAAGCAAACTGCCGCTTTCAGAGCGTGCTGCAGACACTGTGGCCAATGCGCGTCAGGCCATTTACGACATCATGGACGGCAAAGACCACCGCCTGTTTATTGTGGTGGGCCCCTGCTCTATTCACGATCCTGAAGCGGCTCTGGATTACGCCCGCCGGCTTAAGCAGCTTGCAGACGAAGTCAGTGATACGCTGCTTTTGGTTATGCGGGTGTACTTCGAGAAGCCCCGTACGACGGTTGGCTGGAAGGGCCTCATCAACGACCCGCACCTGAACGATACTTTCGATATCGAGTACGGCCTGCACCTGGGCCGCAAACTGCTGCTGGATATCAACGACATGGGTCTGCCCACCGCCACCGAAGCCCTGGACCCGACCTCGCCCCAGTACCTGCAGGACAGCATTGCCTGGTCTGCCATCGGAGCGCGTACCACCGAATCCCAGACCCACCGGGAAATGAGCAGCGGCCTGTCGATGGCGATCGGCTTCAAGAATGGCACCGACGGCAGCCTGGATGTGGCCGTAAATGCCATGAACTCGGTCTCTCACCCTCACAGCTTTCTGGGAATCGACCAGCAGGGCCGAGGCGCCATCACCCGTACCAAAGGGAACAACTACGGCCATGTGGTGCTGCGGGGTGGCGGCGGCAAGCCCAACTACGATTCGGTCAGTGTGGCCCTGTGTGAGCAGGCGCTGGACAAAGCCGGCCTGCGCAAGTCCATCATGGTGGACTGCAGCCACGCCAACTCCAGCAAAGACCCGGCCATTCAGCCGCTGGTGATGCACGACGTTACCAGCCAGATTCTGGAAGGCAACCGCTCGATCCAGAGCCTGATGGTGGAGAGCAACATCCATTGGGGCAACCAGCCCATCCCGGAGAATCTGGCCGACCTGAAATACGGGGTATCTGTGACGGATGCCTGTATCGATTGGGAAACCACCGAAAAGGCCATCCGCGAGATGCGCACCAAGCTCAGGGACGTACTGCCCAGGCGCATTTCCTGAGTAGTACAGTCATAAAAAAACCGGGCTCACACGCCCGGTTTTTTTATGACTGTTTATCCTGAATTCTCAGTTTTGCGGGGTAATCCCCAGCCAGTCCAGTTGCTCCCTAAGCCGGACTACCTCACCGATGATGACCAGCGTAGGCGCAGCCACCTCACGGTTCTCGATGATACTCATCATGGTCGCCAGGGTTCCGGTATAGACTTCCTGCTCCGGTGTTGTTCCCCGCGACACCAGGGCTACCGGCATGGTTGGCGCCATCCCGTGAGCCACCAGCTCGCGACAGATAATCGGCAACCCCACCAACCCCATGTAGAACACCAGGGTTTGGGCGTTCTGGACAAAGTCGGCCCAGGGCAGATCACAACTGTCGTTCTTGAGGTGCCCGGTAACAAAACGCACCGATTGTGCGTAATCCCGATGGGTCAGCGGAATACCCGCGTACGCGGAGCACCCGGTGGCCGCGGTAATGCCGGGCACCACCTGAAACCGGACTCCGGCCTGAGCCAGGGTATCGATCTCTTCGCCACCCCGGCCAAAGATAAACGGGTCACCACCTTTCAGGCGTACCACCTTGCGACCGGCGCGGGCCAGATCAACCAGACGCTGATTGATCTGTTCCTGCGGGACGGTGTGGTTCGCCCGTTGCTTACCGACATGGATTTTCTCGATCTCTTCCGGAATCAACGCCATGATTTCTGCCGAAACCAGGCGGTCATACAGAATCACGTCGGCACCGTGGATCAGCCGCCAGGCTTTCAGTGTCAGCAGCTCCGGATCACCCGGCCCGGCACCTACCAGCGCGACTTCACCGGCGGAATTATTGGGGTTGTCCGTTACCGGGTTGACCTTGTAGCGGGGCAGCGCTGAGGCAACACCTATGTTGCGGCCGGCGGCCTTAGAGTCACTCATTGGATGCGGTCCAGGCCTCTCATATAGGGTTTCAGTACCTCGGGTACCAGAATGCTCCCGTCTTCCTGCTGATAATTCTCCATTACCGCAATCATCGCACGACCCACAGCCAGGCCGGAGCCATTCAGCGTATGCACCGGCTCGGGTTTGCCCGTCGCCGGATTACGCCATCTTGCCTGCATACGGCGCGCCTGAAAATCCCGGGTATTGGAGCAGGAAGAGATTTCGCGGAATTTGCCCTGCCCCGGCAGCCAGACTTCCAGATCGTAGGTCTTGGCCGCCGAGAAACCCATGTCGCCGCCACACAGGGTAACCACACGGTAAGGAAGCTCAAGCAGCTGCAATACTTTTTCCGCGTGGCCGGTCAGTTGTTCAAGCGCCGCGGCCGACTCCTCCGGACGAACGATGTGGACCAGCTCGACCTTGTCAAACTGGTGCTGGCGAATCATGCCCCGAACGTCCCGCCCGTAGGAACCTGCTTCGCTCCGGAAGCAGGGCGTGTGGCAAACCAGGCGAAGTGGCAACTGGGCATCGTCCAGAATGGTATCGGCGACCAGATTGGTGGCCGGCACTTCCGCCGTAGGGATCAGATACAGCGGGGTGTCACCCTCGATACGGAATAAGTCAGCTTCGAATTTCGGCAGCTGTCCGGTACCAAACAGTGTATCGGCGTTCACCAGATAAGGAACGTAGGTTTCGGTGTAGCCGTGCTCCTCGGTATGGAGATCCAGCATGAATTGCGCCAGCGCCCGATGCAGGCGCGCCAGCGGGCCCCGCATGACCACAAAGCGTGAGTGGGCCAGGTCACTGGCTTTCTCAAAATCCAGGCCATTGATGGCCTCGCCCAGGGCCACATGATCCCGGGCTTCAAACCCGAACTCCCGGGGAGTGCCCCATACCCGGGTTTCAACGTTGTCGTCTTCATTCTTGCCCGGCGGTACATCCTCATCCGGAAGGTTGGGAATACCGGCAAGAAACCCGTTCAGGGCATCCTGAACCTCACGCAGCTCATCCTCGGCCCGGGCTTTCTCCTGCTTGAGCTGTTCGACCTGCTCCAGCAGAGGCTGGATGTCCTCGCCCGAGGCCTTGGCTTTACCGATCGATCGGGAATGTCTGTTCTGCTCGCTCTGAAGGGTTTCCGTACGAACCTGAATGGCCCGGCGGCGCTCTTCCAAGGTCTCAAACATCGCCACATCAAATTCAAAATTCTTGACGGCCAGCCGGCGGGCGATTTCATCAGTCTGGGTACGGATACGTTTCGGATCGAGCATGATCTTCCTGGATTTTCCGGTGAACGAAATGAGTGAATATGACGGCATTATACCCGCCGTATCCCTGCAGGCCACCTTATGGCCCTGTGGCCTCCGTCAAATTTTTCGCAGACGGGCAATCAGTAGCGTTTTTTCGGGCTCTGCTGATCCAGGGCTTCGAGCCGTTGCCGTTTTTCTGCGAGCCTGATCTCAAGCCCGCGCATCACCGGCTCGTAGTAGCGGCGTTGGTGGATGGCCTCCGGCAGGTAGGACTCCCCTGCTGCGTAGGCATCAGGCTCATCGTGGGCGTAGCGGTATTCGTCGCCGTGGCCCATGCTTTTCAGGAGTTTGGTGGGGGCATTCCGAAGGTGGACAGGCACCTCGTAGTCCGGGTCTTTCCGGATATCCGCCATGCACTGGTTAAAGGCGCTGTACACCGCGTTGCTCTTCGGTGCCATCGCAAGATATGTCACAGCCTGGGCCAGCGCCAGTTCACCTTCCGGCGATCCCAGCCGCTCCTGGACATCCCAGGCCTGCATGGCCAGCTGCAGGGCCCTGGGGTCAGCATTGCCGATGTCTTCGCTGGCGATGCGTACCAGGCGGCGTGCTATATAAAGGGGATCACAGCCACCATCGAGCATACGGCAGAGCCAGTATAATGAGCCGTCAGGGCTGGAGCCCCGCACCGACTTGTGCAGTGCGGAGATCTGGTCATAGAAAACATCGCCGCCCTTGTCGAATCGCCGCAGGCTGGTTTGCAGCACCTGCTCCAGAGTCCCGGCGGTGACCCGGCTGGTGCCTGGTCCTTCGGGGTCTGCCAGGTCGGCGGCCACTTCCAGGATGTTCAGCGCCCGACGGGCATCGCCGCCAGAGGCCGCGGCCATGGTTTCCAGTACCGGGTCATCCACCTGCAGCTGGCCGGCAAAGCCCGAATCGCTCGCCAGCGCCCGCCGGAGCAGAAGGAGTATATCGTCGTGCTCAAGGTTCCTGAGGACGTACACCCTGGTTCGGGACAGCAGCGCGCTGTTGAGTTCAAAGGAGGGGTTTTCCGTAGTCGCACCCACAAAAATGAAGGTGCCGTTTTCAATATGGGGTAAAAACGCATCCTGCTGACTCTTGTTGAACCGGTGGACCTCATCAACAAACAGCAGGGTTTCCCGGTTCTGGGAGTCCTTGCGGTGCCGCGCCCGCTCGACCACTTCGCGGATTTCCTTTACGCCACTGAGGACAGCAGAAAGTGTCTCGTAGGACAGCTCGCCCACATTGGCCAGCAGCCGGGCAAAGGTGGTCTTGCCGACACCGGGTGGCCCCCAGAGAATCATGGAGTGCAGCTGCCCCTGTTCTACGGCGCGCCTCAATGGTTTTCCGGGACCTACCAGGTGAGCCTGGCCCACATAGTCGTCCAGCGATGCCGGCCGCATTCGGGCCGCCAATGGCTGGAATCCGGCCTCAGACTGGAACAAGCTGTCCTGCATCAGGCATCGTCCCGGATAACATCAACGTCCTCCGGGTATTCCAGGCGGAAGGCGCTGCGCTCAAGTGCCTCATTAACCCGGATCTCATCAAAACTCAGAATGCTGATCTGGGAGAGAGAGTCTTCCATGCGCATTTCCTGCAGCTGGCCATCGTAGAAGCTCAGGCGCAAGGAGGTAAACAGCGAATCCGGACTGCGGGGGATCAGGGTAAATTCCTGAGTCCCTTCGCCGAGTTTGCGCCCGGAAACTTCATAGGTTTCGTTCAGATTGTCGACTTCGCCGCTAAGCAGCAGTGCCGGCGTTGTCTGTACCCTGTCGTCCAGCGTGTGGATCGTAACCTGCTCGAGATCGGGATCGTAAACCTCAACTTTCTCGCCGTCACTGACAATAAACTGGGACAGCGGCGCTCCGGTTTCCCAATAGAACAGGCCCGGGCGCTTGGCCTTCAGGTTGCCCCGGGTTTCCTGCACGCGCCCGCCATTGGCATCCACCACAATCTGGATAAAGCGGGCCTGATAGGTGTCGTAACTGCTCAGCAGTGTGGACAGTTCTTCGGTGGCCTGGCTGTCCTGCGCCTGCGCCACGCTCGTGGTGAACAGTGCCAGTACAAACAGGCTTGCAGTCATCAGAGGTCTGACCATCGTTAATCTCCTAGTCTCGGGGCGGTGGCGGTGCCAGAACTTCACGCGCACCATTATGGCCGGCGGGGCTGACAACACCACAGGCTTCCATGGCATCCACCAGGTTTGCCGCCCGGTTATAGCCAATCTTGAACTTGCGCTGAACCGAAGAGATTGACACCCGACGGCCCTCGGTCACAAAGGCAACCGCTTCATCAAACAGGGCATCGCCTTCGTCGCTGCCGCCCTCTGACAGGGTGGGCACGCCCGGCAGGTGCTCGCCTTCTGCCCCGGTGAGTACTTCATCAACATATTCAGGCTCACCACGGGCCTTCCAGGCACTCACCACACGATGCACTTCGTCATCGTCAACAAACGCCCCATGAACCCGAACCGGCAGCCCGGAGCCAGGCGGCAGATACAGCATGTCACCATGGCCCAGCAGTTGCTCGGCCCCGCCCTGGTCGAGCACGGTCCGGGAATCGATCTTGGAGGAAACCTGGAACGATATCCGGGTGGGAATGTTGGCCTTGATCAGACCGGTAATCACATCCACGGACGGCCGCTGGGTGGCCAGAATCAGATGGATACCGGCGGCCCTGGCCTTCTGGGCGATCCGGGCAATCAGCTCTTCCACCTTCTTGCCGACAATCATCATCATGTCGGCAAACTCGTCGATGACCACGACAATGAACGGCAGGGTCTCCAGTTCCGGCCGTTCCTGTTCATCGTTTGCCAGATACTCGTCCGGCTTCCATAGGGGGTCGAGTAACGGCTCACCTTCGGCGCGTGCGTCTTTCACTTTCTTGTTGTAGCCGGCAATGTTACGAACGCCAAGGCTCGCCATCAGGCGGTACCGGCGCTCCATTTCGGCCACACACCAGCGCAGCGCATTGGCGGCCTCTTTCATGTCTGTGACCACCGGGGCCAGCAGATGGGGAATGCCGTCGTAGATGCTGAGTTCGAGCATCTTGGGGTCAACCATGATAAAGCGGACTTCTTCCGGAGTGGCTTTCAGCAACATGCTCAGCAGCATGGCATTCACCCCCACCGACTTACCGGAACCGGTCGTGCCGGCAACCAGCAGGTGCGGCATCTTGGCGAGGTTGGCCACCACCGGGTTTCCGCCGATGTCATTGCCCAGGGCCAGCGTGATGGGAGATGACGACTCGGTGAACACCCTGGCCCCGAGGACTTCGCTCAGGCGGACAATGTCCCGCTGCTCGTTCGGAATCTCGATGCCGACCACGGATTTTCCGGGGATCACCTCCACCACCCGGACACTCAGAACCGCCAGGGAGCGGGCCAGATCTTTGGCGAGGTTGGAGATCTTGCTGACCTTGACCCCGGCTGCCGGTTTGATTTCGAACCGGGTAATCACCGGGCCCGGGTTAACTTCGACCACCTCGACCGAGACGCCGAAATCGGCGAGTCGTTCTTCCAGAAGGCGGGACATGTTCTCCAGGGACTCTTCTGAGTACCCCTTGTCGTTGTGGACCTCCGCCGGGTCCAGCAGGGTAATGGGCGGAATCGGACTTTCGACATCCGCCAGGAGCGACGCCTGCCTTGCACTCTTCTTCTGCTCAGGAACGCCGGGATCGTCTTTCTTGAACGGAGAAATTTTCAGGGAACGGGCGGCCGGTTGCGGTTGTGATTGTGGCTGCGTGGGCCGGGCCGGCGTCACCTGCCGGGATTCCGGCACAGCTCGCGGGCTGCCTTCCCGGGAGCTGAAGCTTTCCAGGTGAACAGGTTCAGACTCGGTGTGGGCAATACCGTCAAGGCCCGGCTCTTTGCGCACGCGGGGCGCCGGCGAGTTTGCCACGTCTGTTTTAATCTTTGGCTTACGGGCCAGCAGACGCTTCCACCAGGAACCGGTTTTCCCGCGCGCCGCAGGTTCATCAATTTTATCCCGGATAACAGGGGGCGCTGGCTCCGGCCGGGATGCCTTCGCGGGCGTTTCGGGCTTTGTCGTTGTCCGCGCAAACACAGACTTTACCCAGAGTGCCGCTCTGAGGGTGAGCGCGCCCACCTGGTCCATCAGGCGGAACCAGGACAGACCGACCGTGACCGTCAGGGCAAACAGGAAGATCGCTATCAGCAGGAGCGTGGTAGCTGGCAGGTTGAAGAACCGGACCATGGCTTCCGATACCGCCCGCCCCAGCACCCCGCCGGAGGACTGCCCAAGCCCGAATACCGAGTAGAGCGACATCAGGCTGGTTGCCGACAGTAAAATCAGCAGAAACCCGCCAAACCGAACCATGAACAACGGCCAGTGCAGATCCAGCGACTGGTTGCGCAGGCGGATCAGCATCACCGCATAACCCGCAATCATGACCGGAAACAGCCAGGAAACGTGGCCAAAGAAATCCATCAGCAGACTGGCAAGCCAGGCGCCGGTTCTGCCGGCGTAGTTCTGCACGCTGGTGTCGTGGCCGATACTGGCCCATCCGGGATCGGCCGGGCTGAAGGTAAACAGCGCCATGGCCAGATAAATGCAGAGCACGATCAGGCCGATCACTGCCCCCTCGCGGGCGCCCTGAGCCATCAGGCGGCGAAATCGTTTCTGTTTTTCTGTCAGTTCAGCTGGTGATACTTTCTTCGCTTTAGCGGATTCCGCCATGGATGCCCATACCGTCCGTTTATTTAGTCTTTCAGCGCCTGAAATCCCCGATCAAGATCGGTTTTCAGATCATCGATGGCTTCAATGCCAACCGACAGGCGCAGCAGGTTCTCTGTGATGCCCGCACTGGCTTTGTCTTCCGGAGACAGCCGCCCGTGGGTGGTGGTCGCCGGATGGGTAATGGTCGTTTTTACATCGCCCAGGTTCGCCGTAATGGAGATCATCCGGGTCGCATCAATAAAGTTCCATGCTTCTTTGCGGCCACCTTTGAGCCGGAATGACACGACACCGCCAAAACCGTCCTGCTGGCGCCTGGCCAATTCATGCTGTGGATGGCTTTCGAGCCCCGCATAGAATACCTGTTCTACCGCGGGCTGCTGCTCCAGCCACCGGGCCAACTCTAACGCATTGCTACAGTGGGCTCGCATACGAATCGGTAAGGTTTCCAGACCCTTCTGGAAGACCCAGGCATTGAACGGGCTCATGGTGGGCCCTGCAGACCGGATAAAACCGTAGACCTCATCCAGGTACCTTGCCGGCCCCACCACAACGCCGCCCACACACCGACCCTGGCCATCCAGATACTTGGTGGCGGAGTGGATCACCAGATCGGCACCCAGCTCCAGCGGACGCTGCAACACCGGCGTACAGAAACAGTTGTCCACCACCAGCAAGGCATCACTGGCCCGGGCGAGCTCAGCAAGGGCGGCCAGATCCGCCACATCGCACAGCGGGTTAGACGGAGTTTCAATAAAGAGCATCCGGGTTTCCGGCCTGATGGCAGCCCGCCATTCGTCCAGATCGGTCAGCGAGACCAGACTGGTTTCCACCCCGAACCTGGCCATGTACTTCTGGAACAGGACGTTGGTGGTACCGAACACGCCGCGGGAACAGACCACGTGATCGCCCGCACTCAACAGGGCCATGCAGGTGCTCAGAATCGCAGCCATGCCAGACGCTGTCGCCACTGCCCGCTCGCCACCTTCCATCGCCGCAATCCGGCCTTCGAACGCCTGTACCGTCGGGTTGGTGAAGCGCGAATAGATATTGCCGGACTCTTCACCGCCAAAGCGTGCGGCCGCCTGGGCGGCATTGCGGTACACAAAGCTGGAGGTTGGAAAAATTGCGTCGCTATGCTCCAGTTGCCCGGTGCGGATCTGCCCTGCCCTCACGGCCAGCGTCTCCAGCGACATGCCCTCCAGATCGGACTCAGGAATCCAGAGGTGTTCTTCATGACCGTAACTCATCGGGCGCTCCTGGGCTTATAATCAGTCTTCATCATTATGCAGATCGATAATACCGTTATCCTGATCGACTGCCTGGCCGGCATCCTCGCGGGTGGTTTCGTTGCGCTGGTTGTCCAGGCGCTCCAGATAAGCGGCATCAATATCGCCGGTCACATACTCACCGGTGAACACCGAGCACTCCCAGCCGTCGATGTCCTCGTTGACATCATCCACGCACGCCACCAGATCCTCAAGATCCTGGTAGAGCAGCCAGTCCGCACCAATCAGGTCCCGGACCTCCTCGACACTCCGGCCATAGGCGATCAGCTCGCTGGCTGATGGCATATCGATGCCATACACGTTGGGATAGCGGACAGGGGGCGCAGCAGAAGCAAAATACACGTTGCGTGCACCGGCATCACGCGCCATCTGCACGATTTCCTTACAGGTGGTGCCCCGCACAATGGAGTCGTCCACCAACATCACGTTCTTGCCCCGGAACTCCAGATCAATCGGGTTCAGTTTCTGACGCACGGACTTCTTGCGCATTTTCTGACCGGGCATGATGAACGTGCGACCAATATAGCGGTTCTTGATAAACCCTTCCCGGTATTTGACCCCCAACTGATTCGCCATCTGCATGGCAGAGGTGCGGCTGGTGTCGGGAATGGGCATAACCACATCAATATCGTGATCAGGGCGTTCGCGCAAGAGCTTGTCAGCCAGCACTTCACCCATACGAAGTCGTGCCTTGTAAACCGAGACACCATCCATGATGGAGTCGGGGCGGGCAAAATACACGTGCTCGAAGATACATGGATACAGCCTGGGCGCTTCGGCGCATTGCTCGGTATACAGGGTGCCGTCGGTTTCTATATAGACGGCTTCACCGGGGGCAATGTCGCGCACCTTGGTGAAGCCTGCGGCATTAAGCGCAACGCTTTCAGAGGCGATCATGTATTCTTTCTGGCCGTTTTCGGCGTCCCGAACCCCGTAACACGCCGGGCGAATACCATTCGGATCCCGGAAGCCGACAATTCCGTAGCCGGTGATCATGGCGATGACCGCGTAGGCACCACGACACCGTTTGTGCACAGCGCGCACCGCCGAAAATATCTCGTCTTTGCTGGGGTTGAGCTTGCCCTGTTTCTGGAGCTCATGGGCAAACACGTTGAGCAGAACTTCAGAGTCAGAATTGGTATTGATATGGCGAAGATCGGTCCGGAACAGGTCTTCGGCCAGCTCGTCCGCGTTGGTGAGGTTGCCGTTGTGGGCCAGCGTAATGCCGTAGGGGCTGTTTACGTAAAACGGCTGGGCCTCAGCCGAGCTTGAGCTGCCTGCGGTGGGGTAACGCACGTGGCCAATCCCGACATTGCCTACCAGGCGGCGCATGTGACGGGTATGGAACACATCCCGCACCAGCCCGTTATCCTTCCTGAGATAAAACCGGTTGTCCTGGAACGTTACGATACCCGCGGCGTCCTGACCACGGTGCTGAAGAACGGTCAGCGCATCGTAGAGCAACTGATTCACGTTGGAAGTACTGACAATACCGACAATGCCACACATCGTTGGGTAACTCTCCGAGTGTTAGAACTGAATGTTAAAAATGGGAAAACTCATCCCCAAGCGTACGGCGCGACCAGTCTTCAACCACCGCAAGATGACCGATCATCACGGACTCTTTCCACCAGGTATCTTCGGCCAGAGGCGTATAGCGAATGAAGGCGATAGCCACGATCACCACCACCACACCCCTCAACAGACCAAAGCCCATCCCCAGTACGCGATCTGTGGCCGACAAACCCGTGGCCCGGACCAGATGACCAATCATATTGTTGATGATAGCGCCGACAATCAGGGTACCAACGAACAGAATCGCAAAGGCGGCTATCATCCGCACAAGCGGGGTTTCTACCGAGGATTCCAGCAGCAACTGCATTTGAGGGTGGAACGTACGGGCGATAATGAAGGCGCCAATCCAGGTTATCAGTGACAGGGCTTCTTTGACAAAGCCCCTCTTAAGGCTGATAACCGTGGAAACTGTGATGAGGGCAATGATGACCCAGTCAATCCAGATCAGCGTTTCCATGAATATCCTGGTAACGAAAAGGAAACGCGAATTCTAACAGGAAACCGGACTGCACCAAACTGCAGAGTGGCCAAAGCGCGCAAGTATTTTGCCAGCAATGGTTTATTTGCTGCCTCTGGTCACCAGCGCGTTCAGATTGAACTCTTTATCGAGTGCTGTTTTAGCTTTATTTGCTTCCGCTTCGCTGACAAACGGACCGCTGAACACCCGGATCAGTTCACTATCGCCGCGGCTCACCTGTTGCAGATGAGCGCCGTAATTCATCTCCAGAACGCGATCCCGCAGGCGGCGGGCGTTGTCGGCATTGCCAAAGCTGCCCAGCTGCACAACCCAGGCACCTTCGAGGGTTTTGGCGAACTCCTCCGGTTGCGCCTGCTCGGGCTGCGGCCGGGCCTGAGGTTCTGCCGGGCTCGTCGAAGCAACCGGTGCCGGCTCGGGGGCTGGCTCAGACTCTACGGGAAGCAAGGGTTCAGGGCCCGCAGCCACCGGCGACGCCGGCTCAGCGGGCTCTTCCACGATCCGGTAACCGGGGTTGGCTGATGGCCGGTCTGAGGCCACCGGCGGGCTAACCTGACGGGGCGCATCCGGCATGTCAACTTCGGGGAACGGTGGTTCTTCCGGAATGGTGATCGGGGTAGACTGACGCTCCGAGTGCGGTTCGTCGAAGATCATCGGTACGAAAATTACGGCCAGTGAAATCAGTACCAAGGCGCCAATAATTCTCTGTTTTAATCCATCCACCGTTGACGGCTCCCGTAAGTTATCCGTTCCTGACGATACTAACTGTGCCCCGCGCCAAGGCCAAGTCTGTGGCGGAGGAATGGACAAAGTTTAAGATGCTGCACCCAGCAGTCTGGCCCTTGC
>Ga0209075_1000202_pt1 | contig 55513 bp, 51 predicted proteins | sample Stecom2011_FD_187523 | JGI IMG/M metagenome (GOLD analysis project Ga0209075, IMG submission 187523) | Agricultural soil microbial communities from Utah to study Nitrogen management - Steer compost 2011 (SPAdes) (version 2) | ecosystem: Environmental > Terrestrial > Soil > Agricultural land...
CAAAAGTGGTTCAAACACTTAATCTAATTAGAAATTAAAGAACTATTCTACTGTTAAGATATCTAATAAATATTTCTTTAGAACAAGACGCACATCAATCTACAGAGACGCAAAACACTCAATATCAGACAAAACAAATAACTATCTTCCCTTTACATTTTAATTTATAGAATTTTATACCTATTTTTGTATAGAAACATTAACCAAAAACTAGATGCGCTACCTCTTACTCATCATATTTTATAGTTTTTGTAATCTTGGATTTAGTCAGGAGATTCAGTTTACAGATTATGAAAAAAATTGGATTAAGAACCATCCCGTAATAGAGTTTGGCTATGATCCTCGATGGGAACCATATGAGATATATTCTAATGGAGAGTACAGCGGAATAATCAGTGATTATGTTAAAATCATTGAAGAGAAAACAGGTATTAAAATGCGTCCAATTCCAGACCTAACTTGGGACCAATCAATGAAAGGGTTAATCAATGGAAGTATAATGGTTGTCCCCAATTGTGTAGTTACTCCCGAACGAAAAAAATGGCTTGAACTCTCAGAACCATACATTACTGACCCCATAGTAATTGTAGCTAGAAAAAACGCTACTTATTTTTCCACCTTAGATGATTTATCTGGAAAAACAATTGCTTTACCTGAAAGCTACTATACCATAGACTTAATCAAGGAGAATTTCTCTGAAATCATAATAAATGAATATGGTTCAATTCAAGAATGTCTAGAAAGCGTAATAGCTGGAAAATCTGATGCATTTGTTGGAAAACTAAATGTCATTACCTACTATAAAAATCATTACGGATTCGGAGATTTAAGAATTGTAGGAGTTACCCCTTTCAAAGAGAGTGGTATTAGTTTTGGAATAAATCCAGAGTGGAAAACATTTAAAGGTATTGTAGACAAAGTCCTTAATGAGGTTTCAGCACACCAAAAACATGAAATAAGAGGAAAATGGATTGGAATCAATAAAAGTAATTACTTTTCATCGTCCTTTTTTATATGGTCTCTACTTATATTTATTAGCATTCTTGTAGGATTTATCATTGTTTATTATTGGAATAGAGTTCTCAAAAAAATACTAAAAAGAAAAAAGAAAACAGAGTATGAATTGAAGAAACTACTTATTGATGTAAAGAAAAGAGACGAAGAAAAGAAAGTTCTCCTTCAAGAAATCCATCACCGTGTCAAAAACAATCTTCAAATTGTTTCTAGTATTTTAAATATGCAAGCCAATACAATTAAAGACCCCAACACTTCTTTAGCTCTGAAAGATGCTGTTGAACGTATAAAGACTATTGCACTTGTTCATGACAAGGTCTATAAGTCACCTACAATATCTGAAGTTAATCTAACTGAATATATTGAATCTTTATATTTAGACCTTCAATCTCAATATCCTAAAGAATCTCATATCAATCTGAATATTACACATTCGTCGGTTAAAATAGCTATGGATTCTTTGGTTCCATTAGCTCTTATTATAACTGAACTTATTACAAACAGTTTTAATCATGCTTTTAAAAATCAAGATAATCCTAAAATAACTATAAAAACGAATTGGTTGAAAACAGAAAATACTCTAGAATTAAAGTATATGGATAATGGTTCATGGAAAGAAAATGGTGAAAGCGACCATTTCGGCACTTCATTAATTGATATTTTTACTGAACAAATTGATGGGACATACTCACTCAACAAAACTGAAGAAGGAACAATATATACTTTTGAGTTTAAAAACATGTCTATTGTTACAACCTAAATGCATCATTCTGTCTTTTCTCTTAGTTTTCATAGACAAAAAAATATTTCATAAAATTCTATAATTTTTCGATAATTGTATAGTTTAAAATACTATCTTGTAACTAGAATTAGAAAGTATAATTACTTTATTTTATAAACCGAACCTATTTTGCGTTCATTAAAACAAAAGATCATGGAAGTATTTTTTAACACAGACAAGAACATTGAAGGAAAAGAGAGAATTGAAGCTTACTTCACAAAACAAATCAAAGAAGATTTAGCACGTTTTGAAGATAAGGTGACTCGAATAGAAGTACACCTGTCTGATGAAAATGCTGCGAAATCTGGCGCAAAAGATAAAAAATGTGTTTTGGAAGTTCGTCCTCAAGGTTTAAAACCTCTTGCTGTATCAAGTAATGATGATACAATTGAAAAAGCAATTAGCTCAGCAACAAAGAAAATGGAAAGTAGCTTAACATCATTAATTGGAAAGCTTCAAAATTATTAAAGCACTAATATTTAACACATTATATTAAATAGCGTTCTAAAATTTAGGACGCTATTTTCTTTTGTTTAAACTCCAAAAGCATATTTATTTAACGCTTAATACTACCCCATCCTAGAAGATAATCTAAAATATATCATATTTCACATATTCAATTTGATAAATTTTATGTTTCTTTGAGAAAATGAATTAAACAACCCAAAAAAGTTATGAAAGTATTTTTTACGATAGTGTTGTCTACAACACTATTCTTCGGGCTAAATGCTCAAGAAAAAAAAATAGACTTTGTAGAATACGAGTTAGATAACGGAATGCACGTCATACTGCACGAAGACAACTCAACTCCAATTGTTGCAGTTTCTATACTATACCACGTAGGTTCTAAAAACGAAAACCCTGACAGAACTGGATTTGCTCACTTTTTCGAACACCTTATGTTTGAAGGAAGTCAAAACATAGAAAGAGGTGATTTTGATAAATACATCGAAAGAAATGGTGGTACACTAAACGCTTATACATCTCAAGACAAAACTTACTATTACGAAATCTTTTCTTCAAACAACTTAGAGCTAGGACTTTGGTTAGAATCAGAGAGACTATTACATGCAAAAGTTGATAACAAAGGAATTGAAACACAAAGAGAAGTTGTAAAAGAAGAAAAGAGACAACGTGTCGATAATCAACCCTATGGTTCTTTTATGGCAGAAGCTTTTGACCGTCTGTTTCAGGAACATCCATACAAATGGACTCCTATTGGATACATGGAGCACTTAGATGCTGCTCAAGAAGAAGACTATGTTAATTTCTACAAAACCTTCTATGTACCTTCAAACGCAACGCTTTCAATTGCTGGAGACATCAATATTGAAGAAGCAAAAGTATTAATCGACAAATATTTTGCGACGATTCCAAAAGGTCAGGCAATTAACCTATACCGTGACTATCTAGCTTTAGATAATGATCAATTTCTAAAAGTATACGGTAAAGACAAGTCCATATTTAATGAAAAAGACTTTTTCCAAACTACATCTAAAGATGGAAAAGCAATGATTGCTGAATATGAGAAAAAAGAAACTGTGATTCCTCGACCAAATGTAGTTGAACCAAAACTTAAAAAAGAAATTATTGATACAGTTTATGACAACATTCAATTACCTGCTGTTTTCATAGCTTACCACTCCCCTGCTCAAAACACGAAAGATGCCTATGCATTGGAAATGTTAAATACGATTCTTTCTGGAGGAACAAGTGCAAGAATGAATAAAAACATCGTTGAATCAAAAGAATTAGCAGTAGCAGCATTCTCTTTTGCTTTTCCACTAGAAGACCCAGGAATGGCCCTTTTTGCAGGAATAGCTAGTAAAGACACTGATATTAATGATTTAAAAAAGGCTTTAGACGAAGAAATTGACAAAGCAAAAGTTGAGCTTGTTTCTGAAAATGAATTTCAAAAAGTGAAAAATCAATTTGAAAATCAATTCTATTCTTCAAATAGCTCTGTTGCTGGAAAAGCAGAAGCTCTTGCTAACAATCATGTTTATTTTAACAATACAAATCTAATTAATGAGCAACTTAATGTCTATGAAGGAATCACACGTGAAGACTTGATGGAAGTTGCTAAGAAATATTTCACAAAAGACGCACGTTTAGTATTGTATTACTTACCTAAACAATAAGCGACAAGCTGATATTAATATTCAAAAGTATGAAAATGAAAAATATATTTATAGGAATGGCGGTTTCGCTAACATCTATCTTTTCGTATGCCCAAATAGATCGAACAAAAGCACCTGTTCCAGGACCTGCTCCGGAAATTAACATTGCTGATCCTGTTGTTTTTGACTTGGATAACGGAATGAAAGTAATCCTTTCAACAAACAACAAAATACCTAAAGTATCTTTCAATCTTGTAATGGGCTCTGCTCCAAGACTAGAAGGTGACAAAGCTGGTCTTTCTGATTTAGCCGGTGACCTTTTACTTTCTGGAACTAGCAATAGAACTAAGGATGAACTTGACCAAGAAAAAGACTTCATTGGAGCACAACTCTCTGCAAGCAGCACAGGTATTTATCTGAGCGTTTTGACAAAGCACATGGATAAAGGTTTAGACCTTATGACGGATGTGATGAAAAATTCAAGCTTCCCAGAAAGTGAGTTTGAACGCATCAAAAAACAATACGAATCGAATCTATTCTCTGTAGAATCTGACGCTAATTCAATGATGTCTAACGCAATGTATAAAGCCCTTTTCTCTGACGAACACCCATACGGTGAAATAATGACTGAGAAATCTTTAAACAATATCAAACGCCAAGACGTAATTGATTTTTATAAAAAACAATTCACACCTTCTGGAAGCTACCTTGTTATTGTAGGTGACATTAATGAAGAGAATGCTAAGAAAATTGCTGAAGAGCGCTTTTCTGATTGGGAAGGAGGAGTACCTTATGAAAAAGAATATAACCACGGAATTAAGCCGAAAGGAAATCGTGTGATTTTTGTTGAAAAACCTGGAGCAGTACAGTCTGTTATAAGTATCGCATTCCCTATAGAAATGTCACCTGGTGATGATGATCATATCGAATTCTCTGTTTTAAACAAATTACTAGGTGGTGGTGGTTTTGGAACACGTTTGATGCAAAATCTACGTGAAGACAAAGCATATACTTATGGAGCATACTCAAGACTTAGTGTAAACAGAGAAGGGTCTTTCTTAAGCGCCTCTGGAAACTTTAGAAACGAAGTAACTGACTCTGCAATTGTTCAGTTTTTGTATGAGTTCACACGTATTACCGAAGCTGTTCCTACAGCAGAAGAACTTGAGCTAAATAAAGCATCAATGGCTGGTAGTTTTGCTAGAACTTTAGAGTCTCCGCGTACGATTGCTGATTTCGCTTTGAATACATATAGAAATAATCTTCCTGCTGATTATTACCAGTCTTACTTAAAAGAATTAAGTAATACTTCTGCTGAAGATGTTTTAAATATGGCTAAGAAGTATATCACTCCTAACAACCTTAACATTATTGTTGTTGGAAATAAAGATGTTTTAGAAAGCCTTAAACAATTTGATGCAGATGGAACAATAGAAATTTTTGACGCATTTGGAAATCCTGCAGAAGAAAAATCCTACGCTCCTTCAGATATTTCAAAGAAAGAGGTTTTTGAAAACTACCTAATGGCAGTTACAAAAACACCGAACATGAAAAAAGCAAATAAGAAGATAGGTAAGGTTAAAACTTTAAAGAAAGAAGCGGTTGTTGTTCCAAACCAATCTCCTATGGAGTTAAAAATGACAACCTACTTTAAAGCACCAAATATGTCTGCTACAAAAATGGAGTTCAACGGAATGGTTCTTCAACAGGAGAAGTTTAATGGAGTGAAAGGCTCTACTAAAATGATGAATCAACAAGGTGGATTTGACACTAAAGAAATGACTGAAGAAGAAGTTGCTGAAAAGAAAAAAGTTGTTGCATTATTCCCTGAAGTAAGTCTAGCTTGTAACGAAGATGATTTTGAATTATTAGGAATTGAAAGCAGAGATGGAGTAGATCTTTATGTAATTGAATATACAATTGGAAAAACAACAACAACTGCATATTATAATAAAGAAACAAAGTTAAAAGACTACACTGTGAGCTTAGAGGTAACAGAAGAAGGTCCTCAAAGCGTTACTGCAATCTACAGTAACTATACAGACTTCAAAGGTTACTTATTCCCTAAAACAGCTTCTCAAATTGTTGAATCAGTTGGAATGACTATAACACTTAAAGATGTTGAAATCAACGGGAAAATTGATGACAAAATTTTTGAGAGTGAATAGTTTTTTAATACTATAAACTAAAGCGGTCTATAAAAACAGACCGCTTTTTTTACGCTTAGTTTTTGGAAAATATGTTTTGATTGAGACTAACCCATTCATTATTTTACACTAATAGTAAGGTTACTTCAAATGGCTAACACGAATATTAGCACTTGTACTCTAAAATTAAATCAAAATTGTTAAACTTGTAGAAAGCAATTTAAAGAAATGAAAAGAGTTATAACAATCCCTAATGCTCCTGCACCAATTGGACCATATAGTCAAGCTATTCTTAAAAATGACACTTTATATGTTAGCGGTCAAATCCCGTTAAACCCTAAAACGGGAGTATTACAAGTAGAAGATATCAAACAAGCTACAATACAAGTAATGGAAAATATAAAAGCATTAGTTGAAACTGCTAGCTTAGAGATGAAGGATGTTGTAAAATGTAGTATTTTTTTAAAATCAATGGATGATTTTGCTGAAGTCAATGAGGTATATGCAAGTTATTTTCAGACTGAACCACCAGCTAGAGAAACAGTTGCAGTTAGTAAATTGCCTTTAGATGTACCTGTTGAAATATCTTGTATTGCTATGCGTTAAGCATTTATAGAAACTCATTACGAAAAACTACTTTGAAAAAAGAATCCATCCGTATATCTGTTATTATAGTTAACTACAATGTTGAGTATTTTCTCGAACAATGTTTAAACTCTGTATTTGATGCTTTAAGCAGTATTAAGAGTGAGGTTTTTGTTGTTGACAACAACTCTATTGATGGTTCAGTTGAAATGGTTAAAAATCAATTTCCGCAAGCAATATTAATCGACAATAAAAAGAATGTCGGATTTTCAAAAGCTAATAATCAAGCCATACGTATTGCAAAAGGAGATTATATCTTATTGTTAAACCCTGACACAGTTGTAGAGGAGGATACTTTTCAAAAATGTATTGATTTTATGGATGAGCACCCTGAAGGTGGTGGATTAGGTGTGCGTATGATTGATGGAAAGGGGCATTTTCTTCCTGAAAGTAAACGAGGTCTCCCCACCCCATCAGTCGCATTTTATAAAATATTTGGATTTTCAAGACTTTTCCCAAAAAGTAAAACTTTTGGAAAATACCATTTGGGCTTTTTAGATGAATACCAGACCAATGAAGTAGAAATATTAAGTGGTGCTTTTATGTTCATGCGTAAAACAACTCTTGACAAGGTAGGTTTGCTGGATGAAGCTTTTTTCATGTATGGAGAAGATATTGATCTTTCTTATAGAATAATTAAGGGAGGATATAAAAATTATTACTTCCCTAAAACTCAAATTATACACTACAAAGGAGAAAGCACTAAAAAAAGCAGTATCAACTACGTCTTCGTATTCTATCGAGCAATGGTTATTTTTGCAGAAAAACATTTTTCTCAGAAGAACGCTAAACTATTTTCCTTTTTTATCAATTTAGCAATTTACTTTAGAGCAGGTATAGCACTTCTTAACCGATTTATCAAGCGTATTATTCTACCAGTCATCGATTTTACAGCAATAATAATTGGCTTATACTTCCTCAAAAGACTTTGGTTAATAGAAAGTATAGATTTCCCAATCCATATATTAAAATATGCACTCCCCAGTTACGCAACAACTTGGTTAGTCACTAATCTATACTCAGGGGCATACGACTACCCTATAAAATTAAAGTCTTTCTTTACCGGTACTCTCATTGGAACAGCTCTAATTCTGATTGTTTACGCTCTACTCCCTAAAGAATTACAATTTTCTAGACTATTTATTCTACTCGGAGCATCTTTAGTCCTCACCTACTTTATATTTTCTCGACTTATACTTCACCTGATACTTGGGAATAGATTTGATTTGAGAGGAGTTAAAAACAAGAATTTTGCAATTGTAGGCGAGCCAGATGAAGTGAAAAGAGTGAAGCAAATTTTAAAGAACACACCACACAAAGTAAATACAATTCACAATGTCTCTCCTACTGAAGTTAAATCAGAGATGGACAGTGGAGTTCTAAATCAATTAGATCAAATAATTGATATTTATGAAATTGATGAAGTTATCTTTTGTGCAAAAAACACAACTGCTGAGTCAATAATCAGCTGGATGTCTAGAACAGCATCTAACAAAGTTGAATTTAAAATTGCACAACCCAACAGCATGTACTTAATTGGTAGTAATTCAATTGATACAGCAGGAGACTTATATCTAATGGAGATAGATAATATTTCGACTTCTTTCAATAAACGAAATAAACGAACATTTGATTTAATCTTAGCATTCTTAATGCTTTTATTTGCTCCATTCACAATATGGTTATATTCAAATAAAATTCAATTATTAAAAAACAGTTGGATTGTATTTATAGGAAAAAAGTCATGGATAGGTTATTCTTATGACGAAAAACCATCATATAGAACTTTACCTCAGATAAAAAGTGGAATCTTAACACCAGCAGAAGAACACATCGAAAATATAGATAAATCGTTACGTTCAAAGCTAAACTTAATATACGCAAGAGATTATTCAATATTGAAAGACATTGCTATAATTCACAAACATTGGAGGAGGTTAGACCGATAAATCAATACTTTTCACTTGTTATAACCGAATTTTAGGTTATTTTTGTGCTGAAATTAAAGAGTATAATTCTATAAATATAAATATGTCACAAGTAGAAATTCGACTTCCTAAAATGGGAGAAAGTGTTACCGAAGCCACCATTACTAATTGGATAAAAGGAGTTGGAGACACAATTGAAATCGACGAACCACTGGTAGAAGTGGCAACAGACAAGGTTGACAATGAGCTTCCTTCTGAAGTCTCAGGAACAGTGGCGAAAATCTTTTTTGAAGTAGATGAAGTTGCCCAAGTGGGTGATGTTATTGCATTGATCTCAACAAATGGTGAGGTTGCTGTAGATACGCCAGCAGAAACTAAAGAAGTTGAAGCAGCCGTTGAAGCAGTAGATAAAACAATTAATGATGCTGTTGCAGCAGTTAGCAATAGCGGAGATTTAGATAAAAACGGACCAAGCGGTAAGTTTTATTCTCCATTAGTTAGAAGTATCGCTGAAAAGGAAGGAATTCCTATGAACGAATTAGAAAGTATCAGTGGAACAGGTCAAAACGGACGTGTTACAAAGAAAGATATTTTTGATTATATTGAAAATAGAGGCAATCAACCAGTAGCAGTAAAAGAAGTAGCAAAACCTTCTCCTACCGCTACCACTCCACCAACAACAGCTCCTAAACAAGCTAGTATACAGTTAATGGAGGGTGATGAAATCATTGAAATGGACCGTATGCGTAAAATGATCGCAGAACACATGGTTCGTTCTAAGCAAATTTCTCCTCACGTAACATCTTATGTTGAAGCTGATGTTACAAACATTTGGAATTGGAGAAATAAAATTAAAGGTGAATTTAAAGCTAAAGAAGGAGAGAACTTCACTTTCACACCTGTATTCATTGAGGCTATTGCGAAAGCAATCAAAGATTTCCCATTAATCAACATTACTGTTGATGGAGATAAAATCATTAAGAAGAAAGCAATCAATATCGGAATGGCTGCAGCTCTTCCTTCAGGTAACTTAATTGTACCGGTGATTAAGAATGCTGATAGAATGAATCTTTATGGTTTAGCTAAAAAGGTAAACGAATTAGCAAACAATGCACGTGATAACAAATTGAGCGCCGATGATATTCAAGGAGGAACCTATACAGTTACAAATGTTGGAACATTTGGAAACGTTATGGGAACACCTATTATCAACCAACCACAAGTTGCAATTATGGCGATTGGAGCAATTCGTAAGGTTCCTGCTGTAATTGAAACACCTGATGGTGACTTTATTGGTATTCGCTACAAGATGTTCTTGTCTCATGCATATGACCACAGGGTTGTAGATGGATCACTTGGTGGAATGTTTGTCAAGAGAGTTGCTGACTATTTAGAGGCATTTGACCCTAATACAAAACTATAATCTGATACACAATTACATATAAAAAACTCGTTTAGTAAATCTAAACGAGTTTTTTATTACTTTTATACTTATGAAAAATTTAATATACACTTTTTTACTATTGATTATCAGTATGTCGATAGTAAATGCACAGATGACAGATGAGCAAATTGAGAAGTTTATAGAAACTGCTAATCAAAGAGATTTAGTCCAAAAGAACACCGTACTTATGTTAGATGGTTACTTTGATCAATCTATAAAAATTGCTGATGAACTTTTGAAAAAAGAACCGCAAAATCCAAATTTCAATTATAGAAAAGGATTTGCTATCTTTAATTCTACATCTGACTTTTCAAAAGCTATTCCTTTTTTACTAATAGGTAAAGATAAAATCAATGTAAACAGTGATTTTATGTCTGCAAATGAAAAAGCATCTCCACAAGAAGTGTTATATTATCTTGGAAGAAGTTATCACCTAACAAATGACATCAGCTCAGCTAGGGAATATTATCAAGCTTATATTGATCTTAACCCTAAAGACAAACAGATTCTTGAAGACACGAAGTTAATGTTACTACAATGTGACAATGCACAAGAATTTCTAAAAACACCTAGGGATTATGAAATTTTAAACATAGGAAATGGTATAAATAGTGAATATCCTGATTACGCACCAGTTATTTCTCTTGATGGTTCAGTTTTATACTTTACATCTAGAAGATTAAGAAAAGATGGTTCAAATAAAGGTATAAAAGAGCCTTATAGAAACATGTACAATGAGGATGTGTATCGTTCAAGACGTATCAGTATTGACAAATGGGAAGATCCAGAAGTAATGGACTTCTCTTTACCGGAGCGTAACGAGGCTACAGTTGCAGTAAGTAGTGACGAAAGAGTATTTTATATATACAAAGATGATGAAGGAAACGGAGACATCTTTGAAACTGAATACAAAGACAATCAATTTAAGAATTTAACGCCTATAAAAATTAAAGGTGTAAATACTGATGCATGGGAACCTCATATTACTTCAAGTGCTGATGGAAGATATAAATACTTTACATCCGATCGTGAAGGAGGTTTTGGTGGAAGAGATATATATAGAATAACATTACTTCCAAATGGTGAGTGGAGTGAGCCTATGAATTTAGGACCAACTATTAATACAAAATATGATGAAGATTCTCCGTTTATTTCAGTAGATAACAAAACTCTTTACTTCTCTCATAATGGAGAAAAAAGTATTGGAGGTTTTGATGTATTTGTATCTGTTATGGATGATGAAGACCAAACATGGAGTGAACCTATTAATTTAGGAGTTCCTCTAAACTCTACAGGTGATGATATTTACTATACAACAACTGCAGACGGATTAACGGGTTACTACACTTCTTTTAGAGCTGATGGATACGGTGAAAAAGATATTTACGAAGTTAGAAATGACTATTTAGGAATTAAAAACGCTACTATACTAATCGGAAATGTAATTTCAACAACTGGAGAGCCAATTCCAGAAGATGTTGGATTTACATTAAATTGTCTGAACTGTGATGACGAGTCTTCAAGAGATATAAAACTTCGTCCATCAGACGGTGGTTTCTTTGCAACACTAGAAAAGTGTCGTGAATATGAAATGATATTCCACCATAAAAATGGAGAAGTAGAATTTTATAGAGAGAAGTTTAAAACTGAATGTAAAGAAGGTTACAATGAAACAGAACGCAATATTGTAATTGATTTAGGAACAATGTCAGTTGTAACAGATGATGACGGTGAGGAAGAAATGGATTATGTATTTATTCCACTTGAAATAAAGCACTACTTTGGATATAATAATAATATACTAAGTCCTCAAGAAGGAAGCTTAAAAAATCTATTGGAAGAAATGTATGTTCAAGCTGAAAACGGAAGAACTGAATTTACTCTAACAATCAATGCTTCGGCTTCTAAGGTTCCAACAAGAACATATAAAAATAATATGGAGTTAGCTACTAAAAGAGCAGACAACGTTGCTGCATTATTAACTAAATACATAAAAGAAAATGAGTTGTTGAATGGGAAGGTAGAAATAAGTATAAATAAAATTGGAGTTAATGGTCCAGAATATACTTATCAACCACGAAACCAAATAGATAAATTTAGTCCTTACCAGTATGTAATCATTCAGTTAGATGGCCAAACAGAAGAGAATATTGAAACAAAAATTATCAAATCAAAAGATGACGAGCTTAAAATAATGCCAAATAAATAAACTTTATTGAAACTTTTTCAGGTTAATCAAGTATAATACTTTGAAAATGACTCTAATACTATGAACAACCTTAAAACTATATTGTGTATAGTCTTGTTGTCTATCCTAACAAAGGGATATACACAAGACTTAACTGATCAACAAATAGCTCACATTCTTGAAACGAAATCAGAAAGTGACATACTTAAGTTGAATACTAATCTTATTCAAAACAAAAACTATTATCATGCTTCTTTAACAGCGGATAAACTTTTGACGTTTGATTCTATCAGTCCAAACTATAATTACCGTAAAGGGTTTACAATTATTAATTCGTCTGATGAGTTCGTTAAAGCACTAAAGTTCTTAGAAATAGCTGTGACTAATGTGGATAAGAATTTTGACATGATGTCCCCGAAAGAAAAAGTCGCACCAATTGATGCTTACTTCTATATGGGACGTGCTTATCATTTATCTGGTAAAATTGATAAAGCTGTTGAGTTTTATGAAAAATTTATAGCTGAATTCAGTAAAAATGAAGAATTAGTTTCAAAGGCTAGCATGTACCTACTACAATGTAATGTAGCTAAAGAGATGTACAACACACCAGTTGACTTTAAAATAACAAACCTTGGTGATAAAATTAATACTTCAAATCCAGAATATAGTCCTGTAATTTCACTTGATGGTTCAGCGTTATATTTCACGTCTAGGAGATTATACTCAGACTCTATCAACCTTAGTATTAGAGAACCAGGGACGAACTTACACCTTGAGGACGTATACGTTGCATATAAAGATGAGAATAATCAATGGGGCACTCCTGAAATAATGGAGTTCTGTAGACCTGAATTCAATGAGGCAACAGTTGCTGTTAGCTCTGATGAAAGAAATATATATGTATATATTGATGAAACAGGTGATGGAGATATATATTACTCTAAATACAAAGAAGGAAAGTTTCAGAATTTGAAAATTTTAGAGACAAATGGAATCAATACTGAATCATGGGAAACCCATTTATCAACTTCTCCTGATGGCAAAAGAAAATACTTCGTTTCTGATCGTGATGGTGGTTTTGGTGGAAGAGATATATATTATGTGGAACAAGTTAAAAATGGTGTATGGAGTGAGCCGGTTAATCTAGGACCTACAATAAACACACCCTTTGATGAGGACGCGCCCTTTATATCTGTAGACAACAAGACGATGTACTTTGCTCATAATGGTCCTAAAAGTATGGGGGGATTTGACATTTTTAAATCTGAAATGGATAGCGAAGGAAATTGGTCTGAGCCAACAAATTTAGGATATCCATTAAACTCTACGAGTGATGATATATATTATACTTCCACTGTTGATGGAAAAACAGGATATATGGCTTCGTTTAGACCTGAAGGATATGGGGAAAAAGACATTTATGAAATTACAAATAGTCATTTAGAAGTAAATAATATTACTGCTTTACTTGGAGAAATAGAAACAGTTGACAACAAACCTTTACCAGAGGATATAGCATTTACAGTTAAGTGTATGAATTGTGATGAACCGACTGAATTTACATTGTTCCCGCGAATTTCAGACGGCACCTTCTTTGCATCACTAGAACCATGTAAGGAGTATGAGATTACTTTCCATTATCAAGATGGTGAAGTTGAAGTCTCAAAAGAAACTGTCAAGACTGAATGTAGTGACAAATATGAAGAGATTTATAGACATTTAGTGTTTGATGTTGACAAAATGGCTTTTGTTGATCCTAATACATTGATTGATTCTTTCGAACCATTGGCAATGAAGCATTTCTTTGGATACAATAACAACAAATTAAATCCAGATAAAGGTGCATTGAAGATATTCCTAGATTCATTGAATAGTCAGATACAAAATGGTAGAACTTCTATTGAAATAGAAATCAATGCCTCTGCTTCTACTGTTCCTACTAAAACGTTCAAAAACAACAAAGAGTTAGCTAACGAAAGAGCTATTGGCGTTAAGGAAAATCTTGAGAAATATTTCCAAGAAAAAGGACTTGGTGATTCAATAAAGCTAAAAGTTAATAAGATTGAAATTTCAGGACCTAAATATACTGGAGACTATAAAAACAAAGAGAAATATGGTCAATACCAGTTTGTTGAATTAAACCTAAGTGGTATTAACAGTATAAAAAATGAGACAGAACTAATTAAATCTGCTGATGAAGAAAACACATCACATGTTAATACACCTAAAGAAGCTAGAGAAGTTAAAGACAAGCAAGGTGACATATTCATTAGTGGTGATTTAAAAAACAATGAATATAAATATCATATTGTAATAGGTGTTTTTGGTAGAATTCATTACGCTGAAGGAATGGTTAAAAGTGCAGTAAACAAAGGTTTTAATGCAGAGATAATTGGAAAGAGAAACAATATGCATGTAGTATCCGCTGGTCATGCAAATACAGTTAAAGAAGCTAAAGAGATATTAAATCGTGCACGTAACGAAGTTATCCAATCAGCTTGGATATTAAATTTAAAGAAATGATATTTGTCAAACAATAACTTTAAAGTGGGTTATTTAACCCACTTTTTTATTTTATATATATGAGCTTAAAATTACAAAATGACCTGTGTGTATTTGATATTGAGTCAACAGGGTTAGATGTTTCAGAAGATAGAATTGTTGAAATATCAATGTTAAAAATATCTCCAACTGGAGAAGAGTCGAATTTGACATTGCGTATTAATCCAGAAATTGAAATTTCAGCAGAAAGTTCTGAGATACATGGAATAACAAAAGAGGATATTAAAGATGCTCCTACTTTTAAAGACGCAGCAAATCAAATTGCAGAATTTATCGGGACTTCAGACTTAGCAGGATTCAACTCAAACAAATTTGATATTCCAATGTTAGCTGAAGAGTTTTTAAGAGTAAATCACTCTTTTGATATGCGCTCACGTAAGTTTATTGATGTTCAAAATATTTTTCATAAAATGGAACAACGAACGCTAGTTGCTGCTTATAAGTTCTATTGTGACAAAGATTTAATTAATGCACACAGTGCAGAAGCTGATGTTATAGCAACATACGAAGTTTTCAAAGCCCAAGTTGAACGCTATAAAGAATTAGAAAACGACATGGAGTTTTTGGCTGAATTTTCAACCCAAAATAAGTTCAAAATAATTGATTTTGCTGGTAGACTTGCAGAAAACGAAAAGGGTCAGCCTATATATAACTTTGGGAAACACAAAGGTAAAACCATTGAAGAAGTGGATAAAAACGAGCCTGGTTACTATGGTTGGATGATGAATGGAAGTTTTCCACGCTATACAAAGGCGGTTTTGAAACAAGAAATGGAAAAGATAAAAGCAAAAAGACTAGAGACTAAAAAAATCAATAAGGAAAAAGAAGAAAAACGTTTGGAGAGTAAATTAGAAGCGTTAAAAAGTAAATTCGGAAAATAATCAAGCATGAAAATTATTTGTATTGGCAGAAACTACGCGAATCACGCAAAAGAGATGAACGCTCCCCTACCTGATGTTCCAATGTTTTTTATGAAACCTGACACAGCTCTTTTACCGAAAAACAATCCTTTCTATTACCCTAACTTTACAAAGGACCTACATTTTGAATGTGAACTAGTTGTAAAAATCAATAAGCTAGGTAAGAATATTGCTGAGAAATATGCTCATGAATATTATAGCGAAGTCGGTATAGGTATCGATTTTACTGCTCGTGATTTACAACAAATTTGCAAAGAAAAAGGTCACCCTTGGGAAATAGCAAAAGCATTTGAACACAGTGCTCCACTTGGAAATAAATTTATTCCATTAGATTATAAAAACATTCAAAACATTAATTTTCGTTTAGAAAAGAATGGAGAAGTTGTACAAGAAGCAAATAGCAAAGACATGATTTTTAAAGTAAATCAAATCATTGCATATTTATCTAAGTTTATGACCCTTAAAATTGGAGATTTAATCTTTACTGGAACACCTGAAGGAGTCGGACCTGTTCAAATTGGCGATCTATTAGAAGCATACATTGAAGATGAAAAGCTACTTAATCTTAAGATTAAGTAATAACAGTACAGCCGATTTCTGAAAGTATTCACGTATATTTTAATTATTTTAGAATTGGAAGAAAAACTTATCATATCAAAGACAGTAAGGTATTTTACACATGGTAATAAAGATACAGCTGACAATATTTGGATTGTTTTACATGGCTATTCTCAATTACCTGAATTTTTCATCCGAAAATTTAAAGCATTAGATCCTGCAAAGAACTTTGTAGTAGCACCCGAAGGAATGCATAGGTTTTATAGAGAAGGTACAAGTGGCCGCGTGGGTGCTTCTTGGATGACTAAAGAAGCGCGTTTGGATGATATAGCTGATAACCACAAATATTTGAACCAATTAGCGGATAAATTACTTCAAAATAAAAAATATAAACAACGTTTTCTGCTAGGGTTCTCACAAGGTGGAGCTACTGCTTCTAGATGGCATAACAGTGGAAATTTTAATGCTCATAACTTTATTCTATGGGCAAGTATTTTCCCAGAAGACATCTCAATAGAAGAAGGTAAATCAGGGATGATGCATTCTAATAACTATTTTGTAGTTGGAAAGTATGACTCTTACTTTAAAGGAAAATTCGAAGAAGTCCAGTCTTATTTTAATGCACAAATATTTGAAACAAAAATAAAGAATTTTGAGGGTGGACATGATATAGAGACAGCTACTCTACAAGAAATAGCAAAGGAGTGCCTCAAAAAAAGTGAAAAGATATGAAATCATTAAGACAAAAAGGGGTTGGTTTATTTTCGTTGTTGTTCATACTCTTTTCTTGTTCCCCAGAAACGAATCAAGAATTTTCTCCAGAAGAAAAGCCACTGGAAGAATCAGCAGTTCTAATTAACCCTGTACTCGTTATTCACGGTGGAGCTGGAAATATACTTCGTGAGAATTTTACACCTGAACAAGAAAATATTTATAAGAATGCATTAAAATTAGCTTTAAAAGCAGGTTATAAAATATTAGAAAACGGAGGAACAAGTAGTGAAGCAGTTATAATAGCCATACAAACCCTAGAAGCAGATTCATTATTCAATGCTGGAGTTGGTGCAGTGTTAACACATGAAAAAAAGGTCTCTTTAGATGCCTCTTTTATGGATGGTAAAACGGGTCAAGCTGGTGCAGTAGCAGGAGTTACATCTGTGAAGAGTCCAATAGAACTGGCTTATACCATAATGCACAAGTCTAAACACGTAATGTTATCTGGCATAGGCGCAGAGAAATTCGCTCAACTAAATGGCCTAACAATGGTTGACCCTTCTTACTTTATTACCAAGTTGAGATTACAACAAGTCGAGCGTGTTATAGCGCAAGAAGAGAATCAAGAACACGTGTTTTATGACCCTATAATAAAAGATAAAAAGATGGGGACTGTTGGAGCGGTAGCACTTGATAAATATGGGGATTTAGCAGCCGGAACATCCACTGGAGGCATGACGAATAAGAAACATGGCCGCATAGGAGATTCTCCCATTATTGGTGCAGGAACTTTTGCCGATAATGCAACTTGCGCAGTTTCAGCTACTGGACATGGAGAGTTTTTCATTCGAAACGTAGTTGCTTATGATATTTCAGCCCGAATGAAATACCAAAACTCTTCTCTAAAAGATGCTACACAAGCAAGTATTGACAATCTAACAACAAAAAAGGGAGAAGGTGGAGTCATTGCCTTAGACAAGAATGGTAATGTTGCAATGACATTCAATTCTAGTGGAATGTTTAGGGCTTACGCAAAATCTAACGACGAAATTGTTATCGAACTATTTGATTAAACCGCCCCTGTCCTGCCAAGCTTCTATTAGTATCCATAAACCCCTCTTTGTATAAGTACTTCTTCTGCAAACTCTCAAACGGTCTGTAAACATAATAGACTTCATCATTATGTATTTGAATGTTTTCTACATAACGATAGTATAAAGTAAACTTATCTTGTTTCTGACCATCCAAGGTATTGATCTCATAAACGACTGAATACCCTGAATCATCATATGAAGTATATATTTTCTTTGTAATAGGATCTTGATACATTATTCTTTCCCATCCTGTTTTCACAGCATCTTTATGGAAATCAATGGTTATACTATCAATACTCGCTCCTGAGAAAGCATCATAAAGGAACAATAAGTCTTTATAGAAATCAAAAACATAAACGGTTTCATCAATTAAGAAAAGTTCGCTGTATGGAGCCTCATAATAAATAGAATTTGTAAACACATTTGCTCCTACCCAAACTTCTCTATCAATTCCTGTTTCAGCCTCCATATCCCAAGCCCATAGTTTTGTGCGGACATCAGCCCATTTGTATTCAGCAAGGTAATGTTCCATCATTTCTGAATCTTCGATATGATGCAAAAGTTCATTAGTGGTATCTTTCATGTTCACATTAAAGAAATCAAAAGCAGGATAATGTGACTTATAGGTAGTGAAAAACAACTGGTCATTTTCCAAAGTATCCAGAATCGGTTGGATGAAATTATTCAACTGTTCTCTAGGTACCTTTATAAGCTTAAGTGATAATGAATTTTCAATAAGATAATCGGAAAACTCACAACGCAGATAGACCCTATTGCGATAATCAGTATCTAACCTAATGGCTTTTTCGGGAACATTCCTCCGAAGAATTATGCTATCGTTAACATATAGAATCAACTCGCTTGAACTGTTTAACCGTTTGGGATAAGCCAATAAGATCATAGTTTCCTCATCGATTATAACATAATCACTCACGCTTATTCTCTCAGAAGCGAATGCCACAACTGGTTTGTAATTTGCTCTAATATCAAATGCATTTGAATACTGTCCATCATAATGAAAATTCAATGTTATAGGAATAACGGATCCTTTTTTAATGCCTCGATGATAAGAATTAAGATTTATAAGGGTATCCAACGAATAAAATCCTTCTTTTTTGGCAGTAACTCTCAACATTTGACTTTTTGGAATATAAACATCCACTACCTCCTCGTTTTGAACCCATTGTTTAACTATGATTTGATCAGAAGTTAAGGGAAGAGATAATTCAACTGAGTCGATATTAGAATTTGTCATTACATCCACAAATTTGAATTGTAAAGAATGCTCCTGAGCATAGCTTCCAAAAGTCCAAAAAAATAAAATGTAGCTAAGTATTCTCATATCTTTTATAATTGAGATGCAGCTTCTCAGTTATTCCATATAAAAATATAATAATTATAAGCTTATGACTAACCAACTACAAAATAATAATGAGGAATGTAATTGATAAAAAGCTAAAAGTTGATAGATTTACACAAAATGGAAAGTAAAAGATGAAACTCACAAATCACGTATATAAGGGAGCAAATGGTAGAGAATCATTAATAGATTTTCACGAACCGGATGGTTTTGAATATGAAAACATTGTAATATTTATTCACGGATACAAAGGTTATAAAGATTGGGGAGCGTGGAACTTAGTTCAGTCATATTTTGTCAATAGTGGAATAGCATTTTGCAAGTTTAACATGAGTCACAATGGTGGTACAGTAAAAGAGCCAATTGATTTTCCAGATTTAGAAGCCTTTTCTTTAAACCGATATACTTACGAATTAACTGATGTTTATAATGTTATTGATTGGTTAGAAAACAAAATAGACATAAGCAACAAACGAATTCATTTAATCGGACATAGTCGAGGTGGTGGAATTTCAATTTTAACAGCCAATGATCCTAGGCTATCTTCCATCATAACTTGGGCTAGTATTTCAAATATAGGAAACCGTTTTCCTAAAGGAGAAACCTTGAAGAAATGGCAAGAAAAAGGTTTTTATACAGTAAGGAATTCACGTACTGAACAAGATATGCCACACAAATATATATTGTATGAAGATTGGCTTCAAAACAAATCTATTTTGAATATTGAAGAAAATGCCAAAAACATTCAAATTCCTGCCTTACATATTCATGGAGATAAAGATGATTCTGTTTCAATAACAGAGTCTGAAGCTTTAAGCTTGTGGACAAAAGGAAAATTAATCATTATTAATGGTGCCAATCATACATTTGATACCTATCAACCTTATAAAGAGGATGAAATGCCAAATAAACTGCATGAAGCATGTGTATTAAGTCTACAATTTATAGAGAAACAGACAACAAGTTAACTTTATTGTCGTAATAATCACCGTCTATCTTATGCCTACATAACGCATTTTTTATACGTATAATTCAATTGAATGTTTTATATTTGGAATTATATCAACATAGTTAAATTAATTAACATGAAATTTATTTATACAATCTTATTCGGTTCACTTATCTTGTCATCTTGTGTTTCTAATGAAGTTACCACAGATGTACCCGAGCAAAACAATGAAGCTGAGGTAGTAATTTCGGACGACTCAAATGAAGAGTCTGCTATTACGAAAGCAATTGCTCACCAATGGGTTTTAATTAACAGAACCAATACTGAGAAAGACAAAAACATTGACTTTAGTACAGAAGGTTCTTCGATTATTACTCAATTCGAAGCGAATGGTTTCTTTAGTATATTTGATTTAATTGAAGTAAAAGAGGAGGAAGATAAAGCTCAGTCCTTAAAAGTTCGTTCTTCAGGACAATGGGAAGTTTTTAATGATAATGAACTTACGATGCACCACAGTTTTAATAATTCATCAGAGGTAGAATCATATATTATCGAAGAATTGGATGAGCAACAATTGGTGATTAAAAATAGTGAAAGAGACATTATTGATACTTACCAAAGAAAAGATTAGATTCCATCACCAAGTATTTACAGAGACTATTTCATATTGAATTAGTCTTTTTTTTTATAATCATGCTCGATTCATTAAGAAACAAAATAAGCAATTTATCCATAGGTGCGAAGTTTGCGATTCGTATTATCTATCCTATCGGACTTTATATTGCGTTCTACTTCCTGCTTCACAGAGTGTTTAATACTCCTCTACAGTCAACACAACTTATTTTCATCTTAACATGGGCGCTGATTGAATGGCAGTTATTTCTGAAGAAACCTTCAACGTAAATCTATTCTTTTATTAACTTTAGTACTTCATTGTTCACTTGAATAAAATAAGCTCCTTTCGATAAATGACTCGTTTCAATAGTAGTTTTACCGTTCTCGATCGCAATATTATCTATCTTCATTCTTTTGCCCAATAAGTCGTATAAATAAATGTTTTCCGTCTTTAGTACTCCTTCGACAATAACTACTCTATCAAAAGGGTTAGGATAAACCTTAATTTCGTTTAATTTTTTAGGCACTTTATTAGTAGAGAGAGGACTTCCATTTGTGATTATAAAATTATCAAATGCAGCATTCGTAATGTTGTTTGTTGCAAAAAAATCAGAAGTTTGTATAAATAACTGCATAGTGGTTCCATGTGTTATATGTTCAGATATTCTCTTAGAAACATTTGTCCAAATTCCATTAACATCAGCATGAAAGCCTTGTTTATCTATTTCAACCAAATCAACTCCATTCGAAATAGCAATTCTTAACGTATCATTAAAGGGAACATAGCCATGGTAATTAAAAAACCAGCGATCATAATTGAGGTAAGGATCACTCATATTAGAAATATCAAACACTGGTGAAATGAGTATCACCTCTCCTCCTGCTACACTATTATTATCTGAATTACCCGTCACATAGGCGTATTCTCCACAGTCAAAAGGACTATCACCATTAGGTACAGAAGGCATAATAGTATCTATACTTGAATAAGGTACTGCCCTTTCCCACAAACCTTGTGTTGCAGAAGCTGTAGTAGACCAACCAAAATCAAAGGAAAAATCATCGTTATAGCCTTCTTCAAGGACAAAAGTAAATGTATTCATGGAAGGAGAAAACTCAATATTTGAACACTTAGTGACATATCCCCACTTACCCGACGCTACATAAAATAAATCAGAGTAACTTAGGTTCTGCTTTACCTCCCCTAATCCATTCGTTTGCGCATCAAAGACAACATCAAGGTGTTTAATTCTAACATCAGCACCTAGAATTGGGTTATTATTCTGATCAACTACTTTAATCGTCACATTATACTGCGCTAAAGGTTTGAGTTCAACATCTAAAGTCAAAGTCATGTTCTCAGTTAAAGTAACTACTACATCTTTGGTTTCATACCCATACTTTTTATACTGAATGGTATAATTACCAGAAGATACAGTGCCTGTTTTATACCCCCCATTGACTTTAGTTTGTTTGTTTTTACCAACTTCTTGAATTGTTACATCTACTCCTTGAATTGGATCAGACGTATCTAAATTAGTAACTGTACCCTCTACTTTAGCGGCATATTTGTAATTAGGTTTAAGTATAAAAAGACCATTTTCCACATCTGTTGCTGCAATTGTTCCAGAAGTGAAAAAAGGATAAACACCCCAATTTCCTATTGTGTAGTTTGCTGTTCCAGGATAAGTATCATACCTCCCTACTTCAACCATATTACTTGGATCTGAAATATCATGTATTATTACTCCATCAGCATAATATGAAGTCACCAAAAAGTCTCCAATTACATGTGAATTATGTGGAACAACACCATTCTGAGTACTGGTCTGGATTCGATCAACTTCATAGATATTCTGAGGGTCTGATACATTATAAGCTGTTAAATAACCATTACTAACCTCATCTGTTGTGAAAACATAATTTTGATCAGCCGTCGGCCAAATGTTATGTGTAAAACTTGAAGGCGTTGCGTGACTCCCCAAAACAATAGGATTAGATTTATCTGTTACATCTACAATAGTAAAAAAACCATCATTTACATGTGCAGCATATAAAGTATTATTGACCACAAAACCATCATGGATATACCAATTGTCAAACTCTCCAACTTCTTGTGGCTGCATTGGATTGGTAAATAAATCTAAGATAATTGCACCCCCATTTCCATAATTACTTCCAAAAATATAACCGAATCCATTTTCATCTATGTACAGGTTATGTGCAGATTGCCAAATTTTAGTGTCTCCAAAATAGTTTGCTGAATTTACAATTGGATTGCTTGGTAGAGGTGATAAGTCAATGATTAGCAAGCCATCTTCAGCCTCTGTAGTTACATACGCATAATCTCCAAAGGTTTTAATATCACGCCAAACACTTGAAGAACCAACGTGCCAATATACTTCAAATGGATTTTCTGGGTCTGTGATATCTACAACACTAACTCCTTTCTCAGCACCAACTAAAGCATATTCATTTCCAAACTCATCTGTGTATCCCCAAACATCGTTTAGTTCAGTATCATGGAGCGCTGTATAATCTACATGTGAAAGAGAATCCAAATTATAGTTTTGAGCAAATGTTCCAAATGAAAGAAAAGTGATCAGCAAAAGAAATAATTTCATAGTATAACTTTAATTATATTTGAATAACAATCAATAGAAGATGTTCTTTTCATAAGGTGAATTTAGTTCAAATTCTTGAACTGACTAAATCCTAAGAAATCTATTTTATTGTTTTTTAGTTTTGATTCCAAGAAGGCATCCTTTCCAGATTGTTTTTTAGGGGTTGGGTGCACAATTGTGAAATTATAATTTGGTAAACTATTTCTGATTACTTCTATTTCATATATTTTCTTTTGAAGACTTGATTTACTCAAGTCAAAATCCAATCCTTTGATAATCTTTTTTTCTTGATGCAGAACTAAATCAATTGTAATTCCTAAAGCTAATTCGGGAACAAGCGCTGATATACTTATGTCCTTGTCCCAATTTTTAAATTTATTAGAATGATAAAAAGCCTTCCATTTTAAATGAAAGACAGGACGCTTATTGATATTAGATTTAACAGTATCTCCAAAAAATGATTTAATTAGTTTTTCAAAAAAAGCAATATCTAACCATTCATTAATTGTAGTTGGTTGGCTGTAAACAATTGAGCTTTTTGTTCTATTCGACAAAACCTCCATTTGTTCAACAGAAAAAACAGGATCAAATAAAAGAAGTCCTACTGATTCATTTCTATGGTTATCTACTTTTTCTTTCAAAGCCTTTAAATGTCTTTTTACAGAGAGGTAAGTATTAGGGTGAAGAGATTTTCTCAACAACTCCATTCTAACATTAGAAATATATAAGAAAGGCCCCTGTCCTCCACCCGCTAGCATACCTATACTTACCAACTCATCAGTTAGGGCATTGGTCTTATAATACAATATTGAATAAAAAGAATCCATACTTATAATTTCAAAAGATAGTTTTCAATTTCTGCATTTGCAAAAGTTCTAAAATCTGAGTCAAAACATTTTTTCAATTCATTCCAATACTCATTTCGAATGGAAGGATATAGACTCACCTGATACTTCAAATCAGAATAGAGTTTCTCATGATGTAAAGCATTAAACTCTTCTAGATATCGTTTTAAATCTTTGCGAATATATCTAAATAATTTTTTAAACTCGTTTTTAGTTATTCCAAGTTCATTAAGGTTTACAGCAGCAAAATGAATTCCACTATCTTTTGGCAAGTTGGGGTATGCATCTATAACAAACCTGTCTTTCTTTCCAGGAATAATCAATTTTCTTGTCTCCGAAAAAACAGGAAAAAAGAGATTAATTAAATACATTTTAAAAAGTGATGAAGGATTCAGCAAGCGATTAAACTTTTGTTTTGTTGACCATAAACAATCCAACCAATCATCTACAATTATTAATCCTTCGGGTTCTTCTGCACACATATATTTTACATCCTTCAGTTTGAAAGTACCTACCTCTAAGGATTCAATCTTAAAATGCTTATGGATAAGTGTGTAGAGATTTTGGGCTAGTAAGAAATCTTTATACAAAGGCTGAACAAAAATAAACCTCTCCATTTCCGGTGTCAAAAGTACTGAAGGCGCTGACTTTATGCTATTTGAAATTGTTAGAGGCCTTAACTCTCGCATTATTTAGCTGTTTTGGTCAACATTGGAACAAAACTAAAATCTCCGTAGGTTTCAGTTTTCCAGTTTTCATCATCTAGCTTTGTCAGTCGGGTCATAATCTGCATTTTCCCTTCACCAATTGGAATTACTAATCTCCCTCCCACTTTAAGTTGTTTTTTCAAATCTTCTGGAATGAAGGGAGCACCACAAGTTACGAGAATACTATCATAAGGAGCGTAAGAAGCTTTTCCTTTGTATCCATCTCCATAAAATAGATTAGGTGAGTAACCCAACTTTTCAATAATCGGTTTTGCTTTAATGAACAGTTCTTTTTGTCGTTCAATTGAAACAACTCTCACACCTAGCGCGCATAGAATAGCGGTTTGAAACCCACTTCCCGTACCTATTTCCAAAACACGATGTCCGCGTTCAAGTTCTAGTAATTCTGTTTGAAAAGCAACCGTAAATGGATGACTAATTGTCTGTCCAGCGCCAATTTGAAAAGCCATATTGGTATACGCCTGATTCGTAAATGAGGAGTCCAAGAAGAAGTGTCTTGGCACTTTATCAAAAGCTTCTAAAACAGCTTGATTAGAGATTCCTTTCTCTCTTAATTCATCAATGAGCTGTCGCCTCATTCCTTTATGTCTATACCCGTCAATCATCAGAACAAAAATAAATAAAGATTCTACAATTGCTCACTTGCATTTGGTTTCTTTTCGGTATTCAAATGTTAGTAAACTTAATACTGAAGGGAAACATCATAAAAACAACTAATTAATAGAAAGTCAATAGCTATTGAAACTAAAATTAATATGAATATTCATTTAGTTTTCTATTTTTGTTAAAACTATTTTTTTGGGGATTCTATTAACATTACTCTACTTCTCTATTTTTTTATTGATCTGCTATAGGATTAATAAGAAGTTAATTCCTGAATTACCCAGCACCAGGCTTCCTTTGTTGTTTTTTATTAAAATTCTTTATGCGTTGTTTTTTCTATACGTATATACCTATCACTATGGAGGCGGTGAGTTAACTGCAGATGCAGGAATGTTTTTTCAGGAGAGTAAAGTATTGCATGATGTGTTTTATCAGTCTCCATCTGCTTTCTTTCAATTCCTTTTTGGTTTAAATAATGATATTGACTTTATAAACACCTATTTAGAAAGTACAACACACTGGAATAGTGGTCAAAGGTTTCTGCCTAATGATTCCAGGCACGTTATAAGAGTTAATGCTTTGCTCTATTTTATATCCAATGGAGAAGTCATAGTTCATTTTATATTTTTCAGTTTTGCCTCATTTATAGGTGGAGTTGACCTTTATCAATGGTTGAAAAAGAAATCAACACTCCCACCGTTTATTTTACTTACACTATTGACATTAGCTCCAAGTGTTGCTTTTTGGGGAAGTAGCATAATTAAAGAACCACTAATGGTTTTAGGAATGTGTCTATTTATCAGAGGAGCATTTGATGATATTTCTATTAGTAGAAGAACATGGAGGTTAATTATTGGTGGACTTTTATCTTTTGCATTTAAACCTTATGTTATTATTTGTTTGCTTGCAGCAATGGTTTATTATCTTCTATTTAGTCGATTCTTCCGTAGACAATGGATTGCAGTCATTACTTTTGGTGCTATTAGTATAAGTGCGCTACTAATAACCAACTATGCTGATAAGTTTGCTTACGTTATCTCAAATCAACAAGAAGACTTTTTAAACCTTAGTGATGGTGGGTTATATCTTTATGGTGATGACGACTATATATATTATATATATTACGAAGACAGAAATCACTTTTCAATAAAAAATGGTATCGCAACTCTAGAGGAACCTGTTGATGCCTTTTATATGACGAAAAATGAAAACTTTGAACGCTTCCCTATGCACATTGGAGAAGTTGGTGTAAGTTATCCTGTCTATCTCACTCTAACTAAAACAGGAAGCAAGGTTGATGTGACTTTAATCCGTGATGACTTTTGGCAGATGCTGCTAAACATTCCAGAAGCTATTTATAATTCCTTTTTACAACCTATTCCTAATAAATACAGTACTTGGCTGCAATACCCTGCATTTATTGAAAATATACTCTATGTTTTAGCAGCTATCCTTACATTCTTCATGTTTCCGAAAGCAATTACATTTAAAGAGAAAAGAATGATTGTGTCGCTGGCATTATTTGCAGCTTTTATCGCAATGCTTGTGGGTTGGACAACACCTGTTTCGGGTGCAATTGTAAGGTATATTATTCCAGCACACATAGCCATCTTAGCTATTTTCGCAATTAAATTTGATTACAATAAGCTAAAGGCTAGATACTTTAAAAAGTAATTTTAAATTCTGTTCCAACTCCTTCTTTAGAGCTCACAATAACCTTTCCTTTATGCATATTGATAATGTTTAAAGTTGCGGTCATACCCAGTCCTAACCCATTCTTTCTATTGGTGAAAAATGGATCAAATAAATTACGAAGTGTATCTTCATCCATTCCTTTTCCATTGTCTCTAATGTAAATAACAGGTTTGTTTTCCTCTATATTTAACGCAATAGATAAAGTTGGATTTATGGCATCCTCCATCGCCTCTATAGAGTTGATAAGAATATTAACCAAAGCAATTTTTAACTTCTCAGGATCCCACTCTCCTTCAATAGTATCGATGTAGAAATCCTTTTCTAACTGAATACCTAACAATTCAATTCTGTCTTGACAAAACTCTATAGCTGCATCTACTATTACATCAAGTTTAGAATGTACTTTTTCTAATTCTGGCGGACGTGCAGACTTTAGTAAATCATCAATTAAATCTGAAATCCTAACAGTATTTCGTTCAATCATTTGCTCTAACGTCTTAGCATCACTTCCCTCCTCGGATAAGGCAGACAATTCACCTACCGCAAGTCGAATATTGGTTAACGGATTTCTAATTTCGTGAGCAATCATTCTGGCCATTCTACCAGACATGTTCATTTTCTCTGCCTTTTTCAATTCAGACTCTTGCTCCATTATTTTTGTCAAATCACTTATTGAAACATGGTAAGAATTATCATCTAGAAGATTAGCGTCTTCAGGTAAGTGAGCGATAGAAAGAATAGCTACAACATCTTCTTCCTGATTCAAAAGTGTTGTTTTAAATCCTTTTATATATCCGTCATTCTCTAACTTCTGAACAAATGAATTATAATCAAATTCGTATTTAAATAAGTTTTTAAAATCTTGACCTTTTAGAAGATGATCTGACGAATTTTTCTTATGAAACACATCAATAAAAGCAGCATTAAACTCAGTAATACAAAAGTCTTTGTCTAGTACTAAAAAAGGTTCCATGCTCAATTCAAATAAACTACGGTATTTCTTCTCTTGAGCACGAATAAAGCGTTGTTGATGATATCTTTCCAGAGCGTATCTTAAAGCTCTTTCTATTGTATCCACACGGACTTCCTTTTTTACCAAGAAGTCGGAAGCACCTTTTGACATCGCCTTTTCGTCCACTGAATAGTCACTTGAACCAGTAAGCAGAATCAATGGCTTTAAGATGTTTCTAGCCCGGATTTTTTCGATGATTTCAATTCCTTCACCTTTTCCTAAGAAATGATCAATTAAATAGATATCATGTTCATCTTTTAAAATCTCTGCTTCTGCTTCGTCAAAATCATTACACCAATAAACGTCATATTTTTCGGTTTTAATTTTTGACAAATAATGACTCATGATTATATAATCATCCTCATCATCTTCAATAATTAATACTCTTACACTCATTGTTTATTTAATTTTCTGGAAGGAAGATCGTAAATGTAGCACCATTTCCTTCACTCGATTTAGCAGTAATTGTTCCTTTATGATTCTCACATATCTTCTTACATATAGAAAGTCCAATTCCCGTTCCTTCATATGCAGATCTTCCATGTAAACGTTGAAACACTGCAAATATTTTGTCCAAATACTGCTCATCAAATCCAATTCCATTATCTGAAACAGTAATTTTCCAATACATTTTGTGATTGTTGTTTTGCAATTCTTTACAAGGTAGTTCCTCCGATTTAACCAACTGACTTTCTATATTAATGATAGGCTCTACATCTGTTTTTCTAAACTTAATAGCGTTGCTTATTAAATTTTGGAAGAGTTGACGCATTTGAATTTCATCAGCAAGGATTGCGTTAGGTAAGCTTTGAATATTTACTTGAGCATTGTTCTCTTTGATGGAAATTTCTAAATCTCCCAACACAGTCTCAACAACCTCTTTTAAATTAATTTTCTCACTGATGTTAAATTGACGCGAAATACGCGAATATGAAAGCAAGTCTTCCATTAACTCTTGCATACGTTCTGCAGCAGATTGCATACGGTGAATATGTGAGACTATCGTTTTCTTATCAATTGCTTCGTTTTCTAACTCTAATTCAATTAACTCTCCAAAAGTTCTGATTTTTCTTAGCGGCTCATTCAAATCATGAGAAGCTACATAAGCAAAGTTCTCTAAGTTCTCATTCATCGAGCTTAATTCAATATTAATTTCATTGATTTCTCTAAGATACCTCTCACTTCTCAAAATTTCTTTTCTCATTTTAAAGAAACTGATAAAAACGATAAGTAACATCACACCTCCAAATACTGTAAGTAAAAGCATTGCATTTCTATTTGCAATTCCAGCATCTCGCTGATTACTCTCTTTCATTTCATTGTTTACCGCACGAATTTGCTTCAAGGTTTTGAGTATCTCAGCAGTTGTTTCATCGCCAAAAGCCATTTGCTCCGTTCGTTTTACGATAGACACAGAATCCTTAGCCATCATACTATCTAAGGTGGATATCCTTTGAGAAATTAAATGATTTAATAATTCTGTTTCGCTATCTGCAAAATGATGAGCTGAACAGTGAGCACCAAGTCGCTTTACATATGTTAATAAATTCTCCTTTTTATGCTTATAAGTAGACTCACTTTCTATTGATCTTGTAATTACGTAACTGTAAGCTGAACTTTCTAATTGTGTTATATGCTGAATAATAGCATTGGTTTTTTCAACAGTTAATGCATACTGTTCCGCTTGTTTACCAGACTGCCAAGTACGGTTTAGAAAAAACAAAGAAGTAATGAAATATCCAGCGATTAAGGCCAGAGACAACATTAAAAAATAATTATAATAACTTAACTTTCTATCTTTTATCATTCTTCTAATAATCCATAAGCGTTCAACTTATTATACAGCGTCTTTCTATCAATACCCAAAATTTCAGCAGCCTTGGTTTTATTGTTATTTGATATAGACAAAACTTTTAAGATTGCTTTCTTCTCCGCCTCTGCTGTAACATCTTTTAAGAGCAATGAGTTTGTTTCTGTATTATCAACATTTGAACCATTGTTTTTGTTCCAGCTCATTCTTTTTGGATTTACAATATCTTGAGGAAGGTCTTTTAAAGCAATCTTATTAGATTCCGATAATAAAACAGCACGTTTAATAGTGTTTTTTAATTCTCTAATATTTCCAGGCCAAGGATAATTATAGAGAACTTCCAAAGCATCTTCATCTATGCCCTCAACAGATTTAGACAATTCCTCATTAGATTTTTGTAAAAAGAACTGAATAAAATCAGATAATTCCTCCTTGTTTTTACGAAGTGGTTTTAATTCAATCTTGAACTCATTAACACGGTAGTAAATATCTTCTCTAAATGTTCCTTTGTGCATTGCTAACTTAAGATCTTCATTTGTTGCTACGACAATTCGTACATCAACGGCCATATCTTTCTCGCTCCCTACTTTTCTGATCACTCTTTCTTGCAGAACACGCAAAAGTTTTACCTGATTTTCATATGAAAGGTTTCCTATTTCGTCTAAAAACAAAGTTCCCCCATTAGCTAATTCGAAACTACCTTTTTTATCAGAAGTCGCTCCCGTAAAAGCTCCTCTTACATGTCCAAACAACTCACTCGAAGCTAACTCTTGAGGTAAGGCACCACAATCTACAGGAATAAATGGCCCACTCTTTCGACTGGAAGCATCATGAATCATACGTGCAACAACTTCTTTTCCTGTACCACTTTCTCCAGTAATCACAACTGTCATATTGGTAGGAGAAATGATATCAACTAACCTTTGGATACCTTGCGAATATGGACTAGTGGGAACTAAAAACTCATCATTAGTTTTAGCCATTTTAGGAATAGAAGGAGAAACAGCATTATCCTCAGCTACTTCAATTTTAGATTTTCGCTTTGCTTTTAAAGCATCTTCAACCAACATAAATATCTCTTCAGGGAATATTGGTTTTGTTACGTATTCATACGCTCCCAAACGAATCACTTTCACTGCCTGATTAACATCTGAATACCCAGTAATGACAATTATAGGGAGTTTATCGTTAATAGCTTTGATCTCTTCTATAATTTCAAACCCATCCTTATCAGGTAATCTAAAATCTGTTAATACTAAATCAATCGCTTCTTTTTTAACAATTTCTATTCCTTCATAGCCCTTAAAAGCAATTCTAACATGGTACCCTTTCCGTTCAAAAAAACGTTTAAGTAACATGCAGATATCTACATCATCATCAATTATTAATAAAGTATGTTTTGCCATCTATTTCGCGTTTTGTATCATTTTAAGATGTTCTACAAAGGTGTCTTTTTCAAAAGGCTTAGCCAATAAACCTATAGCACCTAATTCTGTAGCGCGTTGTTTTTCCTTACAATGATTAAAGGCTGTAATCACAAGTATTTTAACTTCAGGATTTACTTTTTTTAAAGCTGGAATCACATCAAACCCCTCTCCATCAGACAAACATAAATCCAATAGCACATAATCTGGCTTATGTGATTTTAGGCATAATTCTACACCTTTAATTGAGTCTGTTTCTATGACATCAAAATCAAAGTGTCGATTTATAATCGACTTATACAATGCTTTTATATCATGCTCATCATCAACAATAAGTAAAACTGGGCGTTTCATGTGTATTTTAGATTAAACCTTTAATTAAGAAAACAACACAAACATCACTTAGTTCAAAAATAGTATAAATTAGAGTGGGGTGGTGATTTTTATTCGCAAAATGTAGAAAAAAATACACATTCTGATTGTTTTTAATCTAAATACTGAAGATTAAGTTCATCAGCACTAAAATGACTTCTTACAATAGGCAAAATATGATCTCCATTTTCTTTTGAACGGTAAACAGAGAGTTTATTAATTCCAGAAAAGTCCAAGTACAAAGAATCAACCTGTGGTAAATCATCAATAATCTTAACTACAAGATGTTGGTGTTGGGCAAAGCAAATTTGAACCCAACTATTGATTTTCTTTCTGGCTTTGTCCTTCCGAATATCTTTAAGATTATTGATCATAGGCTCAAAGCCTAATGGAGAAACCTTTAACTGAACGATAATAAATAAGGGTTCAGTTTTTTTACTAAACAAACAAAGCTTGTTTTGAAACTCAGGTTTGAGTTCATCTTCTTGAATATATAATAAGTTTGCTTCCACTTTGACAAAACTCAACAAATTATTAATCAACTAGAATGATTTCGGCAAGAAAATAAAATGATTAAAATCAGTATTTTAAAACTATGTAAGAATTACAGAAACAGAGAACTTTGGTATTTATCTTGAATACAATAACTTATTACAAGCTTTAGAAAAGCATTATGACATAGGATAATTATAGTGCCCCTTAATAATCCTTCTTTATAAAAGATTTTATTTCATTCACTTGTTTCTGTATTCCTTTTACAGATTTCAACAAATCATTTTCAGAAATTGTAACCTCTGGCAAATCGTGAGAAATATAATTCACAAACTTCCATACTTCAATAACCTCATTGATATCCAACAAATAAGGCTCATACAATGGGTTAGTTGAAGACAATTGAATTACATTGTCCTTCCCTGGTATTTTATTTACAATCTTGAACACAATTCCTTCTTCCTTCGTAATAATGATATAAGGTTGATTGTTTTTCAAAGTCTCCCAGTTTTGCACGTATTCTGCTACAACATGAGAACCTGAAGAAACAGGGGGCATACTGTCACCTGATATTGGAAATGATCGGTATTTTCTATCTTTTTTTAAGAAAGGCAATTGAAATGTCGGCAAAATCTTAATGTAATCCGGATCTGCATAACCTAAAGTATAACCTGCGCTTGCTTTTTGGGGAATCATTTCAATAACATCATCATTGGTTTCTGAGACCATGGATGTCAAAACACGAAGCTTTCTTCCTTTAACATCTGCATAAACTCCTTTTTCAATAGCCTCCCAATCGCTTTCAGTTAGCTCTTCCATATTTCTTTTCAACAAGTCATCTAATGGAATTCGATAGAATCTACTCATTTTCACCAAGTTTTCAATACCTGGCTCTGCAACACCATTCTCATAACCTGAGTAAGAAGAGCGTGTCAAGCCTAATTCTTGTGCGACATCTTCTTGAGATTTCTTACGGTATTTTCTAAGTAACTTAAGATTTGATGCTAAATAAATTTTCATATCACAAGAATTATATGTTTATATATTAATCAAATGTACGAAAATATTTTAAGCAAAAAGAGTTTGGAATAATAATTAAGAGTAATTAGGAGTTTAGATTTAGATATCCGTAAAAAACTTACGTTCTCTCCTCCTACATTTGAACAATACAAATCCATCATTTGTCAATTAATAAATAGAACTCCATGAAGAAAGAAGAAATTGAAAGTCAAATTTTAGCCCTTGAGAAACAAAAGCTTCAAGCTATTAAAGAACAAAACTATGGATACGTTGCTTTGATGCGAGACCAGGTGAGAGAACTCATGTATAAGGTGAGGAGTCTTCAAAAATAAACACGCCATTTGACGTATATTTAAAATATTAAAACCTACTATTTGTTCAGAAACCCTGTTTGTTTATTCAATTATTACTACTCTTGTTATTAAAACAAAACCTTTAGAGATGTCGCAAATCACCAATCGCATCCTCATGATTCGACCTGTAGCTTTTCGTATGAATGAAGAAACAGCAGTAAATAATCATTTTCAAAAAGAGATGAAGCAGTCTCCTGAAGTAATCACAAAAACTGCACAAAAAGAGTTTGATGAATTAGTTGAAAAATTAAGAACTGTAAATGTTCAAGTAAAAGTAATCGACGATATTCTAGAAAAAAACACGCCTGACTCTATTTTTCCGAACAATTGGATTTCTTTTCATAAGAATGGAGTGATTGTCCTCTACCCTATGTTTGCTAAAAACAGAAGAAGAGAACGCCGAATGGATATTATTGATAAACTAAGAAGTGAAGGGCTAGAAATCGCAAAAATCATTGATTACACAGCAGCAGAAGCAGATAATTTATTTCTTGAAGGTACAGGAAGCCTATTATTAGACCGAGTCAATAAAAAAGCATATTGCGCACTATCTGTTCGCGCAGATGAGGTTTTAATTAAGCAGTTTTGCAAAGACTTTGATTATAAACCAGTGCTTTTCGTGGCAAATCAAACTGTAAACAATGAACGCAAAGCAATTTACCACACCAATGTCATGATGGCTTTAGGGGAGACTTTTGCTGTTATTTGTCTAGACAGCATTGACAATAAAAAACAATGTGAAGAGGTTATTCAAAGTTTAAAATCAGACAAAAAGGAGATAATTGAAATTACGGAAGAGCAAATGCATTCTTTTGCCGGAAACATGTTACAAGTTAAGGGGTCAGATGAAAAAAGACACTTGATAATGAGTCAACAAGCATACAATAGCCTAACTGCTGAACAAATAAAAAGGATTGAAAATCACTGTTCTATTCTCAGTAGTGATCTAACAACAATCGAAACACTCGGTGGTGGCAGCGCAAGGTGCATGATAGCGGAAGTCAGTTTTGAGTAAAGAGCAAGGGTTATGAGAGAAGTATACAAAGAAGAGTTTGTAAAAGCAAAAAAACCCAGACGAATGTCTGGGTTTTGGGTGGAAGATCGGTCTCGAACCGACGACCTCCTGAACCACAATCAGGCGCTCTAACCAACTGAGCTACAACCACCATAACATCTTAACTTAAGTACTTTTTTATAATTTTCATCAAACTACAAAAGGTTTACTTAGTGTCTTTCTTAGTTATAAATTTAAACCGTTGTTCAAATCGGATGCAAATATAAAGAAAATAAAGTTAATCAAATCTCTAGAAGCTGAAATATTTTTTATAAAAACTATAGCCAACTCAAACTTCACTGTAAATCAAAGTGTTGATTAAACAACAGTACTTCAAATGACATACCAACTGTTTATTATTGTACATAAAGTGTTGATAACATACAGAAAAAGTCTACTCTCCTTTCTCTACATACTGTATATTTGTAAAAAATCATTGAGATGATAAAAATTGGATTGATAGGAACTGGACATTTAGGCAAAATTCATTTGCGCTTAATTAAAGAGTTAAGTGATATATATGAATTAGTAGGTATTTATGATAGCAATCCTGAACAAGCTGCTGAAGTAAGCAAAACATATAACTGCAAAGCATTCTCGTCTGCGGAAGCATTAATCGATGAAGTAGACTGTGTTGATATTGTAACTCCAACAACTTCACACTTTGAAATGGCTTCAATGGCTATTAAACGTTCTACTCACGTTTTTATCGAAAAACCTGTAACACAAACAACTTCAGAAGCACGTGCTTTATTAGCTTTAGCAGAAGAGGCTGACGTTAAAGTTCAGGTAGGTCATGTTGAAAGGTTTAACCCTGCATTTAGAGCGGCGATTCCCTATTTTGACCAACCTATGTTTATTGAAACACATCGTTTAGCACAATTCAATCCAAGAGGAACAGATGTTCCAGTAATTCTTGATTTAATGATTCATGATATTGATGCAATTCTAAGCGTTGTCAAATCTAGCGTACGTAAAATTTCAGCTTCCGGAGTTGCAGTTGTTTCTGATACACCAGATATCGCAAATGCAAGAATTGAATTTGATAATGGTTGTGTAGCGAATTTAACAGCCTCAAGAATTTCATTAAAAAACATGCGTAAATCACGCTTCTTCCAGAAAGACGCATATATCAGCGTAGATTTCCTTGAAAAGGAAATGGAAGTTGTTCAAATGGAAACATTAGAAGGCGAAGCTGGACCTTATGACATGGTAATGGAAATGGGGAATGGAAAACCTGCTAAGAAAATTATATTTGATAAACCTGAAATTGAAGATATTAATGCAATCAAAGAAGAGCTGCGAACTTTTGCAGAAGCAATAAAGAACAACACCACTCCAATCGTCTCATTAGAAGATGGTTTATTGGCTTTAGATGTCGCTGAACAAATTCTTGAAAAATTAAAAATGAGTGGTTCTATCATTGAAATGTAATATCCACTATTAATTTACGTTTATTTCTAAAATAACTTTAATGAGACACGTCTTTATATACGCTTTACTTTCATTACTCTTCTTTTCATGTGCTAAGGACCAACCTCAAGTAGCTTGGCTAAAGATTGATAAATGGGATTTAATTGCTAATCCGGATGCCCAAAACGTACAAGGAGAATTATCGCACAACCTTACTCAGGTATTTCTAAATATGGATGGTAAAAGTCTAGGTGTATATGAACTACCTGCTAAAATTCCAATTATAGGAGATGGTGCACATGAATTTGTAATAATTCCAGGGATTATCAATAACGGAATTAGTAAAACTAAAAAAAGGTATCCTTTTTTAGAACAATACAAAGGAGTGATTACCCTAAAGCAAAACGATACAGTTTCTATTACTCCAACAACAAGATATTATTCAAGTATCAACTTCTTAATAGAAGATTTTGAAAGTCCAAGTATGAACTTGGAGGTTTCTACAGAATCATCTGCTACTTTAGGTAGAAATAATGATCCAGATATTTTAGTTTGGGGAAATAAATATGGAGAGGTTTTACTAAACGACTCAGACTCACTAATTTCATTCATAACTAATTTTGAAACTGTACTTCCTAAACTAGGTGCTGAAGTTTACTTAGAGTTCGACTATATGAATACTAACTCAATGCTAATAAGCACTATTTCTTATGGAAATGGAAATTATTTTGATGACCCTTACTTTATTGTTGTTCCACAAAAAGAAGGTAGTGCAGTATGGAAGCATGCTTATATCGATTTAAAAGAGAATATATCCTATCGTCAAACCACACCGATAAACGAAGCCCAATTCACACTTCTTTTAGATGAATTAGGGACATCAAAATACTTCTATATTGACAATATTAAATTGATTTATCCATAGCTGTTAGAATGAATCAGAAAAGGTTAAAAACAATATTTGTTTTAGTCGACTTACTGACTGCGGGAATAGCTTGGGCGATATTCTTTTACTATAGAAAAATCTATATTGAGCAAGTCACTTTCGAGGTATCTGATCGTTTTTATATAGGATTAGCTGTTGTTCCTTTGTTTTGGTTTAGCGTATATTTTGTATTAGGAACCTACAACAACCTTCGTAGAATGTACCTTATGCGTATTCTTTCTATCTCGATGCGGTCCTTTTTTGTGGGTACTTTAGGCATATTTTTCTTCCTTATTTTAGATGACGAAATCCTTATTCATACAGATTATTACAAGTTATTACTTGCATTATTTATAATCCATTCATTTCTAGCGCTAACACCGCGTTTACTTATTACAAACTATATTGTTAAGCAAATCGCTAGGCGGAAAACTGGATTTAGAACGCTTTTAATTGGAGGAAGTAGTAAAGCAGTTGATATCTACAAAGAAGTAGAAGGTCTACCCAAAGGCACAGGTTCTATGTTTGTTGGATTTATAAACTTAAATGGAATAGATACAGAGCTATCCTCTCAACTTGAACATTTAGGACATATAAAAGACCTTGAAAGAATCATTGATGAACAAAAAATTGAAGAAGTTATAATTGCATTAGATTCTTCGGAGCATGAACGACTAAAAAAAATCATAACACGTATTCAAGGGAGAGACATTACCATAAAAATCTCTGCAAATATGTACGATTTATTAAGCGGTAGTGTAAAAATGACGAATATTTTCGGAGCATTACTCATCGAAGTAAATGATGATTTAATGCCCCACCTCCAGTTTGTTATTAAAAGAGTTATGGACATAGTCATTTCAACAATTGCTATCATCATTCTTCTTCCGGTCTACATTATTCTTTCGATTCTAGTTAAAACCTCTTCAAAAGGACCTGTTTTCTTCTTACAAGAACGAGTAGGTAAGAATGGAGTTCCATTCAAGATTATTAAATTCAGGACAATGGTTGTAGATGCAGAGAAATCCGGTCCACAACTATCCTCAAGTAATGATAAGCGCATTACGAAAATAGGTAAGTTTATGCGTAAAGTTAGGCTGGATGAAATCCCTCAATTTTGGAATGTTATCAAAGGAGAAATGTCACTTGTCGGTCCACGTCCAGAAAGACAATTTTTTATCGACAAAATTGCAAAACGAGAACCACAATTTCTACAACTCACTAAAGTAAAACCTGGAATAACTTCTTGGGGACAGGTAAAGTTCGGTTATGCCGAAAATGTTGATGAAATGCTACAGCGCATGAAGTATGATTTACTATACATCAAGAACATGTCAATAGCCATTGATTTAAAAATCTTACTCTATACCATTGTTATCGTATTGAAAGGCTCAGGGAAATAAAAAAACTTTTATTGTTTAGGTTAACAAGAAGCCAACAAGTGCATGACACACTGTGAAATCCTCCTACCCAATTCAATTTAAGTATAGCAAAGAAAAACAGTCAAAAAGCTTTCTTTCATTTTTTTACAACTTTCTTTTCAAAAGTTTCAAAATATTACCAGTTTAATTTTATCTTTGACCTCGATGGAAACGCAAGTAATTCTCAACGCAAAGCAGTTTGATCTCACCCTGCAACGGCTCTGTCGACAACTCATTGAAAATCATAATGATTTCTCAACTACCGTTTTAATTGGATTACAACCTAGAGGGTTAAGCGTATTGAATCGCTTAAAAACGCTTATTGAAGAAATATTAGGCAAAGAGATACAATGCGGAAGTCTTGACATCACCTTTCACCGTGATGATTTTAGAAGACGCGCCACTCCCCTTATCCCAAGTGTAACCAATATTGATTTTTCTTTAGAAAACAAGAACATTGTGTTAATTGACGATGTACTTTATACTGGACGAACAATTCGAGCTGGATTAGATGCTATGCTAGCTTATGGACGTCCCAACAAAGTTGAATTGCTCACATTTGTTGACAGAAGGTTCAAGCGTCATCTTCCAATTCAAGCAGATTACATAGGAAAAACAGTAGATTCTCTCGTTTCAGAACGTGTTTCTGTGGAATGGAAAGAAATAGAAGGAGAAGATAAAGTGTTATTATATACCCCAGAAAGCAATGGATAATTTAAGTGTTGGACATTTAATCGGAATAGAAGAACTCACAGCAAGAGATATTGAAATTATTTTTGAAACTGCTGACCGATTTAAAGAAGTTATCAATCGTCCAATAAAGAAAGTTCCTTCATTACGTGATATTACCATTGCCAATGTGTTTTTCGAAAACTCTACAAGAACAAAGCTTTCTTTTGAACTAGCAGAAAAAAGACTAAGCGCTGATGTTGTTAACTTTAGTGCTGGAAGCAGTTCGGTTAAAAAAGGAGAAACACTCGTAGACACAGTCAACAACATTCTTTCCATGAAAGTTGACATGGTAGTGATGCGTCACCCTAATCCAGGAGCTGCTGAATTTCTCTCAAAGCGTGTAAATGCTAGAGTAATAAATGCAGGAGACGGAACACATGAACATCCAACCCAAGCTTTATTAGATAGTTATTCTATCCGTGAAAAACTAGGTACAGTCAAAGGCAAGAAAGTTGTCATTGTTGGCGATATCCTACACTCAAGAGTAGCATTATCAAATATATACGCACTACAAAAGCAAGGTGCTGAAGTAATGGTATGTGGTCCAACAACTCTAATTCCAAAATACATTCATGAATTGGGAGTGAAAGTAGAACACAATCTACGCAAAGCATTAGAATGGTGTGACGTAGCCAATATGCTTCGTATACAACTAGAAAGACAAGACATCCAGTACTTTCCTTCATTAAGAGAATATACTATGCTCTACGGTCTAGATAAAGCATTACTTGACAGTCTTAGTAAAGAAATTATTGTAATGCACCCTGGACCAATCAATAGAGGAGTTGAAATCACAAGTAATGTTGCTGACAGCAAACAATCTATCATCCTGAATCAAGTAGAAAATGGAGTTGCCATTCGAATGGCTGTCATATACTTATTGGCATCAAAGATAGAACGTTGATAAATTTTATTAAATTTGTTAAAACCAAGCAGCATAATGAACTTTACAGTAATAAACCATACAAACTACAGTATTATATCTTCGGAAGAAGCTAAGCTCAACAGCTTGAATGCTTCCGAACTGAAAGCAACTATATTATCGTTAAATAAAGAAAACGTTAGTAACCTGATTATTGACTTAGCAAAAACAAGCTACTGTGATTCTTCTGGATTAAGCGCGCTGCTTTCAGCCAATCGTTTATGTAAAAATTCAAATGGTAAGTTTGTATTAACAGGACTTCATCCCAACGTAAAAAAGATGATTGAAATTGCACAACTACATAGGGTTTTAACCATCACTGAAACTTTAGAACAAGCCGAAAAAGAGATGCAATAAATTCATGAGTTTCAATGTGACTATTTTAGGAACAGGTGCTGCAGTTCCAACTTTAAACAGAGGAACAACCGCACAACTTGTCAATTGTCAACAACGTTCTATACTTATTGATTGTGGAGAAGCTACGCAAATTCAAATGCGTAAATTCAAAGTTAAATTTCAAAATATACAACTCGTACTCATTTCTCATTTACATGGTGATCATGTTTTTGGATTACCTGGACTAATTAGCACAATGCAATTACTAGGAAGAAAAGTTCCAATGACAATTATCGGTCCCAAAGGCATACAAGAATTCTTGATTTCTCAATTTAAACTCGTAGGATTATACAACGGTTTTCCGCTAAATTTTATTGAATTAGAACCAGAGCAAGAAGGACTGGTATTTGAAGATAAATGTTTAAAAATATCCACATTCCCACTAAACCATAGAATAGCCACGCATGCTTATCGAATTGATGAAAAGCCAGGGAACAGACGTTTAGACAAAGACGCTTTTGATGAAACTGGGGTTAGCACTTCCTACATCAATAAATTAATATCAGGAGAAGATATAGAAGATAATAATGGGGTAATTGTTCGTTCAAATGATGTAACCTACTCTCCAAAGCCAACAAAATCTTATGCCTTCTGTTCAGACACAGCATATCACCCTCCTATTATTGAGCATTTAAAAAATGTTGATCTATTATATCACGAAGCTACATTTGCAGACAGTGAAAGTGATAGAGCTACAGAGACTTATCATTCCACTGCAAAACAAGCCGCAACAATTGCATTAAAAGCCAATGCAAAAAGGTTGATTTTAGGACATTTTTCAGCACGCTATAAGACAATGGACAATCACCTAGCAGAAGCAAAATCTATCTTTGACAAGGTATTTATTCCTGAAGATGGAGAATTCTTTAATGTTTAGAGATTAAAAAGAGCGGGACTTCAAGAGTCTCAGTCGCCTAGTCTCTGATAAAATCAATTCATTCAATTCATCTAAATCATTCAACAATCTCAAACATTTCACTAGCTTTCGCTCTTGAAAAAGCGTTAAAGTGCCACCATTCCGTTTCAATCACCCAAAATCCACCAACACGCATAACTTGTCGCAATAACTTTCTATTCTGGACTTGTAAACTTGTTAATTCACCAGACGCTAGGAACTTCTCTTCATGACGAGGGTAGGCAATTTTACGTAAATCATCATACCCTGCTCCCATATCTAACCAACCATTAGTGTATTTATTCATAATTGTTAAATCAACTGCACAACCATAATTATGAATACTCCCATTTGCAGGATTACTTACAAATTTAACCCTTTCACTAAAGGGAATAGTATCTAAAGCATCCCACATTATTTGTTGAACAGATCGGGGGCGCGTGCCATCAAAGACTAATAAAGTAAGTGCAGGGTCAATATCTTGTAGCGCTTTTTGCGCTTTAGACAAACGTTTTGCAACTTCAGGCTGAAGATATACTTTGTGATAATTTTCATACAAGACAATTCCCATAAAGTTATCCTTTGTTGCGTACTTAACGTCAACATGAAGGGTAGAATCTACACTTTGAATATCAACCAATCCTGCAGCAATCATTTTCTCCTCCAAAGCACTTATTTCGGGCTCTCCCTCCTCTTCTTCTACTTCTAAAGAATCAGATGAAAAATCAACATTCCAAATATCTTCTAGATTTGAGTTTGATCGTTCTTCCTGAGAAGTGCTTTGTTCCTCATCAGATCGAACACATGAAAATAACATAAGTAAAGTAATCAATAAAAGAGACTTGTTTATCATCCTTGAAAATTTTGAATTTATCTTTTACAAAAGTAAAGTTATTAACAACTTAGAGAAAAAGTTGGAAGAAAGGAATAAATACAGAATATTTGTACTTTGGTCAATTAAATAATCATGAAATGAAAGAGGAGGAAAACCAAGAAAACAAGCAAGAAGTACATTCAAAAGTAGTTCGAGCAGGAAAACGCACTTATTTTTTCGATGTTAAGGCAACGCGAAACAATGACTTATATCTTACTGTTACTGAGAGCAAAAAATCCTTTGACAATGGAAAAGCAACATTTCAGAAACATAAGATTTTCATTTACAAAGAAGACTTTGAAAAATTTAGTGAAGCGCTAGGTGAAACTATTGACAAAATTAGTGAGCTCAAACAAGAGGGAAAATATGCAGATGATGATTTAAACATATCAGACTACTCTTCGGTTGATTTTGAGGATTTACCATAAAAAACAAGAATTTTCCGGTAATTCTGTTGCTATTATTTTATACATTAAAGACATTGAATAAATTTATATTGCGTATCTTGTTCAATCATTTGTTCTATTTACAAAATTTAATATAATATGGGTAAGATTATTGCCATTGCAAATCAAAAAGGTGGGGTTGGAAAAACGACTACAGCTGTTAACTTAGGAGGTAGTTTTGGAGTGTTGGAATACAAAACTTTGATTGTAGATGCAGATCCTCAGGCGAATGCGACCTCTGGAGTAGGCTTTGACCCTAGCCAAACCAGAAATATATACGACTGTCTTATCAACGATGTTCACCCATCAGAAGTCATTTTAAAAACACAGAATCCTAACTTAGATGTTTTACCTTCTCACATTGATTTGGTTGGGGCTGAATTAGAAATGATTAATATGCCCGGTCGTGAGTATTTGATGAAGAATGTTTTGGACAAAGTCAAAGATGTTTATGACTTTATTTTAATTGACTGTTCTCCATCTTTAGGATTAATTACTGTAAACGCATTAAGTTCTGCTGATTCAGTTATCATACCCGTACAATCAGAGTATTATTCTCTTGAAGGTCTAGGAAAGCTTTTGAATACAATTAAAATTATTCAAGGACGATTAAATACTGATTTAGACATTGAGGGAATATTGATTACACTCTACGACACAAGATTACGTTTAGCAAATCACGTTGTTGAAGAATTAAAAACACACTTCCAAGATTTAGTTTTTGATACTGTAATTCACAGAAACACGAACTTGGCTGAAGCACCTTCACATGGTGAAACTATTATTATGCATGATGCAACAAGTAAAGGAGCTGTGAATTACCTCAATTTAGCAAGAGAAATTATTCAAAGACAAGAAGCAGCAAAATTAACAGACGACAAAAATAAAATTTCATTAGAAGATGAGCTCTAATTCTAAAAAAAGACCGGCACTAGGAAAAGGATTAAGTGCATTATTAGAAAGTTCGCTGACAGATATAACTTCTGAAGATTTATCTGATGCATCCGTATTGGGTTCAGTAGCTTTATTACCTATATCTGCAATAGAAGCAAATCCATTTAATCCTAGAACACATTTTGAAGAAGATGCATTGCAGGAATTAACTGATTCTATTGCTACCCACGGCATTATTCAACCGATAACTGTTAGAAAACTAGGAAGAAGTAAATACCAATTGATATCAGGAGAGCGCCGATTTAAGGCTTCTCAAATGGCTGGTTTAAAAGAAATACCCGCTTATATCCGTGTAGCGAATGATCAAACTATGCTGGAAATGGCATTAGTTGAAAACATTCAAAGACAAGATTTGAATGCGATTGAAGTTGCGCTATCATACCACCGTCTGATTCAAGAATGCAATTTAACACAGGAAAAGCTTGCTCAACAAGTTTCGAAAAGCAGAACTTCAATTACAAATCATTTACGTTTACTCAAACTTCCTGCTAAAATTCAGTTGGCAGTTAGAGAAAATGAGATTTCAATGGGGCACGCAAGAGCTTTAGTTGGTATTGACAATAGTGACAAGCAAATTGAAATATTTGACCGTGTCATCAACGAACAATTATCTGTACGTGATTTAGAAAATATTCTTCGTGAAGAAAAAGCAAGTAAAACAGAAAGTCCAAAAGCAAGCACTTCAAAACCAGTAGTAACTGAGCAACAAATTGGTTTTACACAAGAATTTTCTGATAAAGTAGCCGCTAAAGTTCAAATCAAGAAGCAGCCAACTGGAAATGGGAAACTCATCATTAATTTCAATTCAGAGGTTGACTTGAATAGAATAATTGAAATTTTGAACGAACAGTAACAATAGAATGAAATTACTTCTTGTACTCCTTCTCTTTTTTTCTTTCGTTATAAATGCACAAGAATCAGTAACTGAACAAAGCTCTAATCAACAAGATTTAAAAGCCGATATGTTAAGTGATACAACTCATTCTCCAAAAAAAGCTGCTCTATTGTCGCTTATTCCTGGAGGTGGACAGATATACAATCATATCGCTATGCCTAAAGGAAGAAAAAATGCATTTTGGAAGATTCCTATTATCTATGCTGGATTAGGAGCTACAAGTTATTTCGCTATACAAAATCATAAGGTTCAAAAAACGCTTAAAGAAGAGTATTTATTTAGAGCAGAAAACGGTTTTCCAAATCCAGACTTACCTGATTACGCTACTTATGACAATCAAGGCGTGTTAACTTTATTTGAGAACTCCCGTAGGTCAAGGGATCTAATGATATTTGCATTTATTGCTGTTTATGGATTAAACATACTTGATGCGCATGTCGAGGCACATTTCATTAACTTTGATATTTCAAAAGACCTTACATTAAGTATAAAACCAAGAATGCATGATTTTCATACACCAGGACTTGCGTTGAGCCTTAATTTTCGTTAATTAAGTTCATGATATGCAAGAGAAAATTAAATTTGTAATACTTCTAAAAGTAAACACATTATGAAAGTTGTACTAGTTGGATATGGTAAAATGGGTAAAGCGATAGAAAAGATTCTTATTTCTCGTGGACATGAAGTAATTGGTAAAGCTACTGAAGGAAATCCTTTAAGTGAAAACATGCTTAAAAATGCTGATGTTGCTATTGATTTTTCAACTCCACATTCTGTACTTCACAACATAGACTTTTTACTCCGTCACAACGTTCCTTCAATTATTGGAACTACAGGATGGAACGATGCTTATTCCATCGTAAAATCACAAGTAGAAAAAAACGAAGGAGCATTGGTACACGCTTCAAACTTTAGCATTGGTGTTAATTTATTTTTCAAATTAAATGAGCAATTGGCTGAATTAATGAAGCCATATAAAGAATATACAACAAGTATTACGGAGATTCACCATACTGAAAAGTTAGACGCTCCAAGTGGTACCGCAATTACCCTAGCGGAAGGTATAATCGAAAACAACAATCAATTAACAAGTTGGTATTGTACTTCAACAGATTCACCAACTCTTCCACAAAGTGATAAAAGCGATGAAAACACTGCTCATAAAAACGCACTGAAAATTGAAGCTATTCGTGAGTATGATGTAAAAGGAACACACACTATCGAATACAAGTCAAATATTGACACTTTATCTATTCAACACGAAGCACACAACCGAACAGGATTTGCCTTAGGCGCTGTGATTGCTGCAGAATGGATTCAAAATAAAAAAGGAATATTTACAATGAAAGATGTACTCCAGCTTTCTTAAAACTTTAAACAATGTCTGCATTATATTTTTACCTATTTTTTCTAATCTATCCATACATCGCAATGTGGTGGAAGAGTTTTCCAAAGGCAGGACGCAAATCGTGGGAAGCCTTAATTCCTGGATACAACTACGCTATTGCTTCTAAAGTAGCAGGGCAACCAGCTTGGTGGGCTTTTCTAATGGTAATCCCTGGAATTCATATAATTATGTGGATGGTTTTCAACGTAAGTTATATCCGTAAACATGGTTTTTTCTCACTAACCGATACTCTACAAGGAGTTTTCTTCCCTTTTCTATTAATGGCTAAAATAGCCAACGATGAAACGATAAAAGCAAATTACACTACAGATTGGGAAAAGCAAACAGATATTGAACGCAGAAAAAATGGGGATCATTTAGTGCTATTCTTAACTCTACCAATTATTGGTCACGCTGTAGCACTTACCCTAGGCGCATTACAAAAAAAGAAAAAAGGAAGAAAAACGATAATAAAAGAATGGGGTGACAGTATTCTATTTGCATTAATCGCTGCCAGTGGCATTAGAACTTATGTTTTTGAACCATTTCAGATTCCAACAGGATCAATGGAAAAAACATTATTGGTAGGAGACTTCTTAGTGGTAAATAAAATGGCGTACGGATCAAAAGTTCCAGTTACTCCTCTCTCCTTCCCTCTTGTTCACAACACTATTCCATGGGTTAACATAAAATCTTATACTCCACTTGAAAAACTGGAATATACACGTCTTCCAGGATGGGCAGATATTAAAAATTACGATGTTGTAGTTTTCAACTATCCATCAGGTGATACAGCTGTTTATGATCCACGTATGCCAAACGGATTAATGGGACATGATTATCATGGGATTGTTAACAATGAAGCGCGAAGATTATTTGAAGAATCAATAGACAAAAGTAAAATTCCAAATAGTAATAACTTACTTCAAAAACGAAGAAGCGAATTATCAAGTCAATACGAAGGAGCTACACTAGACAGCGTTATGCAAGTAGAAGCTCAGAAACTTGATCACAACCTCCAAAAGATTATTGACGGTTTGTATCAAGAGTTCATTGATAATATTGAAGTATGGAGAGATAAAGCACGTTATGAAATTGCTGTAAATAAAAGAACTTTCTCAAATGCTGAAGGAATGTTTATTGATCATTACGGAGTAGTATATCGTCCTGTGGATAAAAGAGAGAACTATATTAAACGCTGTATTGGAATAGCAGGAGATTCATTAAGAATTGAAGACGCTCAAGTTTATGTCAATGGCGTAGAAGCTCCTATTTTCGAATTCCAAAACTTGCAATATCAAGTTGCTAACATATCATTACCTTCACCAAGGCTAATGAAATCAAAGTACGGATTAGAAATGAACCGAGATTACTATGGAAGCATAATGAATTTAACAGCCAATGAATTGGCAGCACTTAAAAAAGATTATCCAGATGCTCAATTCACATTAAATAATCCACAAAGAACAGATGCTACAAACCAATCAGCAGGAGAGAAAGTGAATAATTTGAATTATTATCCAAAGTCATTTGATCACAACAATACTGTAGCTAATTTCGAATCATTTTGGGTGCCCAAAAAAGGAGTAACCATTGAATTAAATCCACACAACGTTGCTTGGTATGAACGTGTAATTACAGCATACGAGCTACATCAATTTGAAGAAAAAGACGGAAAATACTTCATCGATGGAAAAGAAGCTACAAGTTATACTTTTGAAATGAACTATTACTGGATGATGGGAGACAACCGTTACAATTCAGCAGACTCAAGGGTTTGGGGATTTGTTCCAGAAGATCACATTGTTGGTAAAGCTTCCATGGTTTGGTATTCTAAGGATCCAAATGGTGGAGTACGTTGGGATAGATTGTTTACAGGTATAAAATAATGCTTTATTCTACAAATTACTTTGGGAGTATCCCTTACTTTCAATCTATTGCTCCTCGCGACGAGATTAAAATTGATTTGTTTGAACATTATAAAAAACAAACTTGGAGAAATCGGACACAAATACTAGAAAGTAACGGCCCGATGTATTTAAGCGTCCCTGTTAGTCGTCCTAACGGCAGTAAAAGCGCAGTAAAAGACATTCGCATAACTCACGAAACAGATTGGCGTAAAGATCATTGGAAAGCAATACAAAGCAGCTACAAACACGCGCCATACTTTTTTTATTACGGTCCGCAGATAAAATCACTTATTTACCAAGAAGAAGATAGACTCTATCGGTTTAATTTAATTATACTACAGCAGTTATTAGACTGGTTAGATTTAGAAATCAACATTTCATTTACAGAAGAGTATGTTGCTCCTGAGGGAACAGAAGATTTTAGGATTTCATTAGACAAAAAAATATTTGATATACCTCAAAAATCATATATACAAGTCTTTTCTGATAAATATCCCTTCTTCCCCAACCTTTCGATTCTTGATTTATTAATGAACGAAGGTCCATTAGCAAGAAATTATATTCTTCCTAAACACCAAGGATAATAAAGGAAATAAATTAAAGAGTTAAAAGTGTTTTTATCTTTAATCAAAAAACCTTGACAAACAAGGGTTTGAGAATAAAAAATAAAACTTTAACATTTTTTTTATTATAAATTCTTGTTTGACAATAAAATTTACGTACTTTTACAGTGATTTAGGTGGTTAGGTTAGGTTGATTAGCGAGAGAGAAAGGACGCCTGTCCTTTCTCTCTCGCACTTTTTATAGGTATCTCGTCGTACTATTTTATTTTTTCAATTAAAATAACCCTCAAAGCATTTCACTTTAAAATCATTTTCAAAATTTTCTAATACTTCTATATTAATTGCTGATGGATAAGTCATGACTAATAAGTCAACTTTTTCTCCACTTTTCCGCAATGGCAGCTGTTGATACTCATACGGATTCAGTTTAAACCCTATGCGTTCATAAAAGCCAATTCTACGCTGATCAATTTCAGTAGATGGATGTTCTACCTCTAAAAGAACAAGCTCCTTACTTTCTGAAATGAAATCTTCTAAAACCAACTTGCCATATCCTTTTCCACGGTGAATATCTAAAGTAGCAAAGTGCTCAACAAATCTTAATCCGTCGAACTGCCACCAAGCGATAAATCCAATAAACTCATTATTTTTTAAGAAAACTTCAAAATGATAGTCGCTGTGTTGTAACATTTGTTTTTGAACAGTAAGTTCTCTCCTTTCATTTATTGGGAAAGCCTCAAGATATAATTCCCAAGCTTTTTGAAAAGAAGAGTTTGATGCAGATTGTATTTCTAATCGTTTCATGATAAATTTAGATTTTATATGACTTAATATAGATAATAGTTAACTAAACCACTATGGACTGAAAGTACCATAGGTTTAGATAAGAATAAAATTCTCTAGCTATCAAAAAAACTAGACAATAGAAGTTAGACACAAGACTTTTAGTCTAACATCTATTGTTTACTGTTTGATGAAGATTTTTAGAAGCTAAAGCTAGATGCACTAAAGTACATAGTTTTAACTAATTCTGAGACCAATAAAACAAACCTATACTATGAGTTTATGAACATCCAAAGCTTATCGTAAAAAAGAACGGGGATGATTTTTCAATCCTCCCCATAACCTTTTTATAAAATTTGATGTTTTGCTAAACTAGTATCGTTTAGAATTCATTTTAACATCATCTGGCTCCTCCTCTTCTGGTTCGAAAAGATATCTTTCCTTACTGTCATCCATTTCGTCCATCCATTCAGTATGGTGTTCAGCGGCCATTGTTCCAGTTACAACACTTTGGAAAGTTTTGTCTCTATATGTCAGAATACACTCTTCTTTATCATTGAGCCATTCTTTAAACATCTCAGCCACTTTATCAATATTGAATTCTGGATAATCAGATAATTTAATAATGTCTTTGATATAATCAGACTGGAAATCTACATCATCATGTCCCGTTTTTAGATTTTCGTTTCTCTCCAACCAATAATCAATATCTTTTCTTCTTTCTTCAATAGAAGGAAGTTTGAATTTACCCAACATATAGTCACGCGCCAACCATGCCTGTGTATCAAACATATTAAATGTATAGTATTGGTCTTGCATTCCTAGATATATTAATTGCGGTAAATCATTAAAGAAAATACCTTTATATAGATTATCAGGATATAAATTATTCTTTGTTTTCAAGCGCATATTATCAGGCAAGAACGGGAACTTATGCTGATATCCCGTGCACATAATTACAGCATCAAACCTTTCTGATTTTCCATTTTTAAAGTACGCTACATCATCTTCGAAATGTGTCACTAATGGCATCTCCTTAATTCCCTCTGGCCACTCTATACCAATTGGATTAGTTCTATAACTTAAGGTTACAGACTTAGCACCATGCTTATGACATTGTACTCCGATATCTTCAGCTGAATAACTACTACCAATCAATAATAAGTTTTGATCTTTGAACTGATCCGCTCCTCTAAAGTCATGCGCGTGAATAGCGTTCCCAGGGAAGTTTTCAATTCCTTTAAAGTAAGGCATATTAGGAGTAGAGAAATGTCCTGAAGCTACCACAAGATAATCGAACTCCTCAGAGTAAGTTTTATCATTCTTTAGGTCATCTAGAACCAAGGTAAACTTCTTAGTTGTCTCATCGAAACTCACCCATCTTGCCGTTGTATCAAAACGAATATAATCTCTTACATTGTCTTTTTTAATTCTTCCTTGAATATAATCAAAAAGGACAGGTCTTGGTGGATAAGAAGATATTGGTTTTTCAAAATGCTCGTCAAAAGAATAATCTGAAAACTCCAAACATTCCTTAGGTCCGTTTGACCATAAATATTTATACATACTTCCGTGAATCGGCTCTCCATACTTTCCAACTCCAGTTCTCCAAGAGTAATTCCACATTCCTCCCCAGTTACTTTGTTTTTCGAAGCATACAACTTCAGGAACCTCTATTCCCTCTTTTTTAGCCGCTTCAAATGCTCTCAGTTGTGCTAATCCACTAGGTCCAGCACCGATAATACCTACTCGTTTTTTGCTCATAGTTAAATATATTCATATTACTTATATCCTATCGTACAGATACTGCACATAGGAGTAAGTTTAGTTAATAATCTATTTTAATTAAAAACTCTGCGAAATTGCATCAGAAAAAATCTTGTTAGAAGATTTTTATTTTTGAATTAATCGAAAATACTATCCGATTAATTTTATGACAAGTACTCGACAAATCAAATACTCAATAAGAAAAGTAGACTAACCTTATAAGGTAACTTTTCTCAAAAAATCTATGCAAACATAGTGAATTATTAGCGATTTTCCAAATCGATATTTTTGGAACCACTGATTATCTTTAATATGAGTCCTATATTAGTAGTAAACCATGGATTAAGACAAAATCAAAATGAAGTACGACAAAAGTGAAAATTAAATTAGTTATTTTACATGAATTAACTCTCTAACGCTACATTTTAAATATAAAAAACAAGTCTATTTAATCTCTATTTTCTCTCCCAAGAATTTTGGATCAACTCCAAAGAGAACATCAAGAATAGCTTTACTTCTCGCAAAATATTCTCGGATTTGAGTTTTAAAGCCATAGTTTCTAGAAACATCCTTGGCATTATACCCGATTGCATTAATTCCTTTATTTTTAGCAAGATAAACAGCTCTTTCATTGTGGAATTTTTGAGAAATAATAGTAATACTATGCTGTCCAAATACTTTTTTAGCTCTAACTACAGAGTCTAAAGTTCTGAATCCCGCATAGTCTAAGAAAATCTTTTCATCTGGAATTCCATTTTTGATAAGTTCTTTTTTAAATTCCTCAGGTTCATTATAGTATTTAGTACTGTTATCTCCACTTACAAGAATAAAATCGATTTTACCACTTTTGTATAATTCTACAACCGCTTCGATTCTATATTTAAAGTATAGGTTTATTCCTCCTTGTGTTCTATACTTTGCTGTTCCTAGTACCATCCCAACCTTATTGGAAGAAATGTTTTCTAAATCATTAAACGTTTTGTTTTTCGCTGAGTTTTCAACTATAGCATTTGAGGTAAAAGCAAAAATGAAAGGTACTATTAAGATTACCAGTAGTAATATTAAAAAAACTCTTCTCTTTTTTCTTGGTGACTTTGTTGAAGAATTCATCAATTTAAAACTTGATTATCATCTTTAAATTGATATTCTAATTCATTCTTCAAATCTAAGTGTTTTTTTACTCTAGACTTTGTAGGTTTAAGTGTGAAAAAGTACATTACCAAAGTTCCTGAAATCATCAAGTAAAAAATATTATTATTTAAAAACGCAGCTACAATACCAATTAAAAAAGGAGCTTCAACAAGTGCAAACTTTATAATCAATGCAGTTTGAAAGCCTTGTAGTTTATCTTTTAACAAACCTACTTCATCCAATGCGTCTAGTTTTTTCTTATATAGAATTCGACCTAATACTACTCCTATAAAAGTAGCTACAGGAACGATTATTAAAAACACATCGTCTGAAGACGGCATGGTAGCATCCCATGTAGCTGTATTGAATAGCGTTATACTTCCAAACATCATCATACCTGCAAGTAACCCCATATATATGATATTTAAGTTTCTCATAAATATCTTCGGCGTCAAATACTTGTTTTTTGTTTCCATTATTTAGTTTAAAAGTTCTAATATAATTATTATGGCTATTAAAAAGAGTCTGTACCAAAAATAAAAGAAATTAAATTGTCATTTATTTAAATTTTAGAAGGTTATAAAATGAAACAGAAAGAACAAAGGAAGTCAGAGGATTGTCTTTTTAAATCCTTCAAGAATAAAGAACCAAATATAACGCCACATTGATCTAGTTGGATCACGTTCAAAATCTTCTATTTCACTATTTTTTTCTATAGGTGGATTTAAGATTTTAGATGCTAGAAATGAAATCACTTTACGCTCTTTTCCCTTTTTATTATATAAATCTAATTTGATATCTTCAGAGTTAATACTAAAGGTTCCATCAGCAGTTCCTCGTGACACCATGTGTGACTTTATTTCTTTAATTTCTCCTTCTAACTCAACGTTTACTTCAGGTCTTAACATTTTGTTAAAAGAACTTGATTCTATATTTCGTGCGTGAACATCCAATTGAAAGGTCTCTACTTTTGCAAATTGATTATAAGCCAAATCAACTCCAACCATTGATTTTGGATTCAGTGCAAAGGTTCCTTTCAGAATTGCATTTTGTTTTTTGGTAGGAATATTATGAATGTGAGTCAAACGTGCATTTACATCTTTCAAGTCAATTCTACTTACCTTTCTGTCCTCTCTCATCATAGAATAACTAATACTAGACTTCTTTGTTTCCAAAGCTTTCCCATCGATTTCAAAGTCAAGTTTCTGAACCATTTGTCCGTAAGTTAACTTGTGCTTTGTGTATTCCGGAATTGTTTTATCCCGGAACACATCCAGTTGAAATGAATCGATTAAAATTTCATTTAAACTTATCTTTTTTAGTTGATTTTCTTTAATTTCTAAACCTACGCTGTCAATAATTAAACCGTGAGCTACTAAATCTACATGATCTTTTTGCTCTGGAATATAATTGATGTAATCGGCTTTGGAATAACGTGTAAAAACTTTAAAGGTATCGACTGTAATCAAATGATTATCGTAACTTAAATTATCGAATGAAATATCATGAAGATCACCAGCGTTTTGTCTAAAGTATTTAACATTCAAATGCGTAAACTGATTAAAATCAATGTTATTTACATCTTGAAAGGTGGCTTGTAAATCAGCACCTATGACCGTAGTTAAGGTGTCTTCGGTTTTAATTGAATAAAAATCTAATCCATTAATTTCAACCTCTCTTATCGCAAAAGGTTTTTGGTCTTTTGAATTACTTTGTTTGTTTTTTGTAGAGTCAATAGTTGTACTGTCTACATCAAATTGAAAGTAATTTAGCTTCACATTATTAACAAAGGTTTTTTTAATTAAAATAGTATCCGATGCAATTAGTTTTACTATACCAATGGTCAATTTTACATCTTCTGCTTCTACTTCAAGTAATTCACTCTTAAATTTCAAGTTTTTAAGTTCAATATTTCCTGAAAAACTCATTTTAAAATCACTGTATGATAATTGATCTTCTTCTTTTAACCTTTGTTCTACGAAGTATTCAATCGTAAAAATTGCGGCAACATAGAGTATTGCAAGTACCAAAATGGTGATTAAAGTTCCTTTAAATAATTTCATGAATGAAGATCAGTTAATAAAAATACATAAACAAAACGGACTTAGAGAGCCTCAGTCTGCTTTATTTTGATAATTTAATTATAACTTATTCGAGAGATTTATATACTTTATTTGAAAGTTAAATTTAAATTTCAAAATGTAAGTTTTTTAAAAAAAATATGTTGAAAATATAATTACAATATATTAAACGCGATTTCCAGAACAAATAAAAATACTAATTTTACTCAAGATTTAAAACAGTGGAAACAACATTACAAATAATCTACGAGGACGATTACATTATCGCAATCAACAAGCCTGCGGGGTTACTTGTTCACCGTACAAAACTAGCCAGAGATGCTAAGGAGTTCGCTTTGCAATTATTACGAGATCAAGTTGGGTATCAGGTTACGCCTATCCATCGTTTAGATAGAAAAACGTCGGGAGTTTTACTATTTGCCAAGCAACAAGATTTTGTTCATCCTTTTCAGATGGCATTACAAGATGAAAGTACACTAAAAAGATATGTTGCTATTGTCAGAGGTTTTTTTCCTAAAGAAATCACTGTTGATTACCCATTAGTCAATGAAGCAGGTAAAAAACAAGAGGCTACAACCGGTTTTAAATTGCTTGATAAATCCGAAATCCCTTTAGCTTTTGGGAAGTTTGAGAGCTCTCGATACTCCTTAATTGAAGCTTTTCCAAAAACTGGAAGAATGCATCAAATCCGTAAACATTTGAATCATTTACGCCATCCTATAATCGGTGATCGCCCGCATGGGTGCAACAAGCAAAACAGGTTGTTTTTAAAGGAATTCAATCTTAGTAAGATGCTACTTCATGCAGAAAGTATTGAGATAAAGCATCCGTTTAAGGAGACAGTATTAGAAATTGAAGCGGTGATTCCGGAGCATTTTAATAGTATTATTTTAGAGTTGGGTTTAGGGAGTTAGAAAGTATAATATTGAGTACGATGAGAGGTATTT
>Ga0209075_1000203_pt1 | contig 55504 bp, 50 predicted proteins | sample Stecom2011_FD_187523 | JGI IMG/M metagenome (GOLD analysis project Ga0209075, IMG submission 187523) | Agricultural soil microbial communities from Utah to study Nitrogen management - Steer compost 2011 (SPAdes) (version 2) | ecosystem: Environmental > Terrestrial > Soil > Agricultural land...
AGGACATCGTCAGGCATCTATCCCAAAGCCCCAGCGTAACCCGCCGGGGCTTTTTTCGTCGCGCCGGGAAAAGCCCTGCAAGGCTCGAACGCCGGGTGGCGGGGCAGACCTGCGTGTCTGCCCTTTGTCCAGACGCGTTTGAAGTTCGCCCGAGAAGAGGGGCAGCCAGGGCTCAACCCGCTGCAGGTCGCGGGCCCTTTGGGCGGACACAGGGGTCCGCCCCTACTCGTTGCCTCTCCTGGGATCGCCCGGCTGTGACGCCTCGGCAGGGCGCGGTTGCAGCCCCAGATTATCCCGTGATTCGCCGTCCAATTGCTCGTGCGACCAAGCGTACCTTGGTGCCCAGGTTAAAACGCTGCAGGTTGGTTTTCACGATGCCCTGGGTAAACGCGCTGCGTTTACTGTAGTCGATCCGCACATCCACGATCACCGGCCGCCCCTGGGCTGCCAGGTTTAACGCCCCGAGAATGGCCCCTTCCACGGCTCGATTGTCTGGCAGGACCAGATGCTCTGCGCCAACCCCCCGAGCAATACCCTCAAAGTTGATCGCGGGCAGTACGGTGCATGCTTTTCGGTTGTAAGGGATTTCTTGCGCCTGGGCAATCTGGGACAATTCGCCGTCATTGAAGACAAAATAAACGACACCTAACCCCTGTTGTGCAGCGGTGGCGATTTCCATGCAGGTCATCGCAAAGCAGCCATCGCCGACAATGGTGACCACCGGAGTGTCCGGGCGGACCAGTTTGGCGCCAATGGCTGCCGGTACGCTGTAGCCCATGCAGTTGAAGTCGGTGGGCGAAATGAAGCCGCCCGGTTGGTAGATCGGCAGTAACTCGGCGGTTAAAAAGGTGTGGTTGCCATCATCGACTACCACGGTGCTGTCCCGGGGCAGCACCGTGCGTAGCGCTTTAAAAAAGATTGCGGGGTTTACCCGGTCGCCACTGTCATGGTTGAGCCACTCATCAACATAGGTCTTCTTGAGCTTCTTAATCTGATGCTGACGTTGGGTGAGGATCCCTGCTGCGAGGGGAGTGTCCGGTAAGGCAGTTAATAGCGCGCGGATCGCAAGCCTGGCATCTGCGGCAATCGCAACCTTGGCCGGGTAGTTGGCGTTTAAGGCGTCCGGATTGATGTCAATGTGGATCAGGGCGGCGGGCGGTGTGATGCCATAGCTGCCGGTAGCGATTTCGCCAAATCGGGTGCCAATGGCGATCAGGCAGTCGCAATCCTTGAAGCTTTCCCGGGCTGCGGGCACCGCCGCCGGGCCAAATCCGAAGCCGGTGTGCAGGGGATGGTCCCCCGGGAAGACACTCAGGCCTTGTAGGGTAGTGCTGACCGGGGCGCCCAACCGTTCGGCCAGTTCAATCAGCTCTGTGGCGGCATCCTTGGCACCCCAGCCGGCAAAGATGCAGGGCTTTTGGGCGGAGGCGATCAGTTGGGCGGCTTGCTCAATGAGCTGAGACGGTGGGCTCTGAGGCTGCCAACGCTGATATTGGGGCAGCTGGGAGACCTCGCCGGTGAGTAGTTGGATGTTGACGGGGATCTCGACAAAAACCGGCCCCGGCTCACCGCTGATGGCTACATTATGGGCTTCATAGAGGGTGGGGATGACGTCCTCATGGCGGGTGATCTTATAGGTTTTCTTGCAAAGCGGCGCCATCAGGGCCTGCTGGTCCAGCTGGTGCAGTTGGTACTTGAAGGGCAGGTCGGTGCGGACACCCCCGCAAAGAATCATCATCGGGATGCCGTCCAAAAAGGCCTCGCCAATGCCGCTGGCCGCATGTGTGACGCCAGCCGCGGGCACAACTACCAAACAGCCGGTGCTGGGGCTCAATCGGCTCACGGCATCGGCCATAAAGGCGCCGCCCCCTTCATGGGTGACGAGAATCGGTGTAATGGTGTCGGAGGCATTCAGCTCGTCGTAGAGCTCGGTGTTGTGGACCCCGGGAATGCCAAAGGTGTAGCGGATGCCGATTTGCTCCAGTGCGTAGCGCGCCAACCAGGCGCCGGTTTTTTTCATTATTATTGCTCTCCTGATTCAGGCAGTCGCAAGGGCTGCCGGACAGAGCCCCCGTTGGGGTGTCACGGGCATTTTGCTTGCCTCAATCAGCATAGCCGGTTGCCAGTCGGGCGACCAGGCTGTCGGTAAGGGATCGGGACTGGCAGTGCTTGGCAATATGAAGGCTTTGGCGATATAGTTAGCCGCACTTCTGCTTGCCTGTATATTGTCCGTTCTCATGGGTGCGGTTGGCGAGCATGACGTCATTGGCGGTGTAAGGCAGTGACGTTGCAACAGTCTAGAATTCGTCTTGTGATAAGAGCAACGCCGCTTTTATTGGCAGTGGATCCGGAACAGTCGATCAGTACCCTAGGAGCAAAAGATGTCACAGCAGCATTTAGTCATTTTTGACACCACCTTACGTGATGGTGAGCAGAGTCCTGGCGCAACCATGAATAAGGCGGAAAAGCTCCGGATCGCCAAGGCGCTGGAGAAAATGCGGGTCGACGTGATCGAGGCCGGCTTTGCGATTGCCAGTCCCGGTGATTTTGAGGCGGTCAAGGCTATTGCGGACACCATCAAGGAATCCCGGATCTGTAGTTTGGCCCGGGCGCTGGAAAAAGATATTGAGCGGGCTGCGGAGGCCCTGGAAAATGCCGCTGCTTCCCGGATCCATACCTTTATCGCAACCTCGCCGATTCACATGAAGTACAAACTTCAAATGCAGCCGGACGCGGTGGTGGAGCAGGCGGTGCGGGCGGTCAAATATGCCCGTCGCTTTACTGATGACGTGGAGTTCTCCTGTGAGGACGCGGGCCGCTCGGAAATCGATTTTCTGTGTCGCATTATTGAAGCGGCAATTGATGCCGGAGCCACCACGATCAATATTCCCGACACCGTCGGCTATGCGATTCCAGCCCAGTTCGGCGAGACCATCCGCACCTTGCTGGAGCGTATTCCCAACTCCGATAAAGCAGTGTTTTCCGTTCACTGCCATAACGACCTGGGGCTTGCGGTTGCCAACTCCCTGGCGGCGGTGATGAACGGTGCCCGTCAGGTGGAGTGCACCATTAACGGGCTCGGTGAGCGGGCCGGCAACGCCTCCCTGGAAGAAATCGTCATGGCGGTGCGGACCCGTAAGGATATCTTTGAGCTGGATACCCGCATCGACACCACTCACATCGTGCCGACTTCCCGTTTGGTATCCACCATTACCGGCTTTCCGGTTCAGCCCAACAAGGCCATTGTTGGCGCGAACGCCTTTGCCCATGAGTCCGGGATCCACCAGGACGGTGTGCTCAAACACCGTGAAACCTACGAGATCATGCGGGCTCAGGATGTCGGCTGGCATACCAACAGCATCGTGCTGGGCAAGCACTCCGGACGCAACGCCTTCCGCACACGCCTGGAGGAGCTGGGACATAAGTTCGAAACAGAAACCGCGCTCAACGAAGCCTTTGCCCGTTTTAAAGAGCTGGCCGACAAGAAGCACGAGATTTTTGATGAAGACCTGCAGGCCTTGGTGAGCGAAACCCTGGTGTCTGCCGAAGAGCGCATCAGACTGGTCTGCATGTCGGTCTGTTCGGAAACTGGCGTCACGCCCGAGGCCAAAGTCACCTTGATGGTGGACGACGTGGAACGAACCGCAACCGCGGAAGGCAGTGGTCCGGTCGATGCCACCTTTAAAGCGATTGAAAAAATTGTCGAGTCCGGCGTCAACCTGCAGCTTTACTCGGTCAATAACATCACCAGCGGCACCGACTCCCAGGGCGAGGTCACCGTGCGGGTTGAGCGGGGCGGGCGTATCGTCAACGGCTTGGGTGCGGATACCGATATCGTGATCGCCTCCGCCAAGGCTTACGTCAACGCCTTGAATCTGATCAATACGGAAATGCCTCGCCAGCATCCCCAAGGGAATGTGTGAGGCCAGTGTTAAGGTTGGATGAGGCCCGCCGGCAACATTATCTAAAAGCGATGGGCATTCCCATGTGGTATGCCCGCGCCACGCTACCCGGGGCAAAGCCTTCCCCAACGTTTGACTTCTCCGGCTTTGAGGAGGCGGCAGAGCCGCAGTTACGGCGGCCGGCCAAAGGGGGCGGGGAGTCCGCGCGCCCGGTGCAGTCCGCCGCTGACCTGCTCAAGCAAGTTGCCAGGGATCTGGCGCCTAATGACCCGCCGCTGGAAAGGGCCCAGCCAAAACGACAGGCGCCTGCTCCGGTGGTGCCTGACGATAAACCGGTACCCGAAGTTGCCGCAGCTGAGGCCGTCGAACCCGCCATTCAGGCTGACGCCACGACCGAGGAAGTGCCGGAGTTTTGTGTCCGCGCCTATCAGGCAGGGCGCTATGTGATGCTAAACCTGGAGCATCCGGAAATTGATGCCCACCGGGAGGCCGCGCTGTTGGCCAATATTGCGCAAGCCTGTTGGGGGCAGCCTTCAGAGTTTCTATATGAGCTGGCGTGGCCGGTATTTTCCAACCCGCGCTTGCCCGGGCAGGAATTGTCCGTGGCGCAAAAGGTGTTGAAGCACTCCTTAAAAGAATATCTTGATGGCAAGAGCGGTCTGATTTTATTCGGGCAGCCACCACTGTGGTCGGCCCGTCCCATGGGGCAGATCGATCAGGCCGACCAGGTGCTGGCTATAGAGGCGCAGTTGCCGGTGCTGGCCACTTGGAGTTTGGGCGAGATGCTGATCGCACCGCAACGAAAGAGAGATGTATGGCTACACCTCCACCGCTTTTCAGACGCCCTCTGAGTAAAGCCGCCCCCTCCGCTGAGATAGTGATGCGCCCGATGGAGCATCAGGATTTACCGGCAGTGCTGCATAACGAGCGCTCTGCCTATTCCCATCCCTGGACGGAAGGTATTTTTCGTAACTGCCTGGTCAGTGGTTACGAAAACTGGGTGGCTGAACAGGAGGGGAAGCTCTGCGGGCATGTGGTGGTCAGCTTTGTGCTCGACGAGGCCCATTTACTTAATATTTGTGTGGCGCCTGATTATCAGGGCGCCGGACTCGGGCGGCGATTGCTGGACTTCGCCATCGACCGGGCCGAAGGCAACAGGGCGAGCGGCATGTTTTTAGAGGTGAGGGCATCGAATGCACCAGCCATTCACCTGTATGAATCGACCGGCTTTCGCGAGGTCGGCCGGCGTCGCGGCTACTACCCGGCCCAGCGCGGCCGCGAGGATGCGCTGGTGATGCTGTTGCCACTCGAGGCCTGAAGGAGGCTGGCGCCACAGCGTGAGCTAATTCGAGCCAATGCTCCCCAGACCAGTCACAAAGGGGTGAAGAGTCATGGGTATGCCGGTGGAGCTTCTGCCGACACTTTGGGTGTGGAGCAGTCATCTGCTGTATGGGGTTTTGCTCTGGCTGGCCATTCGCCAGGTGGATTGGCTGCGTCTGCGTGAACGGCGCACTGTGCAGCACCTGTGTGGGGGCGGTGTGTTGCTGTTGAGCTTGCTCTGGCAGCTGCGGAGCGGCTTGTTGCCCGGTCTGGAAATTGGCTTGCTGGGGTTGACGGCCCTCACCCTGGTCATGGGCTGGTCGTTTGCAGTCGTGGTTTCCTCGGTGGCCTTGTTAATTGGCTTCCTGGTCAAGGGAGGCTCCTGGGAGAGCTTCTCGTTGGCGGCGTTGACCGGCTGCGTGGTGCCCGTCAGCGTAAGCTATCTGGCTTGTCTGATTGAGCAGTTGCTTAAATTCCGCCCCTTCTTTGCCTATATCTTCATCAGTGCCTTTTTTGGTGGCGCCGCAGTGGCTGTGGTGGTGGCGTTCTGCAAGACGCTGATCTTCTGGCTGGGTGGCGTTTATAGCCTGCAGGATATTTTCCAGCAGTACCTGCCTTACGCGCTGCTGATCGCGTTTCCGGAGGGATTCATCAATGGCATGGTGATTACCGGGATTATGGTGTTTGCGCCCCAGTACCTGAGAACCCTGGATCAGGCCCGTTACGAGACCTCCCGCTGAAAGTGTTTGGCGCCTCGCTTTTGAGTCCCTGCCAGTACCGCTATAATGCGCGCTTGATTTTGACTTGAGCTACAAGGTTAGTCCATGACCAGTTATCGCGATGAAGTTGCCAAGCGCCGTACCTTTGCCATTATTTCCCACCCGGACGCTGGTAAAACCACCATCACCGAGAAGGTGTTGCTGCATGGTGGTGCCATTCAGAAGGCTGGCACCGTAAAAGGGAAAAAGTCGGGGCAGCATGCCAAGTCCGACTGGATGGAAATGGAAAAGGAGCGGGGCATCTCGGTGACCACCTCGGTCATGCAGTTTCCTTACCGTGACAGCCTGGTCAACCTGCTCGACACACCGGGCCACGCTGACTTCTCCGAGGATACCTACCGGACACTAACCGCGGTGGACTCCTGTTTGATGGTGATCGACAGTGGTAAGGGTGTCGAGGAGCGGACCATCAAACTGATGGAGGTCGCCCGTTTGCGGGATACCCCCATTCTGACCTTTATGAACAAGCTCGACCGGGATATCCGTGATCCGATTGAGCTGATGGATGAAGTTGAAACCATCCTCAATATCCAGTGTGCGCCGATTACCTGGCCCATCGGACAAGGTAAGTACTTCAAAGGGGTCTATCACCTGTTGCGGGATGAAGTGATCCTGTATCAGTCCGGCAAGGGGCATACCGTGCAGGACAGCGAGGTGATCGCAGGTCTGGATAACCCATTGCTGGATTCCAAGTTGGGTGATCTGGCCGATCAGCTGCGCGACGAGATCGATCTGGTTAAAGGGGCATCCCACGAGTTCGATTTGACAGATTTTCTGGAAGGACGCCTGACACCAGTATTTTTTGGGACCGCCCTGGGGAACTTTGGTGTGGACCACATGCTCGATGGGTTGGTGGACTGGGCGCCATCGCCGATGCCTCGCCAGACCGATACCCGCGTGGTGGATGCCAACGAAGAGAAATTTAGCGGCTTCGTCTTTAAAATTCAGGCCAATATGGATCCCCTTCACCGGGACCGGATTGCCTTTATGCGGGTGTGTTCGGGTCGCTATGAAAAGGGCATGAAGCTGCATCATGTGCGTATTGGCAAGGAAGTGCGTATTTCCGATGCGGTCACCTTTATGGCGGGGGACCGGGAGCAGGCGGAAACCGCCTATGCCGGTGACATCATCGGGCTGCACAACCACGGCACCATCCAGATTGGTGACACCTTCACCGAGGGTGAGGTGATGCGCTTCACCGGCATTCCGAACTTTGCGCCAGAACTGTTCCGCCGCATTCGTTTGCGTGACCCGCTCAAGGCCAAACAGCTGCAAAAGGGTCTGATCCAGTTGTCGGAAGAGGGGGCGGTGCAGGTGTTTCGTCCGCTCAACAATAACGACCTGATTGTCGGCGCCGTGGGCACCCTGCAGTTTGATGTGGTGGTTCATCGCCTGAAGGCGGAATACAAGGTGGATGCCATCTATGAAACCGTCAATGTGGCAACCGCCCGCTGGGTAACTGCCGATAGCGCCCAGAAGCTGGAGGAGTTTCGCCGCAAGGTCAGTGAGAACCTGGCGCTCGATGGCGCGGACAACCTGACCTATATTGCGCCGACCATGGTGAATTTGCAGCTGGCCCAGGAGCGGCATCCGGATATCCGCTTCCATAAGACGCGGGAACATTTTCAGGGAGCCGGAGACAACTAGCGACTGGGTCTCCCGGAAGAGCCGCCAGTCCTGAATCAAGGAGAACGCAATGGGGTTGATCGACAGCCACTGCCATCTGGACTTTCAGGACTTCGACCCAGACCGGGATCAGGTGTTGGAAAGTGCGGCAGAGGCTGGCGTTCACGGCCTGGTCATCCCCGGGGTGCGGGCGGCAACTTGGGAGGCCTTGCTGGAGTTATGCCGGCAATACCCTAATCTCTTTCCTGCTCTGGGTCTGCACCCCTACTTTATCGAAGAGCACCATCCCGAGCAGTTGCACGTCTTGCGTCAGCTGCTCCAAACCCAAGCCCCGCGAGTGCTGGCGGTGGGGGAGATTGGGGTCGATGGGCGCAAGCCGGATCTGGATCGTCAGTGGCAGCTGTTTCGGGCTCAGCTGGATCTCGCCCAGGAGTTTCGCAAGCCCGTGATCATCCATTCGGTAAAGACTCATGATGAAGTCTGTGCCGAGTTGCGGCGCCGCCAATTCGGCCAAGGGGTGATTCATGCCTTCAGTGGTAGCCGGCAGCAAGCGGAGAACTTCGTGGAGTGTGGGCTCTGGCTGGGAATCGGCGGGGTGATTACCCACGAGCGCTCGCGCAAGACCCGGGGCGCGATTCGGCAGATTCCGCTGGAAAAGCTGGTGCTGGAGTCGGATGCTCCGGACATGGCGATGGCAGGGCACCAAGGACAGCGGAATTCGCCCCAGTGGCTGCCGGAGGTGCTGCAGTCATTGGCCGAGCTGCGAGAGATGGCCCCTGAGGAGTTGGCCGCCCAGCTATGGCGCAACACCTGCGAGCTTTTTCAGTATGAGTTTGCCCCATCTGCTGTAGAGTAAATAACGAGGGCGCGGCTGAAATCAAAAAAGGCTCTAGCAACTAAAAATTGGTTCGACTATAATCTCGCGCCCGGATTTGCAAAATTCCATGATGCGGTCATAGCCCCGAACCGAATCGTGGCGGGATGGTTTGTTTATTGATTCATCTTCCCTGGTCGGGTAGAATGCCCGGCTCTTTCTATTGGGAAGCCTTGACTGACAAAGGCAGAATTCGATGAAAACGATTAGTGCTAAGCCAGAAACCGTAAAGCGTGACTGGTATGTGGTTGACGCAGCAGGCAAGACCCTGGGTCGTCTGTCCACTGAAATTGCCCGTCGCTTGAGGGGCAAACACAAAGCAGAATACACTCCTCACGTTGATACCGGCGACTATATCGTCGTGATCAATGCGGAGAAGATCAGTGTTACCGGCAACAAAGCCAAAGACAAAGTGTACTATCGCCATACCGGCTTCCCCGGTGGTCTGAAGTCCATGTCTTTCGAAAAGATGATCGATCATGCGCCTGAGCGGGTGATTGAGTTGGCGGTCACCGGCATGATGCCGAAAAACCCTCTGGGTCGCGCAATGCTGAAAAAGCTGAAGATTTACTCTGGCAGCTCACATCCGCACGCAGCTCAACAACCCATTCAATTGGACATCTAACGGAAGGTTACTATGGCAGCTACGCAAAATTATGGTACCGGGCGTCGTAAAACCTCCACGGCCCGTGTCTTTCTGAAAGCAGGCAGTGGTCAGATTACCGTCAATGATCGTCCGCTGGATGTTTACTTTGGTCGTCCGACCGCACGTATGATCGTGCGTCAGCCGCTTGAGCTGGTTGGTCTGGGTGACAAGTTCGATGTTAAAGTAACTGTTGCCGGTGGTGGCAGTTTCGGTCAGGCAGGCGCGATTCGTCATGGTCTGACCCGTGCGTTGATCGAATATGACGAGACTCTGCGCAGCGCGCTGCGTAAAGCAGGTTTCGTAACCCGTGATGCGCGTGAAGTTGAGCGTAAGAAAGTGGGTCTGCGTAAAGCGCGTAAGCGTCCGCAATACTCCAAGCGTTAATCGCGATATGTATCACAAAAACGCCCAGCCTATGCTGGGCGTTTTTGTTTGTGAAGGATTCTTGGTTCAGGTCAAGAACCGGGTAGTTGGTTGGACGTAAAACAGCTGTGTTCTTGTATCGGCTGGCCAATTTAATTAGTATGTGTGCCGCAATTCCTGGACCTGAAGATTTTTTAATTTGGCAGCGGCGGCCTGAGAGAGCTGTGGTCGCTCGTTGCGTAGTGGGAGAAAACCTGTATGAATCATGGCGACGTGAATCAGAGCCGGCGTCGTTTTCTCGTTGGGGCAACTTCGGTTGTCGGCGGGGTCGGGGTCGTCGGCGCTGCCGTGCCTTTTGTGGCCTCCTGGAACCCTAGCGCCAAAGCGAAGTCTGCCGGTGCCCCTGTGCGAGTGAATATTAGCAAGCTTGAGCCAGGACAGCAGATGACTGTCGAGTGGCGGGGCCAGCCCGTTTGGGTTATCCGCCGCACGCCAGAAATGATCGAGCATATCAAGCAGATGGACAGTCGGGTTCTGGACCCGCAGTCCGAAGAGCCTCAACAGCCCGAATACGCCCAAAACCAGCTGCGCTCCTTGCGCCCGGAGTTTTTGGTCGTGGTCGGAATCTGTACTCACCTGGGCTGTTCCCCCCAATACCGTCCAGAAGTTGGGCCGGCGGACCTGGGTAGTGAGTGGCTGGGCGGCTTTTTCTGCCCCTGTCACGGAAGTAAGTTCGACCTCGCGGGACGTGTTTACAAATCCGTTCCGGCGCCTCTGAACCTGCTGGTACCTCCTTATAGCTATATTGACGACAATACCATCATGGTCGGCGTTGACGAGGAGACAGCCTAATGAACCGGATTATTCAGTGGATCGATGAGCGTCTGCCGATCGTCCAAGCCTACGAAAAACACCTCAGCAAGTACTATGCTCCGAAGAACTTTAACTTCTGGTACTTCTTTGGTTCCTTGTCTCTGTTTGTTCTGATTAACCAGATCATTACCGGTATCTGGTTGACCATGAGCTACAACCCGACTGCTGAAGGCGCTTTTGCCTCCGTTGAATACATCATGCGTGATGTGGAATACGGCTGGCTGCTGCGTTATCTGCACTCCACGGGAGCTTCTGCCTTCTTCGTGGTGGTCTATCTGCACATGTTCCGTGGCCTGATGTACGGTTCCTACAGAAAGCCCCGTGAACTGGTCTGGATTTTCGGTATGACCATTTATCTCTGCTTGATGGCAGAGGCGTTCCTGGGCTATCTGCTGCCCTGGGGACAGATGTCTTACTGGGGAGCCCAGGTTATTGTTTCCCTGTTCGGTGCCATCCCGGTAATCGGTGAGGACCTGACTCAGTGGATTCGTGGTGACTACCTGATCTCCGGCATTACCCTGAACCGCTTCTTCGCCCTGCACGTGATTGCACTGCCCATCGTGATTCTGGGTCTGGTGGTACTGCACTTGCTGGCCCTGCACGAAGTGGGCTCCAACAACCCTGACGGCGTTGAGATCAAGAAACATAAAGATGAGTATGGTCGTCCCCTGGACGGTATCCCATTCCATCCGTACTACACCGTGCACGACCTGGTTGCGCTGGTTATCTTCCTGTTCGTCTTCTGTGTGGTGGTCTTCTACTTCCCGGAAATGGGCGGCTACTTCATCGAGAAGCCCAACTTTGAGCCGGCGAACCCTTTGAAGACACCGGATCATATTGCGCCAGTGTGGTACTTCACCCCCTTCTACGCCATGCTGCGGGCGGTAACCATCCCGTTCCTGGGCTTGTCTGCCAAGTTCTGGGGTGTAGTGGTAATGGGTGCTGCAATTGCGATCCTGTTTGTCCTGCCCTGGCTCGACCGTAGTCCGGTCAAGTCCATTCGCTACAAGGGTTGGTTGAGCAAGATCTGGCTGGCGATTTTCGCGGTGAGCTTTGTCATCCTGGGCGTCTGTGGTGCATTGCCTGCAACCGATCAGCCTGACTGGTTGGCTCCGTTGTGTACGGTTCTGTACTTCGCGTTCTTTATCTTGATGCCCTGGTATAGCAAGTTCGAAAAGACTAAACCGGTTCCAGAAAGGGTGACAGGCTAATGAAACAGTTGTTGATTCGTCTCGTGTTTATGATGCTGCCCATCACGGCATGGGCAGCTGGGCCTGGCGCAGCGCTGGACAGCTTTGATGCAGACATTCATGATCAGGCATCGCTGCAGCGTGGTGTTCAGCTATACACCAACTACTGCTTGGGCTGTCACTCCCTGGGGCACTCCCGATATGAGCGTGTCGCCACGGACTTGGGCATTCCCAATGAGCTGTACGAGCAGAACCTGATCTTCACAGGAGCCAAAATTGGCGATCTGATGGAGAGCGCCATGCCGGCCACGGAAGCGGCCGCCTGGTTTGGCACTGCGCCTCCCGACCTGACGCTGACTGCTCGTCTGCGTGGCGGTGACTGGCTGTATACCTACCTGCGTGCCTTCTATCAGGACGAAAAACGTCCCTGGGGCGTGAACAACTCCATCTTCCCGGATGTGGGTATGCCTCACGTGCTGGCTGGCCTGCAAGGTATCTGTGCTGAAGCGCCGAAGTTTGGCAAGCCGACCATTGACCCGCTGACAGGTCAGATTATCGATGGTGCAGGCTGTAACCAATATGTGACCCAAGGCTCCATGACGCCGGCCGAATACGACCGTGCAGTTAAGGACCTGGTGAACTTCCTGGTGTATGTGGGCGAACCTTCCCGGTTGCAGGCAGAGCGCATTGCTCCTTATGTCCTGGGCTTTTTGGTGATTCTGTTCGTCTTTGTATACCTGTTGAACCGCGAGTATTGGAAAGACGTACACTAAGAAATTAGTGTATAATTCGCGGCTCTCTTTTCGGAGTCTCCAGCGCTGCGGATGTGGCGCTGGAGATTTTCATTTCAGGACTAAGCGCTGCCAACAAGATAAAGTCAACGGGATCGGCTGGGCGGCGGGCTAGCAGGGTTTGCTGATGCAAATGGCCGTCGCTAGTGCGCTTTCATGCATCCATCCGGTTGTAACGCTTCGAGGCGGCTCTAGTGGATTTAGCTTTGAGTGAGGTAAATCTATATGGGCGTGGTGACTAAACGGTCTTCCATGACGTTCTTCTCGGATGGTAAAAGCCATTACAGTCACAGGGTACGGATTGTCCTGGCGGAGAAGGGTGTTGCTGTCGATATCATCGACATTGATCCGGATAACAAGCCGGAAGAATTAGCGGACCTCAATCCATATAACGACCTGCCGACCCTGGTTGATCGGGAGCTGGTGTTATATGAGCCGAACGTGATGATGGAATATCTGGATGAGCGTTTCCCCCATCCGCCGTTGTTGCCAGTCTATCCCGTCGCTCGTGCTTATAGCCGTTTGATGATTCATCGGATTCAGAAAGACTGGTGCCGTCTGGTTGATCTGATTCTTGAGAGCAAGGACGCGGCAGCTGTTGAAGCCGCCCGTAAAGAACTGCGGGAAAGCTTGATTTCCTCAAGCCCGATTTTTGCGGAAAAACCGTTTTTCCTCAACGACGAGTTCACCATTGTGGACTGCTGTGTCGCGCCGATTCTGTGGCGTTTGCCGCTGCTGGGCATCGAGTTGCCTGAGAAGCAGGTGAAGCCGATTCTGAAATACATGGAGCGGATCTTCAGCCGGGATTCCTTCAAGGCGAGCCTGTCCGAGCAGGAGCAGGAGATGCGCGCTTGATGCGCGCCGTCTTGGCAGTCTAGAACCTAGTGAAAAAGGGATGCTTGCATCCCTTTTTTTCAGGCCGGTCACTCGCAGTGTGCGGCCGCCAGAAAGCCTAGTGGAGCTATGATGACACCCAGTCGCCCCTATCTTTTACGTGCCTTGAATGAGTGGATACTGGACAACCACTTGACCCCCTATATGGTGGTGGACGCCTCCATCCAAGGGGTGCAAGTGCCTCAGGACTTTGTCAGTAATGGCCAGATCGTTCTGAACATCAGTCCGCGGGCAGTGACCGGGCTGCTGATCAGCAATGACGCCGTGGAGTTTAATGCGCGTTTTGGCGGCGTGCCCATGCATGTCTATGTGCCCATTGCGGCCATTATGGCGATTTATGCCAAAGAGAACGGCCAGGGCATGGTATTCGGCGCAGATCCGGGTGCGCCCGACCCGCAGGGACCGGGTCCGCAAACGCCTGGGCCGGAGACCAGTTCCAAGCCCAAGCGACCGACCCTGAAAGTGGTCAAGTAGAAACCAAAAAAGCCGCGAATTCGCGGCTTTTTTGATGGCTTGGAAAAGGCCGGTTTAGCTGTCGGCGCCAAACAGTTGGCGATCGATGTAATCGCACAGGCAGTGGATGGCCAGCAGGTGAACTTCCTGAATGCGTGCGGTGGATTGGGCGGGTACACGGATCTCCACATCCTCCGGGTGCATCAGGGAGCTCATATTGCCCCCGTCGCGGCCGGTCAGGGCGACGACTTTCATGCCCCGGTCATGGGCGGCCTGGATCGCTTGAATCACGTTGGCGGAGTTGCCGCTGGTGGAAATCGCCAGCAGCACGTCCCGGTCTGTCCCCAGGGCGCGGATTTGCTTGGAGAAGATCTCGTTGTAACTGTAGTCGTTGGCAATCGAAGTGACGGTGGAGCTGTCGGTGGTCAGGGCAATGGCCGGCAGGCTAGGACGTTCCCGCTCGAACCGGTTGAGGAGTTCCGAGGAGAAATGCTGGGCGTCGCCCGCTGACCCGCCATTGCCGCAGCTCAGAATCTTGCCATCATTCAACAGTGCGCTCACCATCAGTTGACCGGCAGACGCGATCACGCGGGGCAGAACTTCACTCGCTTTGACCTTGGTGTCAATGCTGTCGTGGAATAGTTGCTCAATTCGCTCGATAGAATCCATAAAATTACCGTAGGTTAAAATGCGTCAAAAGCGTTTTTGATCCAGTGCAGTTGGATGTTCTCTTGTTCGCCGTGGCCCGCCACAATATCGAATCGACAGGGGCGGTCATGTTGCCTGCGAGTTTGTAGGTACACCTGGGCGGCGCGGATCAGGCGCTGCTGTTTGTGCCAGGTCACACTATCCGCTCCGTCGCCATAGCCACGCTGGCGGCGATAGCGCACCTCAACGAAGACCAGGCTGTCGCCGTCTTCCATGATGAGGTCGATTTCACCGGCTTTGGTGTGAAAGTTCCGCTCCAGTGTCTTCAGGCCCTGCTTGCGTAAAAATTGCTCGGCTTGCTGCTCGACAAGCTGGCCGATGTCTTTGGTGCAAACAGGGCGGCGTCGCAGAATCAAGGCGTGGTGTTCTCCCTGCTCTGAGGGGCCTCTAGCCGCGGGCGCCCGCTGCGGATTTGAGCCCAGTCCAGCTGGCGACGGATTTGGCGGCCTTCTGAAAGCTGGAGCTTGCCCGTTAGGCCTTGCAGGCTACTGTCCGGGAAGCGGGCCATCAGGGCCAGGCGCGGCAGAAGCTGATAGGCATCCACCCCTAAAGCATAAAGTCGATCGTAAGCCTGATCGGACCAGACGTCCAGCATCTGGGTCTTGATCGGGATATCCTGGCGCAGCGCCCAGGGAATATCAACAAACAACACGCCATTCAGGTCCTGATCCCGCTCGGGCTCGGTGCGCCCGCCAAAGATCTGGGAGGTGGCGTACACCGGCAGGTCACCCCCATAGTGGAACTCCAACAGGGGTTTGACTTGGCGTGCCAGGATGGAGGGCGCGGCCAGGAAAATGGCATCGACATCCTGTCGACGGCTCGGTTGGGACTTCAGGTTTTCACCGATCAGGCGCGAAAGCTCATTGGTACGGCGTTGGCTTTCCTGCACCGCCAGCAGGTCCCTGATAATCGCCGAGTAGTTCTGATTGGCACCCAACTGGGCACTATCCAGAATCACGCCGCCCTGTTTTTGCCACTGGCTTTGAAAGGTCTGCAGGGCGCGTTGACCCCAGGCAGAGGCCGGCACGATCACGAGGGCGCGGCGGTGTCCATCCTGCCAGGCGCGCTGGGTGACTTGGATAATCTCGTCTTCAATCGCCAGGCCGAACTGTACTAACGGCTGCTGGCGGGTTTCCTCGGAATGAGCGGGCGGGGCGGACAGGCGGCTCAAGGCCTGGTCGGTATAGTTAAGGGCCAGCACGGGAACCGTCAGCTGCTGGGCGCTTTCCAGTTCAGCCACGGCGGTTTTGTCCAGGGGGCCGACGATCATGTCGTAGTGGTTGACGCTGGTAATGCCGTGGTACAGGTTGAGATAGCTGGGGCTTGCGGAGGTGTCAAAGATATCGATCTGAATACTGGATTCCAGTCGTTGTGGATCGGCGTAGTAACTGGCCAGAAAACCATCGCGGATGGCGGCGCCAGCGGAGCTGAGTGGGCCAGACAGGGGCAGGGTCAGGGCGATCCGCTGGGGGCGCTGATCACTCAGGCTCGACAGCATTTGCAGCTCTCCGGGGAGTTGGCGGGCCGCCGGGTGCAGGGGATATTGTTGCTGCCAGAGGCGCAGAGACTGTAGCTGCTGCTCCAGGCCGATGTCCCGTCGTAACGCCAGGGCAAGCGCAAGCCAGCCTTTAAGGTCTCCTTCAACGGATTCGTTTAGTGCATGTTGTAGCTCATCCGTGGAAACCTGGGCCAGGGCGGACCAGATCAGCTCGTGGTTGCGGTTATATTCGTCGCCGCTTAGTAGGCCTGCGACGAAGACTCTCTCAATGGCGCTCAGCAGTGGATCACCGCTGATGAGATAGGCTTCCGCTCGCAGCTCGCTCAGCAACTGCTGGGTTTGCAGGGAGGCCTCGGAAAACAGCGGCGGGGTGGCTTGCTCTAAAAACCTTAATGCCTCGGCGCCTTGGCCTTGTTGCAAGTTTGCCTGGGCTCCCAGCAGCAGGTATTGTTCCCGCTCCGGGATACTGAGCTGGCTGAGTTGGGCTTGGCGTAATGCCAGTAGGGTTCTGTCGGCACGCCCCTCCGTGAGAAACTGTTCCGCGGACTGGAGCAGCAGTTGGGAACGGGTCGGCTCTTGGCTTTGCAGGGCTTGTTGGAGTAACCGCTCCGCTTGTACGGCTTCGGTGGCCTGGGGTGTGGTTTCGGCATCCGGAGTGGTCAGGGTGCTACAGCCGCTGAGGAGTGCCAGGCAAAGGAATGAGGCGGATAAACTGGACCGTAACATAATTGTCTTTCTATGCTGATGCCCTGAATTGGCGATTGCTGGAATAAGCCGGGCCGGGGTGCGGACTCGGGCGTTTAGTTTAACAGATAAATAAACAGAGGATGCCGTCTCGTGACGAGAAAGGGAACCCTTTATATAGTTGCAACACCTCTGGGCAATCTGGGTGATATCAGCCAGCGGGCCGTCGAGACCTTGCGGGCGGCGGATGTGATTGCGGCAGAAGATACCCGTCATAGTAGTCGACTGATGCAGCATCTGGGAGTGGCAACGCCCATGGTGGCGCTGCATGATTTCAATGAGCGGGAGCGCACCGAATCATTGCTGCGCCGCCTGGAGCAGGGACAAAAGGTGGCATTGATTTCCGATGCGGGCACGCCGTTGATCTCTGACCCGGGTTTTATCCTGGTGCGGGAGGTGCGCGCCCAGGGGTATCCGGTGGTGCCCGTACCCGGTGCCAGTGCGGTGATTGCCGCCTTGTCTGCGTCAGGGTTGCCGACCGATCGCTTTATTTTTGAGGGTTTTTTGCCGGCCAAGGCCAAGCATCGCCTGGAACGCTTGCAGGCATTGCGTGATGAGCCTCGCACGCTGGTGTTCTATGAGGCTCCTCATCGGATTCTGGAAACCGTGACCGCGATGATGGAAGTGTTTGGCGGTGAGCGAGAAGCCGTCATTGCCCGGGAATTGACCAAGACGTTTGAAACCATCCATGGTGCGCCTCTGGCTGAACTGCTGGACTGGATGACCGCGGACTCCAACCAGCAGCGAGGCGAGTTCGTGGTACTGGTGGCCGGGGCACCGCCTGCGGAGGAAGGTGAGGGGGCAGCCTTGGATGTTGATGCGCTGCTGTTGGCGTTGCTGGATGAGTTGCCGGTGAAAAAGGCCGCCGCGATTGTGGCCCAGGTGACGGGGTTGAAGAAAAACGACTTGTACAAGCGGGCTCTGGCGATGAAAAGCGAGCCGCCGGCGGAATGATCCGGAAAACAGCGCTTGAGCCGGGGCCGGCAAAGGAGTACTCTGCGCGGCGGAGAGTTTGCCAGACAGTCGCTGCTCCAGCGGTTTCGACCGCTGGGGGAGAGGAAAGTCCGGGCTCCACAGGGCAGAGTGCCAGGTAACTCCTGGGAGGCGTGAGCCTACGGAAAGTGCAACAGAAAGTATACCGCCTAAGCGCTCGTCAGAGCGCCGGTAAGGGTGAAATGGTGCGGTAAGAGCGCACCGCGCGGCTGGTAACAGGCGTGGCGATGGAAAACCCCACTCGGAGCAAGACCAAATAGGAATCCAAAGGCGTGGCCCGCGCTGGATTCGGGTAGGTTGCTTGAGGTTCATGGTGACGTGAATCCTAGAGGAATGACTGTCCACGACAGAACCCGGCTTATCGGCGAACTCTCCTCTTCCTTCTTTAATATAGGCGCTCTCTATAGGTAGATGCGCTCTAGGTTGTTCGGCCTGTGGGCCGGCAGCTCTTAATCGTTCCCCGGTGTCGAAAAGTGGCGAGCGTCACGGCGATTTCTGTCCCCAAAGGGCTCCGCAGTGGAAGTTTTGCCTGTTGCCAGGCGAAAAGTGGTATTCCAAGGCTGGGTGGGTGGGGAGTTCTCCCAAAAGACACAATCGTGCGTTCAACCTAAAGGGTACGGATCGCTTCTCCATATTCTCATTTCTGCAAATAATCGCCGCTCTTATAAGAAAATATTATTAATATTGATGCGGTTTCTACGGACTTTCCTTTATCCATCTGTTTAGCAAGCCATTCTTGCGCTCTGGAAGAGCCCCCACCTTTTTTTACCAATGTAACTGCTTGTTACCTCGTGAGATTTTCATCCCGGCTTTGCTGAGTAGTTATCTTGCAATGTGCCTTATGTGTTTCTATAGTGTCTCGAAGTGGAAAAAAGTGGCCAAATGTGGGAGTCAGTGGTTTTTTGGGGTGGATGAAATGGCTGGCCGAGGGTCAGCAACTACTTCCATGAGCGGTATGGTCAGTTCAACAAAACGGTGCGCTAGGTGTTTAGAGGGGTCAATGCCATCAACATGGATGCCAAGGGGCGGTTTGCGTTACCGACGCGCTACCGTGACCGCATTGCGTCTATTTGTGATGGTCTGTTGATTGCGACGGTCGACCCTCAAGAGCGCTGCCTGCTGATTTACCCCATGCCTGAATGGGAGCTGATTGAGAGGCAAGTGGACGCGCTTTCTTCGTTTGATCCCACTGCCCGTCGTATCAAGCGCATGTTGATGGGGCATGCGTCCGAGCTGGAAATTGACAGTGCGGGACGCGTGCTGCTGCCGCCTCTGCTGCGTGACTACGCGCAACTGGATAAAAAGATTGTTTTGCTTGGCCAGGGGAAGAAGTTTGAGCTTTGGGCCGAGGAAAGCTGGCACAAGCAGATGGATGATTATCTGGATGACGATGCTGAAACCGGCGCGCTTTCTGAGCAAATCATGCAGCTTTCGTTGTAACAGGTGGCGGTGACTCGTTTATGGCAGTGGAATTCTCCCACGATACCGTGCTCTTGCACGAAGCGGTCGATGCGCTGGTCACTCGCCCGGATGGTCGTTATGTGGACGGCACGTTCGGGCGGGGTGGGCACAGCCGGCTGGTGCTGACACGGCTGAACGAGCAGGGCCGATTGCTGGGCATCGACCGGGACCCCCAGGCGGTCGAAGTCGGTCGCAAATTGTCACAGGAAGATGCCCGCTTCCAGATTCGCCACGGAGAGTTCTCAGGGGTTGAAGAGTTTGTGAGTGAGCTGGGTTGGGCGGGCGTGGACGGCATCCTGCTCGATCTGGGCGTGTCCTCTCCCCAGTTGGATGATGCCCAGCGGGGTTTCAGCTTTCTTCGCGATGGTCCCCTGGATATGCGGATGAACCCGCAGGCCGGCGAGAGTGCGGCAGACTGGTTGGCCCGAGCGAAAGAGCAGGATATCGCCTGGGTCCTCAAGGAATATGGCGAGGAGCGGTTCGCGCGACGGATGGCGGCGGCTCTGGTCAAGGCCCGGCAAGAAGCACCGATTGTCACTACGGGCCGACTGGCGCAGATCATCAGTGAAGCCAACCCCCGTTGGGAGCAGGGCAAGCACCCGGCCACGCGGGCCTTCCAGGCAATCCGGATTTATATCAACGGAGAGCTGGAGGAAGTGTCCCGGACTTTGGAACGGGCGGCTGAGCTGCTAACGGTAGGCGGGCGGCTGGTGGTGATCAGCTTTCACTCCCTGGAAGACCGCATTGTCAAACGCTTTATGCGGGATCAGGTCAAAGGCGACCCGTTACCGGCGAAGCTGCCGGTGATGGCCAAAGACATTCCGCAGCGCTTCAAATTGGTGGATAAGCCGGTCAAGGCAAGCGAAGAAGAAGTGGCCGGCAATCCGAGATCTCGTAGTGCCGTAATGAGAGTTATGGAGAAAATAGCATGACAGCTTATGTTCGCGTACCCCTTGTCGACAAGCGCAGTCGCCCGGTAGCCGAGCTGAAAGCCCAGCCCAAGGCTGCCATGCTGCGTTGGCTCCCTCAGGTGCAGGCCTTTGCCCAGGCGGCGGTGAGCCGGCAGCTGCTGATCACGGTTGTGTTGCTGGCGGCACTGGTTTCCAGCGCCTTGGCGGTGGTTTATGCCAACCACCTGAATCGTTCGTTGTTTATTGAGCTGCAGTCTTTGCAAACACAGCGTGACGCCTATCAGATTGAGTGGTCCCAGCTGTTGCTGGAGCAAAGTGCCTGGAGTGCCCTGAGCCGGGTTGAGAAGTTGGCCGCGTCGGAGCTGGCGATGAAAGTCCCGGACCCCAAAGACGTGGTCATTGTCAGAAAATAGGGCTGATCAGCCGGATATGAAGCCGAGAGAATAACAACGTGCCCAAGCCGACCCCGTACCGTGGTGCCACCACGGATACCAAAGCAAGCTCAGAGAGCCAATTCGCCGTTTGGCGTTTTGTGTTCATCTGCTGCGTGCTGATGGCAGGGATGTTGGCCTTGTTATGGCGCATTGTTGATCTGCAGGTATTCGACAAGGAGTTTCTGCGCACCCAGGGCGACATGCGCATGGTGCGTACCGAAACCATCAAGGCCCACCGGGGCATGATCCTGGACCGTCATGGCGAGCCCCTGGCGGTGAGTACGCCGGTGGAAACCATCTGGGCCAACCCCCAGGAAGTGGCCCTGGATAACCCCGGGCTGAAAGAGCTGGCCGGGCTGCTGGGCCTGGAGCTGGCAGAGATGCGCCGCAATATCAGCCGCAATCGCGAGCGCAATCTGGAGTTTATGTACCTGCGCCGCCAGTTGCCGCCGGATCAGGCGCAACAGATCAAGGCGCTGAAGGTGCCGGGCATTTACACCCGCCGTGAATACAAACGCTATTATCCCGCCGGTGAAGTAGCCGCCCACGTGGTCGGCTTTACCAATATTGACGAGCAGGGCCAGGAAGGCCTTGAGTTGATTTATGACCAATGGATGAGCGGCACCGACGGTAAAAAGACGGTGCTGAAAGATCGCCGTGGTTACATCGTCAAAGACCTGAATCTGATTGCCGATGCCCAATCCGGCAATGACCTGCATCTAAGTATCGACCTGCGCCTGCAATACCTGGCCTATCGGGAGCTGAAAGCCGCGGTACAGGCTCACAAGGCGGTGTCTGGCAATCTGGTGATGCTGGACGCCCGCACCGGTGAGGTGCTGGCCATGGTGAATCAGCCTTCCTACAACCCCAATAATCGGGCCAACCTGAACCCGGCTGCGCTGCGTAACCGAGCGGTGACCGATCTTTATGAGCCCGGTTCGCCGATTAAGGCGTTGACGGTAGCCTCAGCGCTGAGTTCCGGTAAGTTTCAGCCCCATACCCCCGTGGATACCACGCCCGGCTGGATGCGGTTAAATGGCCGCACCATTCGGGATGTCGGCAATTACGGCGTGCTGGATGTCAGCGGCGTGGTGGTGAAATCCAGCAACATTGGCACCAGCCGTATTGCCCTGGAACTGACGGGCGATACCCTGTACCAGACGCTGAGCCAGTTCGGTTTTGGTAAGGCCAGCGGCATCCAGTTCCCCGGTGAGGCGATTGGCACTCTGCCGTACCACTCCAAGTGGCGGGGCATCCAGGTTGCGACCATGTCCTATGGCTATGGCCTGTCGGGAACTTCGGTCCAATTGGCCCGTGCTTATGCGATTCTGGCCAACAATGGTTTGAGCCAGCCGGTCTCTTTGTTGAAAGGCGGGCATCCCGATGCGCCGGAGCGGGTGGTTTCCGCCCAGGTCGCAAAACAGGTGCGCGATATGTTGGCCGCGGCGGTGGATACGGGAGGAACGGGAACCCGCGCGTCGGTGCCGTTCTTCCGGGTGGCTGGCAAAACGGGTACGGTTCACGCCATCGGCGCCCAGGGCTACGAAGATGACCAGTATCTGTCCATGTTTGCCGGTATGGCACCGGCCGACGACCCCAAGGTGGTGATGGTGGTGGTCATTGACCGCCCTCAGGATGGCGCCTACTACGGGGGGGAAGTCGCCGCCCCGGTATTTGGACGGGTGATGGCGGGGGCCATGAGGTTGCTCAATGTGCCGCCCATGCCTACCGCGGCCTCGACGGAGACTCCGTCGGATCCGGGAGGAAAAAGCTGATGGCTAACTCCTCCATGACTTTGCGCCAACTGTTTGCCGGCCTGCTTCAGCTGCCGGCTTCGTGCGATCTGGAGATTCGGAATATCGTCTCCGACAGCCGCGAGGCGGGCCCCGGGGCCTTGTTCGTGGCCCTGCCCGGACTGCGTCAAGATGGGCGTCAGTTTGAGGCCGACGCCCTGGCGCGAGGCGCTGTTGCCATTCTGCGAACGGGTGACAGCCGTCCGGTGTTGACCGAAAATGGCGCCGTTGTGTTGGAGGTGCCAGATGTTCGTCTGCTGTTGCCGCAACTGGCGATCCGCTTCTTTGATGATCCCTGCCGGGATCTGTCACTGATCGGTGTGACCGGAACCAATGGCAAATCCTCGGTGACTCACTTTATCGCCCAGCTGCTCACCGCGCTGGGGCAGCCCTGTGGCCTGATTGGCACCCTGGGCTATGGCCTGGCCGGGCAGATGCGCACCGCCAGTCATACCACGCCGGATACCTTGCGCTTGTTTCGTGAGCTGGCCCAGATGAGAGCTCAGGGGGCCAAGGCGGTTGCCATGGAGGTTTCCTCCCATGCCCTGGACCAGAACCGGGTGGCCGGTTTGCAGTTTAGCGGCGCGGTGTTCACCAACCTGACTCACGATCATCTGGACTACCACGGTGACATGGAAAGCTATGGCCGGGCCAAGCAACAGCTGTTTGAGCGTCCGGAACTGGGCTTTGCGGTGGTGAACCTGGACGACGGTTTTGGACGGTGCTTGGCGGACGAATGGACGCGGCAAGGGCCGATGCTGGGCTATGGCCTGCATGAAGCTGCATCCTTGCGGGCCACGGAGGTGGTCTATCACGCTCAGGGGATTGAGGCAAAAATTCACTATCAGGGGCAGGTTGGAACGCTGCGTTGCAGTCTGCTGGGTGATTTCAACCTGAGCAATGTTTTGGCCGCCCTCGGGGCTTTATTAACTCTTGGTCATCCGCTTGAAGTCGTCCTGAAATGCGCGGAAAATCTGCGCCCTGTTTCAGGTCGGATGCAGCCGGTCAGCGCTTCTGCCGGCCCCTTGGTGATCGTCGATTATGCCCACACGCCAGATGCGCTGGAGCAGGCATTGCTTGCTTGTCAGCGGCACCAGCCCGGCCAGCTCTGGTGCGTATTCGGTTGCGGTGGTGATCGTGACCGTTTCAAGCGGCCGCTGATGGCCGGTACCGCAGCCCGTTACAGTGCCCAAGTGATTGTGACGGATGACAACCCACGGACCGAGTCTCCCCAGCAGATTGTTGAGGATATCCTGGCGGGCATGCCGGTCGGCGCCCGGTTCCAGGTGCTCCATGATCGGGAGCGGGCCATTGCCGAGGCGATTGCTCAGGCGGATGACCGCGATATCGTGCTGATCGCCGGGAAAGGGCATGAAACCTACCAGGAAGTCCAGGGCGAACGTAGGCCGTTTGATGATGTGGTCGTGGCACAACGTTATTTACAACAGCGGGCAGCCCAGCAGGTGACTTCATGATCGGGCCGTGGTTGTTGTCAGAAGTAGCCCAGGCGTTGGGTGGCGAATTACGGGGCCAGGATCGGTCGTTTGCTTCACCCAGCACCGACACCCGCACCCTGGCCCCCGGCGCTTTGTATATCGCCCTGCGGGGTGAGCGGTTTGATGGCCATGAGTTTGTCGCTGACGCCCAGGCCAACGGCGCCGTTGCGGCGCTGGTGGATCACCCGTTGGAGATCGCCATTCCTCAGATTCAGGTGGCCGATACCCGCTTGGCGCTGGGGCAGCTGGCGGCACTCAACCGCCAGCGTTTTAAGGGACGGGTGGCGGCTGTCACCGGCAGCAGTGGCAAAACCACCGTCAAGGAAATGCTGGCGGCGATTTTGCGGGAAGCCGGTCCGGTGCTGGCGACCCAGGGGAATCTCAATAACGACATTGGTGTACCGCTTACCTTGTTGAACCTGGCGCAAGAGCATCGGTTCGGCGTGATTGAGCTGGGGGCCAGCGCCCAGGGCGAGATTGCCTACACCGTCGGGCTTGCCAAGCCGGACGTGGTGGCGATCACCCATGCCGGCGGCGCCCATTTGGAAGGTTTCGGTGGGCTGGACGGGGTGCGTCGGGCGAAGGGTGAAATCCTGAGCGGACTAAGCACCTCGGGCACCGCTGTGCTGAACCTGGATGATCCGGCATTTACTCAATGGTGCGGCCAGCTTCAAGGACAGCAAGTGCTCAGTTTTGGCACGACGCCAGAGGCGGACTTTTTTGCGGGCGAGATTGAAGAGTCGAACGGCCTGACCCGCTTTGAGATGCGGACACCCCGGGGAGCCATGGCGATCGAAATGCTCTTTAGTGGCCGTCATAACGTCATCAACGCCCTGACCGCCGCGGCGATGGCTACCGCGCTGGGGACGGAACTGGAACAAATCAGGGCCGGGCTTGCCCGGGCGTTGCCCGCCAAAGGGCGGCTGAATCGGCTGACCACCCGGGCCGGCGGGTTGCTGCTGGACGATACCTACAATGCCAACCCGATGTCCATGAAGGCGGCGTTGGATGTGTTGTCAGCCCAGACCGGCACGCTGCGGGTGGCGCTGTTGGGCGATATGGCGGAGCTGGGCGCGGAGTCGGAAACGCTGCATGAGGACGTGGGACGCTATGCCCGCGCCCAAGGCGTGGAACGTCTGCTGGCCTGTGGCCGTTATGCCCAGGCGACTGCCAAGGGCTTTGGGGAGGGCGCGCAAGCCTTCGCCCAGCAGTCGGAGTTAATTCAAAACGTCCAGGAGCTATGCCAGCCCGGTGTGGTGTTCCTGGTGAAAGGGTCCCGCAGTGCTCGGATGGAGCAAGTGGTAGAGTCGTTGTCAGCACCAAGAGATGGGGTCAAATGCTAGTTTGGTTGTTTCAGTGGTTGTCGCAGCACGTAGCGGCTTTCGGTGTTTTTCAGTACCTGACATTACGGGGCATTCTGGGCGTGTTGACGGCACTGCTGATCGCGTTGTGGGTTGGGCCCTGGATGATCAACAAGCTGCGCTTTTACCAGATTGGCCAGTCGGTGCGGACGGATGGCCCGCAAAGCCATCTCAGCAAGGCGGGCACTCCCACCATGGGGGGTGCGCTGATTCTGGTGGCCATTGCGATCAGCACCCTGTTGTGGGGCGATCTTAGCAACCGTTATGTCTGGATTGTGCTGTTGACCACCCTGGCTTTTGGCGCCATCGGCTGGGTGGACGATTACCGCAAGGTCATTGAGAAAAACTCCCGGGGACTGCCGGCCCGTTGGAAATACTTCTGGCAGACCGTGGCGGGCTTGATAGCGGCAAGTGTTTTGTTCTGGAGCGCACAGACACCGGCGGAAACAAACTTTATTGTGCCGGTCTTTAAAAGTGTGGTGCTCGACCTGGGGCCCGCATTCATCCTGCTGGCGTATCTGGTGATTGTCGGCAGCAGTAATGCGGTTAACCTGACGGATGGTTTGGATGGCCTGGCCATCATGCCGACCGTGATGGTCGCCGGGGCGTTAGCGGTCTTTGCCTATGCCTCCGGTCACGCGACTTTCGCCCAGTATTTGCACATTCCCTATGTGGCGGGCAGCGGCGAGCTGGTGATTTTCCTCGGCGCCATCGTGGGAGCGGGGCTGGGCTTTTTGTGGTTCAACGCCTATCCGGCCCAGGTGTTTATGGGCGACGTCGGGGCGCTGGCCCTGGGGGCTGCCCTGGGGGTGGTCGCGGTGATCGTCCGCCAGGAGATCGTGCTGTTCATCATGGGCGGGGTGTTCGTGATGGAAACCATCTCGGTGATCCTGCAGGTGGGCTCTTACAAATTGACCGGCCGGCGGATTTTCCGGATGGCGCCTTTGCACCATCACTTTGAGCTCAAAGGCTGGCCGGAGCCCCGGGTGATCGTACGGTTTTGGATTATGACGGTGGTGCTGGTCCTGATTGGCCTGGCCACCCTGAAAATTCGCTAGTGGCAAGAGCGCTGGAGTAGCAAACGAACATGGCCCTAATCGCATCGGACAAACTGACCATTGTGGTCGGTCTCGGCAAGACCGGGTTGTCCTGTGCCCGTTTTCTGGCGGGTATGGGCCGTCCGTTTGCGGTGGTGGATACCCGTTTGGCGCCACCGGGGCTGGACGAGCTGAAAGCCGAACTGCCCCAGGTGGAAGTGCGGCTGGGGCCGTTGGACGGTGATTTCCTGGCCCAGGCCGACCAGCTGCTGGTGAGCCCGGGGCTGAGCCTGGAGCTGCCGGCGATTCAACAGGCCAAACAGGCCGGTGTGGCGATCCGGGGCGATGTGGATCTGTTCCGCCAATACGCCAAGGCGCCGATCATCGCCATTACCGGTTCCAACGGTAAGAGTACGGTCACCACCCTGGTGGGGGAGATGGCCCGTGCGGCCGGGCGGCGGGTGGCGGTTGGCGGCAACCTGGGCACGCCGGCGCTGGAGTTGCTGGATGACGGAGTGGAGCTCTATGTCCTGGAACTGTCGAGCTTTCAGCTGGAGACCCTGTCGGATTTAAATGCCCAGGCGGCGACGGTACTGAACCTGTCAGACGACCATATGGATCGGTATCCGAGCTTGCAAGCCTACTATCAGGCGAAGCACCGGATCTTCCAGGGCTGTCGGACGGCGGTGGTCAACAAGGATGAGGCCCTGAGTGTGCCACTGGTGCGCGAAGGGATGAACGTGATCGCCTTTGCCACCAAGGCGCCTGCCTACCTGCAAGATTTCGGTCTGTTGGAGCGTGGCGGCGAGCTGTATCTGGCCAAAGGGTTCGAACCTTTGTTGGCCGTGCGGGAACTGAATATCGAAGGGCGCCACAACTACAGCAATGCCTTGGCGGCCCTGGCCCTGGGCGAAGCGGCCGGGTTGCCGCTGGACAGCATGGTGCAGGCCTTGCGGGAGTACCGGGGGCTGGCGCACCGCTGTCAGCTGGTGGCGGAGCGGGAGGGCGTGCGTTACGTGGATGACTCCAAGGGCACCAATGTGGGTGCCACGGTTGCCGCCATGCGCAGCCTGGGAGAGATGATCAGGGGCAAGCTGATCCTGATCGCGGGTGGCGATGGCAAGGGGGCTGATTTTGGCCCGCTGCGGGAACCCGCGGAGCGTTGGGTACGGGCCATGGTGCTGATCGGGCGCGATGGGGAGTTGATCCGCACCGCACTGACCGGGGCGGTGGCCCGGTTTGACCGAGCGGGCTCCATGCAGGAGGCGGTACAAGCCGCGGCTCGGCTGGCCGAGCCCGGTGACGTGGTGCTGTTGTCGCCGGCCTGCGCCAGCCTGGATATGTTTCGCGATTACGAAGACCGCGGGCGACAGTTCGCGGAGGCGGTGAAAGCGCTATGAGCTCGATCGTGCAGCAGTTGCGACTCCATGTACAGCAGCCTCTCACCCTGAAGGTGGATCTGTGGCTGCTGGGCATTACCGTCGCCTTGCTGACGATCGGTTTTGTCATGATCGCTTCGTCTTCCATGGAAGTGGCGGCGTCTGCGACGGGTAACCCGTTTTATTATGTGCTGCGCCATGGCATCTACCTGGGGCTGGCGCTGACTGCCGCTGTGGCGGTGTTCACGGTGCCCATCTCCTGGTGGGAAAAGAGCAGTTGGGTGCTGTTGCTGGTGGCCCTGGTGATTCTGCTGGTGGTGTTGTTGCCCGGTCTTGGCCGCACCGTGAATGGCAGTACCCGTTGGATTGGTTTCGGCGCCTTTAACGTACAGCCCTCCGAGGTGGCAAAGGTCTTTCTGGTGGTTTATGTGGCGGCCTATCTGGTGCGCCGGCTGGACGAAGTACGCAGCTCCTTGAATGGGGTGGTGAAGCCGATCGGGGTGGTCATGGTGGCGGCATTTTTACTGCTGATGGAGCCGGACTTCGGGGCGGTGGTGGTAATGATGGCGTCCGTGGTGGGCATGATTTTCCTGAGCGGCATGCGCGTTAAACACTTTTTAGGGCTGATTGTTACCTGTCTGGTATCGGTCGCCGTGCTGGCGGTGTCTCAACCCTACCGGTTGAAGCGCTTAACGGCCTACACCGATCCCTGGGCGGATCAGTTCAACACCGGCTATCAGTTGACCCAGGCGCTGATTGCCTTTGGGCGCGGGGAATGGAGCGGCGTGGGGCTGGGTAACAGTATCCAGAAGCTGTTTTACCTGCCGGAAGCCCATACGGACTTTTTGTTCGCCATTATCGGCGAAGAGTTTGGCCTGTTGGGCACGGTGACGGTGGTCGTCTTGTTTGCCGCCCTGGTGGCCAGAGCGATGATGATAGCCCGCCAGGCCGAGGTACAAGGCCGGCTGTTCGCGGCGTTTTTGGGCTATGGGCTGGCGTTGCTGGTGGGCTGTCAGGCGTTTATCAACCTGGGCGTGAACACCGGCTTGCTGCCAACCAAAGGGTTGACCTTGCCCTTTATCAGCTATGGCGGCAGTAGCTTGATCATGAGCTGTGTCACCATCGCGATCCTGCTACGGATTGGTCTGGAAAACACCCAGGCCCAGCCGGAAGGGGGGCGGACATGAGCGACCTGCAGGGCAAGACCTTCCTGATCATGGCCGGTGGCACGGGCGGGCACGTGTTTCCCGCGCTGGCCTGCGCCCAGGAGCTGATTCAGCGTGGTGCGAAGGTGCACTGGCTGGGTTCGCAAAAGGGCATGGAGCGTGACCTGGTCGGACGAGCGGGCCTGCCGATGTCGTTGATTTCGGTGGAAGGCCTGCGGGGCAAAGGCAAGCTGGCACTGTTGGCGGCCCCTTTCAAGCTGAGTCAGGCGGTGTTGCAGGCGCTGGCGGTGGTGCGTCGGGTTCGGCCCGACTGCGTGCTGGGCATGGGCGGTTTTGCCAGTGGTCCGGGTGGTTTCGCCGCTTGGCTGTTGCGTCGCCCGCTGGTGATCCATGAGCAAAATGCCATCGCCGGCTATACCAACCGGATTCTGGCCCGCTTTGCCACCATCGTGCTGGAGGCGTTCCCCAACTCGTTTGGCACGGGGTTGGCACAGTGTGTGGGAAACCCGGTGCGGGAAGATATTGCCAGCCTGAACGCGCCCGAGCGTCGGCTGGGGCAGCGCCATGAGCGGCTTCGGTTGCTGGTGCTGGGTGGCAGCCGAGGGGCTGCGGCGATTAATGAGTGTGTGCCCCGGGCCCTGGCGCTGCTCGATGAGAATTTACGGCCAGAGGTGATTCACCAGTCTGGCCAGGGCCAGCTCGAAAGTACGCAACAGGCGTACGCCGCCGCAGGTGTGCGCGGCGAGGTGCGGCCGTTTATCAATGATATGAAGTCGGTTTATGACTGGGCGGATCTGGTGGTATGCCGGGCGGGCGCCCTGACCCTGGCCGAATTGTGTAGTGCTGGCTTGGGGGCGGTGTTAGTGCCGTATCCCCATGCGGTGGATGATCATCAGACTGCGAATGCCCGTTATCTGGAACAGAATGGGGCCGCGGTGTTGATGCCACAAGCACAAATGACGCCGCAGCGGCTGGCAACGGAGCTGGCTGCGCTGTTGGGGGATCGCCAACAATTGGTACGGATGGCGCAGGCAGCGCGCCAGTTGGCCCAACCCAGCGCGACCGCGGCGGTAGTGGATTACTGTGTGGAGGCAATGAATGGCTGATTCAGCCCAACATAAAGGACCGGTTACGGCGAAAGGAGTCGTGTGCGATGTGCCTGAGATGCGTCGCATCCGTCGCATTCATTTCGTCGGCATCGGTGGGGCTGGCATGTGCGGCATTGCCGAGGTGTTGCTGAACCTGGGCTATCAGATTTCCGGTTCTGACCTGAAGGCCTCTGCCGTGACCGATCGCCTGAGCAACCTGGGCGCCCGGATCATGTTCGGCCATGCGGCGGAAAACAGCCAGGATGCCGATGTGGTGGTGATTTCCAGCGCGGTGTCGGACGACAACCCGGAAGTGAGCAGTGCCCGTGAACGGCGGGTGCCGGTGGTGCCCAGGGCGGAGATGTTGGCGGAGATCATGCGGTTTCGTCATGGCATTGCGGTGGCGGGAACCCATGGTAAAACCACCACCACCAGCCTGATTGCCACCTTGCTGGCCAAAGGCGGGCTGGATCCCACCTTCGTGATTGGCGGCAAGCTCAACAGCCTGGGTACCAATGCCCGGTTGGGGGCGTCCCGGCACCTGGTGGCGGAAGCGGACGAAAGCGATGCCTCTTTTTTGCACCTGACGCCCATGGTCTCGGTGGTGACGAACATCGACGTGGACCATATGCACACCTATGGCGGCGACTTCGAGAAGCTCAAGCAGACCTTCGTCGACTTCCTGCACAACATGCCGTTTTACGGCGTGGCGGTGATGTGCGTTGACGACCCGGGCGTGCGGGAGGTGCTGCCCAGCATCAGCCGCCATGTGGTGACCTATGGTATCGACAACCCGGCAGATTACCGGGCGGAAAATATCGTCCAGCGGGAGATGAGCGTGTCGTTTTTGGTCAAGCGCCCCTCCGGCATGGCGGATCTGGCGGTGACCATTAATATTCCCGGGCGCCACAACGTCCTGAATTCGCTGGCCAGTATTGCCGTGGCAACGGAGGAGGGCATTTCCGACGAAGCCATTGTGGCGGGCCTGGAGCAGTTCCAGGGGGTTGGGCGCCGCTTCACGGTTTGCGGAGAGTTCGACACCGGTTGCGGCAAAGTCATGCTGGTGGATGACTATGGTCATCATCCGCGGGAAGTAGCCGCGGTGATTCAGGCGGTACGGGACGGTTGGCCGGGCCGGCGCCTGGTGACCGTGTTCCAGCCCCATCGTTATAGCCGGACCAGTGATCTGTACGAGGACTTTGTACAGGTGTTGTCGGAGGTGGACGCGCTGGTGTTGATGGACGTTTATCCGGCGGGTGAAAAGCCGATTCCCGGTGCGGACGGACGGGCGTTGTGTCGCAGCATTCGGTTGCGGGGCAAGTTGGAACCCCTGTTTTTGGAGCGGGGACAGAATGTAGAGGAAATTCTGGCGCGGGTACTGCAGGACGGAGATATCCTGTTGCTGCAGGGCGCCGGGGACATTGGCGGGGTTGCCTCCCAGCTTGCGGAGAACCAGTTGAACTTACGTGAGTATCTCTGAAGTCAGGCCCATGAGAGAGGTGGTAAGTCAGGCCATGAAAGACAGATTTGGAAAGGTGGCAGTGTTGCTGGGAGGGGATTCCTCCGAGCGGGAAGTGTCCCTGAAAAGCGGTGCCGCGGTATTGGCGGCCCTGGTTTCCCAAGGGGTGGACGCGGTTGCGTACGATCCCCGGGAGCAGGGTTTGGCGGCCCTGGTAGATGGCCAGTATGACCGGGCCTTCATCGTGCTCCACGGGCGCGGTGGCGAGGATGGCAAAATGCAGGGGTTTCTGGAGACCCTCGGCCTGCCTTATACCGGCAGCGGCGTGATGGCCTCCGCGTTGGGCATGGACAAGCTACGGACCAAGCTGATCTGGCAGTCGGCAGGGTTGCCCACACCGGCGTTTCGCATTTTGCAGGAAGGGGACTCCTTTGCCGAGGTGTTGGCAGAGATTGGCCCGGCGGTGATGGTCAAGCCGGCCCATGAAGGCTCCAGTATCGGTATGTGCCGGGCTGACAGCGAGGCCCAGTTACAAGAGGCCTTCGCGGAAGCCAAGCGTTACGACGGACTGGTGTTTGCCGAGCAGTGGGTGGATGGCCCGGAATATACGGTCGCCATTCTCAATGGCCAGGCCTTGCCGGTGATTGGGTTGAAGACCGAACACACGTTTTACGACTACGAGGCCAAGTACCTCAGTAACGATACCCGTTACCTGCTGCCTTGCGGCCTGAGTCAGGATGAAGAGCAGCAGTTGCAGGCACTGGCCCTGAAGGCCTTTGAAATGGTCGGTTGCAGCGGTTGGGGACGGGTGGATGTGATGCGGGACCAGCAGGGCAATTTCTGGCTGCTGGAAGTCAACACGGTGCCGGGCATGACTGATCACAGCCTGGTGCCCATGGCCGCCAAAGCCGCCGGGATGAGCTTTGAGGAGCTGGTGCTGGGGATTTTGGAACAGAGCCTGAACGGTTAGACAAGGATTGAGCTGAAGATGCGGACGCCAGGGCGAAACCAAAACGGTAAGAATCGGGTCAAGCGGGGAGCGACACCTTCCCGCACGCCCCGTCAGCCGTTTTCCCTGGCGCCTTATTGGACGCAGGTGCAGGCATTGCCCTGGCGGCTGATTGGACTGGCGGTGCTGGTGCCTTCGCTGCTGGTGTTGGTGGTGCAAAGCCTGAGCCTGGCTTGGCAGCACTTTGACCGGAATATCGGGCAGATCGAGATTTCCGGGGAGTTTGAGAATCTGACCCGGGAAACCCTGTATCGGGAGCTGGTGTATCTGACCGAAGAGAGCTTTTTTCTGGTGGACCTGAAAGAGGCCCAGGCCAAAATTGAAAGCTTGCCCTGGGTGGAGAGCTCCCAGGTGGCACGGGTCTGGCCCAACCGGTTGCACTTTACGGTGAAAGAGCACCAGCCGATTGCGCTGTGGGGAACCACCCAGCTGTTGAGCCACACCGGCGAGTTGTTTGAGCCAGAGGATCGCAGTCGCTACAGTCACCTGCCTCAGTTGCAGGGGCCGCAGGGGAGTCAGGGCAGTCTTTGGCAAAACTACGTGCGCTGGAGTCAGGAGCTGAACCTGCTGGGCATGAAAGTGTCCGGAATCAGCCTGGCGGCACGGGGTGCCTGGGAGCTTGAACTGGAGCAGGGCGTTGTGATCAAGCTGGGGCGTGAGGATCTGCAAGGCAAGATGGATCGCTTGCGGAAGATCTTTCGCGCCGAACTTCGGGACAAGCTGCCCGAAATAGAGATATTGGATGCGCGCTATGCCAACGGGCTGGCGGTGCGTTGGAAGGCGCAAGCCAATAACGGTTAATCATTGAGAGCGGAAGCTTGTGGCGTCGTGGAAAGACATGGGAGTTAACAAGCAGTTGGGTGACAAGATGATTGTTGGACTGGATATCGGGACATCCAAAGTGGTTGCCATCGTGGGCCAGAAAACGGCCGATGGACAAATCGAGATCGTCGGTATCGGCTCCCATCCGTCGCGCGGGTTGAAGCGGGGTGTGGTGGTCAATATCGAGGTGACGGTACAGGCCATCCAGCGGGCGATCGAAGAGGCGGAGCTGATGGCTGGCTGCCAGATCCACTCGGTGTATGTGGGAATCGCCGGCAGTCATGTGCGCAGCATGAACTCCCACGGCATTGTGGCAATCCGTGACCGTGAAGTGGTGCAGGCGGATCTGGACCGGGTACTGGATGCCGCCCAGGCGGTGGCGATTCCAGCCGATCAGAAGATCCTGCACGTGCTGCCCCAGGAGTATGTGATCGACAACCAGGAAGGGATCAAAGAGCCCCTGGGGATGTCGGGCGTGCGCCTGGAGGCCAAGGTACATCTGGTGACCTGTGCCGTGAACGCCTACCAGAATATTGAGAAGTGCGTGAAGCGTTGCGGCCTGGAAGTGGATGACATCATGCTGGAGCAGCTGGCGTCCAGCTACGCGGTGCTGACCGATGACGAGAAGGAACTGGGCGTGTGCCTGGTGGATATCGGCGGTGGCACCACGGATATTGCCATCTTTACCGGTGGTTCCATTCGTCATACCTCGGTGATTCCGATCGCCGGCGATCAGGTCACCAATGATATCGCCATGGCGTTGCGGACACCGACCCAGAATGCCGAAGAGATCAAGATCAAGTACGCCTGCGCCCTGACTCAGCTGGCGGGGGCCGATGAAACCATCAAGGTTCCCAGTGTCGGCGACCGCCCGGCGCGGGATCTGTCCCGTCAGGCGCTGGCGGAGGTGGTCGAGCCCCGTTACGAGGAGCTGTTCACCCTGGTGCAGTCGGAGCTGCGCCGCAGTGGCTATGAAGACCTGGTGGCGGCGGGAATTGTACTGACCGGCGGCACCTCCCGGATGGAAGGGGTGGTGGAGTTGGCGGAAGAGATTTTTCATATGCCTGTGCGGCTGGCAGTACCACAGGGTATGACTGGTTTGGCGGATGTTGTAAATAACCCGATGTACTCCACCGGAGTGGGTTTGCTGGTTTACGGCTTCAAACAACAGGAGCTGGGACGAGTATTACCGGCCAGACACGATGATTCCTTGAATGTCTTGGAGCGCTTCAAGAATTGGTTCAAGGGTAATTTTTAATTGAGTTTTGATGACGTCAGTCGAAAAAAAAGCATAGCTATACCTATAAAAGGAGAAGGGGAGATGTTTGAACTAGTCGATAACTTGCCGCAAAACGCAGTAATTAAAGTGGTTGGTGTTGGTGGCGGCGGCGGTAACGCGGTCCGTCATATGCTGTCCAACTCCATCGAAGGGGTGGATTTCATCTGCGCCAACACTGACGCCCAGGCTTTGCGCGAGCTGGAGGCCAAAGCGGTGATTCAGCTGGGCAGCACCATCACCAAAGGGCTGGGCGCGGGTGCCAACCCGGAAGTTGGACGCAATGCCGCCATGGAAGACCGTGAGCGCATCGCGGAAACCATCAAGGGCGCGGATATGGTGTTTATCACCGCGGGCATGGGTGGCGGTACGGGTACTGGCGCGGCGCCCATCGTGGCGGAAATCGCCAAGGAAATGGGCATTCTGACCGTGGCGGTGGTGACCAAGCCGTTCCCGTTCGAAGGCACCAAGCGCATGAAGATTGCCGAAGCCGGCCTGAAAGAACTGGCCCAGCACGTGGACTCGCTGATTACCATTCCCAACGAGAAACTGCTGTCGGTGATGGGCAAGAACACCAGCCTGCTGGAAGCCTTTGCCGCGGCGAACGACGTCCTGCGTGGTGCGGTTCAGGGTATTGCTGACCTGATTATCCGTCCCGGTATGATTAACGTGGACTTCGCCGACGTGAAAACCGTGATGTCGGAAATGGGCATGGCGATGATGGGGACTGGTGTGGGCCGTGGCGAAAACCGTGCCCGCGAAGCGGCCGAAGCCGCCATTCGCAGCCCGCTGCTGGAAGACGTCAACCTGCAGGGTGCCCGCGGTATCCTGGTGAACATCACCGCTGGCGCCGATCTGTCGCTGGGTGAGTTCTCCGAAGTGGGCTCCACGGTAGAAGAATTTGCCTCCGATTCCGCCACTGTGGTGGTCGGTACGGTGATTGATCCTGAGATGCAGGATGAGATCAAGGTCACAGTTGTGGCCACCGGCCTGGGTTACGTTGGCGAGCGCCCGGTGAAAGTGGTGGATAATACGAAGGCGATTGATGGTACAACTGACTATAATCAGCTGGATCGGCCGGCCGTAATGCGCAAGCGCACCATGACGGCAGGTAATGCTGCTCTGGACCGCAATAAAGCCGTGGGACACGAGCAAAACGTAGACTATCTCGATATTCCGGCATTCCTGCGTCGTCAGGCGGACTAAGAGACGAGAGTCGCGGACTTGGTGCCTAACTAGGCAGTTTGATATAATTAGGCACTTTGGCTCCTCACCAGCTGACCCAAAGCGGTAGATATTGAAAATGATTAGACAACGCACTTTGAAAAATACAATTCGGGCGACGGGTGTTGGCCTGCATTCGGGGCAAAAAGTCTATTTGACCCTGAGGCCTGCTCCGGTCGATACCGGCATTGTATTCTGTCGTACAGACCTGGATCCGGTCGTGCAAATTCCGGCCCGAGCGGATGCTGTGGGTGAAACCCTGCTGTGCACAACGTTGGTTAAAGACGGCGTAAAAGTTGCGACAGTCGAACATTTGATGTCGGCGCTTGCGGGATTGGGAATCGACAACTGCTATGTGGACCTGAGTGCGGCCGAAGTGCCGATTATGGATGGTAGCGCCGGTCCTTTCGTCTTCCTGATTCAGTCAGCGGGTATTGAAGAGCAGGATAAAGCCAAGAAGTTTGTTCGCATCAAGCGGGAGATCCGGGTTGAAGAGGACGACAAATGGGCTGCTTTCCTGCCTTTTGATGGCTTTAAGATTTCCTTTGCGATCGATTTTGATCATCCGGTCTTCAAAAGCCGTTCCCAGGAAGCCACCATCGACTTCTCCAGCACCTCTTTTGTCAAAGAAGTCAGCCGCGCCCGTACCTTTGGTTTTATGCGGGATATCGAAAAGCTGCGCTCCATGAATCTGGCCCTGGGCGGCAGCCCGGACAACGCCATTGTCGTCGACGACTACCGCATTCTGAACGAAGACGGCCTGCGTTATGAAGACGAGTTTGTGAAGCACAAGATTCTGGACGCGATTGGCGATCTCTATCAGATCGGCAACAGCCTGATTGGCGAGTTCCGTGGCTACAAGTCGGGCCATGGGCTGAACAACAAGCTGCTGCGCGCCCTGATTGATCAGCCCGATGCCTGGGAAATCGTAACCTTTGAAGATGCCGCCAAAGCGCCCATCTCTTATATGAGACCGGTCTTGGCGAGCTAATAAATCAGCCCCTGGGCCTCGTGGTCAGGGGGTTATGTCTCCTCACTGTCTTTGGCATGGCGGGCGAGGGACAGCAATACGCGTTTTAACCCTTCATCCTTTGTTTGCCTGGCTTCTTCTTCAAGGAGCCGGGCATTTTTTTGTGAAATCGGGTTAGCCTTACGCCCTGTTCGTTGGGCGCCAGACCGGGGTCTGACCTTGATGGACAGGCGCTCGATACCGTAGCCCGGTAGTTGCCTCTCCAGTTTTCCAATCAGTTCAGTTTGCAGCTGGCGCAAACGGGATGCCCAGACGCCTGAGTGGGTCAGCAGCAGCAGCTCCCCATCGCGAACGCCGGCAACCGTTACCTGTTGCTGTAATTCCGCCGGCAATAACGGGGTGACATGCTTCTGAAGTCGACTTAACTGCTCCGATTGCTCCAGGAGTTGATGCAGTGGCGAACGACGGTTGGCCAGCAGTCGTTGTAGCTTCGACTTTTCCGTGATATCGGTTCCTGCCATCAATTACACACCTCTGGGACTGATTGATTTTCGATCAGACGAAACATACTGTAACATGTTGCGGTTATGTCTTGTTCGTAATCTGTTAAACTTATAAGGATTTCTATCCATTGACAGCGTGCCTGAGGCTTATTTCACAGACATCGGGCGGCGCGGTCTCGCAGACAGAAGATTTATCACTGAATGAATATCATACTGGTCAGCCGTAAACATGGTCATGCAAGAACCTTGGCATTGGGGCGTGGTACCCTGACAAGCCTGGGGGTTCTGATGTTGCTGGTGCTATTGGGGGCGGGGATGACCGTGTACCGCCTGATGGCTCCCTTGTGGTTTGATGAAGATTACGCAACAACATTGGTTGATTCGACCATTGTGGAAGCCTGGAATCAACGTCTCGACAGCCAGCGCAAGGAAATCCGCTCGTTAAGGCAACATTCTACTGAACAAATCGATGCCCTGACATTAAGGTTGGGCGAGATGCAGGCCCGCTTGATGCGACTGGATGCGCTGGGACAGCGTTTGGTGGAGGTTGCCAAGCTGGATCAGGGCGAGTTTAACTTCGACAGCCATCCCGCGCTGGGCGGGCCGATTGAAAGTCACGACGGTGATTCCTACCGGATGCCGGATTTGACCACCTCCTTGGACCAGATCCAGGCCCAGATCGACCACCGGGCACAACAGCTGGAGTTGTTGAACGACCTGTTTGCCAACCGACAATTTGAAGCCGAGCGCTTTATTGCCGGGCGTCCGATCACCAAAGGCTGGTTGTCCTCCCACTTTGGCTATCGTACCGATCCATTCTCCGGACGTCGGGTTTGGCATGCCGGTGTCGACTTTGCCGGTAAGGAAGGGAGTGATGTGGTGGCGGTTGCCGCCGGCGTTGTGACAACCGCCGGAGATCGCGGTGGTTATGGCTGGCTGGTTGAAATCAACCATGGCGGCGGTTTGGTCACCCGCTACGCGCACTGCAAGGAATTGTTGGTCAAAGTGGGCGATATCGTCCAGAAAGGGCAGTTGATTGCCTTGATGGGCAGCACCGGCCGCTCCACTGGGCCTCATGTCCATTTCGAGGTGCTGAACAACGGCCGCGCCGTCGACCCACTGAAATACATCAATCGCGCGAGTCGTTAACCGTCAATCCTGCTTCGTCGATTCGGTGAGGCGGGATGATCCCGACTCTGTCGGAGGTCGGCGGGGTTTGATGTTCTGAGTGCAAAATTGACGACTAGGACCAGCTGTGCCGGCCTTTCGGCCGGTATCTTCTCTTTATCCCGCCCTGAAGTTGGGGTTAGAATGTTGCGCTGTGCTGCATTTGTGACCCTTCCACGGTATCGGATCACAAGCAGTACGAATAGAAGCTTGTGAGTCCCAGGTAGCATCAAGAGTTTACGCGGAGCGCCCCCGGCAAGAGAGGAAAAGCGCTGTCCAGGAAGGGGCTTGCTCAAGAGCCGGTGCGCTGTTTTGTCCAAGGCCTCGCCGAATGGCAAGGCTTCACCCACCGGATAATTCCTGTTAATCAAAGCTCGAAGAGCTGTAAAAAGCTGGAAAGGTATGTTTGCTAATATCGCCAAGAAGATCTTCGGAAGTAAGAACAGCCGTGAATTGAAGCGAATGGGTAAGATCGTCAAGCAGATCAACGCGCTTGAGGACTCCATCGCTGCTTTGGACGAACAGGCACTTCGGGGCAAAACGGCCGAGTTCAAGGAGCGTCTGGCCAAGGGCGAGACGCTGGACGCCATTTTGCCGGAAGCCTTTGCTGTTGTGCGCGAGGCCGCCAAGCGGGTGCTGGGCATGCGCCACTTCGATGTACAGATGATTGGTGGGATCACGCTCCACGAAGGCAAGATTGCCGAAATGCGTACCGGTGAGGGTAAAACCCTGATGGCGACGCTGCCCTGTTACCTGAACGCCTTGACCGGGAAGGGCGTTCACGTGGTGACCGTGAACGACTACCTGGCCCAGCGGGACGCCAAGTGGATGGGTGAGGTACATGAGTATCTGGGGCTCAGCGTTGGCGTGATCCTATCGGGTCAAGATGCCGAAACCAAACGGGCGGCCTACGGCGCCGATATCACCTACGGTACCAACAACGAGTTCGGCTTTGACTACCTGCGCGACAACATGGCTTTCAGCATGGCTGACAAGGTACAGCGCGGCTTGTACTTTGCCATCGTGGATGAGGTCGACTCCATCCTGATCGACGAGGCCCGGACCCCATTGATTATCAGTGGCCCGGCCGAAGACAGCTCGGAGCTCTACCGGCAGATCAACGAACTGATTCCGCAACTGACCCGTGCTGAAACCCCTGAAAAAGATCAGGAGCCCGATGGGGATTATCTGGTGGACGAGAAAACCCGCCAGATCGAACTGACCGAACAGGGGCACGCCAAGATCGAGCAACTGCTGACCGAGCGCGGACTGCTGGCGGAAGGCGACAACCTCTATGCCGCCAACAACCTGGGACTGTTGCACCACGTCTATTCCGGGGTGCGGGCCCATGCCCTGTTCCACCGCGATGTGGACTACATCGTGCAAAACAATCAGATCGTGATTGTTGACGAGCATACCGGCCGGACCATGCCGGGTCGGCGTTGGGGTGAAGGCCTGCACCAGGCCATTGAGGCGAAAGAAGGGGTGCGGATTCAGCACGAATCCCAGACGCTGGCCTCCACCACCTTCCAGAACTATTTCCGGATCTATGAAAAACTGTCCGGAATGACCGGAACGGCGGATACCGAGGCCTACGAATTCCGTCAAATCTACGGCCTGGACGTGGTGGTCATCCCCACCAATAAGCCGATACAGCGGATCGATTATAACGATCTGGTCTACATGACCATGGAAGAAAAGTTCCAGGCCATTATTGATGACATCAAGGATACCGTGGCCCAGGGCCGTCCCGTGCTGGTGGGTACGGCGTCGGTGGAAGCCTCGGAGCTGCTCTCCAATGCCCTGAAAAAGCAGGGTGTGAAGCATAATGTTCTGAACGCCAAGTACCACGCCCAGGAAGCTCAGATCATTGCCCAGGCCGGCCGCCCGGGCGCGGTGACCATTGCCACCAACATGGCTGGTCGTGGTACCGATATTGTGTTGGGCGGTAACTGGGAAGCCGAAGTGGCGGAGTTGAAAGACCCGACGCCGGAGCAGATTGAAACCGCCAAGGCCGAGTGGCAGCGTCGTCATGATGCCGTGTTGACCGCCGGTGGTCTGCATGTGATCGGTACCGAGCGCCACGAATCCCGCCGGATTGATAACCAGCTGCGGGGTCGTGCGGGACGCCAGGGCGACCCGGGCAGTACCCGTTTCTATCTGTCTTTGGAAGACAGCCTGATGCGGATCTTTGCCTCCGATCGGGTCAAGAACATCATGCAGGCCCTGGGCATGCAGAAAGGCGAGGCCATCGAGCACCGCATGGTGAGCAATGCCATCGAGAAGGCCCAACGCAAGGTCGAAGGGCGTAACTTCGATATCCGTAAATCCATTCTGGAATACGACGATGTGGCCAACGACCAGCGTCGTGTGATTTACGAGCAGCGTAATGAAATCATGGCGCAGGATGATGTCTCCGAGATGATCTCCGTTATTCGCCAGGATGTGGTCAACGACGCCATCAGCCAGTTCGTGCCACGGGAAAGTCTGCCCGAGCAGTGGGACATCGCCGGTCTGGAGAAGCACCTGGAGTCCGAGTTCAATATCCAGCTGCCGGTCCAGCAGTGGCTGGACGAAGACGACCACCTCTACGAAGAGCCCATGCGTGAGCGCATCCTGCAGGAGATCGTTAAGGTCTACCAGGAAAAAGAAGAGCTGGTCGGCGCCGAGGTGTTGCGCAAGTTCGAGAAGCAGGTCTTCCTGCAGGTGCTGGATACCCTTTGGAAAGAGCATTTGGCCAACATGGACCATCTGCGCCAGGGTATTCACCTGCGCGGCTATGCCCAGAAGAACCCCAAGCAGGAGTATAAGCGCGAGGCTTTTGAGCTGTTCCAGGGCATGCTGAACAACATCAAGCATGACGTGGTGCGTATTATCAGCCACGTGAGGGTGCAGCGTGAGGAAGAAATCGAGGAGATGGAGCGCCAGCGGCGTGAAGCCCTGGAGCGCCAACTGAAAACGGCCCAGGCCCAGCACGAGACCCACTCGGGCATGGAGCCGGAAGCCTCGGAGCAGGATGAAGCCGGCCAGGCCCAGCCTTATGTGCGGGAAGGGCGCAAGATCGGTCGGAATGATCCTTGCCCCTGTGGGTCTGGTAAAAAGTACAAGCAATGTCACGGGCGGGTGGAATAAACCATCTGCCCGGTTGGCCTGCCCGGGCAGTTATGGGCAGGCCGAAGTGAGACTTTATCGCTGAAGCGGTGTTTTGGGCCACAGGCCCGAAAGACCGCTTTAGTCGTCTTTGACCACGGTTTTAGCGGAGAAACAGTCTAATGGCGGTCGGTTTGGCACCTTTGCCCGATTTCCATCCCATCGCGGGCGTTCGTATCGGTATCGCAAGTGCGGGCATTAAACGCCCGGGCAGGAAAGATCTGGTGCTGTTTGAGTTGGCGGAAGGCACGCAGACGGCTGCGGTGTTTACCAAAAATGCCTTTTGCGCGGCGCCCGTGGTGCTGTCCCGACGTCATCTGGCCGCGGCGGCTCCCCGCTTTTTCCTGGTGAATACCGGTAATGCCAATGCCGGCACCGGCGAGCCCGGCATGGCTCATGCCGAAGCCTGCTGTCAGTGGGTGGCGGAACTGGGTGGCGTGGCCACGGAGCAGGTCTTGCCGTTTTCCACTGGCGTGATTGGCGAGCCTCTGCCCGTGGATAAGATTCAGCAGGCCCTGCCCACGGCTTTTGCCAACCTGCAAGACAATGCCTGGGCCCAGGCGGCGGAAGGCATCATGACCACCGATACGCTGCCCAAGGGGGCCACGGCGGTGGTCGAGATTGACGGCCAGCCCGTGCACATCTCCGGGATCAGCAAAGGCGCGGGCATGATCAAGCCCAATATGGCCACCATGCTGGCCTATGTGGCTACGGATGCCCGGATTGGTCGTGACTTGTTGCAGAAGTTGCTGGTGGAGGCGGTGGAAGGCTCTTTCAACCGGATCACCATTGATGGCGACACCTCGACCAATGATTCCTGCATGCTGGTGGCCACCGGCCAAACCGCCGCGCCGGAGTTTACCGAGGCGAACCGGGAGCTGTGGGCACCTTTTGAAAAGGCGCTGAAACAGCTGTTTCTGGAACTGGCCCAGGCCATTGTTCGCGACGGTGAGGGCGCGACCAAGTTTATCGCCGTGGAAGTCAACGGCGCGGCAACTCAGGACGAAGCCCTGAATGTGGCCTACACCATTGCCCATTCCCCTCTGGTCAAAACCGCGCTGTTTGCCAGTGACCCCAACTGGGGGCGGATCCTGGCGGCCATTGGACGCGCCGAGGTGCAGGAGCTGGATGTTTCCCTGATTGATGTGTACCTCAATGAGACCTGTATTGCCCAGGCCGGTGGACGGGCGCCAAGCTATACCGAGGCCCAGGGGCAGACGGAGATGGACAAGGAAGAGATTACCATCCGGGTGGACCTGAAGCGGGGACAGGTTTCGGAAACCGTGTGGACGACCGATCTGTCCCATGAATACGTGCGCATCAACGCTGAATACCGTACCTAAGGCGCAATGGTTGCCATGATCCATGTCGTCGCCGCGGTTATCCGCCGGGGCGACGAGGTTCTCATTGCCAAGCGGCCAACCCATGTCCACCAGGGTGGGCTGTGGGAGTTTCCCGGCGGCAAGCTGGAGCCCGGCGAGGCTCCCTTTCAGGCGTTGGCGCGGGAGTTGGGTGAGGAACTGGGGATCCGGATCACCAACTCGCCCAATAACCATCCGCTGATTCAGGTCGCCCATGACTATGGCGACAAGCGGGTTTTTCTGGATGTCTGGTCGATCCGGGACTTCCACGGCACACCTCGCGGTAACGAGGGGCAGGCGGTGGCCTGGGTGAACTCCGAACGCCTGCCTAATTACGAGTTCCCTGCGGCGAATCTGCCCATTGTGCAGGCGGCCCGGTTGCCGAGCCGTTATCTGATCACCGGTGAGTTTCACTCTCTTTCCGACTTCGAGCGACGGCTGCGTACTGCCTTGGCCCAGGGGATTCAGCTGGTGCAGCTACGGGTGCCGGGCGCGGATGAACCAGAGCTGGAGCAGCTGGCGAGTTTGGCGTTGAGCCTCTGCCACAACGCGGGTGCCAAACTGTTGCTGAACAGCTCGGCTGAGTTGGCCCGGCGGGTCGGTGCTGATGGGGTCCATTTAAATGGGGCTCGTCTGCGTCAGTTGCACACCCGGCCGCTGCCCACTGAACTTTGGGTGGCGGCATCCTGTCATAGCCCTGAAGAGCTGGGGTTGGCTCAGCGGCTCGGGGTGGATTTCGTGGTCCTGTCCCCGGTCAAGGAAACCCGCTCACATCCCGGTCAAACGGGTTTGGGCTGGGACTGTTTCGCCGACTGGGTGCGGCCTGCCAAAGTGCCGGTGTTTGCATTGGGCGGGCTGGATGAGGCGGCGCTCAGCCAGGCGCGGCTGCGAGGTGCCCAAGGCATTGCCGCCATTCGTGCCTGGTGGCCGGATTAAGTATCTCTCGGTTGATGCTTGTTGGGGTGCTGGGTTCAAGCTTAATAATCTGTTTTTGAATGGAGGGGAGATGGCTGAACTAACCCATCTGGACGCCCAGGGCGCCGCCAACATGGTGGATGTTTCCGGTAAAGAGATTACCACCCGTGAGGCGCGGGCCGAGGCGTTCGTGCTCATGAAGCCAGAGACTCTCTCATTAATCACCGAAGGCCGGCACAAGAAGGGCGATGTGTTCGCGGTGGCCCGCATCGCCGGGATCCAGGCCGCCAAGCGTTGCTGGGAGCTGATTCCCCTGTGTCACCCCCTGATGTTGAGTGCGGTGAAGGTTTCCTTGGAGGCCCAGCCGGAGCAGTCGCGGGTACGTATCGAGGCTTACTGCAAGCTGGACGCCAAAACCGGCGTGGAAATGGAAGCCCTGACCGCGGCCAGTGTGGCGGCCCTGACCTTGTATGACATGTGCAAGGCGGTCGATAAGGGCATGGTGATTAACGAGGTCCGGTTGCTGGAAAAGCGTGGTGGACGGAGTGGCCACTGGCAGGCCTCCGACGGCGAGGAGGAGTAAGCCGGGAGGGAGCAATCGCGGCTGCCCGGCAAGCCCATCGTTTCCTGAGGATTTCCGTCCTGGCCTGCAAGGCTTAATAGGTGGAATTATAGATGCCCCGGATTGCCCCTTTTGCTAAAATTGCGCCTTCATTTAAGTCCGAGGTGTAGTTGTGTCCATCCGCTATGTTGCAAGCTGTCGTTTACCGACGCCTTTTGCCGTATTTGATATGCACGGTTTTGAGGAAGAAGGGAGCGGCAAGGAACATATTGCATTGACGCTGGGTGATGTCGGCAATGGCGAGCCCGTTCTGGCCCGTACCCACTCTGAGTGCTTAACTGGCGACGCTCTGTTTAGCATGCGCTGTGACTGTGGTTATCAGTTGAAGGAAGCGTTGCGCTCCATCGCGGAAGAAGGGCGCGGGTTGCTGTTGTATCTGCGTCAGGAAGGTCGTGGCATCGGGCTGCTCAACAAAATCAGGGCCTATAACCTGCAAGACCAGGGCGCCGATACGGTGGAGGCCAATGAGCAGTTAGGCTTTGCCGCGGATCTGCGGGATTACAGCATGTGTCAGCATATGCTGGCCCATTTGGGCATCAACAAACTGCGACTGATGACCAACAACCCCCGCAAGGTGGCGGCTCTGCAAAGCTATGGGGTGGATATTGTGGAGCGAGTTCCCCTGCAGGTGGGGCTGAACCCCCATAACCGCCATTATCTGGCGACCAAGGCGGGCAAGCTCGGACACATGCTGGTCTCCCATCAAGACGACTGATCGGTCGTCAGGCACTTCACAAGGGCTCCGGTGCGGAGCCCCTGCTGGCGTTCTAGCCGGCCCCTCCGGCACTGGCCGTGTTCTGGCCAAGCTCCTCAAGCCGTTCTTGAATCTGGCGTAGAATCCCCGCGCTGTCCAACTCCACCTCCTGATGTAGCTGGGCTGGTTTGCCGTGCTCGAGAAAGCGGTCGGGCAGGCCAATGTGCAGGAGCGGCATGATGATGGCGTTGGCCGCCAGAAACTCACCCACGCCACTGCCGGCACCGCCCATCAGGCTGTTTTCCTCCACCGTCACGATCAGTTCGTGACGGGCCGCCATATCCAGAATCAAGGCTTCATCCAGGGGTTTGACGAAGCGCATGTCGACCAGGGTGGCACCCAGGGTTTCCGCTACCTGCAGGCTGGGTGTGACCATGTTGCCAAAGGCGAGGATTGCCACCCGCTTGCCGGATTTCAAAACCCGCGCCTTGCCGATGGGCAGGGCCGTCATTTCCTGTTCGATCACCGCACCCGGCCCGGTGCCGCGAGGATAACGAACCGCGGCGGGCCCTTGGTGCTGGTAGCCGGTGTAGAGCATCTGGCGGGTTTCGTTCTCATCGGAGGGCGCCATGATGATCATGTTGGGAATGCAGCGTAAAAAACTGAGGTCGAAACTGCCGGCATGAGTGGGGCCGTCTTCGCCCACCAGGCCGGCGCGATCGATCGCGAACAGCACATCCAGGTTCTGAATGGCCACGTCGTGAATCAGCTGGTCGTAGGCCCGTTGCAAAAAGGTGGAATAAATCGCCACCACCGGCTTGGCGCCATCGCAGGCCAGTCCTGCCGCTAGTGTTACCGCATGCTGCTCGGCGATGGCCACGTCAAAATAACGTTCCGGGAAGCGGTCCGCGAACGCGACCAGATCGGAGCCTTCCTTCATCGCCGGGGTAATACCGACCAGGCGTGGGTCGGCCTCCGCCATGTCGCACAGCCACTGGCCAAACACATTGGAATAGCGCGGTTTGGGCGCCTGCACCGGGGCCAGGTTGACCTTGGGGGTGGGTTCGATTTTGTTAATGGCATGATAGCCGATCGGGTCCTGCTCGGCCGGCGCAAACCCTTTGCCTTTTTTGGTCACCACATGCAGGAAGCGGGGTCCGCTCAATTCCTTCATGTTTTCCAGGGTGCTCACCAGGGTGGGCAGATCGTGACCATCAATGGGACCGATATAGTTAAAGCCGAGTTCCTCAAAGAAGGTGCCCAGCGGTCCCACCATGCCTTTCACGTGTTCTTCGGTCTTGCGGGCCAGCTCCATCAGGTGAGGGCTGCCCTGCAGGGCTTTTTTGCTACTGTCCCGGACCTGATTGTACGCCTTGCTGGACAGGATGCGGGCCAGATAGTTGGACAGTCCACCCACGTTGTTGGAAATAGACATGTCGTTGTCATTCAGGATAACCAGCAGGTCCGATTTGAGATCGCCCGCATGATTAAGGGCCTCAAACGCCATCCCGGCGGTCAGGGCGCCGTCGCCGATCACCGCGATGGCCTGGCGTTGCAGGCCCTGCATCTTGGCGGCAATGGCCATCCCCAGGGCTGCACTGATGGAGGTGCTGGAGTGGCCCACGCCGAACGTGTCATATTCGCTTTCGAAACGGCTGGGGAAGGCGGCCAGGCCGTCCTTTTGGCGGATCGTCGGCATCTGCTCGCGCCGCCCGGTCAGAATCTTGTGAGGATAGGCCTGATGCCCCACGTCCCACACCAGACGGTCATCCGGGGTGTTGAACACGTAGTGCAGGGCAATCGTCAGCTCCACGACACCAAGGCCGGCACCAAAATGGCCCCCGGACTGTCCGACGCTATAAAGCAGGTAGGAGCGCAACTCATGAGCAAGTTGCGGCAACTGCTCTTCCGGCAACAGGCGTAGCTGGGCAGGCGTGTCGATCCGGTCCAGCAGGGGCGTATTGGGACGGTGAGTCGGAAATTCTTGGAAAACGTGTTTTTGATACATCCGCTTTATCGAACCCTTGGCAAAAACTGCGCAATTATATGCGATGTTGATGGGATGAGCACCGCTAGAGCAACCTCTCGTGATCGAGGGTCAGACTTCCCATCGCCAGTGTCTTGAGTAGCCCGTTAAAATCCCTTCATCGGGCTCTGTGCCTCTCTAGGTTCACCGAAGCCCGGCCTTCGGTGAACGAGTTGCCAACCTAGAATGGTCTTTCAATGATATAGTCGCAGACTTGACTCAGACGGCTGCTGAGAATACCTGCGCTTTGCAGCTCCGTCAGGGCCAGGTCATGCAGTTGGCGCGCCTTCTGCTTGGCGCCTTCCAGTCCCAGCAGAGCCGGATAGGTGGGCTTGCCACGGGCAATGTCCGCCCCCTGGCGTTTGCCCAGGGTTTCGGTACTCGACTCAACGTCCAGAATGTCGTCCTGAACCTGGAAGGCCAGGCCAATGGCCCGGGCAAAGCCGGCCAGGGGACCTAGCTTGTCAGGGTTGGTGACACCGGCTGACAGGGCACCCAGCAAAACGCTGGCTTCGATCAGGGCACCGGTCTTGAAGAGGTGCATGGTTTCCAGTTCGGCCAGGCTCAGCTGCTTGCCGACCGCGCCCAGGTCAATGGCCTGGCCCCCCACCATCCCCCGACTGCCACCGGCTTTGGCCAGGGTCCGAACCATTTCCAGCTGGATCTCCGGTGCGAGATGAGCGTTATTCTGGGTCAGGGTTTCGAAGGCCAGGGCCTGGAGGGCATCACCCGCCAGAATTGCCGTGGCTTCGTCAAACGCCCGGTGCACCGTTGGCCGGCCGCGCCGCAAGTCATCGTCATCCATGGCCGGCAGGTCGTCGTGGACCAGGGAGTAGGCATGAATGCACTCCACCGCACAGGCGGCCGGAGTGGCCCGCAGCGGCTCGGCCCCGAAAGCCTCGGCAGTGGCATACGCCAGAACCGGGCGGATTCGTTTGCCGCCTTCCAGCAGGGCATAGCGCATGGCCTGGTGCAGCGTGGCCGGGAGCTGGTCTTCGGGGAGCAGGTCTTGCAGGGCCTGGTCCACCCGTTGGCGGCACAGCTGGAAATAGTGTGCTAGGGGGAGTTCGTTATTCATCTACGGTAAACGCCTTGGTCTGGGCCTCGCCGTCCTTGTCGATCAACATCTGCACCCGTTGCTCTGCTGAAGTCAGGGCCTGCTGGCATTGGCGGGTCAACTTGATGCCCTGCTCGAAAGACTCCAGCGACTGCTCCAGGCTGAGTTGGCCGTCTTCCATTTTACGCACAATGGTTTCCAGTTCGTTCAGCGCCGCTTCAAAATCGATGTTATCGGTCATGGGGTTGTCTCGTACGGGTCCCGCCCCGGTAAAGGAGCGGGAGGGTCTTTCCGGGCACCCATTGTAGGATGCTTGGCCCTTGGGATAAACAGCTGTTGAACTCTCCCGGCGGCGTAGTCGCCATTATTCCGCTCTGAGCTGGAATTGTTGCCGGCCGGTTGGGCTTCCCGAGGGGGCGTAGTTTTGCTCCACAAAGGTCAGGGTGTGGTCCTGACTCACCAGAATCAAGCTGCTGGCCCGGGTGCCGTAAACTGGGCTGACGATAAAGGCCGACGACAGAAAGCGCTCGTTGGCCAAGCCAACGCCGGTATCCGGCAGCTCAGCGTCAGAGGCCTTGGTGGTGTCTTGCAGGAGGGCCAGGAGCGCTTCCGGGTCCGGCTCGGACTCGGCCAACCGGTGCTCCAGGGCTTGTTTCAGTCGGGTCAGCTTGGGCCAGGGGGTGTCCAGCAGATGATTGCTCAGCCCATAGAGCCCCGGTGTCAGGGCAACCGGCTGGTTGGAAGGATGACGGTTGGACAGATAGTGGAGATCGTCAAAACGCCCCAGCAGCAGATTGAAGCCGGAGTATTCGTGGAGCTGGTCTTTGATACTCTGATAGAAGACTTCCCGTTGCCCTTGCTGGGTCAGCAGGTAATCCGTCACCAATTCTCCCCGGGAGCGGGGGCCGGGTGGGATGGCGGGTTCCCGGAAGTTGGTGACGGCTGCCAGATAGCCTTGACGGTTAACGCCCAGCCAACTGCCCCCGGCCTGTAGATCCTTACCCGCCAGCAGGTCGGGAGCTTCCGGCCAGAACTGGGCGGCGCGGGTGGGGCGGGCGTGGAACTCGTCCCGGTTGCCGAGAAAGATCAGGGGATAGCGGGGGTGAAGCTTATAGGCAAAGGCGATCAGACACACAGCACACCTGTTTGATTGTAGGGCTTGGAGAGACGCTGGCTCTTGGAGCGCGAGCCAGGGTCTGTCATCACGGTACGCAAGGCCGACGAAACCGGCAAGGCTTTGCGATGCACCCGGTGGACGACAGCACCTGGTGGCACCGTAAAAAGTCAGTCGGAAATGGCAGCGGAGCCCGCGCCTTTTTCGCCGGATATGATACCATGCTTCGTTCCGGCCATTGGGCCACAACCCTGACCTTAATCCTTCTCCTGGCTGTTGATCGGAGGCTGATCGCTCTTATGCTCGTGCTCGCCGCGTACCTCATTTTAGGTGCCATTGCTGGAACATTAAGTGGCCTGTTTGGAATTGGCGGCGGCTTGGTGATCGTGCCCGCCCTGGTCTTTGGGTTTGGCTTGCAGGGGGTTTCCCCGGAGATCGCCGTGCATCTGGCGGTGGGGACTTCCCTGGCGACGATTATTTTTACCTCGATCAGCTCGGTGCGAGCGCATCACAGTCGGGGAGCGGTGCGGATTGACCTGTTCTGGCCGATGGCGGCGGGCATTGTGATCGGCACGGCGATTGGGGTGAATACCGCAGTCGCGTTAAGCGGCGAAACCCTTAAAATGATCATTGGGATTTTTGCCATTGGGGTGGCCTTTCAAATGGGGTTCGGGCTCAAGCCGAAACCTTCCCGGGACGTACCCGGCAAGGCCGGGCTGACCCTGGTGGGAGGTGGCATTGGCTGGGCCTCGGCGTTGTTCGGAATCGGTGGCGGCACTTTGACGGTTCCCTTTTTGTCCTGGTGTAACGTAAGAATCCAGCAGGTGGTGGGAACCTCCGCGGCCTGTGGCCTGCCAATTGCGATCTCCGGCGCCTTGACCAATGCCTGGGCGGGTTGGGGGCATCCGGACCTGCCGGCCTGGAGTACCGGTTTTGTCTATTGGCCGGCCCTGGTCGGGATCGCCCTGACCAGTATGTACTTCGCCAAATTTGGTGTGCGTCTGGCCCACAACATGAAGCCAGAGGTGTTGAAGCGGTCGTTTGCCGTTTTGTTGGTGATTGTCGGTCTTCGGTTTCTGTGGAGCGCCTGGGCTTAAAGAGCGCGGGGCGCGGCTGCCAGAAGGCCTAAACTTTTTTGATGGCAACATGAAAGAGGATTTCCATGCTGCAATATCCACAAATTGATCCGGTCGCTATTTCTCTGGGGCCACTGAACGTGCACTGGTACGGGCTGATGTATCTGGTCGGTCTGGGCGGTGGCTGGTGGCTGGCGACCCGTCGGGCGCGGCGTCCAGGGGCCGTCATGAATGAGCAGCAGGTCGGGGATCTGGTGTTCTGGGTGGCGCTGGGGGTCATTCTGGGTGGACGGCTGGGCTATGTGCTGTTTTACAATTTCGATCAGTTTCTCCAGCAGCCATTGTCCCTGTTTGCTGTCTGGGAAGGAGGGATGGCCTTCCATGGCGGCTTGATCGGCGTCATCCTGGCCATGCTGCTGTTTGCCCGCAAGCAGGGCTTGCGGTTTTTCCAGGTGGCCGATTTTGTGGCGCCGCTGGTGCCAATTGGGCTGGGAGCGGGGCGCATCGGTAATTTTATCAATGGCGAGCTGTGGGGCCGGGCCACGGACTTGCCCTGGGCCATGCAGTTTCCGGGGGCGGGAGAGGTCTATCGGCATCCTTCCCAGCTTTATCAATTTGCCCTGGAAGGAGTGGTGCTGTTCGCCCTGCTGTGGTGGTTCTCGTCCCGTCCACGCCCGTTGATGGCGGTCTCGGGTTTGTTTTTAGCCGGCTACGGCAGTTTCCGGATTCTGGTGGAATTCGTGCGCGAGCCAGATGCGCACCTGGGATATCTGGCATTTGACTGGCTGACCATGGGGCAGCTGCTATCCTTGCCCATGGTTGTGGCAGGGGTGGGATTGATGATCTGGGGCTATCGTTATTATGGCAATGATCTTTCCGCTGCCACTGCTGGGGCCAAAGTAGCCAAGCCCACCGGCAAACGTTCAACAGGTAAGAATTCATGAAGCAATATCTGGATATGATGCGCCACGTGCGCGAGCAGGGAAACGTCAAAAGCGACCGTACCGGAACCGGAACCCTGAGCGTATTCGGTTATCAGATGCGGTTTAACCTGCAACAAGGCTTCCCGCTGGTCACCACCAAGAAGCTGCACCTGCGCTCCATTATCCATGAGTTGCTGTGGTTCTTGTCGGGCGACACCAACGTGCGTTACCTGCGGGAAAATGGCGTGACCATTTGGGATGAGTGGGCCGATGAGCAGGGTGATCTGGGACCGGTGTATGGCTATCAGTGGCGCAGTTGGCCGACGCCCGATGGCCAGCATATTGACCAGATTTCCAATGTGCTCCAGCAACTGAAAACCAATCCGGACTCACGCCGCCATCTGGTGGTGGCCTATAACCCTTCCTGTGTGGATCAGATGGCGCTGCCGCCCTGTCATAGTCTGTTTCAGTTCTATGTGGCGGATGGACGTCTGTCCTGCCAGCTCTACCAGCGCAGTGCCGATATCTTCCTCGGCGTGCCGTTTAATATTGCCAGCTATGCGTTGCTGACCCATATGTTTGCCCAGCAATGTGATCTGGAAGTGGGGGATTTCATTTGGACCGGTGGTGACGTTCACCTGTACAGCAACCATCTGGAGCAGGCGGACCTGCAATTGTCCCGCGAGCCCAAGGCGCTGCCCCGGCTGGTGATTCACCGCAAGCCCGAGTCTTTGTTTGACTATAAGTTCGAAGACTTTGAAATTGTGGATTATGAGCCCTGGCCCCATATCAAGGCGCCCGTTGCCGTTTAGGCGATGCTTGGTTGAAAGGTTTTACAAGGCCGGCATTGCCGGCCTTCGTTATTTTCAGATTGTGATTCAGGCCGGCTCGAATTCGGGCCGCCACTCAGGGATAATGCAGGCAACGAATGCTTGGGGCTGGCCGTGGGGTTCAGAGGGAACCGTGGGCTGCAAAAGTACAGAAACGGATAAGGAGTGAGACATCGCCATGAAAGTTACAGCTGTTGTTGCCATGTCCACCAACCGCGTGATTGGCCGGAATAACAAGTTGCCCTGGTATATTCCCGGTGATCTTAAGTTTTTCAAACAGGTCACCATGGGCAAGCCGGTTGTGATGGGGCGCAAGACCTATGAGTCGATCGGCAAACCGCTGCCGGGCCGGGACAACATTGTGATCACCCGGGATCGCAATTGGAAAGCGGAGGGCGTGAAGGTCGCCCATGATGTGGATCAGGCACTCACCATTGCCAAGGCCAGTGCGGAAATCTCTGGCGCCCAGGAAGTGATGGTGATTGGTGGCGCACAGATTTATGAAGCCGCGCTGCCCCGGATTGACCGCTTGTACCTGACCCAGGTGCAGGCGTTTATTGACGGCGATGCGATTTTCCCCCCACTGGAGTGGGATGAGTGGCAGGAAATCAGCCGTGAGGATTTTGAGGCGGAAGAGCCCAACCCCTTCGATTACAGCATTATCGTCTACGACCGCCATACCCAATAGGGGCTGCCGGGCTTGTAGCGCTAAGTGTTGAGGGGAAACAAAAACGGGCGTTGAAACGCCCGTTTTTGTTTTGTGGTGGTTTAATCCAGCATGTCCAGATTACGCACCGCGCCTTTGTCGGCACTGGTGGCCAACAGGGCATAGGCTTTCAGGGCCGGTGTGACGCGACGCTGACGGGGTTGTGCCGGTTTCCAGGCCTCTTTGCCCTTGGCGTCCATGGCGGCGCGGCGACGGGCCAGCTCTTCAGCTGACACATCCATATTGATGGTGCGGTTGGGGATGTCGATCAGGATGCGATCGCCATCTTCCACCAGACCAATGGCGCCACCAGCTGCGGCCTCGGGCGACACGTGGCCGATGGACAGGCCAGAGGTACCACCGGAGAAGCGACCGTCGGTCAGCAGCGCGCAGACCTTGCCCAGATCCTTGGATTTCAGGTAACTGGTGGGGTACAGCATTTCCTGCATGCCCGGTCCGCCACGGGGGCCTTCGTAACGGATGATGACCACGTCGCCCGGCTGGACTTCGTCCTGGAGAATGCCTTTGACGGCAGCGTCCTGGCTTTCGTAAATACGGGCGCGGCCTTCGAACACCAGAATGCTCTCATCAACCCCCGCGGTTTTCACGATACAGCCGTTTTCGGCGATGTTGCCGTACAGAACCGCCAGGCCCCCTTCGGTGCTATAGGCGTTTTCAACGTTGCGGATACAGCCGTTCTCCCGGTCCAGATCCAGGGAGGGCCAGCGGGTGGCTTGGCTGAAGGCCTGCTGGGTGGGAATACCGGCAGGGCCGGCCTTGAAGAAGGTGCGCACCGCTTCGTCGTCGTTACGGACGATATCCCAGCGGTCCAGGGCTTCTTTCAAGGTTTTGCTGTGGACGGTGGGAACATTGGTGTGCAGCAGTCCGGCCCGGTCCAGCTCGCCCAGGATGGCGGGAATGCCGCCGGCGCGGTGTACGTCCTCAATATGATAGTTCGGCGTGTTCGGCGCCACCTTGCAGAACTGGGGAACCTTGCGGGACAAGCGGTCAATGTCGGTCAGGGTGAAGTTGACCTCGGCTTCCTGGGCCGCGGCCAGCAGGTGCAGGATGGTGTTGGTGGAGCCGCCCATGGCGATGTCCAGGGTCATGGCGTTCTCGAACGCCTCAAAGCTGGCGATGGAGCGGGGCAGCACGGACTCGTCTTCCTGCTCGTAGTAGCGACGGGTGATGTCCACGATGGTGCGGGCCGCTTGCAGGAAGAGCTCTTTGCGATCGGCATGGGTCGCCAGCATGGTGCCATTACCCGGCAGGGAAATCCCGATGGCTTCGGTCAGACAGTTCATGGAGTTGGCGGTGAACATGCCGGAGCAGGAGCCGCAAGTGGGACACGCGGAGCGCTCGTATTCAGCGGCTTGTTCGTCGCTGGCTTTGGGGTCGGCGGCAATCACCATGGCGTCGACCAGGTCCAGCTTGTGGACCGACAGCTTGGTTTTGCCGGCCTCCATGGGGCCACCGGAGACAAAAATGGTCGGGATGTTGAGGCGCAGGGCGGCCATCAGCATGCCCGGGGTGATCTTGTCGCAGTTGGAAATACAAACCAGGGCGTCGGCACAGTGGGCGTTTACCATGTACTCGACGGAGTCGGCGATAATCTCCCGGGACGGCAAGCTGTAGAGCATGCCGTCGTGGCCCATGGCAATCCCATCGTCAACGGCAATGGTATTGAACTCCTTGGCAACGGCGCCCGCGGCTTCGATTTCCCGCGCCACCAACTGACCCATATCCTTCAGGTGGACGTGACCGGGCACGAACTGGGTGAAAGAGTTGGCGATGGCAATGATCGGCTTGTCGAAGTCTTCGGTTTTCATCCCCGTCGCGCGCCACAGAGCACGTGCGCCGGCCATGTTGCGTCCTTGCGTGGAGGTTTTAGAGCGATACGTCGGCATGGTTGATCCTGTTTATCGAGGTGTTAAGAGACTCTCAGGGTTTCGCAGCTATTTCATTAAGTCGTTGCAGTTCATGAAGCCGTTGCTGGTGTTTAATGGAATAGGCTGCTTGGTTGATCGTTTCTGGCTGGTGTGGCGGCGCCAAGGCGACGGGTAGGCTCGGATTCCAGCGGACTCGCCCGTTTTGGGCGGGGTTTGCGTGAAATCCTGGCCAACCGGGCCTGAATGGATGAGCCGGCCGTACCATGGGCTTAGCATATCAGAGAAACGAGCGGTTTTTCATCTGGTGACGGGGCGGCCGACGGGAATGTTTCCGTACGTAAATATAACGCTATGGTCACAGAGCGTCTGGCGTGGGAATGCTATCTTTGTGGTTTTGGTTTTTCATGGGCGGCCAAACTCTCCAGAAGGGGCCGACCTGTTGATGATGAGCGGTACGAATGGCAAGTAGTGTTGAGATTGAGGTTCTGCGAGGGTTTTCGCCGCTGGGGCGGTTGTCGGATGAACAACTGGTGTTGCTGTCCTCCCGGGTCACCGTACGTCAGGTTGCTGCGGGCGGCACGGTGCTGGAAGCGGGCTCGCGGGATAATCAGGCTTATTTCCTGCTCTCGGGGGAGCTCTTGCTGCACGGTGTTGATGGCCAGCAGCTAAAAATCGCGGGTGGGACGCCCGAGGGGCGAAAGCCTATTGCGCCGGTACAACCAAGGCAGTGTTTGGTGACAGCGGTTGTCGACAGCCAGTTGATCGTGGTGGATCTGTTTAGTTTGGCCCGTCTGCTCAAGGAAGCGCCGGTGTCGGGGCAGGAAGCGGCTGAGCCGGACGAATCCGATGTGGAGAGTCCCACCTACTCCCTGCTCATGCGCTTTTATCAGGATCTCAAGGCCAACCGGGTCAGTATGCCCAGTTTGCCGGA